>Ga0209478_1000360_pt1 | contig 65228 bp, 57 predicted proteins | sample DewCreD2012metaG_5_FD_184109 | JGI IMG/M metagenome (GOLD analysis project Ga0209478, IMG submission 184109) | Hot spring sediment bacterial and archeal communities from British Columbia, Canada, to study Microbial Dark Matter (Phase II) - Dewar... ...
GCGCATGGAGGTGATCTTTGAATTGGATGGCGACATCCAACATCCCATTTGGGGACAGCCCCGTCTCATTCCCAAACTTAGCAAGCAAAAGTGAGGCCGGCCGGTAAGATGCCAGTGTGAATCCTCGCCCCCTCCACCAAAGGCAGAGTGTAATCCCTACCTTTTTGTGCCCAGGAGGACGGGATCAATCCTGCGGGAATAAGGCGGTGGAGAGATAGCGTTCTCCGAGGTCCGGCAGGATGACAACGATCACCTTGCCTGCGTTTTCGGGTCGCTGGGCGACTTTCACCGCGGCAGCGGCGGCTGCCCCACAAGAGATACCGCAGAGCATTCCCTCTTCCTTGGCCAAGCGCCGGGCCATCTCAAAAGCCTCTTCATCTGTAACTGTCATAACTTCGTCAATGATGGACACATTCAAGACATCAGGAATAAAACCGGCGCCGATACCCTGGATTTTGTGCGGTCCGGGTTTGACTTGATCCTTGGGAATCCCCTGGACGAGATGTTGGGTGATGACAGGACTAGCCGCCGGCTCCACGGCAATGCATCGGACGCTAGGCTTCCGGGCTTTGAGCACTTCCCCGCATCCTGTGATGGTTCCCCCTGTGCCGACGCCGGACACGAGAATGTCAATCTGGCCATTGGTCGCCCGCCAGATTTCTTCCGCCGTCGTACGCCGGTGTATCTCCGGGTTAGCGGGGTTCTTGAACTGCTGGGGCATGAAGGCGCGCGGCTCACCTCCTAATTCTTCGAAGATCCGATTGGCCTCAGCCACCGCCCCGCGCATGCCCAATTCGCGGGGAGTCAGGACCACCTTGGCCCCGAACGCCTTGAGCAGTCGCTGGCGCTCCAAGGACATGCTCTCAGGCATTGTCACCATCAGCTTGTAACCGCGGGCAGCACAGGTGAATGCTAAGCCAATCCCCGTATTCCCACTCGTCGGCTCTATGATGATTGTCTCCGGCGTGATTTTCCCCGCCTTCTCCGCTGCATCGATCATTGCCACCCCGATCCGATCCTTGACGGACCACAGGGGATTGAAATTCTCCAGCTTCCCCAGCACCGTGGCTTTAGTATTCCCAACCACACGCCGTAGCCGGACCAGCGGAGTATGCCCTATCGTTTGGGTAATATCGTCGTATACTTGCGTACGAAAACCCGTTTCAACCGCCATGATCCCTTCCTCAGCTTTCCTGATACCCCAAATGCCACGCTAACCACACAAAGCAGACTAATGCTACTCATTTGGTGAACAATTTAGCAATCCAGGAGCCAAAAAACAAGACTAGTTTTTCCCAATGCTAGTTCGGCAGACCACGCGCCCTCGTGTCACGTGTCTTGTTTCCCATCCGTTTTCTTGGAAACCACAAAAAATTAGGAGGAAAATAGATTCACCAAGGCCAAAGACAAAGGATTAGGTTGGCCCACCGACTTCACCCGGTCTCCGCTTGTCAAGGTAGTGATGCTAATTTTCGGAAAAAACCGGAACGGGCAAACGAAATCCCAAGGTACCTCGTCAATACTATCGAGCATCGGTGAAAGGCAAGAAGCGGGCGCCCGGTAACAGAACAACTCATCCGTGCTCCGGCGTGTAATTTTCCCGAAGGTGAGCTACCCGCCGCTGTCCGTATGATTGAGGTTCAGGAGAAAAGCCATGTCAAAGACGTTGCGCCGTGCGTTGTTTGCCCTGAGTTTGGGAGCAGGTGTTCTGTTCGGAAGCAGTTATTGGCTGCAAGCCGACGAGAAGCCTGTGCGGCGTCCAGCACCGCCCGTAGCGCCGCGTGAAGGACCGCCGCCCCCGGCGGGTTACCCCTCCGGCGGGGGATTTGAGCTTATTCCCGGAGGGGGCGTAGTCGGTGAGCCTGCTCGTGAAGTATCGGATCACTATCTGCCCGAATCGAAGCCGGATAAATCCATTTCTCCGGTGAAAGTCACCAATGACATTGCCAAGACAGATTTTGCAGTCAAGCCGAAACCCCTCAGTCCTGCCGTCAAGAAAGGCTTGGAATACTTGGTGAGAAACCAACGGCCGGATGGCGGCTGGAATCAGGGGGGTGGCTGGCGCCAGAATATCGGCGGCGGACGAATTGAGGGACCCAATGTCGAGGACCCCTCCGATGTCGGCAATACCGCCTTTGCCCTGCTCGCTTTGATTCGAGCGGGTAATACACCGACCGAGGGCGAGTACCGGGAAGCCGTCCAACGAGGTCTGGAGTTCATCCTCAAGCACGTGGAAAAAGCGGACAGCGACTCGCTTTATGTCACCGATATCCGCGGCACGCAATTGCAGAGCAAGATCGGGCGATACGTGGACACCTTCATGGCGAACTTGGTGCTCGCCGAGTTGCGGGGGAAAGCCGGACGTTTGGAACCGCGGGTCGTGGCAGCTCTGGAAAAGACGATGACCAAGATCGTGCGGCATCAGGGACCAGATGGCAGCTTTGCGGGCAATGTCGGCTGGGCATCTACTCTCTCGATTGGAATTGCCAATAAGAGCGTAGCCCGTGCACGGGAGCGCGGCGCTCAGGTGGACGAGGTTGTGCTGAAGCGTATTGTGGCTCAGGCGAAAACGGCAGCCGACAACGCTGGCCGTGCGCCGGCAGGAGGCTTTGGCCTGGCAGGTGCCGACGGTGCTCGCCCCGCTCGCCCCGCTGCTGGACCTGCCGCGCCCTCCGACGCTGGCATTGCTCTCTACAGCGCGAGCCAGGGTGCTGGGAATCTGCAAGACGTGGTCAATAGCCTACGTCTGGATGCAGCCAAGGCCCGAGAAGTCCTCCAAAACAAAAATGCTCCACCCGCAGCCCGGCTAGCCGCGGAACGGAAACTGGCCGAGCTGGACCGCCTGGAACGGCAAAACGCCGCTGTCCAAGCCGACCTAACTCGCAACGCGAGAGATCAGCGCTTCCTGGCAGGCTTCGGCAACAACGGCGGTGAGGAATTCCTCAGTTTCCTCAACATCAGTGAAACCCTGGTGCTCAAAGGAGGCAAAGAGTGGGAGGAATGGGATGCCCGAATGACCAAGGGACTGGAAGCAGCCCAGGATCGCGATGGCTCTTGGCAAGGGCATCACTGCATCACGGGCCGCACATTCTGCACAGCTGCCGCTCTGCTCGTTCTCATGGCCGACCGTACTCCCTTCCCCGTAGAAGTCATTGCGGCGGAGCGGGAGAAACGGAGCCTTTCGCCCTCCCAAAACCAGGTGCCCAAATCGGACAAATAAAAGTCACCTGCTAACCGTAATGATTCGAGGGGATCGCCCAGTACACCAGACGAACTCCGCCCCTGGAGCGATCCCCTAAACCCAAATTCCATCACGTAGCCTACACCAAATCTAAATTCCATTAGGTCGGCGGGGTATCCCGCTACTCCACCCGATCCATCGCTAGCCATGACTCCGGCACGCCACTTGTTGCTCCTGACAATTCTGTCTTGGGGAGGGGTGCTGCTGACAGGATGTACCCCGCCGGGTCAACCCCCAGATTGTCCTGAATCCGCAGGTACGGATTCCCAAGCGGATCAATCCCCGCCAGCCAACTCCTTGTCCCAATCTGGAGTTGGAAAGGTGGAAGCAACCCGAACCGCGGCCGCCCTCCGTCAAGCCGTCATGTTCCTCCGCCAGCATCAGGACCAGGACGGAGCCTGGCGTTCCGATCTTTACGCTGTTTTCAAGGATGGCTCCGCTTTGACACCGTTGGTCCTCCTGGCGCTTCAGCACGCTTATGATGTAGACCCCGACTTGCCTGATGTGCTCCCCACATTGCAACGGGGATACCGCTTTTTGGCCCGTTGGAGTCAGCCGGATGGCACCCTCGGGCTGAAAGAGGACCAACTGGAATACCCGGTCTACACTGCGGCCTTAACACTGGAAGTCTTCTCCCACGCTACCGCTCAGGAAATGAAACCGTTACGCCAAGGTTGGGTCCGTTACTTGCTCCAACGGCAATTAACGGAGGCCAACGGCTGGAAACCGGAGGATGATCACTACGGCGGTTGGGGTTATTGCCGCCTCATCCCCTACAAACCGGAGCCGGGGAAGTTCGCACCAGCTCACACGGAGTCGAACCTGTCGGCCACACTTTTTGCCTTGCAAGGTCTAGCGCAAGCGGAGGCACTGGATACCGCCACAGCTCGCAAAGCGTTGGTCTTCATTCGCCGGATGCAGAATTGGGGCAGTGAGGTTCCCTCCCACGTGCGTGATGGGGGTTTCCGCTTCGTACCCGGCGACCCGGTCCGCAACAAAGCGGGTTTGGCTAACCCTCCGCTATCGACATCTTCGGCTTCCTCACAGCCCGCTGGCCCTGGCTTCCCTTCCTATGGGAGCATGACGGCAGACGGCTACCGCGCTTTGGCCCTTTGCCACAAAGTGCAGGCCACAGACCCTCAACTCCAGGACGATGCCCGCCTCCGAGCCGCTGCTGATTGGCTCCTGCGCCACTTCCAGGCCGCAGAACATCCCGGTGCCTACATCCCCGATCATGCCTCCAATCGCAACGCTGTGTACTACTATTACGCCAGTTCGCTAGCTCGCGCTTTCGCCGAGCACCGACTGGTCTTGCCGGGACAACGCCACTGGGCCCATGAGCTAGCACAGGCTTTGTTGAACCAGCAGAAACCAGATGGGCGTTGGGAAAATCCTCTGGAACTCGTGCGAGAAAACGAGCCTTTGGTAGCCACCGCGCAAGCTGTCATCGCTTTAGCATTGTGCCACAAGAATCTGCAAGTCCGGCGCTAATCTACCGGCCTTTGACCGACTCCCGCGGTTATCCTCCGGTAGGATCACGGTTTTTTCTTCGCCTGGCCGTAGCCGACGGCTTGCGCCGCGAGTGTGCCCACCTGCCGCCGCAAAGGAGTCACGTTCCCCTTTTCATCAGGATGGAGGCGATTGGTGAGCAGGATCACCGCGGTTTGTGTCGCCGGATCAAGCCACAGACTGGTGCCGGTAAAACCGGTATGTCCGAAGCTGCGGTCCCTGGGAAACAGATCACCTCGTGGTGCGGAATAAGGGGTATCCACGTCCCAACCATAGGCTCGCAAGCCGGTGGTTACGGCCCCTGAGGAGGACTGGCCCACTGCTACCTTGCGGGGAGTTGTCCATTCCCGGATGGTTGATTCGCGGAACAGTCGTTTCCCATCGAGCTCCCCGCCCCGCAGGAGCATGCGGGAGAATCGAGCCAGGTCCGAAGCTGTCGAAAACAAACCGGCATGACCGGCGATGCCTCCGAGGAAAGCGGCTCGTGGGTCATGGACCTCGCCCTGAAGCATCCGCTCTTGCCGGCGCCCTGTCCCAGCGGAGCGGCGCTTCTGATCCTCGGTTAGCTTATAAGCTGTGTCCTTCATTCCCAAAGGTTCCCAGAGCTGTTTGCGGCAAAAAACTTCCAAGGACTGTCCGCTGACCAGTTCCACCACGCGGCCCAGGACAAGATAGCCGACGTCCGAGTAACGGAACCGCTCGCCCGGCGGACTCAGCAACTTCAAGCGTGCCATCCGTTCCCAGGCTTGCTTCGCACCCGCCGCATAGTCCGCCAGGGGATTGTCCGCAATCAGCCCCGATGTATGGAGCAATAAGTGTTCGAGAGTGACCTTTTCCTTGCCTTCTACCGCAAATTCAGGCCAATACCGGGCCACCGTGTCACTGACATGCAATTGTCCTGCCTCGACCAGATACATGATGGCACTGGCCGTCGCTACAGGTTTGGTCAGCGAGGCCAGATCAAAGAGGGTGTCCATCGTCATCGGCTGCCGGTGGGGTTGTTGCAGACGGTCGCCGAAGGCCTTGCTATAAAGCGAGCGGTCCTTGTGTACGATGTGCACGACGGCTCCCGCAGTTTCTCCCCGTTCGATGGCCTGCTGAACAACCCCATCGATCTGTTCCAGCGTCTCCAGGATAGCGGATGGGAAAGACCCCACTGTCAAGCTGGAACCATCGGAATAACCGATCCGGGCCGCGGTGCCATCCGATTTTCCACCTGATAGGTGTGCCAATACTGTAAACAAGGAGCTTTGTAACCACTCACGTCGTTGCATTGCTCCGCCTCCCTCTCGAACTGAAGCCATTGTTTCCCACCCAATGACGGTAGTTCCCAAAAGTCATACCTTGCACTGCCACTGGCTCCCCGATCCGGCAGAGTATCCCAAAAGCAACGTCAGGAGCACGCCTTGCCGTGTGCCAAAAGCCCGCGCCGTTCCGCCGGTGTTTCGCTGGTCATCACGGGGCCAAACGGCAGCGCTGCCAGGGAGCACCCACCCGGCTGCGGGAAAACTGGATGCGGTCATGCAAACGGTTAGGCCGTCCTTGCCAGAACTCGAACAGGAGAGGCACGAGGCGATATCCCCCCCAATAGGGCGGGCGCGGAATGTTCCCATCCGGATATCGAGCCATCCATTCAGTATGCAGGCGTTCCAGATAGGCCCGATCCGGAATGACTGCACTCTGCTCGGATGCCCAGGCCCCTAGCCGTGAACCCAAGGGGCGGGTCCGAAAATACTCATCCGATTCTTCCGCGCTGGTCAACTCCACGATCCCTTCCACACGCACCTGCCGCTCCAAAGCGTGCCAAGGAAAAACCAGGGCTGCCTGCGGATTGGCGGATAATTCGCGGGCCTTACGACTTTGATAACTTGTGAAAAAGGTCAGACCACGTTCATCGAAACCCTTGAGCAGGACCATGCGGGCGGAAGGCTTCCCGTCTGGAGCCGCCGTAGCCAGAACCATCGCATTCGGCTCTGGCAAACCCGCGGCCAAAGCCTCCTCGAACCACCTTTGAAATAATGCTAATGGATCGTCACCGGCTTGTTCTTCCGACAAACCACCCTGGCTGTACTCCTGGCGTAACTCTGCGAGCGAACGGCCCAAACCTGATCTCAATGGACTGGTGTGTTCGACCATCGTCATTTCCTGTCGGCAGTTACCCCTTCGAGGAAGGGCGATTTTTACTCCGCCCCCCTGGCCGTAACGCCTTCACTGCGGCTTACGGCAGCAGACGCTCCATATCATTCCTAGACATACCATCACTATACTCCCAATCCCTGGGGTGGAATACCGAGGGCCATACGGATGCCAGCGGAAGCAGCAACAGGACTGGTCGTCCGAGCCAGTGACTGGAGTGAAACCAGCCGCATCGTCACTCTTTTCACACGCGAATGGGGCAAGATACGCGCCTTGGCCAAAGGCGGGCGGCGCTTGCGCTCCAATTTCGAGATCGCTTTCGACCTGCTTACTGTCTGCCGGGTGATGGTCATTCGCAAAGGTCACGGCGGACTCGACCTGCTCACGGAAGCACGGGTAGAACAGCGCTTTGCCATCCTACGGAAAAGCTTGGCTGCTTTATATGTCGGCTACTACTTGGCGGAACTGCTCGCAGAAGGAACCCAAGATTACGATCCGCACCCGACCCTCTACGACACCGCCATTTCCGCCTTGGAATCCCTCGAAGCCGGTAGACATCCTGCCCTAGTCGCCACGGAATTTGAACTTGCTTGGTTGCGGGAAGTTGGTTATAGCCCACGCCTGGATGCCTGTGCTGTCTGCGGGGGGTCCGTCGGGGGGGAGGATGTGGTATGGAGTCCGGCAGCGGGTGGAGTGGTCTGCCCTCAATGCCGCAGCCGGGTTTTGGAAGGAGTACGCCTCTCCCCCGGTAGCTGGTTGTGGTTGCAGCGGTTGTCGCAAGGGGAAGCTTTACCCGCCTCCCTCCCCCCGCCCTGTGATGTCCGCCAGGCTCTGGGTCTGGCCGTTACCCAGGTACTGGGCCGGCGACCGAAAATGCTGAGGTATCTGGATGGCCAGTAACACAGCCAGAACAAAATATCACCGTCTAGGCGCTCCCCGCACGGTGCTCCTCCTCTGGTGTCTGCTAGCCGCCCTTTGGGTCGGCACCACTGGCTGCCACAGTTGGCAGAACTTCCGCGAGCGGGCTGTCCAGTTCCGCCATGCCGTCTTCGATAGCAGCTATCAGGACCCTAAAGCCCAGGAGAAAATGACCGAGGCCGACCGCCTCTTCGCCGAGGGACGTTACTCTCAAGCCCGCAAAATCTACAAGAAACTGGCCGACAACCAGGGCAATCCGACTGACCTAGCCGAACGGGCACGTTTCTTCCAGGCCGAGTGCCGCTTCCACGAAGGCCACTATCCGGAAGCTGTGGATACTTATCACCGGCTACTTCTGGACTTCCCTGCTGGGGCTTATCGCCGCGATGCCTGTAACCGCATGTATCAGATTGCCGACTACTGGCTCAACGATTTCCGCGATGAACTCGCTCGGCGCAAAGACGAATCCGGCATCCTCTACTGGCGCCCCCGCTGGCCGAACCCCTTCGATCGCACTCGGCCCGCTATCGATCAGGAGGGGCGGCTCCTGGAAACCCTCAACAACATCTGGGTGCAGGACATTTCCGGCCCTTACGCGGACAAGGCCATGTTCTGGTGTGGTTACATCAACTTCGTCCGGGGCAACTTTCAGGAAGCCGATCACTGCTTCAGCCAACTCGTCAAATTCCACAAGGACAGCCCCTTGCTGCCGCATGCGCTCCTCTATGCCGTGCAAGCCAAAAATGCCGCCACCGGAGGACCGGATTACGACATCCGCCGCGCCGCCGAAGCTCTACACCTGATTCACATGGCAGAAACGAGCTTGCCGGAATTCACTCAGGACCCGCAGCTCTCCGAACGCCTGCGCCGCGCCAAACAGGCTATTCGCCAGCAACAAGCGGAACACGATCTGCGCACCGCCGAATATTACGAGCGCACCGGCCATCCCGGCTCGGCTGTTTTCTACTACGAATTAGTTCGCCGCCGCTATGCTGGCACCCGCTACGCCGATTTGGCCACGCAGCGTAAGGAACATCTGCTTGCTTTAGCCCAAGCGGGACGGCCTGCACCGGGAAACGACCCCTGGGCCATTCTCCAAGCCAAATGGAAAGAATGGTTCGGCGATCCGCAACCGGCGGTCACCCCTGCTTCCAGCCAGGTGCCCGCTCCCACGGCTCCCACGCAGTCAGCGCCCCCTCTCAACCCGTCCTCACCCCCGACTTCTGCCACGGAGACGAAGCCAGGGGTGCCAAACCCTCTTCCCGGCGATCTCCCAGATCACGGTGCTTCCGTTCCTCCTTCGGGGAAGATGCCATGAAGCCGATCCGCGCCTTCCACTCTGCCCCCACCCTGCGATGCTATTCTCGGCGCGCATTCCTGTCCTGGCTTGGCGGAACTGCTCTTACGGTCGTTGGCTGCCAGAACACCGGCCCGATCCACATTTTCGGGTATCGCCTCGGTGCGGACGCTCTTTATGACCCCAACATCCGCACGGTCTACGTCCCAGTCTTCGCCAACCGGGCCTTGCAAACGACCCCCTACCGCGGCTTTGAAGTGGACCTGACTCAAGCCGTCATTCGGGAGATTGGGCGAACCACTTCCTTCCGGGTCGTCTCCGATCCCGAACGAGCCGACACGGAGTTGATCGGAGTCATCGTCGGCATCCAAAAGCAAATCCTCAATCGTACCCAACAGAACATGGTCCGGGATGGCGACCTGATTGTCACCGTCGATGTCGTCTGGCGCGACCTGCGCGACGGCACCATCCTTTCCGCTCCCCGCAAAGGAGGACGTCCCCCAGCAACTCCCTTACCGGGAGACATCCTACCCATCCCCGGACCCTTCGATCCCAATCTCCCACCTCCAGCTCCCCTGCCTGAAGCACCCCAAGTCATCCCTACGCGCCTGGTCGCCGCGGGACGGTACTTGCCTGAACTAGGCGAAACCAGCAGCTCCGCCGCTAAACGGGTCCAAGATCAGCTCGCCACGCAGATCGTCTCCATGATGGAACGGCCCTGGTGACGACCTGCTCCAAACATCTCCCACCCGGACGCCGCCCACCGCCCTGCTGAAAGGCGTGTGCTACCTCAGCAGCTTCCTGCTTCCCGCCTCGTTTCAGCACGCTGCTTTCTCAGCCTCTTCCGTTTCCAGCTTTGGTGATGCTCGCTTCTTCAAAAGGCACGATGTGTTCCCAGACTTGAGAAGTGTAGGATTCCGGGAACACAGAACTGCTTTCAAACATCCACAGAACAACATCGACAGCCTTTTACGCTGCTGGTGCAGAGGCAACCGGAGAATCCAGACTGATTCGGCGGTACAAATCATCCACCACCCAATGGAAGGCGGTCAGATGGATCGATTCGACGATCCCCATGTCATCGAGCGGCACATGCAGGTTGTGATGCGCTAATTCCTTGAGCCGCCCGCCCGAAAACCCCGTACAGCCGAAGGTGGTCAATCCATGAGCGTTGGCCCACTCGACTGCCCGCAAAATGTTGGGGCTGTTCCCCGAACCGCTGATGGCGATGAGGAGATCACCCGCGCTGGCCAAATTCTTCAACTGCTCAACAAAGACTCGCTCGAAACCCTCATCGTTCCCCCAGGCGAGAATGTAGGGAGTGTTATCCGTCAGGCTCAGCACCTTCAAGCGCCGTTTGCTGGAGTCGTCGAAAAATCGGCGGTGAAGCGTCCCTTTGCCTAAATCCTCGCAGAAGTGCGAAGCGTTCGACCCACTGCCCCCGTTACCAATGATGAACACGAATCGCTCGCGGCAATAACACTCATAAATCAAGTCGGACAACCGTTGCACCTGCGCTGGATCGATCCGTTGCAGTTCGGCCGCTACTCGGTCCAAAAATTGTCGTGGATTGAGCGTGACACCTAACATCGCTTTCCTCTCGCCAGTCCGTTTGTCCGAAATGGGATAGTTTGCTATCCGGTTACCGTGGTATATGGTCGATCCAGCCGGGGGGTTCCACGTGCGTTCACCCGGTCGATGGCATTCTAAGAATCGGCGTGATAATCGGGAGAGGCCCATGCCGTCAACATCGCTTTCCGTACGCCATCCCTTCCTGAAGCTCTGGCATCGGACCCGATTCCGCTTTCTCTCGCCGCTAGTGAAGAGGCGTCACTCGAATGGTACCCTAAGCGCACTTCTGATCTGGATAGGACTATTCGGTCTTGTGGCCTATGCTGCTCTGATAACGCACCGTCATTATGTGTCTCACCTGGATCTACGATGGTCCAGCATTTACCACGATCGCAACGCTCATTATCAGGCTGCTCTTTGCGTCGCATGTGAATTGCGGCAAGGGCATATCGGGAGGACGTTGCTGGACTTGGATGCCGCGAGTGTCGCTTGGCCCATTCTACATCCCTTGCTGCTAGGCCTCATTCTCACCGTGGTAGGACCGATTCCCGAAGTCGCTGTCCTGCCCAGTTTAGGCGGGTGGATGCTGGCCGCCATTTTGGCTTTCTGGCTCGTCCGGCAATTGGGAGGACCGTATGGAGCGATAGGAGGGCTTCTGACAGTCAGCTTATTTCTCACCAGCCCGGCTCTGCGGGTGATGGCCACTGATGTGATGCTGGAAAGCCTCGGCCTTGGTCTCACTTTGACCGCCGTTGTTGCATATGCCGCATGGGTCCAACATCCAACGTCCAAGCACGCCTGCTGGCTAGGAGCCTCACTCTCCGCTTTGTTCTTGCACAAGTACAACTACTGGGGGTTAGTTGTCTTCTCCCTCGGTATACATGAAGCTATCCGCCACAGAAAAATCATATTACAATTCACTATACAGATACTTAGTCATATCATGTGCAAAAAATTTCTAGTGGGACAATCGAAAAATCTGGTCAACTATCTAATTTTATCTCTTCTGATATTTAGCCTAATTATTGTCTATCACGATGGTATATCAATAACTATTCTTGGTCATCGAATAGGAATGAAAAAACCAAGACTATTAATCCAATTGGCTTACATACTAAGTTTGATACGTTTGGGAATGTGGTGGGGCACACGGGGGCGGTACACGGTGGAACAGCAATACGGTTTCGCCCTAAGAAAGCTTTTGGAATGGGCCGCGATTCCCCCCCTGTTGTGGCTCGCCCTCCCTTTCCGCTTGCAGTTCTTCGTGTGGTATGCAGGGCCGGGAAACGATCCGGGCATCCTGCATCATACTTTCTGGCAAAAGTGTCATTACTATTTTGATTGCATCTACAATAATTATTTTATCTACCAATGGATATCAATCATTAGTTGTATATTAACTACTATGGGTATACTATATTTTATTATCGGAATTAATAAAAATTCATGGAAATGGATTATACCTTTATTGTTTATTATATCATGTATACTAACACTATCACATCCCAATGAGCAGATGAGATTTGTTCATACTTGGTTTCCGCTATTTTGGTTGATGTCTGGCATTGGTTTTGCCGCCCTGATAAACGGAATCATCAGGAGAATTCCTCCGTTTACAAAACCGATTTTGGTTTCTGCAACGGTGCTCCTCATCATCGGGGGCATTCTGACAGGAATGTCGGAGCCACCGCGGGTTCAACCCGAGTTCGGAAGGGGTTACGGTAATCCCTCCTACAGCTTGCGACCGCTTTACAACGCCTATCTATCCCATCTAAGCGGTCAAGAAGAGACCGCCATCCTTTGTAATCTTCCGGAGGCCTCGTGGCGCTGGCCGTTTCTGGAGCGCTTCGGTCACAAAAATGGCTTGCGCCATAATCTGCGGGAAATCGGCTGCTTCGATCCTGTGTCCCTGGCAGACGCGCGGCGCTGGCTTGCGGTGACCACCTCTCAAACCATCGTGTATGTCGAAATCCCTCCCCATAGTCCGCTCTACGAACCCCCACCCCAGGGGCGAGATAATTCTGCGATCAAAGTGGCGTTACTCGAACAGAATCGATTCCAGCAGACTCACTCCGTCACACTACCTCACCTGGGAGCTGTCTCCATTTGGCGTCGCTGAACCTACAGGTCCTCTTGGGCCGCCTGTACAATGAATGTTCGTAGCAACACGAACAGGGACAAAATCCATGCCTCGCGACGTGATCCTGGGTACAGCCGGGCATATCGATCACGGCAAAACTTCGTTGATCAGGGCGCTAACGGGTATCGATTGCGACCGCCTACCCGAAGAGAAGGCTCGCGGCATCACTATTGACATTGGCTTTGCCCACTTGGAACTCGGCGATTACCGCTTGGGAATCGTGGATGTCCCCGGTCACGAGCGTTTCATCCGAAACATGCTCGCGGGAGCTACAGGCATCGATTTGGCTTTGCTGGTCGTGGCAGCCGACGATTCTGTCATGCCTCAAACCCGCGAACATCTTGCCATTCTCCGCTTGCTTGGTGTGCGTCACGGCTTGATTGCGATGACGAAAGTCGATCTGGTGGATGCGACGACCCGCTCGGTGGTCGAAATGGAAATCCGCGACCTAGTCCAAGGCACATTCCTGGCGGACGCTCCGATTGTCGCCACTTCCGCCACCACAGGGGAAGGGTTAGAGGAACTCAAGCGCCATCTGCAACGGCTTTGCGAACAGGTCGAAATCCGCGCCCAAGATCAGTGGTTCCGCATGCCGATCGATCGGGCGTTTGTCGTCCAGGGTCACGGGACAGTTGTCACAGGTTCCGTGCCGTCCGGACAGGTACGTGTGGGAGAGGAGTTGGAGTGGCATCAAGGCGATGGCAGGGTGGAACGCGTTCGGGTGCGGAGCCTGACCAATCATGGCCGGCCGGTGAGCGAAGTGCATCGCGGGCAGAGGGCTGGTATCAATCTGGCAGGCGTCCCCCACGAACGGGTGCGCCGAGGGCAGGAACTGTTCACACCGGGCTATTTGCGCCCTAGCCGCGTGCTGAGCGTCCGGGTCGAAGCAGCGACGTTGCATCCGCGGGGTTTGCGGCACCGCCTTCCCGTCCATTTCCATGCGGGTACTGCTGAGGTGATGGGAACGCTTGCGCTCTTGGATGCCGACACGGTGCGTGCGGGGGAACAAGCGCTGGCGCAAGTGTTCCTGGAACAGCCCATTACCAGTGTGTGGGGTCAACCCTTTGTCCTACGGGATGTCTCGGCCACCTACACTTTAGGCGGGGGAAGAGTGCTCCAGCCGGTGGCCCATAAAATTCGCCGCCGCCATGTCGAAGTCATTGAACAGTTGGAAAAGCTGGAATCATCCTCACCCCACGAGCGCATGGCCACGGTGGCCTGGTTTGCTGGCTTGAAGGGGGCGGAACTGTCGGACTTTATCCGCGATGCGGGGATCACACCAGCGGAAGCCCACCAGGGCCTCGCACAACTCCAACAAAACGGAACTTTGATATCTCTCGCTTTACCCTCCCGCCAGCAACCTTTGCTTGTGCATATTCGGCGGCTTCAAGAGGCGGAAGAACGTATCCTCACTCTAGTCCAGAGCATGCACCAGCAGTATCCGCTCTTGACCAGCCTGGATCGGCAGAAAATTGTGGCACAACTCGGCTACTTGGGGGATGTTGAGCTAATCCAGACTTTAATCGACCGCCTGCTGGCTGCCCATGCATTGGTGGGAGATGCACACCGCGTAGCCCACGCGGAGTTTAGACCGAAGCTCAGCGCGAACCAGCGCAAGCTCAAGGATCGTATCGTGGCGGCTCATCAGGCCTCTCCCTTCCAGCCGCCGGAACCGAAGGAATTCATCCCCTTGGCCGGTGGGAATGCCCACGCGCTCAAGGATATTTACGAAGTCGCTGTGGCCGAGGGATTGTTAGTCCGCATCAACGACCAGTTATATCTAGCAGCGGAAGCGGAGGCCGAGATGCGGCGACGCATCCTAGCCCGCTTGCAACAAGGTACCGGCATAACCGTCGCCGAAGTTCGCGACTTACTCGGTACAACTCGCAAATATGCTGTTCCGCTCTGCGAGTACTTGGATCGTTGCGGGCTGACCCGGCGAGATGGGGACCTGCGTTATTTGGCCTCACCCGCGGAGGTGGAGGGAAAGGGCGGTATTCCCTCCACACCAACAATACTACCTGTTCCGCCAACCCCACGAGCGGTTTCTTCCCGCGAGGATAGCGACTGTGCGTCATGAAGTCGGTGGCAACCCATGAAATACACCTAAGGAGGATACATCCAACAATCCCGCCCCGGTGCATTCACGGATCGTCATCCGCTGGCTGGATGGGGAATTAGTAGCGATCTCTGTCGCCGTAACCGCCACGGCCGCCGCGGCCACCTCCATAGCCACCCCGACCGCCACCGTAACCACCTCCATGCCCGCCACGGGGGCGATCCTCGCGCGGCCGCGCCTCATTGACAGTCAAACGGCGACCGCCATACTCATAACCATTGACGGCCGCGATGGCCTCCTCGGCGCCACTGCTCATTTCCACAAAGCCGAAACCGCGGCTCCGTCCCGTCTCGCGGTCCACAATGACCTGGGCCTTGACGACCACACCGAACTGGGCAAACAGCTCAGTCAGGTCCTGATCGGTGGTCCCGAACGGCAGATTCCCGACATACAAATTCTTGCTGGCCATAACAACTTACCTCCCCGGTCCTGTTTACGGTGCTGCCGGGATGCACACCAAAAAACCTTGCTCAGTTGCTCGGAGCAACCGGGAAGCCCGTAGCGACTGAAACTTTCCCCCAGACAACAGCACACCGGGGATGTGAACCACCGCAGCTCACCTCTCAACCCACGGAGTGGTTTCCGAGCAGAAACGTACCGGAGATAGGCCAGCGTGATACGCTTCAGAGCGAAGGCAAGGCAGGGAATGACCTGTCGCAAGGCTCGTCAAGCTAATCGTCCGCTTCATCCGACCGAGTACGCCAATTCAGTTCTGAGCTTCCTCGCCATCTCGGTCCACCCAAGATGGTTCATTGCAATATACGCTTCCTTTCGGAAAAAGGTAGTCGAAATCCAAAATTTTTTTGGATGGCTAGTGGTTCCAAGTACATTCGGTCCAAGTGCCGACGGCGGAAAACTGGATAGAAACCGACTTCCAACGGAGACGGCCTACCCATCGACCCAGCGCCACCTCGACCATTGCTCCCGCCAAATTGTCCAAACAAGCGGCTCGCAGCCCGATGTAGGATGTCGTCAAGCGCGGATTGATCTCGATGGCGTAATCTTGGCTGCCATCGGCGGCCTCGCCCAATACCAAGTCCACTCCGACATAACCGAGCAGACCCGGAAGGTGTGCAAGCGCACGTTGGCCCAACTCGACCGCTCGCTGGGCCAACTCCGCGGGCAATGGCAAGGCTCCGCCCTGATAGCGAAACCGACCATCGGTGCTCAGGTGCTGATAAGCCGGGAGAAGCGGCAAGGTCATCTGCGGCCCGCACAAAAACGCCACGCTAGCTGCCTGGCCGGGAACATAGTCTTGCACGATCATTTCGTACCCCTCCACTTGGGACTCCAAACCGCTCACCTCTTCCCAACGATGTACCAGGAAAGTGGCTTGAGAGCCGCACCCATCCCGCGGTTTCCACACCAGAGGGTATCGGTCCTGCGGGCGAGGCTGGCCCAAGCGCACCGGTGGAGTCGGCACCCCCCTCTGGCGCCAGTGTTCGGCCAACGCCCATTTGTCACTCGCCAGGCGGATGGTTTCCCACGAAGGCCCCAATCGCCAGACGCCTCGGCGATCCCACCCTGCCGACAACTCGGCCAGCACCCCTCCTGTCTCCGGGGCGATCACCACCACCGCTTCCGCCACGTCCGGTTCATTCACAACTGCCAGACCCGAAACTTGGCGCAAATCTTCTTCGAGCGCCGTTCGCATCGCCCAGCCCTCCCGGTACATCCCATGCTCCGCCGATTCTGGCTCCTTCCCTATTCCCATTTCTGTCAGATGCTCATAGACGTAGACTTTCATGACTTTATCCTCCTGGATTCTTCGCCTATTTCTTCTCAGGCACTCCCAGATTTCACAAAATTACTGGAATCCATAGGATATTATCATATTGATTACAATTTTAATTTTCCGAGGCGGTGACCTGGCACACCACTGCCCCGGTCGGAACATATTCGTCATTTTTTCAAGGGGTTCCATTCCGAAAATCTCCCGAACCCAATTCGCCAACGGGTTCCCTTTAAACGGATCATAAGTACACTGATATACCGGTCTGTCCATTGCAATGTCTCCTAGGCTCGTTAGCATCCGGTCGCTTCCCCATCTGGTTAGCTCCACCCGCGCTTCCTCGCACTCTAACTATAAAGATGTACCATAAATTCTCGGAAGTCAAGTAAAAAATTCCACTTTTTTGTTTTTTTGTACAGAATACCGCCGAAAATGGCCTTTTCAAAGAGAAAAGCGAGGTGTTCTTCCACCCTGCTTCAGGGACGGCCGCCCTCCGAGTGGCTGCCTGCACCACTGCTTCTTCCGTACAGATGAGGAAAAAATGTCGGGGGTTCCCTCTTGAATTCCAGCGGGAAAGGGATATACATTAGACAACGAACGGCATTCCATGCGGGTGTAACTCAGTGGTAGAGTACCTCGTTGCCAACGAGGCTGTCGTGGGTTCGAGTCCCATCACCCGCTCTGGGGAAATTATCATGCCTAAAGGCGACATAAACCCGTAAGGATCAAGTCTTTTTCCATCATCGCGCGAACGCCGACTTGAATCCTCCGCTGGTGAGCACTAACCCATCGAAGCTAGTTTCAGCAATCGAAGTTCGCCTCGATTAGGCACCGGCAGGAAACATTCATCAAATGACGATCTTGTTTCATCACCGGAAAGGTGTGGGCGGCTTTCCGGCTTTTCTGGTTTCTCGTAAAATCCTCTTTCCTAAGCGATGGCAACTGTCAGTTTTCGATGGATTGAAGGCATACCGGTAGGGACCGGGAACAAGAACGGGTCGGTACGAACAAGCGAGGGTGGATCGGTTTGTGGAGGGGGGGTCGCGCCCAGTCCATGACCGATCTCGAAGACACCAGGAAGAGCCTGAGCCTAAGGAGAATCAGCGATGTTACCAGACGACGCCCACAGGCAGCAAGGAGAGGCATCCGAGCCGGTGAGCAGTGATGCGCCGGGGGAGGCGGCGTCGGTCGCGGTCGCCGAGGCAGGGACGGCAGACTCACCGGCATCCGGCCCCACGGAAATGGCACCGAGCGTTGGCAAGGACGATGGCGTGCCACCACGCTTGCAGCAGACTGTCGAAATCACCGACGTTGGGCCGTGCAAAAAGCATGTCAAGGTGATTGTTGATCGTGCTCAAATCGATCAGCGGATGGATGAAAAGATTTCCAAGCTGATGCTGGAGGAACGCCCGGCGGTGCGGGGTTTCCGGCCTGGCAAGGCACCCCGAAAGTTGGTCGAGCGCATGTATCGGGATCAAGTCGCGGAGGAAGTCAAAAACGAAGTCCTCATGGCCAGTCTGGAACAATTGGCTGAGGAGCAGAAGCTTGCACCCCTCAGCCCGCCGAATCTCGATCCCTACGCTTTGACCCTGCCGTCTGAGGGACCATTCATCTATGAGTTCGATGTGGAAGTGCGGCCGGAGTTCGAGTTGCCGGAATACAAAGGCCTCAAGATTCGTCGGCCGGTGCACACTTTCACCCCTGCCGAAATTGAAAAGGAAGCGAAAGCCTTTCTGGAACGTTACGGCCAGATTGTCCCCAAGGAAGGACCGGCGGGCAGTGAGCCAGTGGTCGAATTGGGCGATCATATCAGTGCCACCGTGGAGGTGTTCGCGCCCGACGGCAAGGAACTCGCCCACTTGGAAGCCCAAGTTTTCAAGGTGCAGGAACGCTTGCTGCTCCGACCGTTCGGCGTGGTGGAAGACTTCGGCAAGCTCATAGGCGGCCGACGAGCCGGAGATGTGATCGAAGCGGAGATTAAGCCAACAGACCGATTTCCGCTCGCCAAACCCGGCACCCGATTGCGCCTGAAGATTCAGGAAGTCAAGACAGTGCGCCTGCCGGAACCCACTCCGGAGTTCCTAGCCAGTACCATTGGCGTCCATAGTTACCAGGAACTGCTTGATATCATCCAGAATCTGCTGCAAGAGCGCTTGGAACAGTACCAGCAGCAGGAGGCACGTCGGCAGGTTCTGGAGCAATTACTGCAATCGGTGCGGTTTGACATCCCCGAGGACTTGCTCGAACGGCAAACGCGCCGTCTGCTCCAGCGTCGCATTCTGGAGTTGCACCAAGAGGGCAAGAGTGAGCAGGAAATACGGGCCCAACTGCGACAACTGCGCCGGGAAGCCGCATTGACAGCCCACCACGAATTGCGTTCCTACTTCCTCCTGCAAAAGATCGCAGAAGTGGAAAAAATCGAAATCAGTGATGAAGACATCGATCAGGAAATCCAGCGTCTGGCGAGGACACAAGGCATCAGCTATCGCAAAATGAAAGCACGGGTGGAAAAGGAAGACCTTACTGAAGCGATCGCCAACATTTTGCTGGAACGGAAAGCGTTGGAAGCCGTGCTCCGACACGCCCAATTTGAGGACTACGAATGGCACATGACCGGGGTGACGGAGCAATTGGTGACAGAAGAAGGGGAAACCGAGCAGGAGGCCAGTGAGACTGCCGGCCAGGCAGCAGACGGCGGGACCAGTAACCCTGCCAGTGCGTCTTCCGCACCGTCGTCCCAGACGTCGGCAGGTTAAGTTTCTCCGCCGCCCAAGTTCCGCGGCATCGTGAAAAAGCGGAGCCAATCCCCTCCGTCAGAGGCTGCATCAATCACAATCCGGCGGGGAACCCTACGTTGGGCCGATCATCACCTTGACCCTCTGGCTAATTGTTGGGGGGAGGGAGGAAGCGAGAGGATTCAGAGCGCGAGCAGGTCCAATCGTGGAGGCATGGCGAGGGTGGCAGGGACAGGTCTTGACGGACTCGATAGCATGCCAGGAAAGGGACCTGGATCTCCTGCACACGTGTGCGGGTCTAGAAAGGTAACACGGTTATGCCCACACTTTGGAACCCTATGGAAGCAGTAGCAGGACCGCTGCAACCGCTGTTGCAACGCAGCCAATACTCCCGGCAGCGGATGATGACGCTGGGGGACTTGCTGCTGGAAAACCGGATCATTTTTGTCGGTGCCAGCCCCGATACCGGGGGGAGTCCGGTGATCACCGACTTTCTGGCCAGCGTGATCATCCAGCGGCTGTTGTACTTGCAGTATGAGAACAAGACCGCCGACATTCACATGTACATCAACAGTCCGGGAGGGAGCGTATCGGCCACTTTGGCGGTATACGATACCATGCAGTTTCTGGAGGCACCGATCCATACGTACTGCATGGGTCTGGCCGCGAGCGGAGCCGCCATCCTCCTGGCAGCCGGCACAAAGGGGAAGCGCTATTGTCTTCCCAACTCCAAGGTGATGATCCATCAACCCTACGGTCAGGTGGCTGGGCAGGTGTCGGACATCGAGATTCAGGCCAACGAGATTTTGAAGGAGCGGCAACGCCTCAACGAAATCCTTGCCCGGCATACGGGCCAGCCGTTGGAGGTGATTGCCCGCGAGACGGATCGAGACCGCTACTTCCATGCCTATGAGGCCAAGGCGTTCGGACTGGTCGATGAAGTCCTGACGCGACCGGAGGACAAGAAGTAAGGTCAACGGCCGGCATATGCCGCACAAAAAGAGTCTCAGCAGTCTGGGCGGAAGAGCGGTGTTGCTATCCGCGCGCAAATTGCAGGGTTGCCATCCGCAGCATAACCGCTCCTGTTTCCCCAGCCCCTATCCCAACCTCACGGAAGTGTTGACCTGGGCCGCGTGTATACAGGTTGTTTCATCAAGGGCGGGCCGCCAATCCGATCTACCCTTCGGACGCGACGGCGGTTCGCAGGAGGAGTGACCTCAATGCCTTTGATACCGATCGTCGTGGAAAGCCATGGCCGCGAAGAGCGGGCCTATGACATCTATAGCCGCCTGCTGAAAGACCGGATCGTTTTCTTGCAGGGTCCTGTCACAGATGAGTCGGCCAACCTGGTGGTGGCCCAACTCCTGTACTTGCAGTTTGAGGACCCGAAAAAGGACATACACTTGTACATCAATAGTCCCGGCGGCAGCGTCACAGCCGGCATGGCCATTTACGACACAATGCAATTTGTGACCTGCGACGTGGCCACCTACTGTATCGGCCAAGCTGCCAGTATGGGTGCTATGCTGCTGACGGCGGGAACCAAAGGGAAGCGTTATGCTCTGCCCCACGCCCGGATTATGATCCACCAACCGTTGGGTGGCACGGAGGGAACAACCGAAGAAATCATTATCCATGCCAAGGAGTTCCTGCGGACTCGCGAGATGCTCAATGAGCTGCTCGCCAAACATACGGGCCAGTCGATCGAGACGATCCGCAAGGGGACCGATCGGGACAATTTCATGTCCCCGATGGAGGCCCTGAATTTTGGGCTAATTGACAAGGTGTTGGAGCGGATTCATCCGGAGCAGATCGGCGTCACACCGGGTGGAAGCGGCTGACCATCCTGAAACTACCAGCGGGGATCGCCGTGAGGGAGGAGATCAGCAACTGCCGGACGTTCGGGGGGTACTGCTATACAGGTTCCCAGGCGTTTTACCGGTGGTTGATCTTGGTATGCACGGCGGCGCTCCTCGTTTCCGCGGCCTGCCGTCCTCACAAACGTTACGACCTACTCGAAGCGGAACTGCGGCAGCGCGAGCGTGAACTGGCAGAGACCCGCAGCGCCTTGGAACAGGCCCGCCATCTCAACGAGGCGTACGCCCGCCAGCTACCGTGCCCGCATCCTGCCGGTGCAGTCACTGGTTCGACCGCTCCTCCGTCATCCATACCCCTCCGGCAGGTCACTCTGGCTCGCGGCACGGGGGGCATCGACGAAGACGGGGCACCAGGAGACGAAGCCCTTATGGTCGTGGTGGCCCCCAAGGATGAAGACGACGCGGTGGTGAAAGTGCCAGGCCGCGTGGAAGTTTGGCTCTGGGAGGTGGCTCCCTCCGGACAAAAAGAGTTCCTCGGTTCCTGGGCCATCTCCCCAGAACGCCTGCGCCCCACTTGGCGGCAAGGGTGGATTAGTAGCGGCTATTTTCTCAGTTTACCCTGGCCGCGTTATCCCCGCTACGAACGCCTGCGGATCGCCGTCCGCTTCACAGCACTGGATGGAAGAGTCTTTGAAACGGACCGGGACATCCGCATCAAGCCAGTTCCGACTCCCGTTTTACCGCCCCAACCTGGCTCTCCTCTGCCTCCTCCGCCGGTCTCTGGACAGCAACCGCTTTTTCCTGAGCCTTTACCGCCGGGCACACCTCCACCTGTCGAAGAGCTGCCGCCTCCGGGCAGTATGTCCTTCGATCGTGTACCGTCACCGCAAGGCGGCGTCGGAACGTTTCCACTTTTTTCCGTTTCCCCGCATTGTTTTCTGCATTCTCCCTCCTCCTGTCATTCGCTTTGATTGGATTTGGCAGCGAGCAACCGCAAATTTCCTAGGGTAGAAAGTGGGACCTTGACAGAAGGTTCATTGGAGTCCGGGAATCGGACAGGGCCAAGCGGGCACCAGCCCGGCAGAACTGATCGCGTTCCCAAGAGTGGGAGGGGCCATACGATGTCCGAAGCATCGTTCAGTCACCTGGATGCCCAAGGTGCAATCCGCATGGTGGACGTAGGCGATAAGGAGGTGACAGACCGGCTAGCGCGGGCCTCGGCACGAGTCAGGATGCAGCCCCAGACCCTCCAAGCCATACGCGAGCAGCAGCTTCCCAAGGGAGCTGTCCTCGAAACCGCCCGGTTAGCAGGGATTCTCGCGGCGAAAAAAACGGCGGAATTGATTCCCTTATGTCACCCCCTGCCGATCACTGCCATCCACATCGACTTTGCCGAAGAAGGAGAAGACTCCTTGCGAATCGAGGCCACAGTCCGGGTTCGCGGCCAGACCGGTGTTGAAATGGAAGCCCTGACGGCGGTTAGTATAGCGGCCCTGACCGTTTACGACATGTGCAAGAGCCTCGATCGAAGCATGAGCATCGAAGATATCCGCTTGGAGGAGAAGAGCGGCGGCCGGAGCGGCCACTATCAACGGGCCAAAACAGACGTCGAACCGCCAAGGGAGTAAACCATGCGTCCAGCAACCCGCAGCGGACTTCGCAGCCAACCCACGACCATCCACCGGGACACGGACACCCAGGTCAATCCGCACGACAGCCACGGCTCTCCACCGCACGCCTCTCCCTCTCCGATTGCGGCACCTCCCCCCAGGAAGATCGACTCCCTGCTGGCCCCACTGGCTGAGGAACTCGCCGCTGTGGAAGCGGTTCTGCACCAGGAGTTATCCCCTTATCGAGAACGCTTCCCAGAATTGCTGAACCACCTCCAGGCCTACCAGGGAAAGCGCCTCCGCCCTGCCCTGTTGCTGCTTGTGGCACGCAGTTGCGGGCATACCGTGCCGGCCCATTACACCCTGGCAGCAGTGGTCGAAATGATCCACACCGCCACGCTGATCCACGATGACGTGCTCGACGAAGCTGCGCAGCGCCGGCATCTTCCCACTGTACACGCTCGTTGGGGGAACAAGACAGCGATCCTCCTGGGAGACCTGCTTTTCACTCACGCCTTTCATCTGGCCGCTTCGGTGGATCAACGGGCTTGCCGGCTTATTGGATCGGCCACCAACCGCGTCTGTGCCGGGGAACTGCTCCAATGGGCCGAGCGCGGGCATTGGCATTTGCCGGAAGCGAAATACCTGAGAATCATTGATGACAAAACAGCCGCCTTGACCGAATGCGCAGCCCAGCTCGGCGCCGTTTACGCCGGGGGTACCGAGGAGATGGTCCAAGCGGCCTGCCTTTATGGACGTTCCCTCGGCCGAGCCTTCCAGATCATCGACGACCTACTCGATCTGACCGGCCGGGAAGATACCGCCGGCAAGACACTTGGTACCGATCTTATCCAGGGTAAAGCGACTTTGCCTATAATTCATGCTCTAAGTCAGATGCCACGGAACGAAGCCGAGGAGTTCTGCCAGATGTTGCAGAATGGCCAGTCCGAGCGCTACTCCTACATTCTGGCCGTTTTGCAACGCCAAGGTTCGCTGGAGTACGCCCGCCGCCGGGCTGAAGAGGCCCTTCATACTGCCCGCGCTGCTCTGCTAGCGTTTCCCCCATCCACTCATCGCGATCTCCTCGACTCCCTCATCGATTGGTCCTTGCAACGGAACGTTTGACGGCTGTCAGCCTCATCCCCTGCCAAACTGTTCTCCCCATCCCATTGTCGTTCCCTCACTGCTCAGATATGTTGGCGTCAACGGAAGATGTGAACCTGCCCCCCTGAACTCCAATTGTTCCCACCATGAATCCCCTTCTGATCCGGCGGCGTGTTGTCTGGACCATGGTGCTGCTCTTGATGGCAGGGATCGCCGGAGGATGGCGAGTTTCAGAAGTGCCCGCCGCTCCTTGGGAAGCATCCGCCGCGATGCAAGCACCGGCTTCCGATTCGCCCCTCCTCAAGGGCCAGTACGTCAAAAAAGGGAATCGCGCCGATACCATCCGTGCGACGCTTGCCGCCTTCGGCTTACCCAATTTGGAGGGGGAATGGTACCACATCGGCCCGTTTGACAACACGGACAACGTCGGTTTCGACACCCCTTATCCCCCGGAGAAGAAATTTGATCCGACAGCCAGCTATTTAGGGAAAGGCAATCGCAAGGTCGCTTGGCAAAAGCTGGAGGGTTTCACCCCTGGCCAGATTTTCGATCTCATCCGCCTGTATCCGCGCCAGCGAACCAACGCTGTGGCCTATTTGTACCACCGCTTCGAGTCTCCCTTGGCCTTCCGAATGATGGTGTCCTTGGGGAGCGACGATACCCTGAGCGTGTTTTTCAACGGTAAACGCCTGTTCCATGAACCGTATTATCGGGCGGCGGCGGCGGACCAGGACTTTGTCGAGTTGGACATCCAGCGCGGCACCAATGAGTTGCTTCTCAAAATTGGGCAAGCAGGCGGTGATTGGGCTGTCTATATTAATCCGGCGCAACTTCCCGCGGTCCTACCGGCTGGAGTCCGACAGCAGTTGGAGAAGGACTTTCCCTTCCAACGGACAGCTACTCCCGCTATTGCCCGCGGCGGACGCGAGGCGGAGCATTATCGCTTGCTGACTATTCCTCTGCCCAGCGATTGTGTGCTGGAGGTCGGCGGGTTGGGGTTTTGTCCGGACGGACAGCTCCTGGCTTGCACCCGGCGCGGGGAAATCTGGCGGATTGAGAACGCGCTGGCGGAAGACCCCCAACAAGTCCGCTTCCATCGTTTTGCCTTCGGACTCCACGAAGCCCTGGGACTATGGGTGGAAAGCAATCAAGTGGTGTACGTGGTCCAACGTCCGGAGTTGACCCGCATTCGCGATGCGAATGGCGACGGGCTAGCCGATGATTACACTACAGTGTGCGATCAGTGGGGAGTTTCCGGGGATTACCACGAGTTCGCCTTCGGTCCAGCGCGTGACAAACAGGGGAATTTTTACATCACCCTCAACGTTGGTTTTGGCGGCGGGCATCAGGCCAAGGTTCCCTGGCGTGGCTGGTGCGTCAAGGTCACTCCGCAGGGGCGGCTTGAGCCGGTAGCTTGCGGATTGCGTTCGCCCAATGGCATCAACTTTTCTCCGGAGGGCGAGTTGTTCTACTGCGACAACCAGGGGGAGTGGGTGGCGACCAACAAGATGCATCACATTCGCCCCGGTCGTTTTTTCGGTCATCAGGCTAGCCTGCGGTGGGTCAAAGATTCCCCTTTCACTGGGCTTCTGCCGGATAAGGTAGCCAGTGGCATGCGCTACGATGGGGTCGATGGGTCGGGCCGCTTCACAGGCCGCTATCCCCCCCATGACCCTCCCGCCATCTGGTTCCCCTATGGCCGCATGGGCCAATCCGTAAGTGAACCGGTGTGGGACACCACGGGAGGAAAATTCGGCCCCTTTGCAGGTCAATGCTTCGTCGGAGATCAGACACGTGCCACGGTTATGCGGGTCGCCCTGGAGCAAGTCAACGGGGTGTATCAAGGGGCGTGTTTCCCGTTCCGTTCCGGGTTACAGTGTGGCGTCAACCGGCTCTGTTTCGCACCTGACGGCAGTTTGATGATTGGGCAAACTAACCGCGGTTGGGGATCGCTCGGCGGCAAACCCTACGGCTTGCAACGCCTCATTTACACCGGCAAGGAGCCATTCGAGGTCCACCACATCACCCTCACCCCCCAGGGCTTTGATCTCGTGTTTACTCAGCCGTTGGACCCCGCTAGTGTTGCCGGGCCTCAATCGCGCTCCCCGATCACGGTGAGTTCCTTCACTTACTTCTACCACAGTAACTACGGCTGCCCGGAAATCGACACCCGTGCGGAAAAGGTCGGAGCGCTGGTCCTATCTCCCGATCGCCGCACTTTGACCGTGCCGGTCGAAGGATTGCGGAAAGGCCGTGTTTACGAGTTCCGCCTGGAAGGCATCCGGAATGCCCAAGGCGAGCCCCTCCTGCATTCCGAGGCCTATTACACGCTCAACGAGTTGCGCCGCTAAAGTGGGGAGCGGTGCTCAGCGTGGAGGGGGAGAACCTCTCCGGGGCAGAGTGTACCAGCTTGGGTTGAGTTCCATCGGACCTGCTTTGTCGGAGGTTTGGTTTCTGACACCCACTCGGACCTGTCATTTGCGGACAAACTCGTAGGCCCCTGCCGGGTAATTGCCGTAAGCGGTGCTGTTGATGCCGTTGCGGTAGCTGGCGATAAATTGCGGGGGAGACTGCACAATGCGAACGTGGACGACGGCCGTCTTACCCGGCTGGACTACGCCGGCATGGACAGCCGCTGCCGCCAGATGGGAATCCAGAGTGTACACATCCGTGCCCCAAACATTGGCCTGACCAGTACCCGGCGTGTAGCCCGTCAACGTATAGGTCAATTCCTTGCCAAACTGGTGCTGGAAGGCCATCAGATTGGTGGGAGCAGGGGGAGCGGTTGCGGTCTCACCCACGGTACTGCCGGAGCTAAGAACGCGCAAGTCCGAAAGGCGCAGCAACTGTTCGCCGAACTGAGTGGTGTGGACGCGTAGGGCCGCCGTGGTCAAGCGGCCGACGATCTTGCAATCCTCGGTGGTGACCAGATCGTACTCGCGGGCCTCCAGCAAGGCAGCCGGTACGCGGCTTTGAATGGCCCGAATCGCTTCCTCCGCTCGTCGGCTGACTTCCGGATTGTCGCTTTTGGCCGCTCGCAACAGGGACGGATAAGCTCGTTCCCGGAAGGTGAGCAACTCCGCCGAGGCTCGCTCCCGGATTTGATAGTCCGGATGCGCGAGGCGGGAAATCGCCAAGGCGATCCGTTCAGCATCGGCGGGTGGAATCCGCGGAGCAAACTCGATGCGTCGGATGTCGGCCGTGGGGATGACCAGCAAGCCATATTTGGTTTGCAGCTCCAATTTCTCATCCAAGAGCCGCAATTTGAGCACACTGTCGTCGCAACACTTGACTTCAACCTCCACGCCGGTCGGAGCGGACCGATTCCCTCCCTCAGTACCCGGCGGTTGTGAAGCCATTCCGCCTTGGGAACTCCAAGCCGTTAGCCCCAAAGTTGCCACCGTTGCGCACACAATACCTGTCCGGCTCCACGTCTGGGGCATACGATTGCCCTCCGCTTGATCTACGGATCCCTCCGGTATAGGAAGTGACCGCTTCCTGCGGTGGAGAGGTCAGACGTTACCCTTACCCGAACGACCGCTCTCTTGCCAAGCCCAAATTTGAGTAGGGGGGAGAGAAAGGGCTTATACTATAATCTGGCCTCCAAAATGTCCATTGTCAAATCCAGAAATTCCCGCCTGCCGGGTCTGAAACGCATTTTTCCCCCTCCCAATCGGCAATCTCGCTCTCGTGATTTCCATCCGTATTGTTGGCGTTTGCTAATGCGAAAATATGAGGGACTATGAGGAGAAAGGCTTCGCCGAGAGATTCCAATCTAACGACGAGCTAATGTCCGGCCGCCGGAACCGTAAAGAAAAGTTGGCTCAAACCATATAGGACGATCAACAAGACCAATCCCAAAAGCAACGAGCCAACGATCAATTTCTTTTCCGCTCCCAGTAAGGGTTCATAGGGAATGCGTGCCATCTCCTGGGCGAAAGTGGGAGCATGCTCCGCCGCGGAAGCCTGAGACTCCGCCGACGATCTGCCCTCCCCTTCTCCTCCGGGATCCGGGGAAGTCACCAGCTTGTCCCCTGCCGGTGTATCGTGCGTCGGTGACATAAGTGTCGCTCCTAATAATCCGGCTTGTGCAATCTTCCGCCCACTGATTGATGCAGGCCGGTGTTGTTCCTAGTCCCCCTGCACGATCGGCGGATAAACTCCGTGGAAAAAGAGCCAGGAGATTGCCAATCCAATCCAAAGGATAAACCCAAATAAGCAGATCACATACACGAGGGCCAATCGCGCGAGTCCTTCCTCTCTCAGTTTGCGGAAATTGGAGGTCATGCCGATGGTGAAAAAGGTCAGGACGAAGAACAATCTGCGGAAAATATCCACCTGTTCGATAGCGGTCTTTAGTTCTACTACCCGGTGGGTGAGGGTGTGAGCCAAGATTAGGGCCAGGGCGAACGTGGCGAGGTATCCCAGGACGAATTTAGGAAATCGCTCCCAGATCGCTCGCAGGGGAAGCCGCTCTCCCGGCTTGGGATCGATCGCACAGGTCCAAATGACCGCTAGCAGGAACGCCCAGATGCCGATGAAGACGTCGATGAAGACCTTGACGGTGGTCGTGGTCATGAGCATCCAGCCGCGGTCGTAGTAAAGGCCGAAGGAGGAAGCCTGGGCGTACACCAGAGCCTCCGTAATCGCTCCGCTGGCGACCGCTGCACCATCCGTTTTGACGGCCAATCCCATCCACGCTGCCGCGACCAACGGCTCGTGAACGAGCATATGACTGGCGAGCCAAGGGAGAATCAGCAACTCCACCACCGAAAAAATCACCACGAGGGAAGAAACCAAAATGGGGACTACAGGCCGAGCGCGGATGGCCGCTCCTGTAGCAATGGCCGCGGAAACGCCGCAGATGGAAATTCCCGAAGCCAACGGCGCTGCCCATTCCCGGCTGAAGCCAAAGTAACGCCGAGCGACAAAGTACACCAGTGCCCAATAGATCAGGTAGGCTTCGACAATGGCAGCGAAGCCCCGGAAGAGGATCGCCGCAGCCAACCCGCTGGCTTCGGCGGCCTTGACCCCCACCGCCGCTCCCATCACCACGATGGCCGTCTTGATGTACCACTCCGGGCGGATCGCTTCCTGCAAGACTGCCGCGGCTTTGGGCCAGAGGTTGCCGAGGAGTAATCCCGCGATCAAGGCTAGCAAGTAACCGGCCTCGCCTGTCAATCCTAAGGACCAGGATACCCCCCATGCCGGCCGCTTATCCGGCGTCGCGGCGATATAGACCCAGTGTCCTAACCACCAGCAGAGAAAACTCAAGCCGAAGACCCCAGTGAAAGCCAGGACAAAGCGGCGTACCTTTCCACCCATGAGCATCACGGCGACCGAGAGTACGCCAAGCAGAAACAGAAAGGTTAGCGCGAGTGCTACGCTGCCGCCCCAGGAGGCATACCCCTTCGAGACCGGTTGCAGGGCTTGAAGGGGTTCCCGCCAAACTTGGGTCGCCACCGCCCAACCCAGAACATCCAGGCCCACTATCGGCCCCAGCGAGAGCACAAAGAGGCCCAGCCCAAGGACGAGTGCCCAGCCGTCTTCGTTGTTCCAGACGCTTTTCATCGCCTGCTGCCGCTCCTGACCGGCTGTTTGCAAGAGAACCTCCGTTCTGCCGTTTTACAGATCACCCTGAAGCGACGGGTAGATGGGCGGTCGCGGCTTGTGCCCCTAGCTTTTGCTGTTTGTCCAGTTCGTCTTGACCCCCTTTCTGGTAGGGCTATAATTCGTGCAGCATCAACGGATTGATGCGCCGACCTTATGGTTCGTAAACGAGCCGCGGCATCGCTCGAGGTCCACCCCACCCCATAGTTTCGGCGCTCATTACGGCGATTCACTTGGGTGAATCGAAAGCAACCGTAACGCCACGCTCATAATGCAGCCGGGGTAAAGGGAACCCGACTACCGACCGCAAAGGCCGAAGTGCATTGAGGTGTGATGACGTATCCGTGATGATGTCACGGGATGGGTTTCCAGAGGAAGCCGTTCCGAGACACGGATGTACGGACTTTGCAATAAGGGCGTGCTGTGCCGTCCGACCCGGTGGAGTTGACCAAAGCGATCAAGGCAGCCTGCGATATCGTCGCGGTCGTAGGCTCCTATCTGACCCTCAAGCCAGCAGGGGCCACGTTCAAGGGGCTGTGTCCGTTCCACGATGACACTCGTCCGTCCCTCGATGTGGACCCGCGGCGGCAACGCTATCGCTGTTGGGCTTGCGGTGCCTACGGCGATGTCTTCCAATTTGTCATGGCCATGGAAAAAGTGGATTTCCGGGAAGCACGGGCTATTCTGGCCCGGCGGGCCGGTATCCGCTTGGAAGACGAATCCAGCTCCGGACCGGCACAACAGCGCCGCCGCTGGCTGGAAGCTCTTCAGTGGGCCCAACAGCGCTACCACGAATGCCTCCGGGAATCCGACCTGGCAGAAACCGCCCGCAAATACCTAGGAGAACGGGGCCTGCATGGCGGCACGGTCCGTGATTTCGGCCTCGGATATGCCCCGCTCACCGGCGAATGGCTCCTCCAACAGGCCCGGCGCGACCTCATCGATCCGCAAATCCTCGTCGAAACAGGATTGCTCCTGACACGCCAGGAAAACCGCGGCTGGTTCGACCGCTTCCGCGATCGGGTCATGTTCCCCATCCGCGATCCCCGCGGCCAGGTTATCGCTTTCGGAGGCCGTATCCTTCCAAGTTCGCCACTCGCCGCCCGTGCCCCCAAATACTACAACTCTGCCGAAACACCGCTGTTCAGCAAAAGTGAAGTCCTCTATGGATTGGACCGTGCCCGAGCTGCGGCAGTCTCTGCGGGCTATCTCGTCATCGTTGAGGGATATACCGACGTCCTCATGGCCCACCAATGCGGCTTTGCCCAAGTGGTCGCCACGATGGGCACGGCTCTAACCGCCCGCCACATCGGCCTGATCCGGCGCTTTGTCCCCAAGGTAATCCTGGTCTTCGATGCTGACGCTGGCGGACTGACGGGTACCGATCGCGCTCTGGAGTTGTTCCTCACCCATGATCTGGAAGTCGCCATAGCCACGCTGCCACCGGGGCTAGATCCTTGCGATCTGCTGGTGCAAAGTCACGGTCCGACGCTCTTCGCCCAGACTCTCACCTCGGCCTGCGACGCCCTGGAATTCAAACTGCAACGGCTCCTCCAACAGCACGATACGACCACTCTGGAGGGAACTCGTCGAGTTCTGGATGCTATCCTGCAGGTCATCGCGGTGGTGCCGGAGCATTCCCGCCCGGAGTTACGGGTCAAGAAGGAATTGATGATCAACCGGCTGGCCCACCGCCTGCGCCTGCGGAGTGAAACCGTTTGGGACCGTTTGGAGGAACTCCGCAAACGCCGGCAGGGTACCCCACCTGCCGTCCCCGTGGAGCCAACGACTGCCCCGACGCTTCCTGCGGCACGGGCGGACCCGCAGGTCGTGGCCGAAAAGCAACTCGTGGAAATCCTGTTAGCGGACCCCGCCCTCCTCCCCCAGGCGTGCGCGGTTTGGCCGGCGGAAGCCATGCGCCATCCCCGCCTACGCCGCATCCTGAGCGAGTTGTACGCCATCCACCACAGCGGCGGGATCCCGGACCTGGATGCTCTGCGCGAACGCTTGTTCGACCGGCCTGATCTCTATGATGACGCCTGCCGTTTGCATTTGGTCGGACAGCATATGCAGGATCGCGGCCAATGGTTGCAACGGGTCCTGCAGCGCTTGCAAGAGCTGCGCCTGGCTGCAGAACGGCAGGCCCTCAAGGAACAACTAGCCGCCGCCGATGCGGAGCAAGCCGTAGCTCTGCTCCGCCGTTGGCAGCAAACCCATCGGGGAGTCCAGGGGTCACCGGGCCTTTGACTGCCCTAACCTCGGACCAGGACCCCAAGCCTGGACAGGAACAGGACTTCCGACCCTCGTGTTGTTTTGGGAGGCATGCGGATGGATAACACCGACGATCGAATCCTCAAAAATCTCATCGCCAAGGGGAAACAAACCGGCTCCCTGACCTACGACGATCTCAATGCCGCTCTGCCGGAGGGAGTCGCTGATCCGGACCGCTTGCAAGATATCCTCGAACAGCTTGACAAACACGGGATCAGTGTGATCGACTCCGAGGACGAAGAACCCTCTCCTGAAGGCGGCGACGCTGCGACGGAGGATTTGCTCGCGGACAGTGATAGCTTCCTGGAAGATGCCGACGGCGATGGGCGCCATGTCGATGACCCCGTGCGCATGTACCTGACCCAGATGGGTCAGATCAAGCTCCTCGACCGCAAGCAGGAAGTCCAACTGGCCATGCGGATCGAGCTGACGCGCCGGCGGTTCCGCCGCAAGGTCCTCGAATGCGATTATGCTCTCCGCCAAGTGGTCGAAACTCTCAAACGCGTACACCGCGGCGAACTTCCCTTCGATCGCACGATCAAAATCTCTCAAACGGAAAATCTGGAAAAGGACAAAATCCTCGCCCGAATGCCCCACAATCTGCGGACCCTCGAACCCCTCATGGAGGCTAACTACGAGGACTTCTGCCGGCTGATCGACGAGCGCACCCCACCGGAGGAAAAGGAACGCCTGCGCGAGCGACTCCGCCGCCGCCGCCGCAAAACCGCCACGCTGGTCGAGGAATTGTCCATCCGCACACAAAAAGTCCAGCCGCTCATGAAAAAGCTGGAACAGATCAGCCAGCGCATGGATGAATTGGAAGCCAAAATCGCCGCCTTAGGGCAGGATCGCGCCCGCCGGGAAGATCGCGCCAACGCGGAACGCGAACTCCATGATCTGATGCTCATGACTTTGGAAGAACCTGCCACTTTGCGCCAGCGGATCGCTGTCATTCGCAAGCGCTTCGCAGAATACGAACAGGCCAAGCGCGATCTCTCCGGCGGCAATCTCCGCCTGGTGGTTTCCATCGCTAAAAAGTATCGCAATCGCGGCTTGTCTTTCCTGGACCTGATTCAGGAGGGAAACACGGGCTTGATGCGGGCGGTGGACAAGTACGAACACCGCCGGGGTTACAAATTCAGCACCTATGCTACCTGGTGGATCCGCCAGGCGATCACACGGGCCATTGCCGATCAAGCCCGGACTATCCGCATTCCCGTCCACATGATCGAAACCATGACCCGTCTCCGCAATATCAACAAACGCCTCGTGCAAGAGCTAGGGCGAGAGCCGACCATGGAGGAGCTAGCCAAAGCGGCCAACATCCCCCCGGACGAATGCGTGCGGGTCCTCCGCATCAGCCGGCCTCCCGTCAGCTTGGACCGCCCCGTGGGCGAGTCCGACGATTCCACTTTTGGCGAGTTCATTCAGGATGAAACCGCGGAATCCCCTCTGAACGCCGCCGCTCAGGAAATGCTCCGCGACAAGATCGAAGGCGTGCTGAAGACCCTCACCTACCGCGAACGGGAAATCATCAAACTGCGCTATGGCCTGGGTGACGGCTATTCCTACACCCTCGAGGAAGTCGGACGCATCTTCAAAGTGACGCGGGAACGCGTGCGCCAGATCGAAGCTAAGGCCGTCCGCAAACTCCAGCATCCGGTCCGCAGCCGGCAACTCGAAGGCTTCCTGGAGGCCTACCGGCAGCACTCCACTTGATTCCTCGATTCCACAAACGCTTCTCGATACCCTAGCATCCTCTTCCCGCGGGACTTTTCCCTCGACCTAATCAGGCCGTCCCCCTCGGTTCCTGTTGTAGCAGTTCCCGCGGCGGCCTCCTGCATCCGCTACAATATGCCGGGAAGGAGGTTCTCGCCATGACGCCTCTGATCACCGACATTATCCGGGAATGCCACCGGCTTCGCTCCCACATCCATCACTTGCAACAGGAGATCGACCGCGGACCACGGGTCCTGAAAAGCCGCCAGGAAGAACTCGAACAAGAACGTCGAGCTTACGAGGGGCACTTGGAAACCATCAAACGCCTCAAGCTCAAGCAGCGCGAAGACGAAGGATCCCTCAAACAGACAGAGGCCCGCCTTGCCCGCCTGGAGGAACAGCTCCTGAGTATCACCTCCGCGAAAGAGTACCAAGCCAAGCTATCCGAAATCGCCCAAGCCAAGGAGAAAAAAAGCGCCCTGGAAGACGCCATCCTGGCAACCATCATGGAACTGGAAGAGAAGACTGCCGCGACGGCAGAAGTGGAGAAGCGTTGGGCACAAGCTCAGGCAGATTATACTGTCTTCCAACGTGAAGCTGAGGAACGCTATGCTCGCCTGCAGCAAGACCTGCAACTGAGCCAACAGGAGTTGAACCGCTGGGAAGAACAGATTCCCGAGGATTTGCGGGAGCGTTACGACAAGCTGGTTCGTGCGATGGGTCCAGACGCCTTCGCCGCTGTCAAGCACCGCTACTGCCAGGGCTGCCACACGCAAATATCGGAGCAAACCATCCTGGAATTACGGAGCGGCATCTTCCACCGCTGTTTCAATTGCGGCCGGATGCTTTATTATGCTGAGGATGCCTGAAGCCACTCGTTACTCTTCTATCGGCCAACGTCCGGCGAAGCACTCTGCAGCCTGGCGGTGACGATTCGCGCGCTCGTAGGCTCGACCCAGCAACAGTAGCGCCGAACGCTGCAATTCCGGCGCAGCGCGGCGCAGCCGTTGGGCGTAGTGAATACACTCCTCCACCTGACCCTGCTGCCAAGCAGCCTCGGCCAAACGCAAAGCCGCCCTTTGGCCCCAGCCGTCCGGATCCACCGCCAACAGGGCCAAGTCCCGCTGCCGGGATTGGGCAATCAGTCCCAATCGATGATAATGGTCGGCCACAGCATTCCACATCCGCAAGACCCACGGATTGCGACCACGGAGTGCTTGATTTTCATAACACCGGATCATGTGGTCCGGCTGTCCCAGTGCATACCACACCTGACCGGCCCAAAAGCGGCCCGCAGCACCGAAGGCTGAGGCTTCCGCAACCCGTTCCAGCGCATTCGCCACCGTCTCCGCCCGGCTTGGCGTAGGATGGCGTCGATAATGCCCCCACCCTTCCAGCAAGTCAGCCCAGGCCACGTATGGCTCTCGTCCCGGCAATCGTTGGTGCTGAAACAACCGCTGCACCTGATGCATATCTTCCCGCAGCAGAGCCACGAATGCTAATCCCAACAGGGCCGCTGACTGCCATTCCGCATTTTGGTCTCTGAGCACTGCCTGCCAGTGGTGTTCCGCTGCCGTCAGGTCCCCGCTCTCGAGGGCGACTCGGCCTAACCACCAATGCGCCCGCGAAGCCCAGAGGGTTCCCGGCGCACTGTCCAGCAGGTCATACCACCTGGCCCGTGCTGCAGCATAGCGTCCCTGCTCCCACTCCAACACGGCCCAATTGTACAATGCCAACCGCTGCACCTCTGGCGTCCCCCGTTCCAGCACGTGGCGGTACAGCCTCCGGGACCATTCCCCCTCAGCAATATCCCGGTACTCCTGCGCCAGGAGCAGCCCAACTGCATCCGTCCAAGGATGTTCGCCTCCCCAGAACCAGGCACGCCAGAGGACAGCCGCCTCATCCCTTGTTTCCTTCCTCTGCACAAAACACCGCCATTCCTCCCGCCGCCAATGGAGACCCGCACAATCGGCCAGAGCCGAGAGAACTTCTCCCAACGGAACCGAGTTCACCTCCACCACAGTTCGGACGGTCTCGAGGCGACTCAGTGTGTCGGGGTCCCCTCTCAACTCCCATCCCAAGGTGGCGCAGAGCCGTCGCAACTGCTCCCCGACCGTCGCCTCGCCCCAACGTGCAGTTAGCATCAGTTCGGCCACTTCGTCCCGCAGTGCCATCTCCACACGTGCGAATCCCCAGGGCCACCTGACTGTACCGCTTTTGTGGGCCGTGCGTCCGGGATGATGCAAGTACCATTCGCAAAGCCGCTCGTGCACAGGGCGAGATGCTGGCCAAGCCCACTGTCCCTCCGTCAGGGGATCCAAAGGGTCAGGTTGTCCCTGGCGTTGATACCACTCCTGAGCACGCAGGATCAGGCACTCCTCCACAACACGGCGATCTCCTTCCCCAGACCGTAGCAATACCTTCGCCCTCCACCGCCGTGCTTCCTCCCAGTCACCTTTAGCCATCCGGCACCGCACCTTTCCCAAACGCATCCAAGCTTGCAAATCGCCATCCACTTTCCCTTCCCATTCGTCATACAGTTTCTCCGCCTCATCCCATCTTCCCAACCCTTCCAGGGCCAGCCCCTTGCGCCATTCCTTCTCAGGCACTCGTTCCTCACCACTCTCCCCGGCGTAGTGCTGGAGCGCCTTCTCAAACTCCCCCAACGCTAAAAGCAAGTCCCATGTCTCATCACCGTCGTTCGCCTTTCCCGGTAATGTTCCGGCAGTGGTCGAGGCGGTTTTGTGTAACGGACTCGGATGAGTGCCCCCTTCTTGAACCCTGGTGCCTGCCGCGACAGATGTCCTCTTTTCCCCAGGCTCATCCATCTCATTGGTGGAACTTGCTAGCACCTCGGCATCCGAGTCCGACGAGCTTGGCGTCCCAGCATGCGTTTTCCACCACCAACTCGCCCCAAGTCCCGCTGCAAAGCAGACGCCGAGTAACGCCCACCAGCGCCATATCCCCTGGCGCTGTCCATGTTGGACCGCCTTTTCTTCCGTTCTTATCACGACTGCCTCCACAAGCTAAGTGCCGTCAATCGCGCATGGCGACCTTGGTGGCATGCCCTCGGCAGCATTCCCGCTCTCCTGTCGTTGGCCAAACTGGAGCCAATGGACCTAGCTTCAACGAAAAAACTCCCTCAGCGAAAAAAATAGAGCAAAAAAACCGGTTGAAATGACGATAATCTTTTTAGCAGAGGCAAAGTTCCTTGCCCCCAAGCGAAGCGGAGTGCTAACATATGCAGGTTCACCCCTCCGGCTCTCATCCGTATGTGAACCGCCATCAGCCGGAATTGACTCCACCTGCCCGTGTCGGCGGAGCCGACACGGTGGGAAGTCCCGCTGCACCGTTAGCCAGCCACCCGTTTTCACCCACCGAACAATTCTCCCAGCTTTTGCTCGCGTTGCAGCAACTTCCCGATGTTCGCGCCGAAGTGATCGAAGCGGTCGCTGCTCGCTTGGCCAATGGTGAATTGGGATCTCCCCAAGCCGCTGCCGAGACCGCTCGCGCTCTTCTTCAGCATTCCGTGAACGAATCGCGCTCCTGAATCTCCGGCATGCTGTTTCCCTCATTGCTCGTGACGTTATGATGACACTTTCTGCCCTTCTTTCCGCTCCCGTGGTTACTGGCTTTCTCCCCGAAATAAGAAGGCCATTCGTCTCCATGCATCGGGGGAATGTGTGGTGCTGGATCAGCCCCCTGTTCCGCTGCAAAAAGCTCGGTTGGACCAGCAAAAAGTCCCGCTCCACTTCGATAACCTCTTCAGACGGGACGGACGTTCCGGCCCGGAAAGTTCCGATGATCTCAGCATGAGGTATGCGCCATGGGTTTGGCTCTCAACAACAATGTTTCCTCGCTCACGGCCCAACACAATCTGTTGGCCACCAACACCCAACTGTCCCGGTCGTTGGAGCGGCTCTCGACCGGTCTGAAAGTCAATCGCGGCGCAGACGGACCTGCTGCCCTTGTCATCTCCGAAAAGCAGCGAGCCCAAATCGCCGGCTTGAAACAAGCCATTGACAACACCAACAAAGCCATCTCCGTCATTCAAACAGGGGAAGGCGCCCTTAACGAAATCAACAGCCTGCTCAACAAGATCCGCCGCCTCGCACTTGATTCCGCCAACAGCGGCGTCAACGATGCCGACTCTCTGGCCGCCAACCAGGCCGAAATCAACAATGCCCTCAACACCATCACCGACATCGCCACCCGAACCCAATTCGGCTCCAAGAAACTCCTCGATGGCAGTGCCGGTGTTCGTGTGGTCTCCGCTCCTGCTGGTGTCAGCGTCTCTGCCACACCCGGCGCTGGTGCAGCCACTGGAAACTACACCATCGTTGTGGATACCGCAGCCGTGCGTGCCAATACCTCCGGCGCCGTGACTGCTTTCACCGGCACCCAATCGGCCACGCTCACCATCAACGGCGTGAATATCACCCTCAATGCTTCCAATGCCGGTAGCCTCAACGATATGGTCAGCACCATCAACAAGTACACGGGACAAACCGGGGTCGTCGCCTCCATCGACAGCAGTAGCGGCGACCTCGTACTTGCCTCGACAGTGTACGGTACCCAAGGCAACTTCGTCGTGGCGGCTAGTGGTCCCAATGCGGCCAACATCAGCAGCTTGGCTGGTACCGTGAACAATGGAGTCGATCTCGTTCTTGACATCACGGGACCAGGTGGCGCCTTGACCGGTGTGGTGGGACAGGGTAATACTGTCAATGCCATGGGATTGTCCATCACCATCGCGGATGATCCGACCACTCCCTTCACCACGCTAGATGCTTCTGTGGATAACGGAATCATCCAAATTGAGAACAACGCTCTGACTTTCCAAATCGGGGCCAACGCGAACCAAACCGCTACTATCTCCCTGGGGGATGTTCGGGCATCGGCGCTGGGTCAAGGAGTTGCAGGATCGCAATTCGCCAACTTGGCCATGATCAACGTGACGACTCAAAGCGGTGCTCAAGACGCCATCCGCGTGATCGATAAGGCGATCTCTGACGTAGCCAACCTCCGGGGTGCCTTGGGGGCCTTCCAAGCCAACACACTGGAATCAAATGTCAACAACCTGAAATTTACCCTGGAGAACACCGTTTTTGCCGAATCCGTCATCCGAGATACGGACTTTGCGCAAGAAATCTCGAACTTTACGAAGCTGCAAACGCAAATGCAAGCCGGCGCGACGGTGCTTGGCAACGCCAACCAGTTGAGCCAACTGATCGCCGGATTGCTCCGCGGCTAATGCGAGATTTGCAAACAAACTCGACGCGGGATGGCTGCATTCGAGTCATCCCGCGTCCCTTGACTTGGGCGAACGACTAGCTCTGAAAAATGTAGCGAGTTGGTGTCGTGGTGAGAGGACCAAGCCGTGGCATCCATCACAGGACTTAACACAAACGGCATCAATTTCAGCGGCCTCGCAACCGGTATCAATACGGATGTACTCATCGAAGGGCTGACTCGCATCAACCAGCAACGTATCGATCGTCTGAAGGCAAGACAGGCGGATGTCATGGCCAAGCAATCGGCCATCGCCACGCTGAAAGGATACCTCTACGATCTGCAAAGCAAAACCTCCCTGTTGGCTCGCTCCATCGGCAGCATCTTCGATACCACAACTGCCACTTCAAGTGACCCGAACACCCTCACTGTTGCCGCTAGTTCTAGTGCCACTCCAGGAAGCTACATTGTTAGTGTCGAGAGCATTGCCAAGGCGCATATGGTCGCCTCTTCTGGGTTCAACGACCCGAATACACAACTCAAACAAGGGACTATTACAATACAATTTGGAAATGGACAGTCAACAACAATCAATGTCGATTCTACGAATAATACTTTACAAGGCGTAGTCCAGGCGATCAACTCAGCGACTCAGGACCTGCGCGCATCAATTATCAATGATGGATCAAATCTTCCATACAAGATAATACTTACAGCAAAGAACACGGGCGTAAGTAGTGCTTTTACTATTACAAGCAACCTTACAAATGGTGACGGTGAGGATATCAATTTTCAGGAAAATACATTGCAGCAAGCCTCAGACGCTATCCTCCGACTTGGCAGCGGAGAGGGTGCTCTCACTATCCGAAGCTCTAACAACAAAATAGAAACAGTAATCCCCGGAGTCACAATCAACCTACTGAAGGCAGAACCAGGAAAGCCAATTAACATCGATATATCGAGAGATATAAAAAAAATCCAGGATGGAATTAAAGATTTTGTAGACACATATAATAAGGTAATGGATTATATTAATGAACAAAGCAAATATAACGTAGAGAATCAACAAGCCGGTGTACTACTCGGAAATCGCGAAATACAGGATCTAGTAAGCGATATAGTTACAACGCTGATGACGACTCTCGAATCATCAAGCACGGGAATCAACAGATTAAGTAAAATAGGAATTGCACTGACTGATAATAATAAACTAAATCTAGATCAAACTAAGCTAGAACAGGCATTATCAATGGGAAATACCCAAGTTATTGCCGACATAAAAAAGCTTTTCGCAATCACAGGACAAAGTACAAACCCTACTATCGAATTCGTCCAAGGTACCAATAAAACAAAGTTGTCCACAACAGCATACGAAGTACATGTCACTTCACCGGCAACACGTGCGAGTGTCACAGCATCGAATCCGCTGAGCGGAGTTATAACTATTCAACCGCCAGATAACACCTTAGTGATTAAATTGAATAATGTAGCACTGCTGAACATAATCGTTGAACCTGGTACATATACACCAGAAGAGCTGGCGGCACTATTACAAAGACTCATTAATACCCATCCAAACAATAATAATAATCATGTAAACGTAGTATTGAATAATTCCAATCAATTGCAAATAACATCACAAAAGTACGGATCATTGTCACATGTAAGTGTGGAAGGAGGCACAGTCCTCCCGCATCTAGGATTCATTGGTGGTGAATCCGCCCGGGGTGATGATGTGGAAGGTTACTTTGTGGTCAATGGGACATCAGAGCTTGCATCTGGAAGCGGACAAATCCTAACTGGAATGAATGGAAATCAACATACTGATGGATTGCAAGTCAGGGCAACCTCACCTACATCGACTATCGGGAACATATTTGTCACAATCGGAGTATCAGCAAAACTCAATTCAGTACTAGACAAATATCTAAATCCAGCATATGGAAGGTTAAAAGATACACAGGATAATTACCAAATACAAATTGATAATATTAATAAAGAAATAGATAAACAGAATCTTATATTAGAAAATCGTAAAAACGAACTCATTAAACAGTTCGCTGCAATGGAATCCGCTGTAAGTAGCCTCAAAAACCTGCAAAGTCAATTGGTAGCTCTCATGCCTATAACTCTGATGAACACTACACGTAAGTAAAGGAATATAATATATGTTTCAATATTATAAACAAACACTGTCTGATTTTACCAATTGGAATTATATTGACATCACATTAGAAGCTTACGATAAACTAGAAAATTTATTGGAAGAAGTAAAGAATACATATATAGAATATCCTACGATTGCACGTGGAAAAATAATCAAATGTCGCCTAATAATAATGACACTCGCATATACTTTAAATAATACAGCAACTAATAACATAATGTCTAATAGATTGAAGCTTATCTATAGTATTATTAATAATAAATTAGAGATGTGCGACATTAAACAAATTGATATAATAATTCGATCTATTCAGATATTACGAGAATCAATCACTAAATTGAAAGCAAATAGTATAAATAATAATATAGATATAGATGTCCAAGCATTTCAATCAACAGAATTTGAGGCATAATCGATTATACTAAAGATCTGCTACTAGTCATACCGATATATAAGGCGATAGTAATATGCGATATATAGGCAGGGATTACAGTGATGATAAGTGGTATCTATTCCGCAACATCTGGCTTGATAACAGCCTCAGAACAGCAGGATGTCATTTCTATAAATTTAGCGAATATTAATACTCCTAGTTTTAAAGAGATCCAGATGACATTTAATGAAGTAGATAGTGCTGCTTCTGCAAGTGAATTAAACGGTGTAAAAACGGGAATCATTTGGGATAGAAATGAAATAGGAGGATTTATACAAACCGGGAGATCATTAGACTTAGCTATCGCAGAACCGAATCGTTATTTTTTACTTCTTAGCAATAATGGACAAGTTGTCAGTCGCTATGGTCACTTTATGCGTACACCTGACGGTTTATTAGTAGATTCTAATGGTTACCTATTATTGGGTGCCTCTGGTCCAATCCGTATATCCGCCGACGCCAGCAATATTTCTGTAACTAGTAATGGTACGCTAATCGCAGATGGAGAAGAAGTCGACAAGATACGGATAGTAACAGCTATAAATAATAATTCAATTAAAAGGATAAGTGCCAACATATATAAACCTGATAGTGAGCTAAGTATCCAAGATACAGAATCTCGAATACTACAAGGATATCTCGAAACATCAAATATAAATATAAATGATATATTTGTCAAAATGATATTAGGTAGTCGCTATTATGAAGCTACACAAAAAGCCTTACGTTTAATTGCAGATATAATACAACTAAACACTAGGGTATAATATACCGAGGTAAAAAATATGATTCGAGCATTATATACTAGTGCTACCGGAATGAATGCACAGACAACAAATTTAGATAACACCGCACATAATTTGGCAAATGTCAATACGACTGGTTACAAAAAGGGCGAGGTATCATTTCAGGATCTATTATATTACAACCAACAGACACCTGGAGGCGTTGTAGCACAAGGATTACAATCACCAATAGGAATTCAGATTGGTAGTGGGACTAGAGTATCAGGAATTACTAAGATATTTACGCCTGGAGCTATAATTAATACGCAAAATCCTTTAGATATAGCAATTGAAGGTGAAGGTTTTTTTCAAGTGCTCCTCCCCAACGGTGAGGTCCGCTATACCAGGGATGGCTCTTTCCGGATCAATGCGCAAGGTAGCCTTGTAACAAGTGATGGCTTTTTGGTTTCACCACAAATTACTATCCCTCCACAAGCAGTTTCAATCACTATTGGTTCGGACGGTACCGTTTCAGTTCAAAATGCTGGGGCACTCAACACGACCACGGTAGTTGGTCAACTCACATTAGTACGATTCCAGAACCCAGCAGGATTGAGTGCCGAAGGGCGCAATCTTTTTGCCGAAACAGCTGCCTCAGGGCCACCGATAATATCAGTACCCGGACAAAACGGCACAGGCTTCACTCGACAAGGTTTCTTAGAGCGTTCAAATGTAGATGTAGTAAGTGAATTAATTAATCTGATTACGTCACAAAGGGCATACGAGTTCAATACACGTGCAATACGCACTGCTGATAATATGCTTGCCGCTACAACGGAATTAGTAAGATGAATTATATATATACTATAGTATCAATATTATGTATTGGAAATACAGTAGATTATTTGTATGTATCTAAACAGAGTATTACTTTAATTCTAAAAAAAAATATAACAATATCAAAGAAAATTGTAAATCTTTATGATGTGACAATTGTAAATAATTATATCAAAAATATAGATATAGCTGAATTGAAGCCTAATCAGAATACTCTAATTATTAGTAAGAAACATATATTACTGCGGCTAATGCTATATGACAATCGTTACAATTATGATATTCTCGGACCTGATTATGTCGAAGTTAAATATATAAGTGATTCTAATATTAATAAATATACATTTTTACCTGGGAAAAAAGTAACGTTATATTACAAAAAAAATGGAATTGAGATAATAACTACGGCTGAATTAATTCAGGCGGGCAAGATAGGAGAGATGGTAAAGCTACGCATTGGTGATACATCGAGAATTATAACAGCATTACTTATTGATGAAAATAATGCGATTATAGAGTAAATAAATAATATGTTTAATTCACTATTATTTGTTTTAGCGTTTGCAAAAATATCTGGCAATTGTGATTCAATTTGGGATAGACACAATCCCAGATACGGATTTTTATTTCAAGACAATAATGCTAGGCGTATAGGCGATCTTATAACAATTATTGTTGATGAAATAACCGTCCTTCAAGAACAAGACAAGCGCGAGTTAGGAAAGAATAGTAGTGCAAATGCTGGGTTGACGTTTGGCAATACTAACAATCCTGCACAATTATTGACAACTGATAATAGATATGCGTTTAATGGCAATGCTGCTAATACTACTAATCATACGTTCACTGATAAATTAACTGCTGTCATAATTGATATATTACCCAATAATAATTTAGTGATAGAGGGATATAAGCGCAGAATAATAGCAGGTGAAGAAAGAATTATATATATAACAGGTATAATAAGACCTGCTGATATCCGTGTAGGAAATACTATAACTACTGACAAAATTGCCAATCTACGAATATATTATTTAGGTCGTGGTATAATATCCAGATCAAATAATCCTAACTACTTCAATAGAATATTTTATCAAATTTGGCCTTGGTGATTTATCATGAGAATGATTGCCGCTTTATTTATTGCTTTTATTAGTCCAGATATAATCTATGCTCAGGTGCGAGTAAAAGATATTACTGACGTCGCTGGTGCCCACCCAAATCAGTTATTTGGCTTTGGGCTTGTAGTAGGATTAGATGGAACTGGAAGCAGGAGCACATTCACGCAGCAAGTTGCCGTAGAAATGCTACAGCGTCTCGGAACAACCACGCAAATATTCAGCCAACTGCCAGCAGAATCGGTCATTAGATCTACTAGTATATCGGCTGTTATGGTAACTGCTGAACTAAGTCCATATTCACGTAAAGGAAGTAGGATCGATGTTACTGTATCTGCCATAGATGACACTCGTAGTTTACAAGGTGGAATCCTAATACTTACACCATTGCGAGGTGTGGATGGTGAAGTATATGCCATCGCTCAAGGTCCAGTATCCGTAGGAGGATTCTCAATCGCGGGACAGGCAGCTTCCGTTCAGAAGAACCACTTAAACGTCGGACGAATACCTGCAGGTGGTATAGTAGAAAAGGAGGCTCTAGGGGACATTATTAAGCACGGGAAGCTTACATTACTGCTAAAGACTCCGGATTTTAATACTGCAAGAAATATATGTAATGTAATCAATAAAAAATACCCTGCGTGCTCGATACCAATTGATGCTGGAGCTGTTACAATCTTTATTCCTCGGAACAGGTTAAACGAGCCGATAAACTTTATTGCTGAGATTGGGCAACTCACTATATCACCTGATAATGCGGCAAAGGTAGTAATCAATGAAAGAACTGGAACAGTAGTTGCAGGCGAGCATGTAACGATATCGCCTGTTGCTATATCGCATGGGAACTTGTATCTTGGGATTAGCGAACGCCCCATTATATCCCAGCCGACTGGCTTTGCCACTGGTCAAACTGCAATAGTACCGCGTACGCAAATTGGTGCTGTGGAGCAGCAAGCTCGATTCGTCACACTACCGCCCACAACAACCGTCGGTGATGTTGCTCGTGCACTTAATGCTTTAGGTGTATCACCAAGAGATATAATAGCTATATTTCAAGCGTTAAAGCAGGCAGGTGCACTGCATGCCGAAATCATCGTTATGTAACTAACAATTGTTACTACGGGTAAAATATGTTTGATTACTTACAGATTGGTCTTTCTGGCATTACTGTAGCTAATCAATCAATTTATATAAATGGCCAAAATATTACTAAGTCTGATATGCCGCAATACCATAGAAAAACGGCAAGGCTCTCAACTTTACCTAACGACAACGGCGTGATTTATAGCTATACACATAGAGAAACTGAAGATATTTTGCAAAAACTATATTATAATAATTTAAGCGACTTTTCATTTTACGACGAATTATACAATTATCATTCATTATTAGAATCATATTTAACAATTGGAGATTATGTGGCAAAATTTAATGATATATATAATGTACTATCACAGTTAACTGGAAGTAGATATAGGATTAATGATCTTATATCTAACATGCACGATCTAGTGATGTCTATCCGGAGCACTAGTGATGCCTTAGATACCTTAAAAATTAACATTGAACACCAAATAACGTCGTATGTAGAACAAATAAACAATTACTTAACAAATTTAACTAGACTGGATCATAACTTATTGGATAATAGAGATCAAATTTTAGAACATTTATCCAATATTATGAATACAAATTTAGTACAAACTAATAAAGGTATTAACATTCTTTCAGATAACGGTTTGCCATTGATTTTAGATAATACAGTATATCAACTGAAAATACAGTATAATAATAATAACAATATTAATCTTGTTAACGATATAGGAACTATAGATGTTGATTCTGGAAGACTTGGATCTTTGATTTATATGTACAATCAATATATACCAAAAATAAAAAACGAAATTAATTATCTTGTTTCTGATTTTATTAGGAATATAAATCAAATACAGGCAACGGGGTTAGGTATTGCTGGAGAATACGAAAGTGTAGACTCTCGTATCGCCGTTCCAGATGTCTTTGCGCCGCTAGCCACTCAAGATTTACCGCTAGAAATTTTCGAGGGCGATATAACTATTAGCATTACTGATATAAATTCATCGACAAGAAATAATTATACATTTCATATCAATCCTAATATACATAGCCTATATGATATTAGTAATTTTTTATCTTCACTTCCTGGTATATCCGCATCTGTCAACACTTCAACAGGATTAATTAGCATAAGTGCGTTACCTGGGTATAAATTCGACTTTGCAGGAAGGGATACAATACCAGCGACTAACACTCCTGTTGCAAATCCTGATACTTCAGGTCTACTCTCTGCATTAGGTATAAACGGTATATTTGATGGTTATAATGCAGATACAATAAATCTTCGACAACAGTTTATTGATAACCCAAACTTATTTGCATTCTCTAAAACTGGTGAAATCGGTAATAATGATAATATAATTCGTTTATTAGATGTATTTAAATCTTCATTATTTACTCAAAACAATTTTATTCAGAGTATGTCGAAAATTATAACGGATATAGGAAACTTTGGTACAACTGTAACAAATAGCAAAAATTATTCAAAAGAAATTTACAATGATACGTATACCAAATTAAATGAAATCATAGGTGTTGATACGAATGAAGAATTCATTAATCTTTTAAAATTTCAAAAAATGCTAGAAGCATCGTCTAAATATATATCAATTGTTAACCAAACAATTGATACCTTACTTAATATGTTTTGATAATGTGGAGCGGCGGTATGAATCTACGAACTACACAGCTAAATATTACATCTCAAATTTTATCGCAAATACAAAGGCATTCATATACATTATCTCAACATTATAGAGACATATCATCTGGTGTTAATATAACTAGGCCATCAGAAAATATTAATAATTATAATAAGATATTATATCATAATACAGAAAGCAAACGTATTTCATCAACTATCGATAATATTCATACGCTGAATAATACTCTCGATTATATAGTAAATTCATTGCTTGATATAAATAATGTATTACTACGTGCTTCTCAGATCGCTTCAACTGGTTCCGATATTACATTGGACCAATCTACAATCCGGGCATTGGCAGACGAAATAGACGTTATGATTAACAACATATTGAATATTTCCAACAGAAAAATGTACGATAATTATTTATTTTCCGGGGCGGCTCTAAATATAACTCCATTTGTTATTAGTTCTTACGATATAAATGGTAGAATTAATAACATCACGTATATGGGATCTACTAATAATAGTAATGCATTTATTAGTGATGATATCATTATACCTCTCTACTATACAGGTAATGTATTCCTACAAAACAATGGTAAAAATATATTCCAATCCTTAATAGATTTACGTAATGCATTATTAGCTGACTTACCCCAACGGTCGTCTCTATTAGGCTCAGCCATGCAAGACATCGAATTAGCTCGCGATCATATTACTGGTGTCATCGGAAGTATTTCCTCTCATTTATCTGGATTGCGTAGTTATTCTGAGCAGTTAGATAAACTTTTATACGACCATCAGGTCATGCAATCTGAATTGCAGAGTACGGATTATGCTGATGCTATAGTCAGAATGAATCAATCTCAATATTTATTACAGGCAAGTATGGCTATAATAGCACGATATTATAGCTTTTCTTTTCTTGATTACATTACTTAATTCACTTTTTTTCTGTAGTTAATATTTTATTCAGTATTTCTTGGGCAACTCGTCGTACATTCGTATCAGTATCATTTCTTAACTTGTCCACTTCATCGGCTACTATAGCAGATGGACTGCCAATTTTACCAAGACGGTATAGGGCCAGCAATCTTCGCAATGGATCAGACTCATTCAACTCTTTAGCAATCGCGCGAATTATCGCATCGGGTATTTTTCTATCTCTTGAAATGGTCAGCAAAGCTTCTATTGCGGCATTTCTGACCGTGTAATCTGCATCGTCTAGTAACTCCATCAATGCAGACGATGCCTCTTTTGCCTCAGCACCTAACCGCCTTAAAGCGTCAACGGCACGAAGTCGCTGACTCGGATCGCTTGATCCTAGCTGTTTAACAAGTGATGTTACATCGTGCTCATCTGTTGTACTCAGTATGGCTTTTGTTGCGCGCTTGATCGCTAGATCTATATCTATGCTTCTGCCACTTGCCATTGTTAGTGCCGGGAGCGCGATACGTGCGGTATATCCCATTTGGGCCAATGAATCGATAATTGCAATTTGCAGTGGTTCTAATTCTCTGCCCTGAAGTCGTCTCAGCACAGTGATTAAGTGTGGAATAGCTTCCTTCGCTGATACTCCTAATTTTCCAATAAGGTATGCAGCCTCGATCCTCGTATCTAAGGGTTGACTTGGATCGTCGACTATTTTAATAAGCTGCTTTATTGGATTATTCTCATCACCTGATTCGTGATAAAAAAATACCACAAGTATACTAATCAAATAAAGTACAAATGGCGTACGGCAATATATTACTATTTTCCTATACATAGCATTGGCCCAACAACTTTTACTAGACTTGTCCTTTTATAGACTCTCTGGCAACTTGCCGACGTTAGCTTCGATAATCTACTAGGAAGGCAGCTCCCTGGGCTGTTTACATCGGTTTTCATCCGAGGCTAGTCGTGGTCGTTATCATAGGTGGAATTATCGTTCTCTCCGCAGTGGTGGTAGGATTCACGATGGCGGGGGGAAAAATTGGCGCCCTTATACACATATCAGAATTTATTACTATCGGCGGAGCAGCGTTTGGTGCGCTTATCATAATGTCCCCTCCTAAGGTAATGAAGGATCTTATTCGCGGATTTTTACAGGTACTTAAAGGATCATCATACGGTAAATCTACCTGTATTCAGATGTTACAGGTCATGTATGCGTTCGCACGTTTAGTGCGGCAAAATGGTTTATTAGCCCTTGATTCTCACGTGACTAATCCTGAGCAAAGCGAAGTTTTGCAGCAATATCCGAAAATTTATAACAACCATCATATACGACATTTTCTATGTGATTCTTTGTCATTGATTATCGATGGTACAGTTGAATCGGAGCAGCTGCGTAAGTGGCTTGAGGAAGAAATTCTCGTTCTTGAGCGCGAGCATCATGCTGCAGTCATGGCTATGTTACGTACAGCAGATTCATTACCCGGTTTTGGCATAGTGGCTGCGGTTTTAGGTATTGTCGTCACCATGCAGGCAATCGGTGGTCCTGTCGAAACCATTGGGTACAAAGTTGGTGCTGCGCTAGTTGGAACTTTTTTGGGAATACTGATGGCATATGGATTCTTTGCTCCAGTTGGCGCTCGCATGGAGGCGTTAGGCGAACAGGAACTCTTATTCTATCGGGCATTATCTGAGGCTGTAATAGCTATTAATGACGGTGCAAGTCCCAAAGATGTTGTGATGCGTGCCCGCCGCATTATTGGGACAGATTGTCGTCCTACTCCGTCCGAAATGAAAGAGCTGTTTGGATAAGATAAGGAGAGGATCCCGAATATGGCTGCTGGAAAGTCCGGCGGATCATGGAAGGTAGCTTATGCGGATTTTGTAACCGCTATGATGGCTTTTTTTCTAGTTATGTGGATTGGTGCACAAGATGAGAAGGTGCGGCAATCCGTAGCCAATTATTTCATTGATCCTTCTGGAGTCAGCAAACACGCTGTTCAGAGTGGTGCCGCCATGACCATCCCCACCTATGGCACCATACCGGATGAGAAAACGCTGCAAATGGATAACGGCCGCCATCAGTACACCCCCAGCGACCAGATGAGTCCTGCCACCAAGGCGATCATCAATTGGATTCAATCAGATCAAAAACGCTATCGTTATTGGAAGGCCCAGGCTCAAAAGGCGCGTGAGGCAGTAGCGTCTTCAGCACCCTCTCCAGCTATTGCAAAATCTCCAGATGAGTTGGCTACACAGCATCTCGCCCAGCAGTTGCGAGCCGAGTTCACCGGGGAAATTCCACTGGAGACACCGGAAGTTTATAAGAACTTGATTCTCTACTCTTTTCATGAAGTGAACTGGACTCAAATTGCAGAGGATTTGTTGCGCGCGTAAACCGGTGAGGCGAATTGATGGCGTTGGGGTGGTTAGCCATCACGATCCCCTGCTATACTGCTAGGGTAGTCCAAGGGACAGTGAGTGAAAGGAGGGTTGACGCACGCGATGGACAAAGTTAGGTGTGGGAAATTCCCCTCACAGGAGGATGAGTTGTGCAAGGATTGATACCTGCAAGGGTCATTTTGGGGGTTGCATTGGCGGCATTGGCTTGGCCAGTGGGTGCTCAAGAGCCGGCCCGAGATTCGAAAGCGGCGCTAGAGAAACTCAAGGCCGAGGTCGATGCATTGCTCAAACTCCGTGAGGGAATCGAGAATGGAAAAGCCGGCGTGGGTAGGCATTCTGAGCGCAACCGTCTGCAACAGGAACTGAAGGAGCTGTTGCAAAGGATCGAGTCCCGCCCTCCCGCGACTCCTCGACCTAAAGGGAGCGAAACACCGGCGAAAAAATTCGAGATCGGAGCGGGAGACAAGCCACTGGATTTACTTCGTTCTGCCACCAATCTTTATAAGGATGGGGATGTAGACGCAGCCTTGCGAACCTTACGGATGGTCGATACATCGGCGCTAGGTCGTGAGGACCGTGCTTACGTCAAGTACATGATTGCAACATGCTTGCGACGAACCGGCCGCGTCAGTGAAGCGGCAACCTTGTACCGGGAGGTGGCCGAAAGCCGCGAGGATGACTTCCTGGCCGAGTGCGCAATTTGGCAATTATCCATTATTCGCTTCACTCAGGAATTTCAGGGGTATCTGGATCGCCTGCGAAAAAAATGAGATAAGTTACGGAAGAAACACAAAAAGAGCAGAAAAAATAGCTTGGTTGGAGAGGCCAGCGCATGGGTGAACGATACACTCATCCGAGGATAATCCAAAAAATGCTCCAACAGCGCCTGCGCGAGGCTGTAGAGCGAACCCAGCAGTTAATGGAACTATGGAAAGGCGGCCAAGTAGCCCCCGAATTAGTTCAAACTGTTGTGGAGGCAGGACTAGAGCTGCGGGAAGTGCTAGTACACGAAGGCGGACACTTGCCGGAAGATATTCGAGAGGAAGCCATTAAGTTCCTAGGTTGTATCGAAGAAGTTATTCGCTGTGGTGAAGAATGGCTCAAAAACAGCGGGGGTCCACAATTGGCAGAGACGGCATGGCGTGAACGGCTCGGCAAAGCCTATGGTTTGACTTCAACGTTGCCAAACATGCCGCGATAGAGTTATGCCACCAATCGAAGCTGTCACGAGCGTTACCGATGCTCGCGGTGCTGGAGCCGCAGACAATGAATTATTGTCTGCTCTCACCATGACTGCGTCGTCGCCGTTCCGCACAGTACTGGAAGCGAACTCACTTCAAAGCACATCGCTAGCAGAGGCTCTTGAGGCAGTAAATCCCCTCGGTGAAACGAGCCTACAAACCTTGCAAGACCCTTCGGACGGGGACACACCACCGGCTGAGTTACTCGCCATTCTTTTGAACATGCTCGCTCCTGCCGTGACAGGCCTCCCGTCTCAATCGAATACCGCAGATTCACCTCCAGTAGTGCTCCCCAGCGGTGCGAGTCAATCTTCAGAGAATCTGACAACAGCGGCTTTGGCTTTGGCAAACGACCGGCAAGACGGCGAGACAATTGCGGAGGGCACACCGGCACAAATATCCCTAGGTGCAAACCCATTTGACACCAGAACAGAGATGGCACAAGATGCAACTAGCGCAGTTATCACAACACCACCTCCAGTGAGTTTGTCTCCAAAAGGCATGGAAGGAATGAGGGAGGAAATACCCCAAGTTACCCTTCCTGGTGCAAGACATGCATTCATTCATATCCCTGCCCAAGCTCCTGTTGTTAGCAATCTTTTGCCGTCCTTAGGAATACCTGGAGAGGTGGTTCTCGAAGTTCCTGAGCCTGTGGGTGCTGTAGAAGTTCAGATTGGGCTACCTTCGATGCAAGTTGGGGAACGTCCCAGTGTAGCAGGCAATCGCATCGCCTTAGTGGCGGAAATGGGAGCGCAACTAGCGTCCTCGACTCCGGTCGATTCTTCCGCCTTCGCCCAGCAATTCCATCACCTCAGTTCTCATCTTCCCGAAAACTCCGCTGTTGCTGGAGGTATATCGTTCCCGACAGAACTACCTGACAGCCCTGGAAGTGAGGTGATTGCCGCTCAGGGGGGAGCGAACAATTCCGGCAGCGGACCTGTCGCTGCTAATCCCCAAGGGACATTGGGTTGGGCAGAGGGCACAACCCCAACCAGCACTGTCCTCCTCGCCAACAAGCCGATTACGGGGGGGGAGATACCCGAACAGACACTGACTGCGATCAAAGCGCATCTGCATCAATTGAATCAGGAAGGAGAAGTGGAGTTCCGCATGCATTTGCATCCAACGGAACTGGGACCACTCCGGGTCCATCTGAGCGTGCGGGAAGGTGAGATTCACGGCCAATTGTACGTACTGGACGACACTCTACGCCGCCTGCTGCAAGATCAGCTTCCGGAATTGCGTCACCGCCTCGAAGCGTTAGGATTAAGTCTAGGCCAATGGGAAATTGCTCCGGACCAAAGCAGCCACCAAGCCGACACGCTTTGGTCGTCATGGCAGGAATCTGACGCGACACCCAAAGAAACACCAAGCATGGGGGACAACCGAAAGGATTTCAACCTGGCCACTACCAGATGGACTTCCCATGGCCACGTCTATGCCGAAGATGATGGTCGGGAATCGAATCACGTCGATGTTATCGTGTGATCCAATGAGGGACACTCCAGGGGAATGGCAAATAAGGGACATGTAACACGTAAAGCTAGACGGTACATACATATGTGAAAAACGCTGAGGAGGAAGGCATATGGCAAGTGTCGGGGCCATCAATACCATCACGCAAGAGCAATTTCTGAAGTTGCTCATTGCGCAATTGCAAAACCAGAATCCGTTGGAACCGATAACTGACCAGCAGTTCATATCTCAATTGACGGCCTTCAGCACGTTGCAGGGGATTCAGTCCCTGAATGTCAGCTTTGAGCAGATGTTACGTTTACAACAGTTGATGGGGGGAGCTAGCTTGATAGGCCGAAGCATCACCTACGAGCGTACACCGGGCGGCCCGACATCGAGCGGCTCCGTCAGCGGTTTGAGCGTGCAAAACGGCCAAGTGGTTTTACTTGTTGGAGCGGATCGAGTTAGTCTTGATCAAATACGGTCTGTTTCGTAGGCTTGTGGAGTCGATAGCAAACAGATTTCACCTTTATCTTGGAGTACGACACCATGGCATTGACAGCTTTATTTACAGGTTCCACAGGTTTATTAACCTTTTCACGTGCGCTCGACGTCGTGGGTAACAACTTAGCCAATCTCAATACCACTGCCTACAAGGTTCAGCGCACATTGTTCAAGGATATTTTTTATCAAACTCTCAATCCCGGTTCCGCTCCAGCGGGAAACTTTGGGGGAACCAATCCCAGCCAACTCGGATTCGGATCAGCGGTGGGGGTTATTGATAGCCTGTTCTTGCAAGGTTCCATCAACCCAACAGGCCGAACATTGGATGCCGCGATCCAAGGGAAAGGATTTTTCGTAGTGACGGATGGCACTTCCACCTTCTACACGCGGGCCGGCTCGTTCACTGTGGATGCCGCAGGCTTTCTGGTGGACCCGATCACCGGCTTTCGTGTCCAGCGCACAGGCACCGTGGGTGAGCCACAACCCGGCCAACCGGGGTTTCAAACACCTGGAGTGCTGAACATTCGTGTGCCCTTTGGCGCAGGATTATCCGGTGTCCCCACAGCCAACGTGGTGTTGCAAGGTAATCTCAGCAGTACGCTCAACGTCGGCGACAGCATTTCCACTTCAATCCAGATCTACGATACGCAAAGCACGCTCCATGCCTTGACCATTACTTTTACTAAAATCGCGGTCAACCAATTTCAGGCTTCCGCAACCGTTACAGATGGTACGGCAACTGTCCCGCCCACGCCTATAGTCTTCGACACCTCTGGTTTGCTGGTATCCCCCGCTACCCTTACAGTCAACATTACCGGCATTCCGGGAGCTGCGGCTCAAAACATTGTGTTGAACTTGGGCACACCCGGCACATCATCGGGATTGACCCAATTTGGCGGTTCTTCCACCGCCGCCGCCGTTACTCAAGATGGCTTCGCCTCGGGCACGTTGATTAGTGTGTCTTTCAACCAAAGTGGTGAACTGGTCGGGCAATTCAGCAACGGGCGAACCCAACCCCTGGCCCAACTGGCCATTGCTGGCTTCAACAACGAGGCGGGTCTGCTTCGGAGTGGGAATAACTACTATGCCGCATCTCCATCCTCAGGTGAGGCCGTCATCGGAGCGGCCGGTACAGGAGGATTAGGACTCGTGCAAGGGTCGGCTCTGGAAGGCTCCAACGTGGATATCGCCACGGAATTCGCCCGGTTGATCATCGCTCAGCGGGGTTTCCAGGTCAATGCTCGCTCCATTACCGCCGCCAACGAGACTTTGCAAGAGTTGGCCAACTTGATCCGCTGAGCCATTTTTGAGAGCGTAACGACCTCCAAAGGACAAGCCGTTTCCTTAAAGGGGGTGGATTAGGCAGCTTTATTCTCTGCGGCTCCCGGTATGTTGGCCGGTGACGCTCCCTGGAAACTGAGGACCTCTGCCGACGAATGGATAGGTTCGGAATCCGCAGAACCTTTCAACGATCCGGAGGTTACCGGTCCGTCCCCCGTGGTGTGAGCTAAGGTATCGGTAAAAGTCGGACTGAGCAGGATCAAGGTGCGAAGGCCGCCCGCATCGCTGGCTACGGCGACAGTCTGTTCTTCTACTTGCACAAGGTACAACTTGGCCCGATATGAGAGCGGGACAACCGCTTGGAGACGGAGCGAGTTCGTCTGTGTAGCCAATCGAGAACGGCGCCGGGCTTTGCTAACGAGCAACATCAACAGACACATCGCCATTAGAAAAATCGTCCACATGACCAGGCGCCAGAGCAGCTCATAGAAGTGGAACGAAGGCGCAACGGGCGGGGTATACGTGTCAGGCAATGATAGATTCGCCAGTAGGATTGACATCATAGCGTGTCTCGCGACGGAGGCGGGGCATGCAAGCGAGTGATACGCACAGCGAAGTGATCATTGACAACTACAATTTCTCCTCGTGCGAAGGGAATCCCCCGGACGGTCAGTTCAACCGGCGTACCGACAGTTTCTTCCAGTTCCAGCACAGCTCCTGGCCCTAGTTTCAGCAAGTCACCAATAGACAACACCGTATGGCCCAATTGGGCCGTAATCGTAATCGGGACATCTCTGAGGGCCTCCAGGGGCGTAGGAGCAGAAGCAGCCGACGGACCTTGGGATTCCAAAGGTTCCAGTACTGCCGGCTGAACATCGACAGTTGGCTGAGGCGCAGTCGGTGAAGTAGCTTGAGGGTTCGCCATAGCGTTGGCTCATGACCGAGGAGAATCCGACCCAAGGGCATCGATGAGGATAGCGGTCCGTGCCCCGCGTCGGCCAGGCCAGGCTCGGAATTTCGGCACCCCACCCACCCAGGTTTGTAATGGCCGATGCACTGACTGCTCCAGGACCAGAACATCTCCCACTTTCAGTTCTGCCAGTCGCTGCATGGTGGTTTCCACCTGTCCCAAAATGACGCTCAGCTCCACGGGCAGGTGCTGCACCAGCAATTCTAATTGAGCACGCCAGGCAGCAGAGGGCGGAGTCGCTGGTACTGAAGGCTGAGAAGTACCGAGCTGCTCCCACCGTCCTTGGCGGGGGGCGCACAACCAGAAAGTCTGCTGTCCCCAGGGTGCCGTAATCTGGATTGCCGCGCAGAGTGCCAATTCCGCCTCGTGACGACGCAGGACTGCACGTAGGGTTTGACTCGTCCCTGCTGTCAGAGACAACGGAGCGTCGGGCCAGGATTGCTCCAGCGGGGTCAAGAACAGTTCCCGGAGCAGATAGTCGACAAGGGCGGCCTCTAAGTCCGTAGCCTCTCGATCCTCCGGCCATTTATCTGGGATTTCACCCAGCAACCCCATCAGCAAGGTGAGCTGGACAGACCGCGGCAGCACCAGCCAGAGAGCGCCATCATTAGGATCATCGGTGGTCAGGGGAAAGCATGCCGCTTCATCCGGCACAGCAGCCGTCAGGTGTGCGAGTGTCCCCGTTTCAACACTAGCCAGTTCCAAAGAGAGAGAAAAAGGCAAAAGCCGGGATGACTGGTGAGCGAAACGCCGGAGTGCTTGCTGTATCCATTGACCGAACTGGCGTTCCAGCGCTCCCGGCGGGGGGTGGCGGAAGTCCAAGGGCTGGGGTGTCGTCATTGCACTACGTATTCCTCAAACAAGATAGCCCGGAGGGGACTATGACCATCGGGATAGAGCACCTCTTCAAAACGTTCGAGTATTTCCCGCTGCAACCGGTTGACCCCCACGGTACCGCTCACATCTTTGAGGGTTTTACCTGCCAGATGGCTGATCAATTTACTCTTGACAGCCGGCTTCTTTTTCGCCAACAGGTCGGCAACCTCCTTCTCTTGATCCGCATCGACGAGCACCGCTAGCTTGACCCGCAGGTAGCGCATGGCGCGCTCATCCGCGAGATTGACCACCATGTCTCCAAAAGGAACGATAGCGGTCTTGGTTTCGGCGTGCGGCTTGTCCTGAGTTCCCTCCTTTGGTTTGCCCAGTAACGAGGAAATATCCACTACGAGCGGTAACGCCGCGCCTGCTAGGATGGCTACCACTCCCACAGCGGCGAAGAGCAGTTTGCGGTTCTTCTTACCGCCAGGCGCAACGTCTTGGGCCGTGGCAACAGGTGCAGCAGCGGACATGGTGCAAACTCCTGGAGAATACCAGCCCCTGCGTCCTTGCTGCGTGCGGTCGATCCGCCATCCGTGCCGGACCTGGATTTACTCAGTCCCGTGCCTCATCGCAAGGTCAAATGCGCCTTCGGCTGAGTCCTACCAAAGGTGCTTCTCTTAGCGAATAGTTCCATCCTTCTCCGCAGGCTACATCCCCCACAGTGCAGGATCATGGTGCGGCATTCCCTCACCCTCCGGAAAGGACGGCACCATCGGCGGCAAAGGTTTGCTATCCGCGCCATAAGTCACCCCAGGTACCCGGTAACCTAGGAGTATGATGGCGGCTTCCCAACAAACCCACCGCTGGAATAAGGTAGGAGAATCCAAGGCCAGTTCTTCCAGATAGATAGAATCGTGGACGATGAAATTGTTGCGGATGAAGGCAGGCAATGGCCGCGGGCGCTGGCGATAAAAGGCACGGCAGCGTTCCGCCAAAGTGGCATCCATGGTATCCCACAAACCATCAACCGAGGCCACGACCTTTCCGAGCTGCGGGGCCACGGCTTGCAGGACAAGTCCCAGGCGAGGCCGAGGATGGAGGGCATACTGGCTGACGATCCCATGGACGAGCACATCGGCACTGCTTAAGCGGGCAATATCGAGCAGAATCGCCTCATCAAACCGACCTCCCCGACGAACCGATGCCGCCAACGTCGCTCGATCGTCGGCGGGTGCCGGTATCACTTCAAATCGTCCCAAACGTTGCAACTCACCGAGGAAATTCTGCTGTACTTCATCTGCGACGCGAGAAAAGGCCGTCTCATTCAAAAACGGGAGCACAACAACGCGCTGGACCGATTCCCACGTCCAATCGGGCAGGTGATAGTAGCTGAATGTGGGTGGACCTGGCGGCGGTGGCCGAAAAGGCCGAGGCACACTGGATAACAATTGCTGGCATCCCGTCAGCAGGGAACCGCCGAGCACACTCAGACAGAATCCCCGGCGATTCATGGCCCCCTCCGTTCTCCGAGCAATTTCTCCAAAGTGCTGATCACCGCCCGCAGCAATTCGACATCCTCCTTTTCCATCTGTCGGATTTGAGCTTGTAGCATCGCCACTTCGTTTTGCAACTGTTCAATCTGGCTGCGGGATCGAGTGACTTCCTGGGTGGCTGTTTCCACCTGTCGCACGGCTTCGGCCAGAGCCTGCTCGCGCACCTGCTGTTGGGTTTCCAACTGCTGGATCCGTTCCTGAAGCGAACGATTGTAGAGCGATAAGGCCTCCAACTCGCGGGTCAACTCGACCACTCGTTCCAGAGGGTTTTCGCTTGGTCCCAATTCCAGCCGGTCCCCCAAAACCGTCGGGGTGCTGCGTTGATGAGGGTCGCCTCCCGGCCAGGGTGTCGGTGGTGGCAAGGGCTGGGGGGGCACCTGCGGACCTGGACGGTATTTGGTGTTCTCTCTGGCTAGCCAACGTCCGCCTGCTGGCATGACCTCCGGTGCATTCATTCCCCTTGAGGACAAACCCGCCTGAGCAACAATGCTCCCTTCGCCATTATCGATGACACGCTGGGAAAATTTGCCGGCAGCCTTCTCGTAGGGCAGCGGTACAGGAGCCTCGACATGATCTCCCTTGGGAGGAAGTCGGCAACCCGCCGTCAGCCCCATCAGGCCTAGGAATATCCACCTTGTCCTGCTCGCCCAGCGCACCCCAGCACTCCTTGCCCGTCCGCCCTGAACTCTCGGAACACTTGACATCCTTGCCGGAACACCGACCAGTTATCCCTAAGCCGTTATTCCCAAGTCGTTCGCCTAGCAAGCGATCCACGCACCCGCATGGCCCCTTTTGACCCCTGTGTTGTTTTCCGGTAATCCCTGCGGGGAAAGAGAATCAATTCACGACACTCGAATGATTCTGCCTAACCGCGACGGTAGGCCATCTTCCCTTCACATAGGAAGCTCAGTCAGGCGATCCCCTCGTCCAGAGGGCGGTTCCTAGGAGGTTGTTACATTCGACAGCTCTTCCTCACACCAAATCCGATACGAGCGGCCGCACACACACGTCAGATCCACCGCGCGCACCACATCGTTTTCGCGATGTACCACAATAGTCGGCTCTTCTACTGCACCCTCCGGAGGAGGCGGTCCCACACGCACTGGCTCCGGAATCAGCCGCACACACTCGGCCGGGATCACCCAACCCCTGGCCTCGCCCCGCACTGCCATTGTGGTACTCCCCCAATGTACCCTGCCTCGCTAACCGCTTCTCCTCAGTCGGAGAAGTGATCCACAACACATTTTCACCCGCCAGGTTACGGAGACCATAACGTCGGGTCCTTTCGCAATGCTCGAAATTGCGCTGGGGAACCTGCTGTACTTTATCTTCTGCACACCGTCCCCTTACCTCGTCCTAAGTAACACAACGTCAACTTCTCTTGAGGTCGAGCACTTACGGTCATCTGCTACCATGTTCCCCCACGACGGCCTGCTATAAGCAGTTCATCAGATCATGTCAACGTAGCCCTGAGGTGGGAAAACCATGGTCCAGAACTACCCCCGCGATGCAAGAGTGCTTCTGGTCCAAGGCAATGATGAAATGATTCCTGAAGAGTGAGACAATCTAATATCACGGCCGCCGTCGTGAACGGTAACGGTAAACATCAGCCATGAGATTGTCCACGGGTGCATACTGATCCGTCAGGATGATTTTCGGTTCTGCCTCCAGATAGGGGCGAATCACCTCCGGATCGGCTCGCACAGTTCGGATTCGTGCGGGCACAGCGTCTAGCCAATCCCTTGTCAAGGCACACATCGGCGCACAAGACAACAGTGTCTGAGGGATTATGACTCCCCCGCTTACCCAGGCCGTGATCATCGCAGGCCGTGCTTTCTCCAAAAGCGGCGCCAAATGGCGTTGTTGGTGCGCTGTAACACCCTTCTGGACTGTTTGCAAATCCAGCGGCTTATTAGAAGCATAAATCACAAACACTTGCCGATCCTGGATATTGATATCGTCAGCTCCGAGCAACTCGACGTGAGGAAACGTCTGGCGGAGGGTATGCATGGCTGCTCGCCACAGTTGTCCATACTCCACAGCATCGATCACCGTCAGAAGGTAGACTCCATCCGGCTTGAGAGCAGCGCGGACCGCATCATTGTACTCTTTGGTCAGCAAATGAGCGGGTACCGAGAGATCGTTGACAGCATCCTGAACGATGACATCATAGCTTCCCGGCGTCGCTTTTTCTGCCACGTATTGCCGGCCATCCATGTGGTAGATGTGCATGTTGGGATAATCTTTCAGGCCGAGATAATCACGGGCCACCTGAGTGACAGCCGGGTCGATCTCCACCACATCCATTTGGGCTTCCGGCATGACTTCCATCACATAACGAGGGAAAGTATATCCCCCTCCGCCAATCACCAAGACGTGAGGTTCTGGTGTGGACAAACGTGCCGCCTGGACAAACTCCATTTGCACATACTCGTGGGTGTAGTGCAGTATTTCGGGATGGGCGGGATCCACACTCGAATGCAGCAGCATATCCAACGATAGATTCAAAAACCCTGTGGGCCGATAGTAACGGTTTCCTTCTTCATCCACAAAGTATGTGCGATCCACAGTGACGCGAATGGTGTAATAATTCGACTCTGTCTTCACCACAAGGAAAGGATCATTATCCCCTCGATAGTTCAGAATGACCCCTCCCGTGACACCACCGATGACCAGACTGGCGAAATAAAGGAGCACGCTATGTTCCCAGATACGCATGATCAGGACGCTAGTCAGCGTCAAAGTGGCGGCAACCCCTAATAACGTCGTCGTCGCTCCAAATTGGGATAGCAGCACATACCCTGTAGCAAAGGTACCGGCAATCGCACCGCCCGTGCTCCAAGCATAAATCCGTCCGGCAACTCGCCCCGCTTGTGCCACGTCGGGCATCGCCAAACGAATCACCTGAGGCGACACCATCCCCAAGACGAACATGGGTAAAAAGAAGAGACTGAAAGTCCAGCCCAGAACCTGATACATCGGCTCCCAATCCGCGAAGGGACTAAACTCATTGACCAGAAACCGCGTGACAAACAACAGCACCGTCCCTGCCCCACCGGCGATCAGGGTCGCTGCCAAGGCCACGCGTGGATTGCGGGACCGCCCCGGTTTGTTCATAAAGTCTGCCAGAAGCCCCCCACTCAGATTGCCTAGCGCTGTTCCTGCCAGCATCACTCCGATAATACCCGTCCAGGTGAAGAGGGACACACCAAGTTCTAGGGCGAGCACGCGGGAAGCGGTCAGCTCCAACGTCATGCCGCAGAAGCTGGCCAGGAATACGATGAGGTAGGCCAGGCGAATGTTCCGGATCGCGTAAGGTGCGATACAGACCGTAGTGCCGTCCATGGGGTTCCCAGCAACCGCCTCTGTCCCTTCCACACGTCCCTCGGTGACGGGAGCTTCATGGGAAGTTGAGCGGCCGTTGCTTGCCTCCATCGTTGAGGGATTTCTCCGCATAGCCAGTCCCACCCAACCCGCAAGCACCAACAGGGATGCCGCTGACATGAGCACAAGGGTGGTAATTGTGAACCATCGCATCAGATAAAAACCGGTCAAATAATTTCCCAGAAGGCAACCGAGAGTGCTCAGCGCGAAAATGAGACCAGCCACCCGCCCTGTTTTGGACACATCGGGCAAGCCCAGCTTGATGGCTAACGGGGTCAGTAAACTAAGAGTAAAGCCAGCGGGCAGACACAACAGCACGGCTAAAAGAGGAATGCGTGGTCCGAGAGGAATTGCTTTGTACAGGCCGCTGAGTTGCAACAGAAGAGGCAACACCGCCATCCAGATGGCTGTCACCGCACTGATGAGCAGAACCAGCATCAAGGTCCGCGGTTGGGGAAACCGATCCGCCACGCGTCCGCCCCAACCGTTTCCCAAGGCAATACCCGTCAGAAACACCCCGATGATCGAGGTCCAGGTTTCCAAACTGGAGCCGACGAACGGCGCGAGCAGTCGGCTGGCGGTAAGTTGTAACACCAGCAGGGCAGCATTGGCTACAAAAACGATCAATCCTACCCCCGCCAAACGGCCGAGCGGCAGGGCAGAAACTCCGGCGATGGTTGCAGTGCTCATGGTTACTCATTCAGGGAAAGAAATTGTCACCTGTGCACCAAGTTATCCGATTTTACCCATTTCGGCCATCCGCTCCTGTAACGCGTGTACAATTCTCAGCATAGCGACGCGGAAAACTCCATCTGGATGGGACCGGGCACTAACTACCCGAAGGGTAACGGAACCTGAGACTTAATCCCCGGGATTGATCCAGGCTCCGTCGCCTACCCTCCCAACTCAAAAAGTGCTAACAGGAGACGGTTCTATGAGGTCGCGCTTTGTCGTCGGTATCGATCTCGGAACGACAAATTGTGCCTTGGCCTATGTCGATACAGGAGCCGCTAGCCCTCCTCGTGTTCAGGTCTTGCCCATTCCCCAAGTCGTCGCAGCAGGGGAGGTGGCAGAGCGACCCTTGCTTCCCTCATTTCTGTACTTACCGGCACCGGGTGAACAGCCTGCTGGAGCTTTGCAACTTCCTTGGGACAAACAGAGGGATTACTGCGTCGGCGAATTCGCCCGGCAATTCGGGTCCCAGGTACCGACCCGCCTGGTAGCATCGGCCAAGTCGTGGTTATGCCATCCACACGTCGATCGCCGGGCCGCATTCCTCCCCTTGCGTGCTCCGGACTCTGTGCGGCAAGTTTCTCCTGTGGAAGCCAGTATCCGCTACCTCCAGCATTTGGCAGAAGCCTGGAATTATACTATCGGCCGCGACATTCCGGATCACCGCCTGGAGCTTCAAGAGATTATTCTGACCGTTCCGGCTTCCTTTGATGCGGCAGCACGAGACCTGACCGTCGAGGCCGCACGGGCTGCCGGCTTCGAACATCTGACCCTGCTGGAGGAACCGCAGGCCGCCTTTTATGCCTGGATTGACCATTGCGGCGACACTTGGCGAGACCTGGTCCACGTCGGCGATCTGGTCTTGGTCGCAGATGTAGGCGGCGGTACTACCGACTTTACCCTTATTGAAGTTGGCGAAGAAAACGGTTCCCTAGTCCTGACCCGACTGGCAGTCGGCGAACACCTGCTCCTGGGCGGCGACAACATGGACCTAACGCTGGCCTATCACGTCGCCCAACAATTGCAAAAAGAACGCGGCCTGCGGCTGGACGCGGTCCAAATGGCCCAACTCACCCACGCATGCCGGACTGCTAAAGAGTCGCTCTTGGCATCTTCTCAACTTGGAAGCGCCCCGGTCACCTTGCTGGGCAAAGGGCGCGCTGTTGTGGGAGGCACTATCACCTACGAATTGCCGCGATCCCTGGTGGAACAAGTGATTCTGGATGGTTTCTTCCCCTATTGTCCGCCCGATGCTACCCCACAAACCGGAAGTGCCGTGGGCTTGAAAGAGCTTGGCCTCCCTTATGCCAGCGATCCTGCCATTACACGGCATCTGGCAGAATTCCTCCAGCGTCACGGGGAAGCTCTCGCCCGCCGGGAAAGCAAGGGCCGCAAAAAGACGGGGCGGCTCCTCCCCACGGCTTTACTCTTCAACGGGGGAGTCTTCAAATCCGACTTACTCCGGCAACGACTTTGCGAGGTGCTTCACCGTTGGAGTGAGCCAGAAAACTCCGAAACGCCACGAGAACTTCCCGGAGCGGATTTTGATCTCGCCGTCGCACGGGGAGCTGCCTACTACGGATTGGCACGCCGCGGCAAAGGGGTACGCATCCGGGGCGGTACCGCCCGTGCCTACTACATCGGTGTCGCTGCCAATCTACCGGCTGTGCCGGGTTTTCCCCCACCCATCAAGGCCCTGTGTGTCGCCCCCTTTGGGATGGAAGAAGGGAGCCAGACCGATATTCCCGGTTATGAAGTCGGACTGCGAGTTGGAACCGAAGCTGAGTTCCGTTTCCTCGGCTCCACCACGCGCCGTGAAGATGTCCCCGGCACTCTCGTCGAGGATTGGGAAGGGCAAATCGAAGAGCTGACACCGATCCGCGCCACGCTCGATCCCCAAGGCGCTGCTGCCGCCGGCCAGATCGTTCCCGTCCACCTTCATAGCAAGGTGACACCTGTGGGCCAACTCGAACTGTGGCTCCACTCCCGCGATGGTTCCCACCGCTGGAAGCTTGAATACAACGTGCGGGAAAAGCCTCGTTCGGGCTGAGGAAACGCAATTGTCCTTCCCACCTCTCTATCGCCTCACCCGCATAAGTCAGCGGAGATGAAACACGGAGACAATCGGCCTCTGCTGCGAACCGACTGTCGGTGAAGAACGCCTAGCTAGGGAACATTTCCGCGGACTAGGAATTGAGGACCGGCTTGCCGGCCCCGTTCGTCACACCGGCCTGATCCAATAGCTCACACTCGTGGCATCTTTCTGGCTACCCGGTACCGCCCATGCCCTCTCACCCTCATTTCGGCAGGCCGTAGAACTTCACCGCATTATCGTGGAACAGCTTGCGTTGCACCTCTTCTGGTCGATCGCGGATGACTTCCTTGAGGGCGTTGACCCAGTCGGCGTACTTCTCGACCCCCAACAAGCACACCGGCCAATCTCCACCAAACATAACACGGTCCGGTCCGAATACATCAAGGGTGTGATGAACGATATCCGCCACATCTTCCAGTTTCCACTCACCTCGTTTGGGAGCCGAAGCCAAAAAACCACTGACCTTGCAAACGATATGCTTGCGCTTGGCGATCTCCGCCATGTCTTTTTTCCACTTTTCCCGCTGCTCACGGGTGTGTTTCAGGTCGGCGTTCCCACAGTGATCCAGAATGAAACGTGTATGCGGACATTGGTCAATCAGCTTGACGTAGTCAGGCAATTCGGCTGGGCGAATGCACAAGTCGAAACTCAAACCTAGCTCCCCCAGCAATCGGATGCCCCGAATGAAAGCGGGCTGCAAGCAGTACCCTGGTGGCGTATCTTTGACATGCAACACCTGGCGTAAACCTTTGACATACTTGTGATCCTTAAACTGGCGCACGTAGGCAGCGAAATTGTCGGCTGCGGGACGTCCAGAGACCACAGCGGCACATGTCGGGGTCTTGCCACTCTCACACAACGCGATGATATAGTCAGCCTCTGCTTGCTGTTGTTCCGGCACTACATCGACCTCCATATACACAGCTTTGACCACATTCAACCCCCGCGTCGCTTCCTCGTATTCCTTGGGCGTGAAATTACGGCCTAGTATTTTCCCGGCATCCGTGTTAGGGTCTAACCACGCCAGCCGGAACTTGCTCAAATCCCACAGATGCTGGTGCGTGTCC
>Ga0209478_1000367_pt1 | contig 63775 bp, 48 predicted proteins | sample DewCreD2012metaG_5_FD_184109 | JGI IMG/M metagenome (GOLD analysis project Ga0209478, IMG submission 184109) | Hot spring sediment bacterial and archeal communities from British Columbia, Canada, to study Microbial Dark Matter (Phase II) - Dewar... ...
GAAACTGGGAGCGGCCCATTATTTGCAGAAACCAATCGATTTGGCTGAACTGCGGGCCGTGGTCGATCACGCCGCCGAGCGGATTCGCACTGTGCGGGAGTTACGCCGCCAGTTGGATGAAAAGTTTGGCTTTGAGGGCGTTGTCGGGAACAGCCCGAAAATGCAAAAGGTGTTGCAGCATCTCAAAGCCTACGCTCCGACTTCCGCTTCCGTGCTGATTCTGGGAGAAAACGGTACGGGCAAGGAACTGGTGGCCCGAGCCCTGCACGCCAACAGTCCCCGGCGGGGCAAGCCCTTCGTAGCCATGAATTGCGCCGCTCTAAACGAGAATCTGCTCGATGACGAGATGTTCGGCCACGAAGACGGGGCCTTCACCGGTGCCAAAGGACCTCGCAAAGGGCGCTTTGAATATGCCCATACCGGCACCTTGTTCCTCGATGAAATCGGCGATATGCCCTTATCTTTGCAGGCGAAATTGCTGCGCGTCTTGGAAAACGGCGAGGTGGTACGCATCGGGGCTAATACGCCGATCCGCGTCGATGTGCGGATCATCGCCGCCACCAATAAAGACTTGCAACAGGAAGTGGAAGCCGGACGCTTCCGCCGGGACCTCTACTTCCGCCTGCGCGTCGGTACCATTCGCCTGCCTAGCTTGCGGGAACGTAAGGAGGATATTCCCCTCTTGGGTGCCCATTTCCTCAAGGAACTCAGCAAGCGTCATGGGAAACCGCTTCCCAAAGTGGCTCCCGCCGTCTGGAAGGCCTTTGAGAACCACGACTGGCCGGGTAATGTCCGGGAACTGAAGAACCTCCTAGAAAATATGCTCCTTCTGGACCAAGATGGCGAATTGACCCTCGACGATCTCCCCGATGATTGCGGAATCAAGCCGGCAGGTCTCGTCCGCAATTCTCTGGCTGCGTGTGGAACCGATGCCCTGATTGGGCGGCCCTTGGAAGAGGTCGAGCGCTACTACATCCTCAAGGCTTTGGAACTGACCCAGGGAAACCGGGAGGAAACCGCCCGCCTCCTTGGCATCGGCGAACGCACACTCTACCGCAAACTCCAGCAATGGAAGCTGGCCGAGAAGAAAACAACCTCCGCCGCCGAGTTGTGACTGAAAACAGATGTGAATGGATAATGCATTTTCCATACGAGAGGATGCCTTTTCTCATCGGGGATGCTTCGAGGCCGTTGTAGAGCACGTTCTGCCGGAATGGACCCAGCAGCGGCAGAGAACAGTTGGCGGCAGGGAGTCAATTACGGAAATTATTAGGATTCAGGCTTCCCAGCAGAGAGTTGGTACGGTCGTGGAAACTGTGATGTCCGCGTGATGATCCCATCCATGAATCGCATCGAGTTATTGCCGCCGGAAGTGGTGACGAAAATTGCCGCCGGGGAAGTGATCGAGCGGCCGGCTTCGGTGGTCAAAGAGTTGCTGGAAAACTCTGTCGACGCTGGAGCCAGCCGGATTGATGTAGCCATCGAAGGCGGCGGCACAGAATTGATCCAAGTGGTGGATGATGGGACGGGCATTGCGGCGGAGGACTTGCCACTAGCCTTTGCCACTCACGCAACCAGCAAGTTGCGAACTGTAGAAGACCTCTTTGCCATTCGTACGCTGGGCTTTCGAGGCGAGGCGTTAGCCTCGATTGGCGGTGTGGCGCAAGTGCTGCTCCAATCCCGAGCAGCGGGTGTGGAGAGCGGAGCAGAAATCCAGTGTTGGGGCGGCCAACTCTCCGAGGTACGGCCGTGGAACGGAGCTGTGGGGACGCGCGTGGAAGTTCGCCACCTGTTCTATAACGTCCCCGTGCGGAAAAAATTTCTCAAAAGTGTGGCCACGGAAGTGGGACACATCTGCGAGGCGGTCATCCGCTTGGCCCTCGCCTGCCCCCACCTTCACCTAACGCTCCGGCACAACGGCAAGCTCATTTACGATCTTCCCGCCACCGTGGGAATCCCCGAACGAATTGGTTTGTTTTTCGGAGCGGATGTGCGCGATGCCCTCTACGAAGTGGATTCCACAGCAGGACCGATCCGCCTGTGGGGCTATATCGCGGATCCAAGGGTTGATCGCGGCCACGCCAGAATGCAGTATTTGTTCCTCAATGGTCGTTGGTTCCGGGATCGGATGATCACCCACGCCTTGCAAGAGGCCTATCGCGGACTGCTGCTGTCCGGCCGCTATCCCGTAGCCTTTCTGTTCCTGACTGTGCCGCCGCAGCAGGTGGACGTGAATGTGCACCCTACCAAAGCGGAAGTCCGCTTCCAGGACAGTTCGCTAATCTACTCCTTGATCCGTAGCACCATTCAGCGACGCTTGCGCCAGGCCAATTTGGTGCCCGATTGGCAATGGCCCGATGAAGGACCGCCCCCTCCTCCCGCGCCGACGCCTCCAGCGGTTACTGGATCAATAGCGTCGCCGCCAGCTTCCGCTTCGCCGCAGTCTGCTGGTGGATTGTCACCTCGCTATCAGCAAGCCATGCAAACGGTGGCTCCGTGGGAAGCTGCGACTCGTGCAGGGCCGCCTGCGGGTCCGACGGTACCCCTGGCTGGTGTAGCCGACTCGAATCCCGTGGAATCAGGCGAAGGACATGCGTCGCCAGCTCCCTCGCTTTTCCCCTCGGGCCAAGAAGAATCTTCTCCTCATGAGCGAATGCCTCACGCTCCCCCTTCCTCTTGGGAGGCCAAGTTGGGGTCCGCCCCCTTCTCGGTGGGGCTGACTATTTCTCCCGCACCGCCAGCGGCTCCTTCGGCGGCCGCGCCGAGTCCAGGACCGTCCCCAGAAACTGTCCGCGAGGCTGAAGAGGAACAGATCGGTCCGGCTTTGCAAATCCAGGACACTTATATCGTTCAGGAAACGGCTCAAGGGATGTTGGTGATCGACCAGCATGCCTTGCACGAACGGATTCTCTTCGAGCAATTGCGTCAGCGAATTCTGCAAGGTTCGCTGGAGGTGCAGCCTCTGTTGGTACCGGAGCCAATCGAACTCACTCCGACCGAGGCAGCCCAGTTGCTATCGGTTGCCGACATTCTCCGCACCTTGGGGCTAGACATCGTTCCCTTTGGTGGTAACACCGCATTGATCCAGAGCTATCCTGCCCTATTGTCGCGCCGGTCGCCGCAGGAGATTGTCCGTGGCATACTGGACTATCTCCTCGCGCACGATCAGCTTCCCAGCCGGGAAGTTCTGCTCTATGATCTGCTGGCGACAATGGCCTGTAAGGCGGCTATCAAGGCCGGGGATCGCCTCAGTCCCGAAGAAATCGCAGCTTTGCTCCGCTTGCGCCGCTGGGCCGAAAAGTCCCACCACTGCCCCCACGGACGGCCCACTACCTTGCTCATCAGTCGTTCCGACCTTGATCGCCAATTCCGGCGAACCTGAAAGGGACGCCTTGAAGGGCACACAGACCTGAGAGGGATACCTCTGAAGAGCACACACAGACCGATGAGACTATGCTGAAGATTTGAGGAGGATCACAACGCATCAGAGGTCACGATGCTAAGTGGGCAGAGCCGGGATCGAACCGGCGACCTAGCGATTTTCAGTCGCTCGCTCTACCAACTGAGCTATCTGCCCAACCGAGTGGTTCAGGTAGTGTTTTATAAGTCTTTCCTGCGGGCGAGTCAACTATGGAACGGATCCGCCCCATGTTTTTGCAGGTCCAATGAAGGACATCCCAAGGAATCCTATCGCCGCCTGCTTCCTTAGCAAAGTAACGCTGGGAAGAGTTGGAACGGGTAGTGCGGGGATAGGGAAAGCGTTCAATCTCCCGCCGCGGGGTGAAAGGCACGAGCTAGCTGGACGAGTAGGACTAGCACGCTGGCCAAGGTGGAGGAAAGCAACCAGGCGCTGAGGGTTTGTGGCTGGCCAAGGAATGTCAGCAGATCGGCACTCCAGAGGCGGCGCTGGGTTGTGGGAGCGTCATCGCGGCAGCGCAAGCGTCTCTCATCTGGAGTGGGCTGAAGTGCCTCCGGCGGGGCCAATTGACCGGTGGTTACTTCCGGCTCCTGCACGGAATATGGGGTATCATCCTCATCCTGATCCTCGAGACGAGCAGTGCGGAGTGGTGCGGGCTGTTCCCGGCGGGAACGGCGTGTTCGTGTGCTCTCTTTTGGGTTCGAGACTGTCCGACGGCGGGGTGGCGCCTCTGCGGGTGAGAAGCGGGAGGATCGGGTGGATTGGCCGGATTCTGACCCCGGAGATGGGGTCAACTCCGAAGATGGAGAATCTTCCTCCGTGTCGATTTCGGCCATGAGGCGGCGGGTGGCAGGGGCGGCCTGAAAGGTTTCACGGCTTTCTTCCTGGAGTGCGTAGCCGCTGATCGCCCCATCAAGAGGCGTTTGGATCGGCGGCAGGTCTGCGATGCGGGGAGGCGGAGGAGCCTTGTTCAGACACGCTTGGGCAGCGGCGGGCAGGTCCACTGGAGTCGGGCGGCGCTTTTTCTTACGCCGCCGTTCCAGCAACGGTTCGACAACAGCCAGGACATAAGCCAAGCGTCCCAACAGGCGGGCATACAAAAACACGCCCAGGGTCAACAAGAACGCTGCCGCGACCGCTATTGGTAGAGAACCTCTTCGCAAGAATGAGCCATACCAGGCAACCGTCAGCAATCCTAGCACGGGAAGACTCAGCAAATAGAAACCAAAGACCAACTGGGGTTTGCGGGCCATGCGGTTGAGTGCGGACAAACTCAGCGGATACCACGGTGATGGGGCAGACAGAGAAGATAATTGCGCGATGGGGAACAGGACCCATAAGGCCAAAGCCACAAGCAGCCAGCGTTCCGTTGATGCCGGTGCCATCAGACTCACGCCGATGTAGACAGGTGCATAGCACAGCCCTAGCAGCCAGGCCACATACCACGCCTTCCAGAAGAACTCCAGGAACGTTTCCCGCATCCAGGTGACTTCCCGTCCCCCGGCGGCTGTGCTCTCCAGGATGGTCAAATAATGATGGGCAACAAAGCCAACCAGGAGGATTCCCGCCATCACACAGCCGGCGAGAGCGGGCACAAAAATCAATGCGTCCAGATTGAGGCCCATAGGAAAACCCTGATCCGATGGGCAAGTTGGCCACCGTTGACCAATGTGGCTCGTCCTTGCCAAAAGAGCTGATACTGTGGATTTACTATATCAGCTCGATACTGCCTCGGGTTGTCAAATTACAGTGTGCCTCTAAGCTCTGAGCGGGGATTGTTGCAAGACATAGTTCTTCCCGATGCCAGGATGATAACGCCGTAGGAAGAGAGCGGCCTATTCGCGACTCTGACCTGATGACAATCGTCACTGCCGGGTAAAGAATGGTATAATAGCACTCTTACCATCCGAGTGGGGGGTGAGGTCTTAAGCGCACAGTAAATTACGTCAGCAATTTGGCATGCTGGTTCCGGGACCTGGATGACAGGTCAACGGAGAACGGGCGATCGAAGCTCTTAGGACACTGTTGGGGTGAGGGGCGTGATACTATGGCAGTCGGTCGTTGGGGTGTGGGTTTTTTAGGAGCGGGCCAGATGGCGACAGCTTTGGCCAGCGCCTGGCGCCGTACAGAATGTCTGGACCTATCACGCAGTTGGGCCTGGGATATCCAAGCGGCGGCACGCGAGCAGTTCGCGCAACGCATTGGGTTGCCGCTGGCTGCCTCCAATCGTGAAGTGGCCTCCCGCTGCGAGTTGCTCCTTCTGGCGGTGAAACCGGGGGATGTCGGGGCGGTTCTCGAAGAGATCCGGCCGGTGCTTCGTCCAGAGCACCTATTCGTGTCGATAGCAGCCGGAGTGCGTTTGCAAACTCTTCAGGACGGCTTGGGAGGACATCGCCGGATCGTGCGGGTCATGCCGAATACCGGCTGCCTCGTCGGTTGCGGGGCCTCGGGCATAAGCGCAGCTCCGGAGGTGACACCTAGGGAAGTGGAGCAGGTGGAGGGGTTATTTCGAGCCGTTGGCTACGTGTGTCGCGTGCCGGAGACTCTGTTGGATGCGGTGACGGGTCTAAGTGGTAGCGGGCCGGCCTTTGTGGCCCTCATCGTGGAAGCCTTGGCGGATGGAGGGGTGTTGAGCGGTTTGCCGCGGAACCTGGCTTTGGAACTGGCGGCCCATACGGTCCTGGGGACAGCACGGCTGATCCTGGAAGACGGACGACATCCTGCCCAGATCAAGGATGCCGTGGCGAGTCCCGGTGGAACTACCATCGCGGGCTTGCATGTGCTGGAAAAAGCGGGAGTCCGGGGCGTCCTCCAGCAAGCGGTTTGGATGGCCACGTGCCGGGCTAAGGAGCTGGCCGAGGGGGGGCAAAATCCCTCCACCGCCGAGGGCTGCTTCTCCAAGAAGTGAGAAGCGTCAGGGGGAAACCGGCGATCGTGAAGTCCTCCGTTCCAACGGCGTGATCGGGCCGATGGGCAGAATAGGCATAGAGACTATGAAGGACGAATTGATCCTGATTCTGGATTTTGGTTCGCAGTTCGCCCAGTTGATTGCCCGGCGGGTACGGGAGCAGAACGTTTTTTGCCAGTTGGTCCGGCATGATTTACCGTTGGAGCGGGTCTTGGAACTACGCCCGCGGGGGATCATCTTGTCGGGTGGTCCGGCGAGTGTCAACGAGCCGGGGGCGCCGCGGTGCGATCCGCGCCTTTGGGAATCCGGGATTCCGATTTTGGGCATCTGCTATGGTATGCAGTTAGCAGTGGCGGCCTTCGGCGGCCAAGTAGTGGCTGGGAAAAGCCGCGAATATGGCCGAGCTACGCTGACAGTCCTGGACCGCAATACGCTCTTCCAGGGCTATCCGCTAGAATCCACCGTTTGGATGAGTCATGGGGATAGCGTCAGTGACAGCGCGGGAGAGTTTGAAATCCTGGCCAGTACGGAGCAGTGTCCTTTAGCCGCCGTCAAGCACCGCCGCTGGCCGATCTTCGGCCTGCAATTCCATCCGGAGGTGAGCCATACGCCTCACGGCGGCCAGATTCTAGCCAACTTTCTCCGGGATGTGTGCGGTTGCAGCGGCCGCTGGAAAATGCAAGCGTTCGTGGAGCAAACAGTGGCTCGGCTGCGGGAGCAGATCGGCGACAGCCGGGTCATCTGCGGGTTGTCCGGGGGTGTGGATTCGAGTGTGTGTGCCGCGCTGCTGCTCAAGGCGGTAGGTCCTCAGGTGGCGTGCATCTATGTGGATACTGGCCTGATGCGCGAAGGGGAAACGGAACTGGTGCGCCATACCTTCCGGGACTGGTTTCGGGCGGATCTCCATGTCGTGGAAGCAGGCCAACGGTTCCTTGCCGCTCTCAAGGGGGTGGAGGACCCGCAGGAGAAGCGGCGCATTATCGGCAATCTGTTCATCGAGGTCTTCCGGCAGGAGGCCCGGCAAATCCCCAATGCCCGTTTCCTGGCGCAGGGCACGCTGTACCCGGATGTCATCGAAAGCGGCGGGAGTGCCGATGGCCCCGCGGCCACGATCAAGCTCCATCACAACGTCGGTGGCTTGCCCCAAGAGCTGGGATTTGAGTTGATTGAACCTTTGCGGGACCTGTTCAAGGATGAAGTCCGCAAACTGGGGCTGGAGTTGGGCTTGCCTGAGGAAGTCGTGTGGCGTCATCCGTTTCCTGGCCCAGGATTGGCGGTCCGCTGCCTCGGTGAGGTAACTGAGGAGAAGCTGGCCATTCTTCGCAAAGCCGATGCAATCTTCCTTGAGGAATTACACAAAAGCGGCTGGTATCGCCGAACGTCCCAAGCGTTTGCGGTGCTCTTGCCCGTGCGTTCGGTGGGAGTGATGGGGGATGGTCGAACCTATGAGAATGTCATATGCTTGCGCTGCGTGCAAACTGATGATTTCATGACGGCGGATTGGTCCCGCCTTCCGGAGGATCTGCTTGCCCGTGTCGCCACGAACATCATCAATAAGGTGAAGGGGATCAACCGCGTGGTCTATGATATCAGCAGTAAACCGCCAGCGACGATCGAATGGGAGTGAGGGGGCGGTGCTGGTTGGGGAGGCAGGTATGCGTGTGGATATTTGCTCGCGGGAAGACATGGAAACCCAGGCTCTGCTCTTGCAGGCTTTAGCCGAAATTGGAGCGATCCCGGATCAAGGAGCGATCCTAGACCTCCCCTTAGGTCAAGGACTGCACCGCTTCATCGCTCCAGATGGCATGCTGACCGTTTTCGCCGACGCGTGGGGAGTAGACTTGGAAGGACCGGATGATTTGGTTCAGCGCGTCCAAATGGCCATGGCCAAGGCCTAGCGGATCGTCTGTGCCTGAGAACGTCCGTTAGTCCAGCTAATGGCTGGCTTGCGGCACCACGGCATCGGCCGTTCCTGGCATTGCCATCGACTCTTGCTGAGGAGTTCTGCACAATGATGGCCCTCCCGACTGTGATCACCGGCCTTTTGCTCATCCTTGTGGGTCTGGTTGGTTACTTCGGCGCCGAACCGAATCCCCAGACAGGCAAAGTCAGCCCGACAGCGTTGATTCCGGCAGCGTTCGGGATTGTCCTGGTGATTCTGGGAGGGTTGGCTTTTTCCGACAAACTCCGCAAACACGCGATGCACCTGGCGGCGTTGGTCGGCGTGCTCGGCGTCATCGGCGGTTTCATGCCCATCCTCCGGCAGATCAACAATACAGGCACGTTCGATCCTTTCAAAAAGTCGGCGGTCGCCGGGGAGTTGATGATCCTCATCTGCGCCGTCTTTGTTGGTTTGTGCGTGCGATCCTTTGTACTGGCCCGACTCAGCCGCCAGGCAAAGAACACTTCGCAGAGTGATCTTACCCCATCGGCCTAGGTCTTCAGTTTTTTCTGTGACTCAGGGCCTGGTGACGAGAGCGGCAATGAGAAGCGGGATTGGAGGGAAGGCGAGGATGAGACAATACGGAATGAGAGCGCCAACCCGCTCTGTTTCTGTGCCGACCGTCAATTTCGCTTAGGTTCGGTTCATCCCGTTGAATGCTGATTCCAGCGCGGCATGGTATTACGTGGGAAGCTGTCGCAGGCGGTGAGGGGCTGTCGCAAAACGCTACAGTCCGCTCTTCATGGGGAGAAGATTTTGCTATTTTCTGAATGGAAGCGGCACGGGATTTCGTGCTTGCGAAAAGTGGAACGGTTGGTATATCTTCTCCATCACGGACGCAAAAACCATCGCCCATCTCTGGGTAAACAACTGCAGGAGGCAGTTGGCATGAGCAGGACGCTCACCGTATTCCAAGGGGCTTGGGCGTCGGTTCGGCAGGCTGTTCGAGCGGGCCGTCGGACCGACGCTCTACGTTTATTGCGGCGGTATTTGCATCTGCCGAGCTTGTCCGTGCAGCAGCGTGCGCGAGCGGAAGCCTTAACAGGGCATCTATATCTCTCTTTGGGAGAGTATGCCCGTGCCCGATGGCATCTTCGCCGAGCGGTCATGCTCTGCCCGACAAAGAGCCGGTGGCAGTATTTGTTGGGGTGCGCCTGGGCAGAGGATCCTGTCGGAGGCCATGATCGTGCTGCCCGCTGGTTCTGGCGCGCTTGGCGGCGGAGACCCCAGCACCCGCTCTATCGTTCCGCCTTGGGCGAGGCCTTGATCGGGATGGGGAAGGTCCGCCGCGGCGCCCGTTTGTTGCTTCGAGCTGCTCGGCAAGCCCCAGGAAGCCTGCCGATTTTGCAACGGCTGGTTCGCGGGATGATCCGGGCCGGACGCCCCTCACTGGCCCTGCGCGTGGTATGTGCTGCACGCTTCTTGTGCCGCACACCGATGGCTGGGCAACATGTGGAGGAATGGATTCGCCAACTGCGCTTTGAACAGGCCCGGCGGCATCAACCGCTGTTGCGAAGTGCCATGCGCTATTCCTTGCCTTTTCCCCTCCGGGCGGGCTAAATCGTCTTTCAGATCAGTCAGGAGTGAATGACCCGATCGGGCACAGGACGCGGAATCGCAGCATACTTGGGTCTTGCGAGCGGCCGAATGGCGGCGGGCACTGATTCCGTCGGCTAGCCTTCGGCTAGCCTGCTGCTTGTTGTAGATACCCTGAAAAGATCAGCGCTCCAGAGCGAATGCGTCATACCACTGGGCTGCATCGAAGGTGGGGCCTTCGACGCAAACGCGGCGATAGTCCCATCCTTGTTCCGTTCGGATGCGAGTGACGCAACTGAAGCAGGCTCCGAGTCCGCAGGCCATGGGAGTTTCCAACGAGACAAAGCAGGGGCGTTGCCATTGGGCAGCCAGGCGTGCGAGGGAGTGGAGCATTGGTTCAGGCCCGCAGCCGAGGAGAGGCCCCGGCGGCTGCTCGGCCATAAGGCGGTCGAGAATCGACCCATGCCAGCCCACCGTTCCGTCGTCGCTCGCCAGCAACACTTCCGCACCGGCTGCCTCAAAGTCGGCCAGTCCGGCTACACGGGCCGCGGTCCGGACGCCGTAGTAGAGCAGCACTCTCGATACGCGTTGTTGAGGGGGATCACCGCCATATCCTTGGCGTCCGAGCAAATGGCGGGTATAGGCGGGAAAAGGGGTGTGGCCAATGCCACCGGCCACGAGCACTACCTGTTCCACACCGCTGAAATTCGGGAAAGGCTGGCCCAGAGGTCCCCATATCTCTAAGCAGCTTCCTGCGCTCAACTGGCTCAGCCGGCCTGTCATCTGACCGACCACTAGATAGACGATATCAAGCCCCCAAGGTTGTTTCTGTCCGTCGACAAGGATGTCGTAAAGGGCGAAAGGCCGGCCCAGGAGCGGGTCATTGCCCTCCGGCAAACGGAGCATCACGAACTGGCCTGGCCGAATCCGGCGAGCGATTTCCGGGCATTCCAGGCGCAGACGATACGTCCGCTCAGCGAGCGGTTCCTGGAGAAACACACGGGCACGGCGGTGGTGGGGCATAACTATTTCCCCGGATGAGCAGGATATTTGAGCAAGATATTGTCGCCTGAGTCGGGGAGGTTTGATCCAGGGTCTCACATCACGACGGGGAGGTTTGAATCAACTCTTGCTTCAGGAGGTTGCCGGTGGTTGGGGATGAGGAGGCGATCGACGGCGGGCGTTCAGGCGTGCCCGTTGCTCAACCAGTTTTTGGCGTGCCCTCTCGACCCATTGACGCAGGGCGGTTAGTTCCTTCGCCGTCAGGGGTCGGGATTTTCCTTTCTTGAGGCGTCCAAGGCGAACCGGGCCAATAGCAATTCGTTTCAGGCGCATCACCTTATGCCCCAATCGGGCCAACATCCGGCGGATTTCTCGATTCTTGCCTTCACACAGGACGATCCGCAGCCAGGTGCTATTCCCCTGCTGCCAGAGTGTGTGGACACTTTTGGCGCGTACCTTGCCATCGCTTAGCCAGATGCCCTCGGTCAGGCGCTGCAATTCCTCCCGGCTGGGCTTGCCAGCTACCTGGACCAAGTAGGTCTTGGGGATGCCATAGCGGGGATGCATCAGGGCGGCGGCCAGCGCACCATCGTTGGTCATCAACAACAATCCTTCGCTGGCTTCATCGAGCCGGCCCACCGTGTAGACTCGTTCCTGCACATGGGGGAGCAGATCGATGGCCCGTGGGCGTCCCGCTGGGTCATAATTGGTACAAAGCACCCCCGCCGGTTTGTGCAACAGCCAGTACACGGGCCGCTCAGGACGCACCGGCTGCTCATCTACAGCTACGCGATGCACCAGAGGATCAATCTTCGTGCCCAAAGCGGTGACCACGACACCGTCCACAGTGACACGACCGGCGGCGATCAATTCGTCACAGTAACGGCGAGACCCCACGCCCGCGTGGGCCAGATATTTGTTGAGGCGCTCCATGCTGGTATTTTAGCAACTTTTCCCAAACCTTGCGCGGCCCTAATTGATGAACGTCGGTTTCCAAACCGGTCAGAAAGGGATGGACTAGCCTTTCTAGGGCTGGGAACAGTTTGGTGCGGCACGGGGATATTGACGGAAAAGTACCCCACCGGCAAGCACAACAGCGGCGAGTACCATGTTATGCGGGGTGGGGCAGCTTCAGAAAAGCGATCCAACCGGGCAGAACTCAGCTTTCGGATGTGTTTGGCTAGGCCAGTTGGCGCCACGGTTCCCGCCGTTCACGACTGAGCATCTTGTTGGCCTGCTCATCATCGAAGCGGTGGGCTTGGGGGTCCCACTTGAGCTTCTTGCCCAAGCGCAGGGCAATCGCGGCAATGTGGCAGACGATCACTGAGCCAGCGCCGACATCCACATCGCAGATCGGTTTTTGCCGGGACTGGACGCACTCCAGGAAGTTGGTCATGTGATTGGTGGGCCGGCTGGGATAGAGTGCGGGCACCTCTTTGAGCGGCTCGAACAGTTTCTTGTCCGAGGCCACGAGGAAGCCGCGGCTCACGAAGAGGGTGCCTTCTGTGCCGACGACCAGGACGCCATTTTCACCTGGACTAATGGAGCGTTCCTTACCGTTGGCATCGACCAACCCTTTGACTTCCCGGCCGGCGCCGTGGCTGACTTCCACCGGGACGCCGTTGGCGTAGGTCAGGCGAACTTTGAAGGTTGGGTGGCAGTTGTAACCATCGCCGCCGTCATAAGGTTTAGTCGATTCGATGTGTTCCACCAAAACAGGGCCGCTGCCATCCATGCCGAGCATCCATTGGGCGATGTCGATGTGGTGGGCACCCCAGTCGGTCATCTTGCCGCCGCTATATTCGTACCACCAGCGGAAGTTGTAGTGACAATTGGTTTTGTCCTTATCCTGGCGGTAGGGCACTTTGGGTGTGGGGCCGAGCCAAAAGTCCCAATCCAGCTCCTTGGGGGGATCGACAGCCGGGATAGGACCGCTGGTGGGGTTGGTGCCGATGCGGCATTCCATGTGGGTGATTTTGCCCAGCCGTCCGGCCCGCACCAATTCGGTGGCCAAGCGGAAGCGGCCGGCCATTTCGCAACGCTGCTGGCTGCCTGTTTGCAATACTCGCTGGGTCTGGTGAGTCACTTTTTGAAGCGCCAAAGCCTCTTCGACGGTCAGAGTCAGGGGCTTTTCGCAGTAAACATCTTTGCCGTTCTTCAAGGCTGTGATCGCTTGCAAGGCATGCCAGTGGTCCGGTGTGGCGATGATCACGATGTCCACATTCTTGTCGGCGCACAATTCCCGGAAATCTTTGTAGGGTTTGACGTTGAAGCCATCCTTCTTGTACTGGGCGACGGCGTAGTCCAGGTGGCGACCATCCACGTCGCAAACGGCGGTGAAGCGGACGTGTTTGTGGCGCTTCGCCTCGGCGTAGAGAGCATTTGAGCGTCGGGGGTTCGGTCCGACACCAATGACGCCGATGTTGACTGTCTGATTTGGGGAGACAGTTGGGGGTTGTTGGGCGGCGCGAGCCTGATCGGCAAAGTACTCGCGGGCATGCCAGGCAGGCAAGCCGGCAGCGGTCAGCGCCGCGATCGAACGAGCCATGAAACCTCGGCGGGAAAGCGTGCCTCGTTGCAGCATAGCGGGGTCCCTTTCAATTGGCAGATGCACACCGAAATTCCGGGAAAGAGCCTGCAAAACGATCTTGCAGCTCATCCGATGGTGTATGATAGCACAAGTGGAGTGAGAATAGGAAAAACAAAATGACTCGCGTCGGCCCTCGCCCTGCCGCTACAACCTGAAAGGAGACTGAATCTATGGATCTGCTGGAGCGTTTTTTCGGGCGGGGTCAGCATCGGGATGGTGGGCCGCCGGTGGCCAATCCGCTGCTGGTCGATCCCCTGTCGGTGCAAGTCCTCTTCGCCGCTCACCCCTTGGTCCTGCCTGTCGAGCCAATCCAAGCCGCCCTGCGGGCTTACCATCCGGAGTTGTCTGCCGCGACGGTGGAGCTGGCAGAGCTGCCCGCTCAGGATGCCCCAACCCAAGCCCAAGGCAGCCCCTCGGCGGTGGTGGGCCTATTAGCCTGGAAAGACCACGTCATCAAACTGGTCGGCTTCAATGCGCCGATGCCGGCCAGTGCAGTGGAGCGGTGCGTCGCCCCAGCCCATTACCCCGCGGAGATCAAACAGCAAGCCTTTCAGCATGCTACCCATGTTCTGCTTTATTACGCCGGTTATGAGCCGAATCCGTTGGAGCAGTACGTGGCTCTGGTCGCTGCTACGGCAGCTCTGGTTCCCCATGGAGCGATCGTGGCCCTCAATGAACAAGCCCGTACCTCCGTGCCCGCATGGGTCTTTTTGCCCAACGAAGAGGATCGAGGCGACACCCTCTCGGCGATGCGCTCATTGCCGCTGCCCTTCTTCTATGCGGGATTTGTCAAGATGGAAGTGGCCGGGGAGGAAGGGGTTTGGATGCGGACCTACGGCTGCCACAGCTTCGGCCTGCCGGATCTGGCCATGCGGACCGAAGGCCATCACCGCGGCTCGGCTACTTTCAGCCTCTTTAGCAACATGCTGGACTACTTGCGCTACGAAAAGCAGACTTTTGCTGCCGGTGATACCATCGGGACGAGTGAAGGGGATTACCTCCGCCTCCGCCTGCGGAACTCAGACGAATGGTTCCTCGACGGGGATGAGCCTTTATTTGTCCTGGAACCTCTGCCTCCGGAAGAGTTGGCCGCTCTGCAACGCTCCACGCCGGAGTGAAATTGACGGGAAAGTGTCATTGCTTCGCTCCCATCACGTTTTTATTCCAGCCGGTAGGGCTTTGACGAGGATCGCGGTTTGGGGAAGCGACCTATGAGGAAGTTTCTCTGCTGCCTGTTGTCAGAGACAGGGGAAGCCTCCCATCTCCGGCGACAGAGAGCGTTCCTGTTCCTATTCGCGTTCATTTCCGTAGCGTACCGGTTGGCATACCGCCTCTTCGCGTTGTGCGGTGTCGTCGTAGGGTTATTGTTGGGACTGGCGGATGGGGGTGCGGTCCAAGCGGGGGTTCATTATTCTGCGGAAAAATATGCTCCCCTGCCGAGCCGTTGGCGCGGATTTTTACTCGATCACCGTGCATTGCGAACGATTGCGGTTGAGCGCCCGGCGGACGGCGGGTTTTCCCCGTTGCGTCAGGAGTATGTCACCGCCGCGGTTCATTATCAGCGCCTGGCGCGGCAGCGTCCGCTGACTGCTCACGAGAGTGCCGATTACGGGGCGGTCCTGATCCGTTTGGGCCGCTGGAACGAGGCCCTGGCGGTGCTGGCGCCCGCAGCACGCCGCTGGCCAGATCACTTTGCCTTGCATGCTAATCTCGGCACCGCCTGGCAATTGCAGGGGGAATGGGACCGAGCTGTCGAGGCTTTGCAGGAGGCCGTTCGGCTCGCACCTCCCGCCTGGAAACGTTACGAAGAATATCATTTGAAACTGGTCCGTTTGCGCCGGGCAGAGAAAAGAGGCACCACGGCACGGGGCGTCGATGATCTCTTCGGCGTGTCCTGGGACGGGCCGGCGGGACCCTGGCCGGAGCAGCGTCGGCAGGCTCTTCCGCCCGATGCGGTAGCGATTGCTCAGCAACTGGCATTGTGGCTGCCCCAGGATGGCCGCTTGCTCTGGCTGCTGGCCGAATTGGCGAATGCGGACGGCGAGGTGATTGTAGCGGCAGCCATGCTCGATGGCTGTGTCACGGAGTTTGGCCTCAATTCCCCGGCATTGAGAGCACGCCGCCTATTGTTCCGCGCTGAAGCTGAAAAGCTCCGCCAGCATGCCAAACATCAGTCCCGGTTTCGCCCCCGTTCCTCCCGACCATTACTCCAAACCTTCGATGAGCAACTTCTTCCGCCTCCCCGATCTGATGGCCCCACGCCGCTTCCGTGGCCCCTTCTCGCTGCGACGTCGTTCGGCGATCGTGGAACCATCCACTTCCCCGACTACCTTCGCCGTCTGGATGGCCGGCTCGTCAGCCTCAACGGCTTTATGCATCCCCTGGGGGATCAGCCCCAGCCGCAGGAATTCCTCCTGTTGGAGTATCCGGTGGGGTGCTGGTTCTGCGAAACGCCGGAGCCGAACGGACTGGTGTATGTCCGCCTGGCGGATGGCCGACAGATCGACAAGCGCCGGGACTTGATTCTCGTCACCGGTCGGTTACGCCTCAATCATGACAATCCCGAAGCGTTCCTGTTCACTCTGGAAGAGGCTGTCGTCGCTCAACCCCAATAAGCTTCAAGGACAGTGAAACTGGAGGCAGAACGTTTGGAGGTGGAGCAGCACCGCCTCATCGCCGCTTGCACTTCTTGAGGCCACGCAACTTGTACAAGCGTGCTTTGCGCCGCTTTTTGTGGCGATTGCGGACACTCTTCGGTTTGTGCAAAATGCCCATGACTGATGCCCTCCTCGATGGCAGGTATCTCTCCAATGTCCGGGAGAGCCGCTGACGGCGAAACAGATGTCAACGGCTTGGATGGTGAGGGAAACATTAGAGCGCTGGGGTTTCACTTTCAAGCGGGCGGTCTGGAGGAAGCCAGGGTCTGCGGGGAATGGTTTGGTTGCAGTTTTGAGGGGTGTTGGCGACGTTGGGACCCGATTCTCACGGTTTTTTGCTTCGCAGGAGCAATCGCCTCCGGTATCCTGACTGCTACAATCTGATCCTTGGTTTGGGAAAGGATTCGTCGGAGAAGAAGCATCTTTACACTGAAGGACACGGAGGAAGCGGGGACTTGGACGCGAACCGGGAGAAAGCCATGCGACATTTCCGAACGCTGTCCTGTGTCGCACTGCTGCTGGGCTTGGGATGGGTTATTGATCAGAGCCGGTCGGTAGCAGATGGAGTGGAAGGGGGATCGGAGTTGCCGATCGCACCGGTTCCGCGCCGAGCGGCTTCGAGCTGGACAGCCCAGGACCTGCAAGCGCTGGCGCTGCGGTCTGTTGGCCCTGCCTTGCAGCCGGGCCGGATCGGAGACATCGTCATTCATCCCCGCCAACCCAGCATCTGGTATGTAGCCGTGGCTTCCGGCGGTGTCTGGAAAACGACCAACCGCGGCATCACTTGGACTCCCATCTTCGATCAGCAGGGTTCCTACTCAATAGGCTGCTTGGCGGTAGATCCCCATAATCCAGAGATCATCTGGGTGGGAACGGGTGAAAACCAGTCCCAGCGCAGTGTGGGATTTGGCGATGGCGTGTACAAATCGACGGATGGGGGGAAAACCTGGCAGCCTATGGGCTTGAAACATTCGGAGCACATCGCCCGAATTCTGATCGATCCGCGGGATTCGCAGACGGTTTACGTGGCATCCCAGGGGCCGCTGTGGGCTTCGGGCGGCGAGCGGGGCTTATACCGTTCCCGTGATGGGGGAAAAACCTGGTCTGCCGTTTTGACCATCAGTCCGGAGACGGGGATCACCGACGTAGTTATGGATCCAAGCAATCCGGATGTGCTCTATGCGGCTTCTTATCAGCGGAGGCGGCACGTAGGGGTGCTTGTGGGGGGCGGTCCAGAAAGTGCTATTTTCAAATCGACGGATGGCGGGCAAACGTGGCGGCGCTTGACCAAGGGATTGCCGCAAGGAGACCTAGGCCGGATCGCCTTGGCGGTGTCGCCTCAAAGGCCAAATGTGGTTTATGCCCACATTCAGACGGCCGCGAAGGAGCGCGGGGCGTTCTATCGCTCCGAAGATGGGGGAGAGACATGGGAACGGCGCGGAGCCGCCCCCGTCCAAACCGGGGAATACTACGGCGAAATCTTCACCGATCCGCACCGCTTTGATCGCCTTTACATCATGGATACGGTGGTCCAGATGACCGATGATGGTGGGAAAACATTCACACGCCTGCGCTGGCCGGTCCATGTGGATCACCATGCCCTCGCCTTTGATCCTACGGACCCGAATCACTGGTTGAGCGGCAATGACGGCGGTTTGTACGAAACATACGACGGCGGCCAAACCTGGCGGCATTTCACGAATATGCCCACGACTCAGTACTACCGCGTGGCGGTGGACGACGCCGTGCCATTTTACAACATCTACGCCGGCTCCCAAGATAACGGCACTCATGGCGGCCCGGCACGTACGGCCTACCGGGTCGGTATCCGCAACGCCGATTGGGGGGTTTATGGTGGGGGAGATGGCATGCAACCCCGCGTGGAACCTGGCAACCCGAATATCGTTTACATCAGTTCCCAGTACGGGGCACTGGTTCGTATCGATAAAACAACAGGACGGTCCGTCCCGATCAAACCTCGCTTGGTTTCCCCGAAGGACAAGCAACCTCCCAAAAAGAAGGAGACATCCGATAAGAAGGAAGCGGACCCGAAGTCCGGCGGGGGAAAGGACGAGTCTGGAACAGAGGCGGATACGTTGCCGAAAGGCGCGAAAGTCGAGGAGCAGGATGAGTCCACACAACCGCCGGCTACTAAAGGGGGAGGAGATAACCTCCGCTGGGGTTGGGATGCCCCCTTGTTGATTAGCCCGCACTCGGCGACCCGCTTGTACATGGCGGCGAACCGGGTGTTCCAAAGCGACGATCGGGGGACGACCTGGAAAGTCATCAGTCCGGATCTGACCCGCCAGCTCGATCCCCTCAAAGTGCCCCTCATGGGGAAACTCTGGGGTAAGGATGCTGTCTCGCGCGATGCGTTTACCACACCTTTGAGCATCATCACAGCTTTGGACGAATCTCCTGTCCAGGCGGGATTGCTGGCCGTGGGGACCGATGACGGCTTGGTCCAAATTAGCGAGAATAACGGCCAGTCGTGGCGCAGGATTGAACATTTTCCCGGCGTCCCACCCGGCACCTACGTCTCCGATGTCTTTTTCTCCCCGCGGGAGCGTTCGACCTTATACGTCACCTTCAACAACTGGCAATATGGCGACTTCCGTCCCTATGTACTCAAAACTGTGGATTTGGGCCAAAGCTGGACGAATATCACCGGCAATCTTCCCGACCGGCATGTGGTCTGGTCGATTGTGGCCGATCGCGTGCATCCGGACCTTCTCTTTGTGGGAACAGAGTTTGGACTGTTCGTGACGCTGGATGGCGGCGAGCAGTGGCAACGGGTTCCCGGGGCGCCGCCGATTCCTTTCCGGGATTTGGCGGTCCAAGAACGCGAGGGGGATCTGGTGTGCGCCACCTTTGGGCGAGGGATTTACATTCTGGATCACTACGCGGCGCTCCGTGGCTGGACGAGCGAAGCCCGGGCGGCTGCCGCTGTGCTTTTGCCCATCCGTGATACCTGGCGGGTAACGGAGTTGCCATTTGCTCGCGGCGGTGGAGGTTTTGCCGCTCCGAATCCGCCAGCGGGGGCTATCATCACCTACTATTTGCGGGAAAGTGTGCCGGAAAAAGACCGCCTGGTTGTGCGTATCCGCGATGCGCAAGGCCGACTCGTGCGTGATGTACCGGCGCGGGGGACAGCGGGACTGCACCGTCTCTTTTGGGATTTGCGTGGCCCAGGTAGTGGAAAGGGACCGATGACAGCAGCCTTGTCCCCCGCGGGTGCCTACTCAGCGCAACTTGTCCGCTTGCGAGGAAACATGGCGGAAGCCTTAACCCCTGAACAGCCTTTTCGCTTACTTTCCCCGCCCGAAGGGAGTGGGATAGCACCGTCTCCCCGCGAGAAGAAACCGGCTGAGGATGCCCAATCCTCTCAGTCAGAAAAGTCGACGGTTGTTTCTGGTGTTTGCAGTTCCAAATGATGCCTCTGTTCCTCCGCATAGTCCCTCCAGGGTATGTTTCGCCGGTTGCCTTATCTTCGCGGCTTTACACGACTTGAGGGATGGGGAACGGGATTGCAGAGGGTTCAGGGATAAAACGGCCTTCCCTCAGACGGTTCTTTTTGGCATTTTCCCGCCGTGATGCGAGCCATGCGACAAAGTTCCGAACGTTGGCCAGAAGCTTTCCGCTGGTTGGCCCGTCTCTCAAGGCGCGGGGTCAGCCGGCGTCGGTGGTTTCAGCTTGCCGGGGGTTGCGTGCTGGCCGCCTTCGGATATGAGGCGGGCCGAGTGCTGATCGGTTCCAATGTGCACACCGTGATCCCTGGTCGGGTCTATCGCTCGGCCCAGTTGTCCCAGGTTCAATTGGAACGATTGATTGCTGAGAAGGGCCTGCGAACGGTGGTGAACCTGCGCGGCTGCTGCCCAGAGACGGAGTGGTATCAGGCCGATGCGCGGGCGACCTGTCGGATGGGGATCTGCCAGGAGGACCTGACTTTTTCTGCCAAGCGCTATCCGCATCCGGGTGAAGTGCAACGGCTGGTGCAAGTCCTGGATCAAGCGGCATATCCGCTGCTATTCCACTGTGCCCGCGGAGCAGATCGGACCGGCCTCGCGAGTACCCTGGCCCTTCTGCTCCTGACGGATAGCGATTTGAAAACCGCGCGCCGCCAGCTCTGGCCACGCTATGGCCACTTTGCGGTGGGGCGGACAGCCGTCCTGGATCGCTTCTTCGACTACTACCAGAACTGGCTGGCCGAACGGGAGTGGGAGCATAGTCCCTCCCGCTTGCGGGAATGGATCGCTGGACATTATTGCCCCGGTCCGTTTCGTGCAGAGATCCGCTTGCTCCATCCCCAGCCTCTGCGTTGGCCGGCTGGGCGAGGTCAGGTGATGGCGGTCCGGGTGATCAATCGAGCTATCGAGCCGTGGCAGTTTGTCCCCGGTGGCAGTGGCGGAGTGCAGTTGCGGTATTCTCTTTTCGCCCATGGCAGCGGGCAGTTGGTATTCCGGGATCATGCGGGGCGTTTCCGCCGCCGAGTCGAACCAGGCCAGGAATTGATCCTCCATTTGGGATTTCCCCCCTTGCCTCCCGGACGCTACCTCTTCCACGCTGATCTGCTGGATATGCAGCCGATTGACCTGCTCGACAGCGATTTCGCCCAATACGGCTCGGAGCCTTTACAAACCACGCTGACTGTGACGTGAATGTCTTCAGCCGCACGGACTGTCACATAAACGATGGCAAGGTGTTTGTGACGCCGATGGTCCGGAAAGGAGGAAGCTGCTGGAAGGGGGTAAGATTGGCCACCTGCTTGGGATTGGCCAACCGCTTGAGTCCTACGGCTTCTGCAAGCCGGTAGCAACTCGGCCTGGCTCCGATTAGGCCTCCAGGGAAGAAATCTGCGGAGGAAACCATGGGATTGCTGTCTATCGTCGTGCCGTTGAAGGACGAACAGCCGAATGTGCGCCCGCTATACGAGCGGGTCCGTGAAGCTCTGGCCGGAATCGGGCCTTGGGAACTTGTGCTGGTGGATGATGGCAGCCAAGACGGGACGTTCGCCGAATTGGAGCGTTTGGCGGTCCAGGATGAGCGGGTGAAAGTGGTGCGTTTGCGGCGGAATTTCGGCCAGAGTGCAGCGATGCAGGCGGGATTAGATGCCGCGGAAGGCGACATTCTGGTGACGATGGATGGAGATTTGCAGAATGATCCCGCGGATATACCCCGCATGATGGGTCTTTTAGGTCAGGGGTACGATGTGGTGCTGGGCCAACGGTTGCATCGACACGACGGTTTGCTTCTGCGGAAGGTGCCGAGTTGGATTGCCAACTGGCTAATTCGGCGTGTCCTAGGGGTGCCGTTTCGCGACTTCGGTTGCACTTTGCGGATCATGCGGCGCGAGGTAGTGAAGGGCATCACTCTGTATGGGGAGATGCACCGTTTTCTCACCGCCTTGCTGGTATTGCAAGGGGCGAAGGTGGCGCAAATCCCTGTGCAGCATCATCCCCGTCGGGCTGGCCGTTCCAAATACACCCTCTCGCGCACCTTGCGGGTACTCCTGGACTTGCTCACTGTCAAGTTTCAAGGAAGTTACCAGACTCGCCCGATGCACCTGTTCGGGACTCTGGGTCTGATCTGTCTACTCTTGGGTGCGGTGGGTGTGATGGCGGCGGCGGTCATGAAGTATACGACCGGACCGGGGATGACCGCTAACCCTCTTTTTCTGCTGGGAGCCGTCACCGGCCTCATCGGCATACAATTTCTGTCCCTGGGACTAATGGGCGAGGTTCTCACGCGGGTGTACTTTGAAAGCCAGGGGAAACGTCCCTACATTGTCCGCGAGTGCCGCAATCTCCGTTCTTGCTCCCAAAGGAACCACGACCCGCAACGCCAGGCTGCTTGAAGGGGAAACATGGGTTGGGGAAAGGTTTACTCCGCTGGGCGCCCAGGGATAGTTGGGCAGTGATTGCCGGTTTCCGGCTGCGAGCGGTGCCATCCCGGTGAGATTGCGCCATGACTTCATCCGTTTCGCCTCCGCGTTTGGTTCTGGCAAGTCGCAATCCCAAGAAGTTACAGGAAATGGCGGAGCTACTGGCAGATGTGCCTGTGGAAATCGTGGATCTGTCCGCATATCCGCAGGCTCCGCGCGTCGAGGAAACCGCGGGGACTTTTGCTGGCAATGCCACGCTCAAAGCGGTTCAGACGGCCTTGGCGATTGGGGAATGGTGTCTCGGTGAGGACAGCGGGCTGGTGGTTCCGGCCTTGGGCGGCGCCCCGGGGGTGGATTCCGCGCTTTACGCAGGTGTGCATGGGGATGATGCCGCGAACAACGCCAAACTGCTTCGGGAAATGCAAGGTTTGCAGGGAGCGCAACGGGACGCCTATTACATCTGCGTTGCGGTGTTGGCTGACCCCACAGGAAAGGTAATCGCGCAGGTGGAAGGCCGTTGTTATGGCCGAATTGCAGAACAGGAACGAGGCCGAGGTGGCTTCGGCTATGATCCCCTTTTTCTGGTGCCGCCTTACGATCGGACGTTCGGCGAGTTGCCCCCGGAAGTCAAGCAGCGTCTCAGCCATCGGGCGGCAGCTTTTGCCCAATTGCGGCCGGTCTTGCGGGAATTGTTCGCCGCTTCAGCTCAGAAACCTTGATCATTCTCCTGATAGGAATGAGCGGGGACGCAGGGATGTCGGTGACCGAGCTACGCTCTGACCTTCTGGCCTTCCGGCATTATTTGCAAGCGGAGCGCGGCATGGCGGCCAACACGGTGGCGGCTTACACCCGCGATCTGGAGCGCTTTGCACGCTGGTACAGCGAATTTGGGCAAATGGATTACACCGCGCCCACTTTGGCGGATTTGAGCCGGTATGTGGCTTTTCTCCACGAGGAATCGCTCGCACCGCCCAGCGTGGCACGCCATCTGGCCGCGTTGCGGATGTTCTACCGTTTTCTGCGTCTGGAAGAGCGAGCGAGTGCCGCTGCCATAGAACTGCTCGGTTCGCCGAAACTGTGGGAGCGCATCCCGCAAGTGTTGTCGCCGGAGCAAGTCGAGTTGCTCCTGGCGGCGCCCCAACCCCAGGATCGCTTCTATTACCGGGATCGCGCCCTGCTGGAGACGCTCTACGCCACCGGTTGCCGGGCCTCGGAGGTGGTCGCTTTACGAGCGGAAGACGTGTTCCTGGATGCCAGTTTTTGCCGCTGTCGGGGCAAGGGGAATAAGGAACGGGTGGTCCCCTTGGGCCGCGCCGCGGTCAGCGCCTTGAGAGATTATCTGGCCTGGCGCGCGAGCCAACCGCGGCTGGCGAACAGCGCCTTTGTGTTCGTGACACGCAGCGGCCGGCGTCTGAGCCGAATCGATCTGTGGACCATTGTGAAAAAATACTGCCAGCGCGCCGGCTTGCCGCGCAAGGTAAGTCCCCACACCCTGCGTCATAGCTTCGCAACCCATCTGTTGGCAGGGGGGGCGGACTTGCGCGCCGTTCAAGAAATGCTCGGCCACGCCTCGATCCGCACCACGCAGCATTACACGCAGGTGGATCGCAAGCGCCTCCGGGAATTGCACCGCCGCTTTCATCCTCGTGGCGGTTCAGCGGGCCTTCCCTCAACTCCTCCGGATCCGGATGCCGGACAGGAGGAGAAGTGATTCCTCTCCTCTCAAGGCGGCTCCCTTCGTCTCTCCGTTCATTATGCGAAGAAAAGGCAGGTAAAACTGCGGATCACGATTCCGGTGTGTAGCGAAATGAGTCGAGGAAATGACGGACGGCGGTACTGTCATAAACCAGGTGGGGAGCAGCTATTCCCAGGTAATAAACGCGCGGGGCGGGTCCTTGGGAAACGACCACGACCCGTCCCAATCCGCGCACATTGTCGGCCTCCCACTTGATCTCCACGATGAGCGGGTCGGTGAACTGGACCGTGGCGGTCCGGCCATTTCCTCCGAAGCGGCGTTGCCACTGTTCGAGTTCGATTTGGATGAGTCCATCCAGTTTGTGGCGGGCATCCGGCGAGCGGGCGGCTTCGACCTGCTGCTCTGTCAGCTCCTGCCAGCCGATCCAGGCGTATGCCCCGGAATACCAGCCCCGCGACCAGTAGCGTCGCACGCCGTGGGAATCGGTTTCTTCCCACGGTGTGCTGAGCAGGTCGATCTGCACCTGTCCATCGGGTGAGATGAAAGGGCGCCACTCAGCGGATATGCCATAACCTTGCCGGAAGCGGAGGACAATCAGCGTCATCGAAGCGATCAGGAACACCGCCAACAGTGCGGCGGTGACCTGCCAGCGCGAGTTCGTCGCAGAAGTAGCGGCGACATTGGGCGGCGGTGCCGAGGTGGAAGTGCCTCCTCGTTCAGCAGCTGCTTCTTTTGAGGGTTGAGACGGAGAGGGCGAAGAAGGGGATTCCTGCCGGGGAGTCGTAGAGGCGGCAGGCGGCCCAGGGGATTCCTTCGCGGGTGCCGGTCCCTCGATGGAGAGCAAGGAAGGAGCGGATGAAGTCGGAACGGAAGCTGAAGATATTCCAGAGGCGGGAATGTTAGCCGCGGCGATCGGCAGGGCAGGGGTTGTCGCTTGGCACCAGGGACAGACCACCGTCTGCCCTAGCTTATCTTGTTGGGCTTGAAACGGACGGCCGCATACCAAGCAGGCGACCGGCACAAAGCGCGCCGCTTCCATAATCCCTCACGATGACATCACGTTACCGGGGCGGTTCCTTCTCGCAACCCGTGATGTACAGATTCCTGAGTGGTTTGGGGAGACACCCTTGGGATGTCGAGGGTTGATCCTGTGAGTGTCTTAGCCATTTCTCCCACATGCTGACATGGGTGCTGTAGCATCGGGTGTATGCGCCGCGAGTGTGTATGCCCCGCTGGGATATTGCATTGCGCCACTGGGATATTGGATTGTGCATCCGGGGAGAGGCCGAGTGCCGCGCCCGTCGTCCGTAGCACTTGGGCAGGATGTGGCGTTCGGATGGAGTTCCCCCGCCCGCCTTACATGATGATCTTGTTAATGGGATATTCCACGATTCCGCACGCCCCTGCGGCTTTGAGGCGGGGAATCAGGTGGCGGACGACGTCTTCATCGATAATGGTCATAACGTCCACCCATTCTGGGTCGGACAGCGCCGAAATGGTGGGTTTCTGCAAGGCGGGGAGTACCTGAAGGACTTTCTCGACATCCACTTTGCGGACGTTCATCATCAGGCCCACCTTGCCCTCAGCGGCCATCGCGCCGCGGAGCATGAGCACCAAGTCGTCCATTTTCTGGCGTTTCCAGGGGTCCGCCGCAGCCGCCGGGTGGGCGATGAAGCGGGTGGTGCTGGTCAGGATTTCGGCGACCACGCGGAGATTGTTCGCTCGCAAGCTGTTCCCAGTTTCGGTGGCTTCGACGATTGCATCGGCTAAGCGCGGCGGTTTGACTTCGGTCGCTCCCCAACTGAACTCCACCTGCGCCGTAATGCCCCGCTGAGCTAGCCAGCGCTGGGTGATGTTGACCACCTCCGTGGCGATCCGCTTGCCTTGCAGATCCTGTTCGGTGTGAATCGGCGAATCCTGCGGTACGGCGAGCACCCAGCGGACCGGCCGGCGGCTTACCTTGCTGAACACCAGCTCCGCTAACTCCACCACGTCGTCCTGAGCGTCGTTCTCGACGATCCAGTCGTAACCCGTCAGGCCGCAGTCCAGCGATCCATCCCGCACGTATCGGGCCATTTCCTGAGCGCGGATCAGAGTGCAGTGAATTTCTGGATCGTCGATGCTCGGGTAATAACTCCGGCTGGTGAACGACAATTTGTATCCGGCGCGGCGAAACAACTCAGCCGTCGCTTCCTGGAGAGATCCCGCGGGCAAACCTAACCTCAACACCTGCGTCATTCTGGCTCCTGTTCAACCCGGTCAGTTGGTTCCGAGCCGGGGGTGTTGGACCTCCGGCAGTGTTTGTTCAACGAATCCACGGCGATGCTGTCCAGCAGCGGTGGGGGGATGCCGTCCAGCTCCGTTGCAGGCCTTCCCCCAAGTGCGGAATACTTCCCGTTGACGCCTCGTGGCCCTCCAACTTCTCTTGCGAGTGGCCGGGATGAACCGAGGAGCGGCGTCAAGATGTTGGGGTATCAAAAAAACACCGGCACGGGTTCACCATGCCGAGGTCGAGAGAGTGGCTTTCCCGATGGGACCAGGGGGAGTGATCGTGGTACGCCTGCTAGTAGCGGATTTGCATGCCGAAGTTGACGCCGTGAATCCACAGCTCGTCTTGAATGAAGAGGGGGCCACGGGGTGCCGGCGGACGCCCTGTTAGGCCATAGTTCGGATGGAAGGGCACCGTCGAGGAGTCCACCACGGGGCTGATTTGCAACCCCGGACGGGCGACGCGATTGATCCACATGAAGTTGTAACCGGCAAACAGCAGGATCGAACGCGTGACGTGGATGCCCAGGTTGGCGGTCAATTCCGGAATCACGGCGAACTCGTCGTTGTTATAGCGGCCGATGTTCGAGGCATTGGCCAGCAACCCGCCGAAGCTGCCTCCCGTCTGACTCGTGGCGAAGTTGGCGAATGCCGTGTGACCGTAGATGTCCAGAACTTGGTGCATGTTACCAATGCCGACCTTGCCGATGGTCATCAGGTCCCACATGCCATAACGCAACTCGTAGCGTAAGCCGAAGACGCCTCCGTTGAACCGATTCGTGACGCTGATCCGGTCCAGCACCTGGACAGTCGCCGGGAAGCCGACGCTGGTTCCCCCGACCGGGACAGGAATCGGGATGATCTGAATGCCGCGGAAAATCGGGTTGCCGAACGGGTCGAAGTCGAAGATGGGCAAAAAGATCGCGTTGTTCAGAGCGGTGAAGCTATCGATAATCAACCGCTCCCGGTTTTGCAGGAATTTGTAACCAGCGATGAGATCGAGGCTGTGCCAGACTTTGTCCGTGGGTAAGGAGCGGTACAAGTTCCAGAGTCCGGCGGCCTCGATGCCCCACGTTTGCGTGCTGGTGGACACCTTGGTACCGCCCACGCCGAAGGCCAAATTCGCAGTAATCAGGCTGCTGGCCCCATCTTGGGTGTCAATGAAGGGGCGGGCAAGGAGAGGAATACCCACGGAGGTCGGTCCCGGTTGGGATGTAGAGAACTGGCGGTTGACGCCTTTTTCTTCAGTGTAGAAGGCGTTGATCCACGGCCCGAAGCGCCGGTCGGCATCGCCGTAAAAGCCGGAGTTGAAGCGGAAACCGCTGATGCCGTTGTACGAAATATCCTGTCCGGGAACTAATTCGATCGTGGTGGGATTGCCAAGGATTCCTCCTTGGTTAGGGGCGCTAGTAGTGACCAGCGGAAAGCGGATGGGCTGGCCCCGTGTGAACCAGAGCAGATATTCGCCGCTGAACCACCAGCGGGGCGCTTCCCCGTAGCCGGTCGTTGCGTCGGCAGGCAGATCAAAGCGCGGAGCACCATAAGGACCCGGCGGCGGATAAGTCAGCGGCGCAGCCATCGGACCGGTTCCCGGCTCAGCCAGAGGTTCGGCTGGCATCATCCCCGGCAGGGGGGGCGGAATCACGGGTCCACTTCCGCTGGTCGGCACCACTGAGGGTCCTGGCCACACCATCGCGGGCGTGACTCCGCCTGCTGGCGCCGGTCCGGGGGGCGCCTGACCGAAGGCCGCACCTGCGCCCACCGCCATTGCTGCTATCGACCCCAATACACCTTTGCGCATGGTACGCTCCTGCTCCCTGCTACGGAACGACTATCGTCTCTGGTCGACGGAGACTTCCCCTACCGGCGACCTCACCCAGCGCTCGCGGCCTGTCCTCGCCGCGGATCGACCTCCCCCCGAGAAGCCGCCTGCGCCGGACAATCCCTATCGTCCTCCTGATCCCAACCATCGGCACATTCCCGCTGCGGCCTTGAGGAGTTTTCCGATAACGCGAGTCCTGCCACCGGCGACGAAACTGATAAAGCTGCCGAACAGTCCCATTTGTCATCGGGGCATTTTTACCAACCTGCTGCGGCAGGGCGCCGCCCCTCACGTTTTCGAGTCCCGCCCTCCCCGGCATATCTTCCCATCCTGCTGTTTTCACCTCTCCTTAATCCAAGGGGAGTTGCTTCCCGCACCTCCTTGGCCAGGCGTAGAGGGGATGCCATCCTGCTCGCTCCTGGAATTTGCCCAAATGGCAGGGGCTGGCACCCGGCAAGTCAAGCGAAGTTGGCTCGGGTGCCTCCTTGGGCATGAAGCAAACGCTCTTGGGAACGTCCCTAAATCTTGCTACAATTGTGCTGAACTCAGCTTCTAGCGATTAGATAAAGGGGGACTGAGAGGTCACACGTCCGGGGTTGACAATCGTGAGCCTGGATCGAGTGGAGATTGACCTGGTATCCGGATAGTCACAATTTTCCCTCTTTATTTCGCCGGGATGGGAGCGAGGTGCGGCCATGTTCAAATGCCAGCGCTGTGTCAACAAGGCTGTGATTCACGTTACAGAGATTCTCGGTCCTGGTCAGATCGAGGATATCCACCTGTGCGAGAATTGTTACAAGAATCTGCTCATGTCGCAACTTCAGGAGCAGGCTCCGAGCCAAGCCTCAGCGGAACAGCCATCGGCCCACAGCAAGACCTGTCCGGCCTGTGGACTATCCTTCCAAGTGTTCCGCAACTTGGGGCGTTTTGGGTGTGCCCAAGATTATGAGGTGTTCGAGGAGGAAATTACCCCGCTGCTGGAAAGCCTGCATGGTCAGGTTCGTCATGTGGGCAAGTCTCCTCGCCGTGCCCCGTTGTCGGCGAGTCAGCGGGCGGAGTTGACGCAGTTGCAGCAACAATTGCAAAAGCTCATTCGGGAAGAACGTTACGAGGAGGCTGCCCGTGTGCGCGATCGCATCCGGCAACTCGAAGGAGGAAGCTAGCGGGGACCGCTGCACGGGGAAAACCCTCAGATTGCGCCGGAGATCCAGAGACTTGGAAGAGGGGAGCAGCCTCGATGGCAAAGGACGAGAACGCACCGTCTTTCACGAAACGATGCCGGGTGGTGCGCAATCCTGTTCCCTCTCTCTGGCAAAGGAGAGTAGGGCGGGCAGCGGGGCAGCGGAGGTTCGATCCCGTGGGCTGACTCACGGGGAGAAAACGAGCAGCATACAATAATAGTGCTGATGGTCCCAACGCGCAGGGAAGCGGCCGCGGTCGGTCCGAGAGCCTCCGCGGCAGGTGGGGAACAAGCGATGAAATGCATGTTTTGTGACAACCCCGCGACGATCCATCTGACGGACATCATCCAGCGGCAGAAGCGGGAGATGCACCTGTGTGAGCGGTGCGCTCGGGAACGGAAGCTCCTCCCCGCACCGTTGGGCGCCCCCCTGAACCTTAAGGCTCTGCTGCAACTCCTTCTCCAGGCTCTGCGCTCCTTCGAGAGCCAGGAGGTGCGGAGTTGCCCCCATTGCGGACTGACCTACGCCGGTTTGAAAGCTGAGGGACGTATGGGCTGTGCCTCGGACTATGCTGTGTTCCATGATATGCTGGAACCGCTCCTGGAGCGCATTCACCGATCCACCGAGCACACCGGCAAACGACCGCGCGCGGCCCAGCTTCGAGCGGAAATCGAGCAATTGCGCCAGCGCTTGCAAGAAGCGGTCGCTACCGAAGATTATGAACAAGCTGCCCAGCTCCGCGACCGCATTCGTCAGATGGAACATGAAGTTGAAGGAACCCGCCGATGAGCCTCGACGCCCTCCTACCCAACCTCGGCGAATGGCTACGCGGCACCGGACCGGAGTCGGATATCATCCTGTCCACCCGCATCCGGCTGGCCCGTAATCTGGCCGATATTCCCTTCACCAGTCGGGCCGAAGCCCCGCAAAAAGCGGCGGTCTTGCGCCGCGTCCGCGATGCCCTGGCCAAAGCCAACCTCCCCTACACCCTCCAGTACCATGATCTGGCGGCATTGTCTCCCTTGGATCGCCAGTTTCTGGTCGAACGGCAACTGATAAGCCCGGAGTTGGCCGCCCATCAGGGACCTTGCGGAGTAGCCTTCGATCCGCGCGAGTCGGTCAGCATCATGATCAACGAGGAGGATCACCTGCGCCTGCAAGTCCTCCGCAGCGGTTTCGCCCTGGAAGACGCCTGGCAGGACATCAATCAACTGGATGACGCTTTGGAAGCCCACCTGCCCTATGCCTTCCATCCTCAGTTTGGTTATCTCACCGCCTGCCCCACCAACGTGGGCACGGGCTTGCGAGCCAGCGTCATGCTGCATCTACCGGCTCTAAGTTTGACCCGGCAGCTCGAACGGACTCTGCGGGCCATTCAGAAAATCCAGTTGACCGTGCGCGGGTTGCATGGCGAACGCAGTCATGCCCTGGGCGACCTTTATCAAATCTCCAATCAGGTGACTCTGGGCAAGCCAGAATCTCGCATCCTCCAGGAGTTGCGTGAGGTCATCCAGATCATCCTCGCCGGTGAACGGCAAGCTCGGCAGCTTTTGCTCCAGGAACAACGACACGTCGAACAGAACCGTGTGGCCCGTGCCTTGGGGACCCTGGGCAGTGCTACCCTCATCACTGCGGAAGAGACGATGGAACTCCTGTCCGTGGTCCGCCTTGGTATCCACTTGAAATTGATCGACAACATTCCCACGACTGTCGTCAATCAACTGTTCATCCAGTGCCAAGCGGCCCATTTGCAGAAAATCGTCGGGCATACTCTCGATGGCGAAGAGCGCAATGTGGCGCGCGCCCGCTTCCTCAAGGACCGCTTGCGTCAATTAGGCCCTCAGCCTTCGTGAAACTGCGGAGGCAACGCCACCTCTCCTGAGGTATAAGAGGGGCAGAGCCGGCCTGCGTGGCGGCGGCTCCATTCTGTGAAATGAACATCAAGATTCCCAGATTGCGGGTCCACGTCATCGGACCGGATCGAATGATTATTTGGCGGGGTGGTTCGTTGGCTCGGTCGTCGTAGGGCGGAGAATCTTTTGCTGATGCTTGCATTTTCCTGGTGCTGTTGTACATCCCACAGCAAGGTGATCGAGTTCCAGAGAGGGGCGGTGCCAGCATGGCGCGTTATGCATGTGTGTTGATCACAGGAGCGGCTGGGGAAATCGGCCAGGCTTTGATCCGCCGCCTGGGTGGACCCGATGCCGAACGGCCTCTGGTGACCTTGGATGTCCACCCCCTGCCCGCCGAACTGCTGCCTTGGGTGCGCCAGCATGTGATCGGCTCGATCCTGGATACCCAGTTGCTGGATCGCCTGGTGGCCGAGTACGAGGTGGACCGGGTCTATCACCTGGCGGCTTTGCTGTCCACGCGCAGTGAGTTTAGCCCAGCCTTGGCCCATCGGGTTAACGTGGAAGGAACACTCAATCTGTTAGAGTTTGCTCAGAAACAGGGGGAATCTCACGGGCGGCCGGTGGTGTTCTTCTATCCTTCCAGCATCGCGGCTTATGGCCTGCCGGATTTGGAGATGAAGCAACGAGCAGGGCCGGTCCGGGAGGAGGAATTCAATTTTCCGACCACGATGTATGGGGCCAACAAGTTGTACTGCGAACATCTCGGCCGATATTACGCTCGCCATTATAAGCAACTGTCAGCGGAACCCCTGGCCGGACGGATCGACTTCCGCTGCTTGCGCTTTCCAGGTTTGATTTCTGCGGAGACGATTCCCAGTGGGGGGACCAGCGATTACGCACCGGAGATGATTCATGCCGCCGCTGCTGGCCGACTTTACTACTGTTTCGTGCGGCCAGATACGCGGATTCCCTTCATGGCGATGCCAGACGCGGTGGAAGCGATTGTCCGCCTGATGGCCGTGCCCCGCCAAGCTCTGACTCGCCTGGTTTATAATGTGCGGGCCTTTGCCCCTTCCGCCGGTGAGATTGCCCAAATGGTCCGGGAAGCTTTCCCTGCGGCTCGGATTGTCACTCAAGTCGATGAGAAGCGCCAGCGGATTGTGGATTCTTGGCCAGCGGATGTCGATGATAGTGCCGCCCGGCGAGACTGGGGACACGCCCCCCGCTATGACTTCATCTCAGCTTTTCGCGATTACTTGATTCCTACCATTCGAGGCCGGTACGCCTGAGAGATCATCGCGTTGCCGCAGGTAGATCTGCTCGGGACAAATGAAACTCACGCCGCCGCAAAGCTTGTAGGCGCCGCAAACCTCCGCAGCGTTCCAGATACTCGGTAAAGTCGCGGGTGCCGTAGATGTGATCCTCGAGAAATTGCCGGAAGGCCTCGACATCCCGCTCCACCTCCAACCAGAGTTTGAGATGCTCTTCGTCGGAGAAATACTCTTCCGGCATGTTTCCCGGATAACTGCCGAAGGGGACTTCGCAGACAGCATCGACACAAAAGAAAGGGATTGTGGTCAGATGAGGGTGGCGGCGGATTTCGTCATCAGGAATGAGCCGCTCGCAGGTGATGATGAGTCGGCGGGCTGCACGGGCCAAGTCCCAATCTGCCACGGAGGGACCCCGGAGGCGGCAGTTGCCGAAGCGGTCGGCCTCATGGACGTGAATGGCTGCGACATCGGGGTACAAAGCAGGAACAGCCACCAGGGTTTCCCCGGTGAAAGGACAGGTGATGATTCGGGCCGCCGAGTGGGTCAGCGTATCGGTGCCTAACAGGCTGTGCGTGGGTAGGAAGGGGACACCCATCGCCGCCGCGGTGTAACGCAAGGCCAGAGTGTAGTTGGACCATTCCACCACTTCGACGGTGCCGGATTCCATGACGCGCCGGGCATGGGGAGACAAGCCGCGCGCCTCCAGCCCCACAATGTAGGCGGCATCCACGCGGCGGAGTGTCTGCCCGCGGCCCATCAAATTCCCGGCACAAAGGATCTGAAAATCATGAGTGGTGGTGTGTCCCGCGAACGACAAATTCTGCTTCCCTTGGCGGAGAATCTCATGGCAGACCGCTGTAGGGATACGGTTGGTGCCGAACCCGCCGGTAGCCAAGTAGTCGCCGTCTCGAACAAAGCGGCGGACCGCCTCCGCCACGCTCATCACCTTATCGACCAAGCCGCGGGGCTTTTGAGCAAACTGCTCCCGTGCCGCAAAGCTCGATGGCGAGGCAAATAACGGCATCTCGGCCATCTGTTCACCCCGCTGCTCTTATTGGCCCTGAGAACGGAACTCCCGGATCAACTGCCGAAATCGAGGGTCTCGCCGCAGATGGTCCCAATCGCGATCCTGTTCCAAGTACTGGAAGTCTCGATAACCGAGTTCCAAGGCTCGCCGAAGTGTTCGCAAAGCCTGCTCTGTCTGCCGCAATAGCGCATATCGGCAGGCGAGGTTGTAATGAATGCGGGGATCACGCGGCCGTAATTCCGCCAAGCGCAGGTCGACGGCTAAGCCATCCTGTTGCCGGTTCCGAATCCGGTAATTTTCCGATTGGACCTGGAGGACTTCCACGAAATCTGGCAGTGCCTTCAGCAGGCGTTCGTAAAACTCGATCTCGAAATCGATCGGGTCCTGTTGCGCTAAAGCCTCCAGGCGACCTGAGGTGGAAGAGCCGGAACCGCTGCCCGATGACATGTTCCGCCGATTGGGTGGGGGCACAGCTCGACCCTCGTTACAGCCTTCCAAACTCCCCACGGAATACTCCCCTTATCGGGATTATAACTCACGGTGTCTCCTACTCCAAGGGACACAGGGGGCCAGCGATGGCCGTCCGGAAGCAGGATACCCCGCAATCTCCGCCTGATTCGGTTATCCCCTTCCAAAGTTGCCGTCGGCTGCCATGCCGCATTTTCCCTCCAGTATTTGCCTCGGACATTTTCTGCCTCGGCATCCTCGGATTGTTCCTTTCGGATTGTTCCTTCAGACAGAGAGGTCTTATTCCCACGCGATCTATTGGGTACGGAATTGACTGATGAGGGAGGGGTGGAAAAAGGCCAGTGCCCTGCCGGGATTTTGCGGAACTTTTTCCTCAGAAACAGATTCCATTACTAGTAGACACCACCCAAGAAGAGAGCCTTGAGAATCGGATTTCGGACAAGTTTGTCGACAAGTTTTCACCAAAGGATCAGTGCACAGACTTGGGGCTTTTCAGGGAGCGAGTGAGTGTTGAGAGGCTGAATGATCCGGAAAATGTCACGGAAACGGTAACGAGAGAAGCGGCGGGCGGTCACTCAGGGTTTTGCGAGAGGGAGCTGTCATGAGGGCTTCAATGCACAGCCGTGTGGTGGGAACATGGGTATTAGGAGGCGCGATCGTTACACTTGCTGCGTTACGGGATCCCTCTGTACACGCCCAGGTGCCACCCCCGAAAAAGGCGCCGGATTATTCCGGGTATGTAACGGTGGGGGAGGTGGTGGGCGAGGTGGTCAAAGCGGATGATAAACAGGTGACGATCCAAGTGACGTGGTATGTGCCGCAGGTGAGAGGTGGAGGTGGGGTGCGGCGTCCGCCGATTGGCCGCGGGGGCAACTATCGTAATCCGTTTGCACCGAACAACAACCGGCCCCGGAATCCGCCGCGAGTCACTCTCAAAGAGCAGAAGCATGACTATGATTTCCGGATGGTACCGGAGTCCTTGATCCGCTTCAAGAGTCTGCCCCCGAAATACGACGAGAACGGCAAGCGGGTGTCCTATAGCAGCAAGGAGTTGGATGAATTGCGCGCCCCGCCGGGTGCCCCAGGTTACGCCGCTTCCCTGTTTGACTTAGCACCCGGTACCATTGTGGAAGTGGTGGCCATGCGGGACCGCAAAATCCCGGCTGCGAAAGTGACCGAGGATGATCTCTGTGTCAAATATATCATCATTCTCGGTTCCAATCGCCTCACGCCAAATCTGCCTCCCGAAAAAGAGACCAAAGCCGAGAAGAAGAACAAAGCGAAGAACTGACCTCTTTTCCAGCCCCTGCTCCCTTTGCACCTTTCAGCATGGCTCAATCTTCCTCCATGCCCGCCGGGCATTTTTGTTGTCTGGCCGATGCGTGCGACTTTGCCTGGGGTCCAAAAACCTAGTTTACGGCCTTGGTCAACCGAATTCCCTTCCGATGAAGGAGGAGGGGCCAGATTTGGGATGGCGTGGGAAATGGGCGGCGATTTCAAACGGTTTGCTCCGCTGGATCGTCGGAAGGATAAACGCCGACAAGCGAATATAATGAGTTAGCTGGGTCTTGCGGAATGCGGTAGCACGATGTGAGGGGCCGAGTTCGTTGGAGAATCCACGATGTCCACACTAGCGGCACACAAGCCGGAGGTCGGAACGCGATCGCAGGCAGTGGTGGAAGAGCAGTTGGCCGAGGCGGTCAGCCGCATCCGCGTTCATGATCTGCTGCTGGGTGTCCTGCTGGTGGCGACCTGGACGGCGGCCTATGCCGTGATCATGGTTGTGGCGGACAAGTTCTGGGTGCTTCCCGACTGGCTCCGGCAGATTGGCTGGGGAGTATACGTGTTGGGCGTAGGGGGGTTGGTTTGGTGGGGACTGATCCGCCCCCTGCGCTCGCGCATCAATCCCCTCTACGCTGCCGCTCAGGTGGAAAAGACCTTGGAAGACCCCAAGAATCTGCTCACCGGTTATGTGGATGTCCGGGAGCGCGGGCAGACGCCGGAAGCCATCCAACTGGCCCTCTCAGTGCGAGCGGCCCAGGTCGCTCGTGCCGCGGATGTTAATCGGGCGGTGGACCATCGAAATCTGCTCTATCTGGGGCTGGTATTCGGGATTCTCGCCGTCATCCTTGCCGCGCTCTTTTTCTCCTGGCGGGTCACGCAGTTCAGCTCCTTGCTGCGCCGGGCTTTTCTTCCCTTCACCCCCCAGCAGATCGCCACACGCACGCAGATCACCCTGCTTGATCCGGAAGGGGGCGATACCACGATTACGCAGGGCCAGACCTTCAGCGTGAAAGTTCATCTGGGCGGCCGAATTCCCTCGGCAGAAGCGGAAGACCGCCCGCGCTTGCTCCTCCGCCACAGCTTGCAACAAGAGGAGTACGAGGAGATTCCCCTCCAGAGTGGGAAGACGGCCCGCCATTGGCAGGGCAAGGTCCCGGATTACCTCGCGCAAGTCGGCTTCTGGTACAAAATCGCGGCAGGTGACGCCGAAACCCCCGAATACCGTGTGACGGTCCGGACCTTGCCGCTGTTTACCGATTTCGAGGTCCAGTATGAATATCCGGCGTACATGAATCGGCCCCCTGATCGCGCCAGCGGTCCCTATTTGCGGACGTATCGTGGAACTCGGATTACCCTCCGAGCCAAAACGAATCGGGAGCCGATCCGCGGGAGTTTGGAGTTTGAGGCGCAGCACCTCGACCCCGTCGAGGGCCAGAAGGTGCCGGGCTTGCCGGACAGTCTGCAATTCACCTTCACCGCGCGTGAGGGAAGCCGTTACCGCCTCCGCATGGACACTTCCGTAGGGGAAACCAAAGTCGACTCTCCCTGGTATCTCCTAACGCTCGATCCGGACCTGCCGCCGATTGTCAGGATCACTCAGCCCGCCGATGCCGAGACAACCCTCCCTGCGAATGGGACCCTGATGGTAGATGGCCATGTGGGAGACGATTTCGGTGTGGACAAGGTGCGCCTGCGCTTGCGCTTGCAAGGGCGTGACTTGCAGCCGATCCCCTACATGGAAGGCCGCTCTTTCCGCCGGGAACGTGATCACACCTGGCCCACCTACCTGAGCTACAAACTCTCCGCTGACCTGACACGCCTTCACTTCGCCGATAAGGCCCCCTTCCATCCCCAGGAAGGGATGGTTCTCGAATACTGGGTGGAAGCTCTCGACAATTGCAGTGAAGCTCCGCCCGTCAAGGACTGGAATGACCAAGCCGGAAATGTGGGCCGTTCCGAAATCCGCCGCCTGCGCTTGTCGGCTCCCCTCACTCAACCCCAGGAGCAACAGCAGCAGGAACAGCAACGCCAGGCTCGGCAGCAGGAAGAACAACGCCACAACCAACAGCAGCAACAACGTCTCGACACCGAGGACCGCACTCCGCCTCAACAAGGCCAGCCACAGCCGAAGGAAGGTCAACCCCAGCCGAAGGAGGGTCAGCCGCAAGCGCAGCCGAAGGAAGGGCAAGCGCAGCCTAAAGAGGGTCAACCTCAGTCCCAAGAGGGCCAGCCACAGCCGAAGGAAGGACAACCCCAACCCAAGGAGGGTCAGCCACAACCGAAGGAGGGTCAGCCACAGCCGAAGGAAGGGCAACCCCAGCCGAAGGAGGGTCAGCCGCAAGCGCAGCCGAAGGAAGGGCAAGCGCAGCCGAAGGAGGGTCAGCCGCAAGCGCAGCCGAAGGAAGGGCAAGCGCAGCCGAAGGAGGGTCAGCCGCAAGCGCAGCCGAAGGAAGGGCAACCCCAACCCAAGGAGGGTCAGCCACAGCCGAAGGAAGGGCAACCCCAGCCTAAAGAGGGTCAACCTCAGTCCCAAGAGGGCCAGCCACAGCCGAAGGCAGGGCAAGCACAGCCGAAGGAAGGTCAACCCCAACCCAAGGAGGGTCAGCCCCATTCCACCAACACGCCGCAAGCTAAGGGAGGACACGAATCCCGCCCGGATGCTTCCAGCGACACACCGCAGGGCGGTTCTCCGGATCAAGCTCCTATGCCCAAGACACCGGAGCAGCGGCGGCTGGAGGAACAAGCTCAGCGTGTCCGGGAAGAACTGAAACGGCAAAAGCAGGAGTGGGAGCGCCAACGAACCGAGGGAGGGACAGCCAAGCCGTCGCCATCAGCAGCGGAGCAACCGCGTCCAGAAGCGGGGCAGCCCAAACCGCAACCGCCGTCTTCAGGCATGCCAGATGCCTCCGCTCCTGATGTGAGTCAGCCCAAACCTTCGCCTGATGACACGGGTCAGCCACCGGCGGAATCACGCCCCCTGTCGCAGAGTCAGGCGCAAGGCGATCCCCAGAAGGGGTCTTCGGCTGTTCCACCGGGAGAGGAACGTCCAGCACCAGCCCCGCAGGCTCAGGAAACGGCTTCGGCACCGAGGGAGACCAAACCGGGTCAAAGCCCATCCACGGACAAGTCTCCGAAAGAGCCTGCCGCGCAGAAGTCCGGCCCAGATTTGCCCAAAACTGGTATGCCGTCCTCTGGGCAGTTGGCGAACAAGGAACCAACGCCGCCGGACAAATTGCCCCGTAGCGGCGCGAATGACATGAATCCGTCATCGCCGATGTCGTCCCAGCCGAAGTCTCAGGAGACTTCTTCTCCGGTGCCGGGTGCTCAGGCAGCAGAGAAAAAGGGGGAAACTCCAGCGCAACCCAAGGGCAGCGGCTTGACAGCCGAGCAGCGGCGGGAACTGGAACGAGCTGTGGAGGATCTGGCCAGCGACGATCCCCAAAAGCAACAAGCGGCGCGCGACAAGCTGGATAAGGCTTTAGGGCAGCAGGCCCGCCAGGCCATCGAAAAAGAATTGCAACAGCGGCAGGCCGAATGGGAACAACTTCAGAAAGATTTGGCCTCCGCGGATCCCCAGCGCCGCGCTGCCGCCGAAAAACGCCTGGAGGAATTACGCCGCGAGGCCCAACAGCACTCGAAGGATGGCCAGGCCGCACGGCCCAAGGACTCCGCCGCCAAAGGTTCGCAAACAGAACCGGGTCAGGTGGATCAGAAGAATCCAGCTAACGCCGCCGGGGCGAATAAGTTCACCCCCAAACTCAGCCCGGAGGAATTGAAAGCCTTGGCGGAAAAAGCCCGAGACTTGACCTCGCCCGATGCCAAGCGACGGCAGCAGGCCGAACAAGCTCTAGATGAGAAATTGGGCCGCCCCGCGCGTGAGCAGTTGCAGAAGCAATTGCAGGAACTCCAGAAAAACCAGCCTGCGGACGATCCGCAACATCCGCCGCAGTTGCAAAAGGAATTGCAGCAGCGGTTGGAAGAGTTGGCTCGGCAGCAAGAGCAGACCCATCCATCCGGCGAACAACCGGGGATCAGCCGAGGGCGGATCGATCTGGACAAGTACTTGCCGCGAGGTGGGGCTACCGCCGATCCCCCCGCAGCGGAACTGGAAGCCGATCCACGGCATCAGGCCCGCGCCGCCGCCTTGCAACTTGAGGAGTTTGAACGGCACCGCAGCAATGAAGAGTTGCTCCGGCGCCTGGGCTGGACTCCCGAAGAATACGAACGCTTCCTGGAAGCGCAGCGGCAGTACGTGGAACAATTGCAACGCCAAGCCCAAGCCTACGAAGAACGCCAACCCAAGACGCCGCCCTCCAATCCGGCTGGTGCTCCCACAATTCGTGCAGGAGGCGCTGGGAAAGTGGAAAGCCGGCCAGGAACAGGCAACGGGATTGGTGGTGTCGGGAGTGCGCCGATAGCCCCGCCGGGATTCGAGCAGGCCGGAGAACGCTTCTTCGAGGAGCTGCGGAAACGCCAGAAAAAGTGAACCGCTCTGTCCTCTACCGTAAAGAAAATAAGCCGGTGGGTCAGCCAAGAAGCCGTCCGCGGCCTACAACGGTGATAAAGCAGTCTTCTTTTCGTGTCCTGAATCCCTCATTGGTCTATGCAAGCACCGCGGTATCTTGTGAGTTTCGATGCCGATACCGCCCTGCACCGTTTCACGGATATTTTGGTGATCGGGGCAGGGATAGCCGGCCTGCGCGCCGCCTTGGAAGTTCCTCCAGACCTGGCGGTGCTGGTTGTGACCAAAGATCGACTCACTGAGAGCAACAGCACGTATGCTCAAGGCGGACTGGCGGGGGTATTGTCACCGGAGGATCGCTTCGAGGACCATGTTCAAGATACACTGATTGCTGGGGATGGCCTGTGTGATCCTGAGGTGGTGGACCTAGTGGTGCGGGAAGCTCCTGGTGAAATTGAGCGCCTGATCCAGTGGGGAACTCGCTTTGACGTAGAGAACGGCAGTTTGGCCTTAACGCGGGAAGGGGGGCATAGCCACCGCAGGATTGTCCATGCTTTGGGTGACGCTACAGGCTTTGAGGTGATGCGGGCCATCATTGCCCGGGCGCGGCAGATGCCCCATATCACATTGTGGGATGATTCGTTCACCCTGGACTTGCTGACGGACGAGGGCCGATGCGTTGGGGCGATTTTGCAGCGGGGAGAGTGGGGGCGCATTTTGGTGTGGGCGAGGCAGGTCATTCTCGCCTCTGGCGGATGTGGCATGGTGTATCGTGAAACGACGAATCCGCCTGTTGCCACGGGGGATGGTATGGCTGCGGCTTGGCGCGCCGGTGCCCAGTTGCGTGATATGGAGTTCATGCAATTTCATCCGACCATGCTCTATGTAGCCGGCTCAGCTCGCTACCTTATCAGCGAGGCAGTCCGTGGCGAGGGAGCCTATCTCCGCGATGTGCACGGCGAACGGTTCATGCTGCACTACGATCCGCGAGCCGAATTGGCGCCCCGTGACATCGTCGCTCGCGCCATCTTCCAGACGATGGAACGGACCCAGCATCCGAATGTCTATCTGGACTTGAGTCATCTCGATCCGGAAAAGGTGCGGCAGCGTTTTCCTGGGATCAATCGGGTCTGCCGGGCCTTTGGCTTGGACATTACACGGGATCGGATTCCCGTGCGGCCGGGCGCCCATTACATGATCGGCGGTGTCACGGTGGATCGGGATGGCCGGACCACTCTGCCGGGCTTATGGGCCGCGGGAGAAGTAACGTCCAGCGGGTTACACGGGGCTAATCGTCTCGCTTCCAACAGTCTGATCGAGGGTTTGGTGTTCGGATCGCGTTGTGGGCGCTTTGCGGCGGAAGCTGCTCGCTCGGAGCGGGAGCGGCCGGTGCCTCGTTCCCTGCGTTTCCTGTTGCCGCCGCCGGATAACAGCGACCGCTTGGATATTGCTGACCTGACCGCTTCTCTCCGAAGCCTGATGGTGCGCAAAATGGGTATCATCCGTGATGCCCAGCGGTTACGTGAGGCCCAGCAAGACGTGGATTTCTGGTGCCGGTACGTCCTGTTCCGCGAGTTCGACACACGCGCGGGATGGGAATTGCAGAATCTGCTCGCCGTCGCCCGCCTCATGATTGATGCCGCTCTCCGAAGGGAGGAATCCCGCGGAACACATTTCCGCAGCGATTTCCCCCAGCGTGATGATGTCCATTGGGCTGGCCGCCACGTTCTCGCTCCCCCGCGTCAAGAGATCCCCGCTGCCGATCTGCATCCCGCCCCTCTTTCCCATCCTGTAGATGCCACCGAGCGGTCATCACCGGCTGCCCCTGAACCTGTTCCAGTACGATCGCCCATCGCGAACCCTTGAGGAGGAGTTTCCCATGCGACGCCATGCGCTACTACTGCCCTTGGCTTTCTGTCTGCCTGCACTTCTGTCTGCCCAGGAACCGAAAGGGGGAAACAAGCCCATGTTGGGCGTCTCTTTGGAAATCGTGGCTAAGAAAGATGTGTATGTTTTCGATGGGGGCGGCAAATCCCCCGCGGAATACAAGCAACACCTGGAAACGATCGCGGCCCACCTGAAAAAGGGGGAGTTTGTGGATCCGCCTAAACCGCTGAGCGTCGATTTGGTCTTGCGCCTGACCAACACGACACAGGAACCCATCACCATCTATGTGGGAGGCGATCCGAACATCTATACTTTCACCCTCAGTGGTGGTGCTGGAGTGGTGACGATGAACAACCCTGTCGCTTTCACTACCGACTTTCGGCTGCCCAAGGCTGTGACATTAGCTCCTGGCAAAAGCTATGAGCAGCCGGTTCGGATGCTGGCCGATGGCCATCGTGGCTTCGCACGCCTGCTCTTTTGGACGGGGCCGGGCGAGTACACCCTGACGGCGGAATACACCCTGGCGGATGCCGAGGGGCGGAAAACAGCGACCGTCAAAAGCGCTCCCGTCAAAATCACGGTCAAGGAAAAATAAGGTTCCTCGCCGAGTTGAGAGGAGAATCCAGTCGAGAGCGACGGCGCCCAAATGTTTCGTGGTACGCCCAGGATGCAGACAGCGCGGTACTGCAGGGACGTGGCTACTGATGCAGACGGTCAGGGACCTTGATTCTGCGCCGCAGAAACAGGGGCGTGCCGGGGATGCAGTATGTCCAGCCGATGGGATGGCAACTGCCTGGAGCTAGGCGGGACGTTACCACTGGGCTTCGTCGTGGAAGCCGAGACGGGAGGCGGATTTCTTGGTGGCCCGGAGTTTGATCACGGCTTCCGCCAGTTCCAGGTCTTCGGGAGTAGTAATTTTGAAGTTGAGCGGAGAACCGGGGACAATCATCACCGGATGGCCCGCGGCTTCGACCAGTTGGGCATCATCCGTAATCGGTTCGCTGAGCTGGGAACGCTGGGCGTAGGCTTGGACGAGCCAGTCACGGCGGAAAACTTGCGGGGTTTGGGCCTGGAACAGTCCCTGGCGGGAAACCGTCGAAGTGATGCGCTGGTGCTCCACCTGCTTGAGGGTGTCGGTGACAGCCAGGGCAGGAATGGCCGCTCCGTGCCGCTGAGCCGCCGCGAAGACGGTATCGATGAGGATGTGAGGTGTCAGCGGGCGTACAGCGTCATGGACAGCAACAAATGGCACATCTTCGGGAATACGGGCCAAGGCGTTAGCCACCGAATCGCAGCGCTCCGTCCCGCCGTCTACCACCTCGGCATTGGCAAAGGCGATGAGATGCGCGAAGCGCGTGCGGAACATTTCCCGATCTTCGGGGGCGACGACCAGGTAAAGTTTGGTCACATCATCACGGCTCCAGAACAACTCAGCGGCGCGGAGCCAGACAGGTCGACCATCCAGACTTACGAATGGTTTCTTCTCACGTCCTGAGAAGCGCGTCGAGCGTCCGGCAGCGGGCAGAATCACGGCGATCGAGGCGGTCATGGCGGTGGACTCCGCGACAGAAGGGCCTTTAAAGATTGTTCTAGCAACTGTTGCCACGCTGCGTAGCGCTCCTGCCATTGTTGGCAGCGGTGCTGTACTGTTTCCGCCCCGCGATCTGCGGATTGCACGCTCTGCTCCACAGGTTCCAAGAGAGCTTGCCATTCCGGCTCAGGCGGGAGGCATGACTGTGCTGCCGACATTCGTCGGCAGGCCTGAACCTTGTCGTCCCCTGCCTTCGGGTTGGCCCCCTCCGGCACCTGGTGAGGAACTGGAGCACCTTTGTCTGCTGCCGGGGTATGACCCGTCTCGTTGCTTTGGACAGGCTGATGGAGCGCTTGTTCGACCTGTTCCAGCCAGACCGCCGTTTGGGCCGCCATCTCTTCTAAGGTTTCCAGCCAGTGGGCAATCGGCAGACGTGTCATGCGATCTTCCCCCTTCCCTCTGCTGTTCCAGCGTCCCCCGCCGTGGCGGTCAGTTGTATTCAGCCGCCCTACCTTGTTCGCCTGATGAAGTATCCTGTTACCCCAAGGGTTGAACGCTCAGGCGGAGCGGATTCCTGGAATGTCCGAATCCCTCCGGCGTTGCCCCGGATGCGGTAATTCCCCCATTTTGCCGGACACCCCAAGGAAGCGGCCCGATCAGGCGTAGGAGTGCCAATCCGGTCCTTCCTGCTTGTCCCGGAGACGGGGATTTAGCGTTGCAGGCAGATGAGGGGAAGGGCGATTCCGTGGGATGGGTGCTGGATGGAAGGGTTGGAAGCACCCCCGCCGATTTTCCGGCATTTTTTCCTTGCGTTTGCGAGGGAAGGATGGTATGGGGCCAACTCCCTGCTGGCGTGCGGGGGATGACCGGAAGTATCCGCACGCGTCTAGCGGGGTGGGCCTTTGGACCGCCGTCAGGGGGGAAGACGGGCGGTAGTTGGATGGCCGATACAAGTGGGGGGACCTGACCGTGCACGTCGTCTGTTCCACGCTGTGTTTTGGACGCCGCCCATTAGAGGAGGCTCTTCGCTGGATTCGGGCGTTGGACTTTTCCATGGCGGATTTGGCGATTGGCGCTCATGGGCCGCATTGGACGCCTGCCCAAGTGGCCGCGGATGGGGCCGCCTGCTTGCAATTGCTCAAATCGGCCAATGTGCCTCTAGCCGCCATTCACGTCGATGTGCGGGACCAACCGCCGGATCAAGCCCGTGCTCAATTCCGTGCTGTGGCGGCCTTGGCCCGGAGTACCCTTACGCCGCTGCTCACCATCCCCGTAGCGCCTCTGGGGTCGGACATTCAGACCGAAGTCGATCGCTTGCGGGACTATCAGCGTCTGGCTGCGGCGGAGGGACTGCTGCTGGCCATCGAAACTCATCGGGAACAACTCACCGCGGATCCCGAAGTGGCCTTGATGTTCTGTCGAAAAGTCTCAGGCTTGGGGATAGCCTTGGACCCCAGCCATTATCTGGTGGGACCCCATGGTAAGGTCAACTTTGACGCACTCTATCCATATGTTCTCCACGTTCGCTTGCGCGACACGGGCAACCGGCCGGAACAATTCCAGGTCCAAGTCGGCCAGGGAGAGGTCGAATACAGCCGGATCATCGCCCAGTTGGAACGGCAGCACTATCAGCGGGCTTTGAGTGTGGATATCCACGACATCCCGGAGTTCCCCTACGCCATCGATGTCGAAGTCCGCAAACTCAAATACTTGCTCGAATCGCTGGTATAAGTTTGGCGCTGGCGGCCTGAGACGGGGGTTTTGGTTTTAGGTTCGGAGTGCACGAAGTGTGGAAGCATCCTGCGAAGTTTTAGATGGCGAGCAGGGACTCTTCTGGCAGAGAGGGAATGATTGGAGAGATGTACCCTGGATTTCCCAGGTAAGCGAGTTTGGGGCCAATCAGGGTGCTGGCGATGATGGGCTGGAAGGATGGTTGCCGGTTCCTGAGGCTTCCTGGCCGGGGCTGGGCGGCGAACTCCCTGTCTGGCCTGACTCGCGCAAACGGTGCTTATCTAACAGGCGGTAGAGGGTGCGCCGACTGACGCCGAGCATACGTGCGGCATGGACTTTGTTCCCGTTGCAGCGCTGAAGGATTTCGATGATGTGCCGCCGCTCGACCGCTGCCAAGGTGTATTCGCTGAGAGCCGGAGCGGGTACGGCAGGGGGAGCGAAGCCGACAAGCGGGGGAGTGATTGGCCCTTCGCTAGCTATCGGGGCAGTTCGCGAAGGAATCGGCCCGGCGGCGGTTGGTGTCAGTCCTCCTGCTGCAGAGGTGGGAGGAGGTGAGCTAGTTGGCGGCGGGATCATAGGAGGGCCGCTCAAGCGGGCCGAACTCACGAGATTTTCCGGCAAATCCGCCGGGGTGATGACATTGCCGTCCGCCAGGATTTGCGCACGTTCCAGGACGTTGGCCAGTTCACGGACGTTTCCCGGCCAGTCATAGCGGCAGAGGATGTCAAGAGCTTCCGGGCTAACGGTCAGCGGTGTGCGGCCAATGGCCCGGCTGGTCAGAAAGTGGGCTACCAACTCCGGAATGTCCTGCCGGCGCTCCCGCAGGGGTGGTAAGGTCAAGGTAATGACATTGAGGCGATAGTAGAGATCATCCCGGAAACGGCCATTGCGGACTTCCTCTTCCAGCGGCTTATTGGTAGCAGCTAGGATCCGCACATTGGCGTATCGATCCTGGGTGCTTCCCACCCGGCGGTAATGGCCGTTTTCCAGCACGCGGAGCAATTTGGCTTGCAAAGCTGGAGACATCTCGGCCACTTCATCGACAAAAAGTGTGCCTCCTTCCGCCACCTCAAACAAGCCCGGTTTGGAGCGATCCGCGCCGGTGAATGCCCCTTTTTCGTGACCGAACAATTCGCTCTCCAGTAAGCTCTCTTGCAACGTGGCACAGTTCACAGCGATGAATGGATGATCCCTCCGACGGCTGTTGGCGTGAATGGCGCGGGCGACCAGTTCTTTACCTGTACCGCTGGGACCCCGGATCAGCACGGTCGCATCGGTGGGAGCCACCCGCTCGATCAACTGGAGCACCCGTTGCATTGCCTCGCTGGACCCTACCAGGCGATACCGCTCGGACTCGAAAGTCAGCGACTTGAGGTAGCGCCGCAGCCGTTGGTTTTCCAGACGGAGTCGCCGCACCTCCATCGCTCGTTCCAGAACGGGCAGAATGTGTTGCAGGCGGAAAGGCTTAAGGATGTAATCGAACGCCCCGGACTTCATTGCCTCTACCGCCGTTGGAATCGTCCCCTGGCCCGTCATGATTATGCCGACGAGATGGGGATCGATCGCCAAGGCTTGTTTCAGTAGCTGAATGCCGTCCAGCTTTGGCATCATCAGATCGGTTAGTAAGATGTCGAATTCACCATCCCGGAGAAGTTCTAAGGCACGCTGGGGTACCGGCAGGCCCTCGACAGTAAACCCCTGTTCGCTGAGAGAATCGCATAAGGCTCGCATCAACTCCACTTCATCATCCACGACCAGCAAGCGGCCTTTGCTGGAAACCGGTTCGCTCATAATGGTTCCCATCTATTGTTCTGTGTTAGATGAGACTACTGTACGATATTATCAAGCGGGGGCGGTTCGTTCGCCGGTCGGATTCGCCGTTTGACCCGAAACGGGCAGGGCAATCCGCACGGTTGTCCCGCGCCCCGGCTGGCTCTCGATTGTGATTCGGCCATGATGTTGCTGCTCAATGATCCGCTTGCAAATGGCTAATCCCAGGCCTGTTCCCTTCCCTTCTTCTTTGGTCGTAAAGAAGGGGTCGAATACCTGGGGCAGATGTTCTGGGGGGATGCCGATGCCGTTGTCGATCACTTCCAGCACGACGGCGGGTGCACCCTGCTCCAGGGCTCCCCGGCGCAGGCGCAAGATGAGGCGTCCACCCTGGGGCATGGCATCCGCGGCATTACTCAGCAGATTCAGCAGCACCTGCCGCAGTTGCTGCCGATCGGCTGGGATCGCTGGGACATCGGGGCCGTATTCCGTCTGGACTTCGATGCGGCGCTTACGCAGGTGATGGCTGAAAAGCTCCAGGGTTTTTTCCACTTCTTCCGCCACGTGCACCGTCGAGAACTGGTCATTCCCAGGCCGGCTGAATTGCAAGAGGTTAGCCACCAAGCGGCACATGCGCTCGACTTCCGCCTCGATGATCTCCAGGGCTTTGCGCCGGGGATCGGAGGGGGGCGTCTTGGCCAGGATCCCTTCCAGGCGCAAGCTGATCGTGCCCAGGGGATTATTCAGCTCGTGGGCAATGCTGGCGGCGAGTTCTCCCACTCCCGCGAGTCGGGCCGCTTGCCACAATTGCCGGGTCGTCTGCCGGAGTTCTTCCGTTTTGGCTCGGAGTTCCTCCAGGGCTTGTTTGCGTTCGGTGATGTCCCGCAGGATCAAGGTGCAGAAGGTCTGGCCCTGCCGTTCCACCCAGGCGCAGGACACCTCCAGCGGCACGCGACGGCCATCGCCCCGGCGTCCTTCCATCTCGCCTAAGCTGAAGGATTGACCTGCTGCGGACACCTGTTGCCGCCAGCCCTCCGGTAGAAAAATTTGAATCGGTTGTCCGATGGCTTGGGCAGCGGGAGTGGCAAAGATGCGTTCCGCCGCGGGGTTGAAGGTGGTGATCCGGTGGTGTCCATCCAACGTGACGATGGCATCAAAGGCGGTTTCCACGATCGCCGCTAAGCGGGCTTGGGACTCGGCCAGTTGCCGTTGCAAGCGGACCTGCTCCAGGACCCGGTGCACGGCTTCCGGCAGATAATCGAGATATTCCGGCGACTTGAAAATGTAGTCTTTGACGCCGGCCCGCAAGGCCCGTACGATCAGGCCATCGTCATGCCGGCCGGTGATCAGGATCACGGGCACGTCATACCCCGACGCTTGCAGCCGGCTGTAGAAGCTCAAACCATCCTCCGGCTGGCCGTCGAAGTGCTGATCCAGGAGGAGCAGGTCAATGCCGCCGCTTTGCAAGCGGTGCCAGGCCTGGGTGGCATCGGCGGTCCAATAGGTGGCATAGCCGGCTCGTTCCAGGCGGCGCTGTTGCAAGCGGGCAGTCCCGGCATCGTCTTCGAGAATCAGAATCGTCCCAGCCATGCTCTTTGCCTGCCAGCTTCACGTCGAAGGAGAGGAAGGGGGTGATGGCAATTTGACAATCTCCAGGAACATCCCCAAACGGCGTAAGGCTTCGACAAAGCTTTCATACCGCACCGGCTTGGTGATGTACACGCTGCAACCCAAAGCGTAGCACCGATCCACCTCGCGGGGGTCATCGGTGGTCGTCAGCATGATGACAGGGAGCTTACTCGTATTCGGATCGGCCTTGAGTTGCCGCAGGACCTCGATCCCGTCCACGCGCGGCAGGTTGATGTCTAACAACAGAAGGAGGGGCTGGCCGTTGCCGCCTTGGCGAATATAGTCCAACGCCGCCTGACCATCGGCGACGCGCACTATCGGATTGACCACGCCCGCCCGCTTGAGATTACGCTCGATCAGTTGAGCATGTCCGTCGTCGTCTTCGGCTAGCAGGATCACCAAGCGTTGATGGGTCATGCAGAGGATTCCTCCTTTGCTATGTCGGAGTTTATGGAAGTTGGGGGGAGAGCCGGCAGGGTGAAGTGGAACGTCGTCCCTTGATGGAGCACCGATTCCACCCCGATGCTGCCTCCCATCCGTTCTACCACCCGCTGCACAATGGCCAACCCGATGCCTTCCCCTTTGCGCGAAGCGGAGGGCTTGGACTGGAAGGGATGGAACAGTCGCGGCAGCAAAGCTGGATCAATCCCCACACCGTTATCAGCGATAAAATAGGTGTGAAACGTCGTTGAAGGCGTGGGGCGATGCCCGATGACAATCTGCCCTCCCGTAGGGCGATCCAACGCTTGAAGCGCATTGTGGAGCAGATTGGCCATGACTTGCTCGACTGCATCGGGGTCAGCCCAGGCCATGGGGAGCGGTTCTATGGTGACCGTCGCTTGGCGCTGATGGATCATCGTTCGATGGGCATCGACCACGCGGCGGGCGATCTGCTCCACATCGACAGCCTGCCAGCGATACTCGACTCGTCCCGCCCGTGATAGCCGGAGCAAGCCATCGATGATGCGGCTGAGGCGTTCCACCGCAGCGCGGATATACCCCAAGGATTCCTGAACATCTCCCTGGAGCAGCGATTCCGCCGCGTCACGGACCTCCGACGGCAGACGGGGATCGCGGAGCAACCCGCCGATCTGTTGGACCGCCACTTCCAGTTCCTCGCTGAATCCCATCAGATTGACCAAAGGGGAGCGCAAGTCATGGGAGACGCTGTAAACGAACATTTCGTTTTCGGCAGTTTTCTCCTGCAACTGCCGGTTCCGTTCCATCAACTCTGCGGTGCGCTGCCGGACTTGCTCTTCCAATTGTTGATTCCAGCGGAGCAGAGCGTCCTCATAGCGTTTGCGCTCTTCTGCGTCGCGGATGATGGCGGTCAGCCACAATCGCTCCCCAGAACGCAGCTTGGAAATAGTGACTTCGATGGGAAAGACCTGACCGTCCTTGCGCCGCCCGCTTACGATCCGCCGGGAACCCATCCGCCGCGATTCCACAGGTCCCCGCGCAAACTCCTCCATGTCCCGTGGGTGGCTCTGATGGTACTGCTCCGGGAGCAGCACATTCAAAGGTTGGCCCAACACCTCGGACGGCTCGTAACCGAACAGGCGGGCCGCACCACGATTGAACAAAACAATCCGATGCTCGGAATCGACTGTGACAATGCCATCTTCGGTGGCATCCAGAATATCCGCCAATTGCTCGGGAGTCAGATGGTGCAACACGTAGGACCTGGCGAAATTCTCGCGGAAGGTAAAGTTCTCCATGGCCAATTCCGTCTGTTACAATTGTGCGGAATTTGCACGGCTCGTCAATAGCTCACTGTGCATTTTTGGCACAAAAGGATCCCCTCATCTGATGCAAAATAGCACATTACCGAATCCGTTGCCGATGGCACACAATTCCTGTTCCGCAGGAAAAAGCAATACAATTCAGCTTCTGGTATGAAAACGGGGTGCTACAAGTTCCTGGCAAGAGAATCCGGGTGAAGCTAGCACGGTACCAGCCTATGGACTTCGGCATCCACTTTGCTGTCCTTTCCCACTGGTTTTTTCGTGAGAATCGCGTGCCGATCACTTCGGAGTTCCCTCCAAGGAGAGCCTCCATGAATCTCACCACCGAGGTGCCCCCCGCTTCGGCACTGGAGGAGCCAACGGCTCGTGTCGCAAAAGACATCGTGAAGCAACATCGGAGCCATTTGCGGGACCTGGAAATTCTGATCACGCGCCGCGGGATCATCCTGCATGGTCTAGCCCGCAGCTATTACGGTAAGCAGTTGGCCTTTCATGAGGTGAGCCGGCGATTGGGCATGCGGGTGATTGCCAACCATATCGTGGTGGAAACCTGAGATCGGAAGGAATGCAAGATTGAAGGCGGAGTCGGGCTGCGGTAGTTCCAAAGGTGATTCCAAGTTCTCGCGGGCGCTCTGCCGTTATTGGCGTGGGGCGGGGGTACGCAAAACGGTGTCGAGGAGATGGTAGGCCTTGTGCCGCATGGCTTCGGGGAAATCGTGGCCAGCTTCGGGGTACTCGGCTTGAAGCCGATCGGCATGCCCGTACAGCGCGAAGACGGGCCGGGCAGCGGTGACGATTCTCCGTACACTCTCGACCTGGAAATTATGGTCCTTTTGCGGAGCAACCACCAAAACATGCCGCGGAGCTAAAGCGGCGATCAATTCGTAAAAATCGAACGGAATCTCAGCGAGCTTGCCGCGATATTGGGCTAATTTGGGCATGTAGCGGAGCTGGCACCAGCCGCGCTCCGGCTGCCAGTTTTTCTCGTCTCCCCCGTAGTAATCGAGGAACGAATCGAAGCCGCAACTGGACACGACGACCTGAATTCGCTCATCCCACACGGCGGTGAAGATGGAGTTGTGTCCGCCCAAAGAGTGGCCGATGGCTCCGAAAGCGCCGCCGTCCACATATGGCAACGATTGCAAATAGTCCAACGCCCGGATGTTGTCCCACACCGCTTTGAGGGTCCCGCTTTCCCAGCCGAGTTTCTTGAGATCGGGTTGATAATGGGCCAGCAGGGGATAATTCGGGGCGAAGGTGACGAAACCCCGCTCTGCCAATTCGGCCGCATAGGCCCGATTGGCCCGCCCCCCTAAGCCGACGACCACACCATGCCCGATGGTGTTATCCGTGGGATGGAGGCAGAGTACGGCGGGAGCCTTCTTGACCTTACCCTCCCGGATCGCCTTGGGAATCAACAAGTAGGCCGGCACGCGGCAACCAGGTTCAGATTGATACGTCAACTTCTGGCGAATGTAGGGGCCAGCATCGACTTGCTCTTCCACCTGAACCTCCAAGGGGCAGCGCTTCTGAGGTCCAGGCAAGCGGCCCATGATGGCTTCCATCCCTCGGCGGATTTCTGCGCGGCGATGCTCCCATTCCTGAGGCGACTGTGCGGTGCGAATCCGTCCCTGAGCGTCTCGATACGCTAGCAACTGCTCGCGAGGCAGCCGTGATGGGGCAGGGCGCTCCGCCTGTGCGGCACTTCCGCGGAGGGCGGCATCTGAGAGTAATCCCAAATTGGCTGCCGTGAGCACCAGGAGAAACCAGCCCGTTGGGGAAGAAAATGGACTCAATCGTCGAACCACATGGGCAGTCGCGGCAGTCATGATCGTTCCGCCTCGGTGAGGATGAGTTTTGCCTGGAGATGCCGCTTGGGTTGCTAGCATCCGGCTCTTACGCCTGATTCTATCCGGCGGGCGTAGGGAAGGAAGGCCGCGGGGAGGAGGTATAGGGCGGTTCGCGTGGAGCGGCCTGAGAGGAAGGCGGGCGTTGCTCCAGCCGGCGTTGCTCGAAGAGCGTGAGCCAGCGGCGGAGCAGGGTAATGAGGAGTTCCTGCTCGCGGGGCGTTAGGGGCGGTAAAGCCTGACGCGCTTCAGCCAAGCGTGCGGCAATGGCGGCATCGATGACTTCCTGGCCTTGTGGGGTCAGGTGGATGATCACCTTACGCCGATCGTCCGCGGCGGCCCGACGTTCGATGAGTCCGGCGGCGGCTAACCGGTCCAAGCGGGCCGTCATTCCCCCACTAGAGAGTACGACACTGTGAAGCAACTCGGTTGGTGTCAAACCACCCTGGGGGCTGTGGCGGCGCAGCGTGGCTAAAATGTCAAATTGACCGAGTGTCAAGCCCAACGGTGCCAAGACGGCGGCGACGCTTTCTTCCAGGCGTTGTGCCAGAACTAGCACTCGCCCCACAAGGTGCAGAGGGCTAGGGTCCAAATCGGGTCGTGCTCGCTGCCAAGCGGCGATCAGCTCGTCCACCACATCCCGGAGTGCGTCTGTTTGCATGAGTGAAACTTTGAGATCGAGAAACTTATTTTCAAGATTCTTGACTTCGAGATATTATCCGATTACACTCACGCTATCCGCGGGGCCGAACTGCGGCTAGATCAGCGGCAGAAAGGCTTCCTAGGCGGAGGTGGGAAAGCTAGAGACGCGACAGCACGAAGAACTTCAGCCGCGTGAGGGCAGGTCATGAAAGAAATACGCATCGGTGACACGGTCGAAGTGGCGATCGAGCGGGCCGATTATCCACCGGAGCGGGTCCGGGACATCCTCAAGGATGAGGTGGTGGCGGTGATCGGCTATGGCGTACAGGGGCGTGGGCAGTCCCTGAACATGCGGGACAACGGCGTGCGGGTGATTGTCGGCCAGCGAAAGGGGAGCAGCACCTACGACAAATGCCTGGAGGATGGGTGGAAGCCGGGGGAGACTCTGTTTGACCCAGAGGAAGCAGCCGCGCGCGGCACGATTGTGCAGTATCTGCTCTCCGATGCTGGACAGAAGGAGATGTGGCCGCGCATCCGCCCACATTTGACGGCGGGTAAGGCGCTGTATTTTTCCCACGGCTTTGCCATCGTGTTCCGCGACATGACCGGTGTGATCCCGCCCCCCGACATCGACGTGATCATGGTGGCGCCGAAAGGCTCCGGAACGACCGTCCGGCGTCACTTCCTTGAAGGGCGCGGGATCAACAGTTCCTTCGCCATTTATCAGGATGCCACGGGCCGGGCGCGAGATCGCTGCCTGGCGCTGGGTGTCGCCATCGGTTCAGGCTATCTGTTCGAGACGACGTTCGAGAAGGAAGTGATTTCCGACCTGACCGGCGAGCGGGGAGTTCTGATGGGGGCGATCTACGGTTTGTGGTTGGCCCAATATGAGGTGCTTCGAGAGCATGGTCATTCGCCGAGTGAAGCCTTCAATGAGACGGTCGAGGAGGCGACGCAGAGTCTTTATCCGCTCATCGGGGAGCGGGGAATGGACTGGATGTATGCCAATTGTTCCACAACGGCGCAGCGGGGAGCGTTGGATTGGTTCCGCATCTTCCGCGATGCGACCAAGCCGGTATTTGAGCGCCTGTATCAATCCGTGGCCTCAGGCGCGGAGGCCCGGCGGGTGCTGGAGGCCAATAGCCGCCCGGACTACCGGCAGCAACTGGAAAAGGAATTGAAGGAGATCGCCGAGAGCGAGATGTGGCAGGCGGGGGCCATTGTGCGCTCCTTGCGTCCGGAAAGCCAAGCGCCGCCGCCGCGCCCCGCGAGTTGACCTCTCCGTGGGGAGTTGGCCTGTCACTGGAGAGATTCTCGGCTTTGGCCAGCGGGCAGGTCACGGCGTTTTCGCACCACTCACGTTCAAGACGGTTGCCGGCGGCTCGAAGGCGGGTTGGAGGTGCTCCAGCTCGCGGCGGGTGCCATCGTCCCAGCGCAGGCGGAGAGTGTGGGGGCCGATGCGAAAGGTTTTCGGCTGCCAGGACCGGCCGCGGATGCGCAGGGTATAAACGATGCTGCCGTCACTTTCGTCGATCAATTGAACGACGGGATCATCCCGGTCCGTTTGCAAGCGGGGCAGGTAGCCGATGGCTCGGCGGCCGTAGTTGTCCTCCTGGGTGATAGTCTGCGGCCAGCCGGGATATTGGGTGGCTCCAGGCCGGGTTACATCGACGAAGCGCGGCCAGCACTCGACCAGGATCGTGCGAGTGGATTTGCGGAAGCGGACGACGCCGAAACCGGTACCTTCGTAATTCTCTCGGCTGGGATTGGCATAGGCAGTGATGGTGATTTTGTTGCCCAGACCGTCGTGATAGTCTCCGGTGAAGGGAAGTGGGGAGTTGGGCCACGGACGCTGGCTCTTTTCCAGGGGATGCCAGGCGCGGCCGTAAAGATTCCAGATACTGGGGCAGGTGAATTGCCAGCCGCTGTCGCGCCAGTCATTGATGCCGTGGTGGATGAGGGTGGCCAAGTGCTGGTCGCCGGCAATCATAAAGGCGAACCCTTTACGGATTTCCCGAAGGGCGGCGTTACGCCCCGACTGAGGCCAGCCGTTGCAATCCAGATCGGCCGTGAGGCGCTCCTGCTTCGGACCGTGGAGATGGGCAGCTCCGGCAAAAGTGGTTTGCGATAGAACGCATTTCATGACCGCGCCCTGCCAGTCGGCAGCCCATTGCTGCAAGAAGCGCAGTTGCCGTTCGCCCAGTAAGGTGGCTTCGGGAACATCCACCGTGCGCGGGTCGAAATCGGGATCGACGACATGATCGGGCCGTGGTCCACGAATTCGGACCAGGCCATACGGCCCGCTTTTCCATTTGCGGTCTTCGAGGATAGCAAAATCGATTCCTCCGACGATGAGACGGGTGTAGTAGACGGTGATGCCGCGGGCGATGGGTGTGGGGTCAATGGGATCAGGCAGGTGGCCGCACTGCTGCCGCTGGACCATGTTGACGTATTCCACAGGCATGATGTAACCGCCATCGGCTCCATCGGGACGCAGGGCGGGCTTGCCGCCCGCACCCCAGAGATTGGGATGGCCGACATCGTGATCATCGGGAATCGTGACGGTGGGCCGATCTTTGATGACTTCGCCAAACTGCCGCCCGAACAGCAACCAGGCGGCCAGGTGATTCTTATGGTCATAAACCTGGTCCCCGGCGAAAAAGAGGAGGTCCGGGTTGATCGCCTGGAGATTGGCTACCAGGTCCGGTCGGGGATTGCGATCCGTGCCCGCGTTGCAGGAGAGGCAGGCCACCACGATTTCGTCCTTATCACGGGGATCAGCCCGGATCAGCCCTTCGTACTGGCTGCCGGCAGGATGGGTGATCCGATAGCGTGCGCTGCGTGTGTCATCCCACTTTTCCACCCGAAAGACTGTGCTCCATCCCATGCCATCCACAGCTTGCTCGGCGATGCGTTCCCATCCCTGGCCGCGATCCAGCCAAAGCGTTACTTGGCGGGATTCTCCCGCGGGGACGGGGTAAAGCTGAACGTTGAGCTTGAGCACGCCTTGATGCGTGGTGTAAAGACAAAAAGCAATGAGGCGGTCGCGAGGGACGGCAGGGATGGTGATAGGCCCTTTTTCTCGCTTGGGTTGATAGCGGCCATCTGGTCCCTGGAACTCCTTGGGAATGCGATCGAGGCGCAGCGGCAAGGAGGGCTGTTCCTTGCCTTCGGTATCTGCAGACAAGGCAGCCGAAGAATGGGATGAAAACACTTGTGCAGCAGATGACTCGCCCCCCGAGGAGTAGGGTGAGGAAGCGGGCAGCGGTGAGAACAAAAAAACTAGCCCCATACCCGGCAGAAGTAAGGCAGCCCATCGCAGGTAGGAACAGAGACTTGGGCGGAACCCGTACATGACAAACCCTCCTGAATGAAACGATCAAGGTTGTGGTTCCCAAACCAGGATTTCGCCTCGACCGGGAACGGAGCGATCGCCGATCCAGCGGTGGTAGAAACCCTGGCGGTGACCGTGGGGCAGGTGGATGCCAAAGGGTTGGAGATAGCGGGCGTAGAGGGACAGGAAGGTGGGCTGATAGAGGCAGCAACGTCCGAAAGTAGGAAGCAGCGATAGGGGGACAAGGGAGACGATGGTGCCGCGGGCCATCCAGGCTCCCGTTCGCAGTTCGGCACCGCTGAGTAGGACGATGGTTCCTCCGGTCATTTGCAGACCGGCGAAGTCCCGCACAGGTCCGCGAATGACGATAGTCCCCCGCCGCATCCGCATGCCAATTTCAATGCCCGCGGAGCCATCGATCACGATAAGTCCGCCCCGCATGCCCACGCTGCTGCCCCGGTAGGCGGCTCCGGCCTGGCCGCCCGCATCGCCGTGGATATGGATAGTTCCCCCACTCATCTCCGCGCCGACCCAGTCGCCTGCTCGGCCAAACACTTCGATGGCTCCGCCGCTCATATACGCCCCCAGGTGCATGCCGGCTGCGCCGTAAACGGACAAGCGTCCCTGGCTCATGCCGCGGCCCAGCCACTTGACCCGGCTGGCATCGCCATGCACTTCGATCCAAGGCGCCACCGGGCCGGACCGTTCCGCTGCTGCCACGACCTCGACTGTGAAAAAGTCCTCGAGACGGCATTGACGTTTGCCGTGGAACACGGGTAGGGCAGCGATGTCCGCTGGCGATAGTCCGAGAAAGCGATCCGGTGAGATGACTTCCGCTTCCAGTGGTACGGCGGGCGGGTGCTCGAGTGTGAGGATGACACGGGGAGCCTCACCGGCTGTTTCCCTGAGAACCTCGCTAGCAGAGGGAAGCGGACCAAAAGCAGAAGCAGGGGCGGCATCGCTAGGCTGCGGGGTTGTCATGGTTCTTTCCTCGGCGGTAAGTTTGCGGACCGGTCTTATGGAGAGACTGGTCACACGCCTACACTTACGTGGTGCGGGCACCATCGGCTGCAGGAGTCAGGCATTGCAAACGGGGGACATGCTCCTCAGCGACCGGATAGTTCTCGAATGAGATGGTGTAATACTGCTGGAACAGAGGGCGCAGATAGTCCTCGATTGCTGGATCGTAGGAGGGGGTCACCGCAAATTGCCGTCCTTCGATGCTGGCACGGAGTTCACCATCATCGATGATGATCACTCCGTTTTTGAGAACGTAACGGGGATGGGCGAATATCTGCTCGATATTGTCGGAGCGATTGTAGATCACCACGTCGGCATCAGCACCGGGGCCGAGGTGCCCTTTGTGGGGTAGGCCGAGCATGCGGGCCGGCCCGGCGGAGGTGATAATGGCGATTTCAGATAAGGAATATTCCCGTGTCAATTCCGGTAGCAGCAAGCGGGAGCGGGCCTTTTCAGGGATGGCCCGAAGCTGTTCGCGGCGATAGTCGGCATTCATGAGCAGATGGATGATTTCCGGGTAGCGCCAGAAGGCAGCCCCGTTGGGGTGATCCGTGGTCAAGGCGATGCGCCACGGGTCGGTGATAAGCAGCAGCAATTCCAGCCCCACGGCCCATTGCACGGCATTGGGAATGCTCTTTTCCTTGTAGGTGTAGGGAACGACGCCGCAGCCGGTCTCGTTTTCCACATCGAGGTTGCCCCACTTGCGGCCGGTCAGTTGGTAAAGTAGGTGTTGCCACGGGCCATCTGCGGTGACGGTGACCGTAGTGCCGAAAAGCACTGCCCCTGCATCTGCCGTAAACAGAGGATGGCTATTGAAGTAGTCCGCGATTTCGGCGGCGGCAGAACGCATGGACAGCCAGTCGTCACCACCATAGGCGTGATATTGCAGGTGGGCGAAGTGAACGCGATGGCCATCCAGCACACGCATAGTTTCCAGGGTCGTCAGGAAGTTCCCCGGTGCGCCGAGATTGTTGCAGTGCAAATGGAGGGGGTGGGGTAAATGCAATTCATCGCAGAAACGGGCCAAGGCCGCGACGATTCGCGCCGGAGTCACCCGCTGATACCCCGGCACCGGCTCGTGCAGCCCCTTGCAGTCCTTCCCCCACTTCCAGCCAGCGACACCGCCCGGATTAACCGCCTTGACCCCATACGCCTTGGCCGCATGCAGATACCAGGCCAGCACCTGCCGTGCCCGTTCGTCTTCCCCCTGTTCCAATAGGTCCAGCAGGATTTCGTTATTGGCCATCAGGACACAAGCGGTTTTGTCCAAAATCGGTGTGTCCGCCAGTTCCTCATGCGTATGGCGGGCGGACAGGACGGGGACAGCCGCTTCGTTAGCGGTGGTCCAACCCATGCCGGCGTAAACATATCCGGTGGCGAAAGTCGTCGGTGTCGTGCCGACTAGACCCGCGCGGCGATGAGTTGTGCGATATATCGGAACCGCCCGGCGGTGCTGCTCCGGGATCATACCGCGGGCGAAGTTCAACGCCGCTCCGCCAATGTGAGTGTGAACATCCACACCCCCTGGAAACACGAGGCAGCCGGATGCATCGAGCACCGGCGCATCCGGGGGCAGCTCCGCCACAATCCGCCCATCCTCGCCGATGCAAATATCCCGCACCTCGCCGTGACAACCGTTGCGGGGGTCATATACCTGTCCGCCTTGGATCCGCAGCATGGCTTGGCATCCTCATGCATTCCCCGGCCTCTTCGCTTTTTTCTAGGACGTTCCTTCTGGGGGTGTCCTCATTCTTCTGGCCGATCTTCTGGGCCATCCGCCCATTCTCCAGAGCGGCGGCTTTCCCCCCTGCCACATTCGAACAAGCCCCGCCTGGTGTTGAAATTGGGGACATCCGCACCAAGGACGTCAGGGAAGAGGACGAGAGGGGGAGAGAACACTTGGAGCTTCGCCTTCTGCTGCCGCGAAGATTGACCGGACGCGGAGAGAAGGAGGTTAGGACGAGAAATTGGGGGATCGTGTGTGGGTCACAACAGGAAGAATAAGTCGAAAAGCTGGATTGGAACAAGAGCGGGATAGGGGAGTTGAACCCCTGTCACCAGCTTGGGAAGCTGGGGCACGGCCGCTATACCAATCCCGCAGGGAGCATCAGCATTTTAGCAGCCTGGCCGCTTGTGACAAGAGCGATTGGAAAGCGGGCGGGAGAACACTTGCGGGCAGTTCGGGCAGCTCATCGGGGCCGAAAACCAATCATGTTGGTCCCTCGGCAAGTCGTGGGCTGGTCTTAGCTCCTCAAGCTTAAGGTGCCGGAACGGGTGGCTGAGGATCGCGGGTGGGGTCCGCGGATGGTGCGGGAGAGGGGGCGTCGCTAAGGGGAACGGGTTCCGGTAATTCAGCCGGTTGGAGCAAGCCGGCCGCGAGCAGGTTGGGGTCAGGCGATTCCAGGTCGGGAAACTGGACAGAGCGAAGGCGCAAGTCTGCCGGAGTGAGGGAGGCCAGCTCCTGGACCTTGTGCGGATACGCAGCGAAAGCGACGTTGCCCAAGGGTTTTTGGGGCCTGGGAGGTTCCGCGGCGAAGACCAGCCACTGGTCCCAATCCCATTCGCGGGGCATGGCAGCATCAGCAGGCGGCCGCACGAGCAAAGTTACCGCGTTGGCGTCAAAGTTGGCGTAGCGGTTGGTTTGACGGGTCTGCCAGGAGAGCAGGTTTCTCGCTTCGATATCCACTTGGTGCAGCTCGACAAGCGGGCGGACGTTACCCGCGGCAGCGACAAAGAGGCACGCTTCTGTTTCCACGGTGAGGCGCGGCAGTCCCGCGGCACGCATCTCTCCCCCTGGCTGGCCATGCAATTCCACGAGAGGGCCAGCGAGCAGAGCGGTGCAGTGGCTCCAGCGCAGACTGCCCTCTCCCCCGGCGGAACGGCTGGCTCCTTCCGCACCATAGATGGGTCCCTGCAAGGCGAAGAGCGAGTTGGTCCACTCGCAGGTTAGCCCTCGCCCCCCAGTGACCCAAAGGCATCGGCCTTTGCCACGGATGAGGCAATTGAGGAAGCGCACCGTGGGGACGGGCCGGGGCATGCCTTCCAGGGCCATGATTTTGTCCGGATCGCCAGCATGCAGAACGGCGGCTTTGGCGTCCCCTTCCTCTAGCAGAGTGAAGACACAGCGATCAAAGGTACACCCCCGGCCGTGCAGCAGGGATAGAGCCGCTGCCGTCTGCAAACCGTTTTGCGGCAGCGAGGGCTTGAGCAAGAATTGCAGCTCGACAAACTCCACTTCCCCAGCCCGCAGTTGGAAGAGGAATTGATCCAGGGAGCGGTTGGCGGGGTCTATCGTGAGCACGGGCCGGGATTTGGGATAGGGTTTGAAGGTGATTTTGAATTCCCCTCCGCCGCTGGCCCGCGAGCGCAAGTCGAGCAATTCGGTGTGGTCGAAAGCCAAAAGCCCATCGTGACGGATCAGGATGGTGTCGTCCGGTCGGGCTTGGCGGAGCAGAGTGCTGAGATCTGCCGCGGTTCCTGGCGGGAGAGGTTCGCCTTCTGGGGCATGGGGTTGCCAAACCAGTTGCCGCGGCTCGCCTGGGGCGGAGGAACCCTCTTTCGGCGGCAGGGGGAAAGCCACCAACTGGGGGTAGGCCCGGAAGCCGAATGATTCATCCCGGAACTGCGCGCCGATGACTTTCACGCGATCCCGCACGAACAAGGCCGCTTCCTGCTCGATACGCAGGCGGAAAGCCGGCCACGGTTCAGCGCTTTCCAGGCGCTGCAAGGGCCGATTCTCGCTCCACGGAGGCCGGCTGAGACGTTCCGCCTGCGGGTCCCTCACCGGCCAGCCTTGGGCCCGGCACTCGTCGAAACTCCACAGGCGTTGTGCCCCTTCGGTTCCCACGGCCAGGGGTTGCACGGCATAGTAGGCGTTGCGGGCGGTGCCTTCGTAAGAGATTCCCGCCACTGCCGGTACTGTCAGGACGGCGCCGTTGTACTCCGGCCGCAGAGGAGGAGCCGGTGCCGCGAAAACGCAGTAGCCAGCACGTACCCGGCAGGGACCGGCTGCCCCGATCACTGCGGAGCGCCGATCGACGAAAAATGAGCTGCGGGACAGTTGTACGAGGGAAGGGACAGACTCCTCGTCCTCCGGTTGAAGGGGTGGCAGAAAGCGCAGGGCGCTCAGATGGGGTCCGAAACCGCTGTCTTCCACCTCCACTTGGCTGCCGAAGGGCAACAGGACTCCAATTCCGGCCCGCGGATAGCCGCTGGCGGCCAATACGCACCGCTCCAGATGCAATTGCGGCGGCTTGTCACCGGCGAGACAGACCAGCGTCGCACCCTGATGTTCCGGCGGCACCCTGGTGCGGAAGATACAATCCTGGAATTGGGCCTTGTGAACTTCCTTGAGGACCAAACCGGCGGGGCCAGATTCTCCCTCTTCCAGCTCCGCTGCTTCCTCAGCTTCCCCAGGCACAATTTCCCAACTGATCCGGCGGGCGCTGAAGGTTTCGGCTTGGATGGTGAGGGTGCCCGCTCGTGGGGGAGCATCGATGGCCATGGTGGAAGAGGCACGCAGACGGATCCGGCTTTCGCCAGTCTCCATTCCCACGATTTCCAGATGGTTCATGCGGGCAATGAGCGGTTCACGCCAGCGGCTCAGGTCGTAGATGCCGGGGTGCACGATGATCTGACGCACGCGATTGTTACGGAAAGCTTGGACCAACTCCTCGACCGTACGGACTTGAACCGCTTCTGTTGCCAGAACGGGTTGTTCCGGGGCAGGTGGAGGGCGGTCGGCTGGTGGAGAGGGCGGAAGGGGCGGTCCTTCCACAACGGCCCAATCGGGAGGCGGGATTTCTCCCGGCGGTATGGTCCGATTCCAGCCGAGCAACACAGCCAGCAGCACCGCCATCGTCAGGACGCCAAGCCATATCGGTGAAACCGGCCAAGGGCGAGGGAGCAGCGCCGGGGTAGCTGGTGCGGCCTGGACGGCAGTATCAGACATTTCCACGGACAGTTGCCACCGTTCGGCAAGTCCTTTCAAATCGGCGATAAGTTCGAGGGGCGTTTGGTAGCGTCGGGCAGGGTCCTTGGCCATCATCCGGGCTAGGATGATCGCCAGTTCATCGGGAATCGCCGGATTGAGCAGCCGCGGATCGATGGGGTCGAGGTGCTGATGGGCGTAGAGCTTTTTGGCAGCGGTTCCCTCTGCGACGGGGGGCCGGCCTGTCAGGGCATGGTAAAACGTACAGCCCAGGGAGTAAATGTCACTGCGCACATCGGTGCGCCGAGGGTCCAAGGCTTGTTCCGGGGAGATGTAATCGAAAGTACCCAAGGTGACCCCGGATTGGGTCATGCCGCCGTCGGTGGCCGCATCGTAAAGGCGGGCTAAGCCCATGTCCACGATCTTGGCCCGGCCATCCGGTGTGATGATGATGTTGGAAGGCTTGATGTCCCGGTGGACGACGCCGCGCTCCCAGGCATGATGTAATCCCGCCGCCACTTGCAGCAGATAATGGACGCATTCCGCCGCCGGTAACGGACCACGCCGCTCAATCAACGTGCGGAGATTCTCCCCTTCGACGAACTCAAAGGCGATAAAATGCAATCCCTGGTCTTCACCGCAGAAATAAACACGTGCGATGTTCTCGTGGTCGAGCAGTGCTGCGGCGCGGGCCTCCTGTTTGAACCGGGCGATGCTTTCCGCATCCTGTGCCGCTTCGGGAGGGAGAATCTTGAGGGCCACTATCCGGCCCAGTTCCAGATCGCGGGCCTTGATCACCGCAGCCATACCGCCGGAACCGATGGCTTCGATCAGCTCGAAGTGTCCCAACCGCCGGCCCGCCAAAGCCGCGCGGGACAAGGGGGCTGCCGCTCCGATGCCGTGAAGTGGGCGAGTGATCACCGTCGGGGCGTCGTCCGTGTTCGGTTCGTCCACGGCTGAGGCATGGCCGCTGCTGCCGTTCTTTTCTCCACCGAGTACGGAGACCACCGCAGAATTGCTGCTGGAACGCTGACTGGAGGAGGCGGTAGCGGCGGCCTCCTGCAAAGCCTCCGCTAGTTCCCCATACTGTTGCCCACCATTCCCGCCCGCCGGATAGTGGGACCGTGTGGACGGTAATGGGTCGGTTCCTGGAACGGCTCCTACCCCTTGCGGAGCACTCTCGTCCGCGGAGTGCGGGGCTTGTTCGGCAGTAGCTGCGGGATGGCACGAAGCACCAGCGGCTGTCGCAACTCGCAGTGGGCCGGAGGGGACAGGGGGAAGGCTCGGCGAAGGGGGAGGCGAAGATGTCTCTGGGGCAGAAGGAGGTGTTTCAGGGATAGACGAGGGGTGAGCCTTCCCCGTGGCGTGGGGGCAGGCGGACGGCGGAAGTTTCGTTTCTGCACCGGGCACTGCTTCCGGGCCTTGAGGAGTTTCGCGCAGGGGAGTTCCTCCTCTTTTGTATCAGTCCTCGTCCCTTAGTTCAGTCGTAGTCCCCTTCGTTTTTCTGTGTCCACTATAACCTACGCCGTCCGGTCTTGTCAATTTTCCCCAAACACCGGGTCGGACCGATGGTACCACAAAAGAAAAGGCTCAAATTTGGCAAGGGCTTGGTTCCATCAAGTCCACATCACAGGCCAGAAACCTCACGGGGGTATCGGGCTGAGGGGTGGTTTTTTCCCCCTTCTTCCCTCAGCCCATCATCGTGCTGTTTGCATAGTGGGCCATTTATCGTGCTGTTTACATAGTAGACGAAAAACGGGGCCATTTGCTACCAGATGAAGGTGCACGTTGATACCGATGGTCTGTGGAAAGATGGTGCCGATGACCGATGGCCCAGAGAAGGAGCGGCTCACTTGGTACCAATGGCCCAGAGATGCTCGAAGCCCCGTAAGTACAGGCGGCCATTGGCGATGGCCGGCGTGGCATAGAAGGTGTCGGGGAGCTTGTTGGTGGCCAGTTTTTTGAAGGTGGGTCCGGCAGCCACAACGTCGGTGACACCATTGGCCGCCACTACGTAGATGCGGCCTTCCGCGGCGACCAGATTCGAGCGGTGAATGCTCTTCGTGAGGTCCGCCCGGTACAAGAGTTTGCCCGTTTTCGCATCGACGGCGTGGAAAGGCCCATCCCCGGCCATATACACGATGTCGCCAACCCGGATGGGGGAAACGACATCCGGCGTGCGGAAGGTGGTCGAGGCTGGCAGGCGCCACAACTCCGCCGGATGCCCTGCATCGATTTTGCCGCGCGCACCGACAGGATTGAAAGCGACGGTGGGTCCATCCTTGCAGGAAGGCACGACGATCAAATCGGGAGACAGGAGCGGGCTGGAAACGAAGCGCCAATCCTGGCGTTCGCGGGGATTCAATCCCATGACCCGCCATACCTCGGCACCATCTTCCAGACGATGCCCGGTGCAATAGTCGTTGCCGTGCGCGACCAAAAG
>Ga0209478_1000405_pt1 | contig 59228 bp, 43 predicted proteins | sample DewCreD2012metaG_5_FD_184109 | JGI IMG/M metagenome (GOLD analysis project Ga0209478, IMG submission 184109) | Hot spring sediment bacterial and archeal communities from British Columbia, Canada, to study Microbial Dark Matter (Phase II) - Dewar... ...
GCAACGCCATTGCAACGGCGTCCGCCAACACGCCGGGAGACACTCTCCGGCGACTTTGCGGAAGTGTTCTTGCAAGTGCGCCTCCCAAACCACGGCGGGCTGACACCCGCCGCTCTTGTGTTGCACACGGGAGTGTTTGCCGGGGAAATTGCGACTTTTGCGATACACGAACGCATGCCCACAGCAGTGGGCGGACAACCGATTCGCCAGAGGGGGAACCATGAACAGGGCTGGTTGGGCAACGGCAGGTGAATCGGCTGGCGCGATGGGTGGCGCCTGCGTCAGAGCAAATGGGAAAGTTTGAGCTGGTGGAGTTTGCGCCGGGCTTCGTCCGCGGCGGCCTGGAACGCCTGGGCCAGTTTCTTCTCCAAAGGCTCAGTGCCTCGGCCGAGGAACACGGTTTGCCCGCGGAGTGGCCCTTCGACGGCCTCGACAATTTCCAAAAGCGTAATCTGGCTAGCCGGCCGCGCTAGCCGATACCCGCCGCGCGGCCCTTTCACGGAGTGGAGCAGTCCCGCACCGACCAGCGGTCTGAGCACTTTCAGCAGGAACCGCTCCGGGATGTCATGCGCTTGGGCAATCTGATGCGAGGTGACGGCCGTCTCCGATTTCTCCTGAGCGATATGGACCATGGCGTAAATCGCATAAGCGGTTGCGCGGGTAATTTTCATGGCTGCGTTCTCCAAGCTGGGTTGCCCTCCCGGGAGCCGACATTGCGGCGAGCACAGGTTTATCCCGATCGTTGGTTGACCCGCCCACCGCTCGCCCCGGGATTACTGCTGAGAGTCGGTGGGTTTCCAGCCACTTGTTTTATCTTATATCTCCCCTATACGGGACGACCGGCCCGGCTGTCGGAATCGCGGCAAGGGCCAAATGCTCTCTTCTCGCATCCATTTAGTATCAAAATAAGCAATTGCAGGGAGAATTTCAAGGAGGAGGCAAGGCCGCGCCCGTTTTTTGTGCCGCGAGCCGATGCCGGAGAGCCAACACTTTCCTTTTGCCAAAAGGCTCAACCAGCCGCGACCGTGGCCCCTGGACTCGCGGTCGGCGAAGATGGGCAGGCTGCCCTTTTCCAGTGCGGTGTGGCTGTTTATGATGCCTGCGAATTCGGTCGCCCGAATTTGTCGGCAGGAGGCTCGGTCATGACGCCATTGGAATCGCTGCGAAGCTGCGGAAGCAAAATCTGGCTCGACTCCGTGGACCCGGCGGAAATTGCCCGACAGCTTCCCTGGGGCATTACCGGAGCCACCTCCAATCCGCTGATCATCGCCGAACTGATCCAGAGCGGACGGTTTGATGCCGAACTGCACGCCTTGCTCGCTCAGACGGCCGATGATGAAACCGTGGCCTGGAAGCTGACCGACCAGCTGGTGAGTCAGGCCGAGCGGGTGTTTCGTTCGGTCTGGGAAAGCACCGGGGGCGAGGATGGCTACGTGAGTTTCGAGCTCGATCCGCTCTTGGAATCCGCCGAGGCGAAACTTTCCGAGTCGGGACGCATTCCGCGTTATGTCGCCGAAGCGCTGCGCTGGAGCGAAGGCCATCCCAACCGATTGATCAAGGTTCCCGCGACGGCCAGTGGGCTGGCTGCCCTGCCCGAGATCGTCGGTCGTGGTGTGAACGTCAACGTGACGCTGATTTTCACGGCCCGGCAATACACCCAGGCACGCGAAGCTGTTTGGCAAGGAGCCCGGCAACGCCGCGATTTGCGACATTTCAAGTCGGTTTATAGCATCTTCGTCAGCCGCCTCGATGTCTATGCCGACAAATATCTGCCCCAACTCGATTTCGCCACGCGAGGACAGCTCGGCATCCTGAACGCCAAACGCATCTGGCGAATGAACCAGGCCTACTGGCAGGAGCACCCGACACCGTTGCGGCAGGAAATCGTCTTTGCCAGCACGGGAACGAAACGGCCCGGGGAAGAGCCGTGGAAATACCTGGAGGCATTCGCCGGCGGGGACATCCTGACGAATCCTCCGGCCACACACGCCCAGACGCACGCCGCCTCTATCACCTTTATCCGCCGCATCGAAGAACTCCCCCCGGAACCGGTGGTGCAGTTGCTGGACCAGCATGTAGATTACGAGCATCTCGAAGCGACCTTGCTGGCCGAAGGTGTGGACAAATTCGTGCAACCGCAGCGGCAACTGCTGGACTTGATCGCCCGTCGTCGGCGTGGCATAAGCGGACCTGCAGGAGCGGGTGGCGTAAGCTCGCCGGGCTCTGTCGCAGCAACGGCGAGGCAGGGATAATCGGTCGCTCGGCGTGCCTTCGCCGCTAACTGCCGCCGGACATCTGCATCCAAGCGCCGGCCCCGACTGGCGCGAGGAGTGCCAGCTCCCCGTGGTCAGCCGTCAGGAGTTCTAGCATGCTCAAGCGATGCGCTTTATTCCTGGATCGCGACGGCGTGCTGATCGAAGACGACGGATACATTTGTTCGCCAAAACAGGTGCGACTGTTGCCGGGCGTCGCGGAAGCGTTGGCACGGGTGAACCGCAGCGGCGTGCCGGTGATCATCATCACCAACCAGTCCGGGATCGCACGCGGCTGGCTGAGTGAAAACGATTTGCAGGCCATCCACGCCCGGCTCGATCAATTGCTCGCCGACGCCGGTGCTTACGTGGACCGTTACTATTACTGCCCGCATCATCCGGAATTCGGCCAGGGGGAATATCGGCAACGTTGTGGCTGTCGCAAGCCGGCACCGGGATTGTTACTGCAAGCGGCCCGGGACTTTTCGCTGGATCTCGGGCATTCCTTTTTCGTCGGCGATCGCCTCAGCGATTTGCAGGCCGGCGCTGCTGCCGGATGTCACACTATCTTGGTCCGTACCGGTCTGGGGCATCGCTGGCCGGAACCCGTCCCCTCTAGTTCGCTGCGTCTGGCACTGATTGCTGAAAACCTGACTCAGGCGGTGGATTATTGCTTGCCCTATCTGCTGCATCGGCATTGGCAGTTGCAGGCGGCTTAGAAGGACAGGTGGAGGTCGGTGTGCCGGCTTCGTTAGGCGAAGTGCTGGCCGATGGCCGATTACTCTCCCGAGCCGGGCCGTAGTGCCGAACATACCACCGGATTTGTCGCGCCAACCCCATGACGATATCCACTTCCTCCGGATTGGGCAAGGCTCGACTTAACAGGTGCCGCAGTCCGTGCATCAAGTACTCCGCACGCTCGCCCCACAGGAAATGCAACTCTTCCAACGCCTGCCGCAAATGCTGGAACATCCGCTCCAGTAATGCCGCCGGTGCCGCCGAGCGTGGCGCCACCGGTAAGACACCGCCGCTGGCCGACTGATATTGCTCATACAGACAAATCGCCACCGCCTGCGCCAGATTCAACACCGGATAACTCGCATCCGCCGGGATGTGCACCAGGTAATGACAGCGCGAGATCTCGTGATTGAGCAGGCCGGTCTGCTCGGGCCCGAAAACCCAGGCAATGTTGCCGCTCCTGGCCAGTTCCCAGGCACGCTGAGCCGCCTGGCGTGGCGAAATGACCATGTCGCGGCGAATCAACCCGCCCACCCGCGCTGAAGTCGCCAGGACCAGAATGCAATCGCCTACCGCTTCCAGCAAGTCCGCGGCACTCCGCGCTGAGTACAGGATCGGTTCGCCCTGTGTAGAAAGTTTCCGCGCCTCCACATCGAGCGGGTCGGCATGGGGCTGCACCAGAGTCAACTGTGCCAGCCCGAAATTGCGCATGACCCGGGCAGTGGCACCGATGTTGCCCGCGATCGACGGCCTCACCAGCACCACACGCACCCGCTCTCGCAATAGCTTCGCCCAGTCCGGATCCTTCATCGTCATCGCCTCGGCAGGAGCAGGATTCGTCAGCCCACCGTGACCGATGCAGCAGCGGAGACGTCGGCCCCCTGGTTGTTGTAGCGTCTCTGCAACCGCGATTCACCACACCTACGCAGACCGACGTCCCACGCGAGCAAGAGCGGGGGTGTAAGCCCCCCGTGTGAGCGACAAACGCGTTGACAACGGTATGCGCACCTGTTCGGAGACCGACACCGCGCGGAACAAGAGCGGGGGGCGTAAGCCCCCCGTGGTTCGTGAACCGGCGATTCCGAAGACGATTCGATTCCCGTTCAACGCCGGCCGTCACAACAGTGGTTGCGGCAAAGCGATTGCAACGGCGTCCGCCAACGCACCGGCGGCCGTCTACCGAGCAAGTGCGGTAGCGCCTTTGCAAGTGCGCTTGCCGAGCCACGGCGGGCTGACGCTCGCCCCTCTTGGTTACGCGTGCGACAATCGTCTGCGAATGTGTGCGAATTATCCTCGCAGGCGCGATTCCCCCAAGCCACGGCGGGCTGACGCTCGCCGCTCCTGATGCGTGTGCGTTTGTGCATCGCAAAAGTCGCAATTTCGTCGGCAGGCGAACGCGCGCCAACAAGAGCGGGGGGGCGTCAGCCCCCCGTGGTTCGTGAAATGGCGATTCCGAAGACGATTCGATTCCCGTTCAACGCCGGCCGTCACAACAGTGGTTGCGGCAAAGCGATTGCAACGGCGTCCGCCAACACGCCGGGAGACACTCTCCGGCGACTTTGCGGAAGTGTTCTTGCAAGTGCGCCTCCCACACCACGGCGGGCTTACACCCGCCGCTCTTGGTTACGCGTGCGACAATCGTCTGCGAATGTGTGCGGAATTGTCTTAGCAAGTGCGATTCCCACACCACGGCGAGCTCACGCCCGCCGCTCTTGGTGCACGTCGTTCGCTCGGCGGTGAAAAAGCGACTTGTGCGATCCACGAAAGCATCTTCGCCGAAACAAGAGCGGGGGGCGTAAGCCCCCCGTGGTTCGTGAACCGGCGATTCGGAAGACGATTCGATTCCCGTTCAGCGCCGACCACCACAAGAGTGGTTGCGGCAACGCCATTGCAACGGCGTCCGCTAACACGCCTGTCGGCAGTCTCCGGAACAGTGGCGGTAGCGCCTTTGCAAGTGCGTCAGCGCGAACCACGGCGGGGTCACGCCCGCCGCTCTTGGTTACCCGTCCGACGACTGTGTCCGAATGTGTACGTAATCGTGCCGGTCACACGATTCCCGGTCACACGGCGGGCTTACACCCGCCGCTCCTGACGCTGATTGTTCGTTTGTACATCGGAAAAGTGGCAATTCCGCGGCCGGCCGAACGGCGCGCGAACAAGAGCGGGGGCGTAAGTCCCCCGTGAGTTACACGAACGCGATTGCAATAGCGTGCGCCAACGCACCGACGACAGTCTTCCGAACAATTGCGGTAGCACCTTTGCAAGTGCATCTCCCGTAGCCACGGCGGGCTCCCGCCCGCAGCTCCTGGTGTACGTCGTTCCCTGGACGGTGAAAGCGACTTTTGCGCTGCACAAACGCATCTTCGCCGGAACAAGAGGGGGGCGTAAGCCCCCCGTGGTCGCACGAACGCCATTGCAACGGCGTCCGCCAATGCACCGGCGACAGTCTGCCGAGCAATTGCAGAAGCGCCTTTGCAAGTGCGTTGCCCATTCGCCACGGCGAGCTCACGCCCGCCGCTCTTGGGAATGCTAGTTCGTACATCGCAAATATCGCGATTTTGTCGGCGAGTGGTCGTGTATCCCACAAGAAATGAGGAGGCCGGCGCAGGGCGATATTGGTGCGGATTCTCTAACGGCACACGCAGCACTCGGATACCCGCGGCAGTCCGGACAGCGAGTTCGGCTTGCCTGATTGCCCGGTGGGATGGTAGTAATGCCTGTCGCCGGAACCGAATCGGCCCGACCTGGCTGAAGCTGAGCCGGGAGAATTCGTCGCGGACTTTTCGGCGGGAGAAAGCTCCAGCCTACCGCTCCTGTCCGCAATGGTACGAACCGATGGGGGTTCGCCAGTAGCGGTCAGCACCGCGCGGCAACAATTACCGCTCTTGACCGCTGGACGATTTGCCATCCTGGCGGAGAAGGCGAGCGTGTCTAGCTGGGAAAATGAAGGACCAGCAGCGGAGAGCAACTTCTGGGTTCGCCTCGCCTGGCCGAACTGGCGCCATTCTGCCCTGTGGTTACTGGGATTGGCCCTGTTGGTGGCGGTGCTGGTCAAAGGCGTCGTCGTTAGCCGAACGGTTTGCATTTCCCGCGACGGCGTGGACTACATTCAGTACGCCATTTATCTGCAACGGGAACCGTGGCCGACCGTCTTTCGTGAATCGCAGCACCATCCGCTTTATCCGCTGGGGATCGCGGTTTGTCAGCGAGTGCTCTTCCGCGGGCGGGAAAGTGAACCGGAGTCCTGGCAATGGGCGGCGCAGCTGGTGAATTTCCTGGCCGGGCTGCTAGCCACACCGGCGGTTTTTCTGGTGGCCCATCGCCTGGTCGGCCGAGCGGCAGCGTTCTGGGTAGCGGTGCTGATCAACGTGCTGCCGGGTCTGGCAAATTGCCTGTGCGACGCTTTATCGGAAGGGCTGTATCTGGCGGGAGTGTTCTGGGCGCTGGCGCTGGTGGTGGTCGGTCTTGTCCGAGGGGATTGGCTGTGGTTTGCCCTGGCCGGACTGGCTTGCGGGCTGGCGTATCTGACTCGACCGGAATCCGCCCTGCTGGCGGTGTCCGTTCTCATCAGCCTGCCGCTACTTTATTTCCGCCATGGCTGGCCGGGCAACGGCCGATCGCTGGGGGTGTGCCTGGGGGCATTCCTGACGGCGTTTTTGTTATGTGTGCTTCCGTACACTTATATAATTGGCGCATGGACGGTGAAGCCGAGTGGCCGACTAATCCTGCAAAGTGCCCGATTCGGCTTTAGTGGAGTAACGGCAGCCGCGATTTCCTGCCCGACTCTAGCTGCGCACATTCCGAACCCGGATCACCTGCACCCGCTTCGGGCACTCTACTATGTCCTGGAAGATACTGCTCAGGGTTTCCTATACGCTCCGCTGATTCTGGTTGTGCCTGGCTATATTCTGGCCCTGCGGCGACTCCGCCGGGAACCCGGCTGGTTGATAGTGGTCATTTACACACTTATACATTTTCTCGTGCTCTGGCGGGGCGTTCTGATTCTTGGCTATATAGCGGAAAGATACACCTATCCGATAACTGTCTGCGGTCTGATTAGCGCTGCGCTGGCCTGGCGTTACATTCGGGCCGGTGGCTGGCGAAATCGTTCCGCCAACACAAGAGCGGCGAGCATCAGCCTGCCGTGCTGGGCTGCGGGTTTATCGCTGCGCCAGTTTCGACGGATTGCCGGACTCGCCCTGACCGCATTGGTCAGCCTCTGCGTGGGCAAGCTTTTTTTGGAACCGCTACACCAGGGAGCGGCGGGACATCGCCAGGCCGGTTATTTCCTGCGTCAGCACCTGCAAGCCGGTGACAATCTTTTTGATCCGTACGGACTGGCGGCGTTTTATTCGGGATATGCTCTGGAATGGGCGGACCGTTTTCCGCAGCCGACTGGCTCAGCGCAAGGGGATTGGTGGTTCGTGTTGAATCGGCGCGAACGGGATAATCATGTCCGCGAGAAGCTGGTGGCGTTTCAGGCGGTAGCGGACGCAGCCCAGGTGGTTTTTCGTAGCGATATGCCCGGTGCCGCCGAAGTCGTCGTCTATCGTGTGCCCGCACCCGTACCTAGTCTGTCGCCGTTACGCGGCCGTTACCTGCCACGTGTCCGCTGAGATCACCGGCAAATTGTCGCTGCTGTAACGTCCCACAACTCCCCCGCGTCTTCGGCCAGGACTAGGCTAGCTGCTGGGGGCTGGTGAGGGCTCGATGTGCTCCTGCTGGCGGCCGGTGAGGCGTTCCAGGGGGATGATCTGCGATTCGCCACTTTCCTCGTAGCCGGGATGGCCGGCGGTAATGTAGGGGTCAATTCGCACGTCATCCGGCACCAAGCCGGTAACATCCACGGCGTTGGGTAAGAGTTGCGGACGGTACGCCAGCGCCAGCGGAACCGCAACCTCCTGGCTGGCACGCTCCGGTGGACGCGTTCCTTCCGGCGTCATGACCTATCCTCCTGCTGACTCTAAACCACCAGGACACAAAGACGCGAAGGAAGAGAACGAGTGGCCGTCTTTGCCCCTTCGTGTCCTGGTAATGCATTATATGCGAAATTCGCCATGCAGGGAAAGGACTCAGGATTCGGCGTTGTGTGGAGTCGGGTTAGCTGGGGCCTGTTCCGTAGCCGACGGACTGCTGGCGCGCAGCCGCTGGCGGGCCTCGAAAAACGCCTTCAGTTCTGCAAAAGTACGCAATTCCCGCTTACCGCTGAGGATCCCCGGCGATGGAGCCGGCGGCTCGTGCACGGCTCGCAGAGGCGGTTTGGGTTTGGGCTTGCGTGGCGGCTTCGGTCCGGAATCCGTCAGCGTCTGCGTTTCGGCAGTTACCGCAGGAGGAGTCGCGGCCGGTGCCGCACGCTCGCTGGCAAGAGGTGCGGCAACAGTTGAAGGCGAGGTTTCGCTGCTGGCGACGCTGGCCACGACGAGGCCGGGGGCGGCTACAGCAGGAGCGGCTGGTGTTAATTCGCCGGGGTGTATCGGCAGTGGTGCTGGAGCTGGCTCAACTGCCGGCGCGGACTCCACGGACTCGCTTGGCCGGACAGGAGCGGTCGGGGACGGAGTGGTCGTGGCCTCTGCCGCTGGCGTAGTGCTGACGGTACGTCCTGCTGGGGACTGCACCGCCATGGTCACCGGCGGTGAGGGTTTTACGGCACGACGCCGACGCACACTGCGACGCCGACCGGCCATTGGCGGAACCAGGCTCAGCGCGATTCGTTTTTGAGCGGCATCCACCTGCACTACCCAGACGGTCACCACTTCGCCCACCGTGAGCACTTCGCGTGGGGAGTGGAACTTGCTGCGCCCCATCCGGCTGCGGTGCACCAGTCCGGTTTCTTCCGCACCAATGTCCACGAAGGCACCGAAGTCAAGCAGCTTGACCACCAGGCCGGTGTACTGCTCGCCCACACGCAGTTCGCTCAGTGGTCGTGTTCGGGTACGCAGGATCGGCTCCGGAAACAACCAGCGGGGATCGCGACCGGCAGCGGCCAGGTGATTCATCACTTCCCGCAATGCCAGGGCCGAGCAATCCAGTTCTTCCGCCAGCCGGTTCACATCCGCCTGACTTAATATCCGACGCAACTCCCGCCGACGGAATGGCTCGCGTACCGCGTCCGGAGAGAAGCCCAGGGCTTGCAGCAGGCGTCGCGCCAGGTCGTATTGGTCCGGATGCAGCCAGGTGGAATCGAGCGGCTCGTCGCCATCGGCAATCCGCAGGAAGGCGGCCGACTGTCGGTAAATCGCGGGGGTAATTCCCGGTACTTGCAGCAATTGCTCCCGACGACGGAACGGCCCGGCAGTGCGGCGATAATCTACCAGCACGCGGGCCAGGTGCTCGTTCAATCCCGCCACGTAGCGCAACTGCGAAACGCTGGCCTGGTTCAAATCCACGCCGACCCAGTTCACCAGGCTTTCCAGAGCATGGCGAACCGCCTCCTGAGCCCGACGCACACTGATGTCGAAGAAGTTGAGTAGTCCGGCCAGGCTCACCACGTCCACTTTGACGAGTTCGGCCAGCAAATCCTGGAATCGCCGACCCAGACTTACCGCCAGTCGCAAACCCGCGTCGAGATTCGGCAACTCCTCGCGACCCAACATGCCCCCGGCATATTGCGCCGCTCCCAAGTCGGTTACGATGCTATATTGCACGTCGGGCAGCCGCTCGGCGATCAGGTCCCGCACGAGTCTTTCGACCTCGCGGCAATGATTGTTGTTGCCGATGACAATGACCTGCACCTCATGTCGCCGCACCAGTTCACAAAGCTGCTCGACATCGCCGGGCAGCGTTCTGGCGGTGTCGGTCGAGGCCTCGCTTACGTGGGCAGCAGGAATTTCAACAGGCTGGGTAGCAGATTGAGAGTCGGCCTGGCTCGGCGAGGCAGAAGTCGGGGGCGCATGTCCCTCCTGGTTAACCTCTTGCCCAGTCGCCGGCCTTTCGCTTGCCCCGCCGCTATTCGCTGCGCTTGCCGCGCTGGAATGGGTGCCGTCAGATCCGCGGGATGGACTGACGTTCGCATTCCCCGCAGTCTGGGCGTCAGCGCTACCGCTATCGCCGTTGGCCGAGCTGACCGCGTGGTGGGCCTGCGCTTGCCGAGCTTCCACCGGGGTGGCTTTCGATTGCTCGCGTTGCGTTCGCTCCGAGCGCGACCAACCCAGTAGATGCAGCAGCCGGCATTCCAGCACGGTTCCCGACTCATCGAGGACTGCGACACGGCAACCGGGACGCAGCGCGGGATCGATGGCCAGCACGCGATAGCCCGGCATCAGTCGCACCAGCGCCAGCCGCCGCAAACTTTCCCCGATGACCTCGGCGGCATAGTCCTCCGCTCGCTGATGCAGTTTCCGACGCAGTTCCCCGACCAGGGCCGGTATCAAATACAACTCTATCGCCTCGTCCGCAGCGCTGCGGATCAATTCCAGATGCCGATGCTCGCGGATCGGGAAATGTTCCAGCAGGGTCTGGCGAACCTTCTCCTGGTCGAATTCAATGTCCAGTTGCAACACATGCTCGCGCTCGCCCCGCACCAGCGTCAACAAAAGATAGGGTCGAATGCGGCGAATCGGTTCGCGGAATTGGAAAAAGTCGCGGAACTCCTGCCCTTCTCGCTCCGGGAGTTGCGGATGGCGACGCGCTACCAGTACGGCGGTTTCGCGCAACACCCGCCGACCCACTCGCCGCCACCTCCAGAGCTGTGCCAGGCGTTCGGCCAGCAGATGCCGCACTCCCTCCAGCACATCTTCCGGCGTATTCAGCCCGATATCCGGATTGACGAAGGTCGGCAGCAGGTCCGGCAAATGCTCGGCTACGGGATCGTTGGTCCAAACCGCCTCAGCCAGTTTGCTCAATCCCTGGGCGTGGGCCTGGTCGGCTGGCGTCTCCTGCGGTTGCTTGAACGGAAAGAACAACTCCTCCAGTTGCGGGGCATCCTCGGCAAGGAGAATACTCTCTCGCAACTCCTCAGTCAAGCAATCCTGCCCCTCGATGTGTTTCAACACCGACTGCTTACGTTCCGCCAGACGCTTTTGCTCTTCCAGGTAGCGGGCAATGTGTCGCAGCGCCATCTCCGATAGACCACCGGTACGCGACCGGGCATAATACGCCAGGTAAGGCACCGTGTGCCCTGCTTGCAGCAGGCGCAGCGCCGCTCGTACCTGAATCGGTCGCACTCCCAGATTGCCCGCCAGCCTTCGGATATTCACGCGCATACCCGTTTCCACGATCGCTTCCTCACAAGAAACGCCTCGGCTTTATCATGGTACTGCCAGGGACAAAGCCCCTTTCACCCGTCGCACTAAGGGCACGGCATGCGGAATCCGGAGGCTTCCACTTCCCCTCCGGCTAGCCCCTTCCGAATGCCTCCTTGTCCCGGCCTGCTTTCAGGCCGAGAACGCTACTTTAGAACTGGGACGCACTGTGGTCAAGGCATTGGCAGCGCCCGCGCGCTTCCGACGCGCTGAAGGCGCCAACCCCGATCGGAGTCGGCGATGCAGCCTTCAGCGACCGATTGCGCCTCGATGGAAGCGGCAACTACGGGCAAGCACGCCACCGTCTCGTTGGGCAATTATAATGCCTCGTGGAAGCGCTGCCGACCTTGCCAAACACGGGGACACACACGCCATGCCCGCACGCTTTGAACTGGTCAGCGAGTTTCAGCCTGCTGGCGACCAACCTAAAGCCATTGCTCAACTGGTTGAAGGGTTCCGCCAGGGGAAACGCTTCCAGACCCTTCTAGGCGTAACTGGCAGCGGCAAGACTTTCACCATGGCCCACGTCATCGCCGCTCTTAACAAACCCGCCCTGGTCATGTCGCACAACAAGACCCTGGCCGCCCAACTCTACAGCGAATTCAAGGAGTTTTTCCCACGCAATGCCGTCCATTACTTTATCAGCTACTACGACTACTACCAGCCGGAAGCTTATATCCCCCAGCGCGACATCTATATTGAAAAAGACGCCTCCATCAATGAGGAAATCGACCGCTTACGCCTGGCCGCCACCAGTGCTCTGATGAGCCGCCAGGATGTGATCATCGTCGCCAGCGTCTCCTGCATATACGGTTTGGGTTCCCCCGCAGATTATAAGGCGATGATGGTCTATCTGCACGTGGGCGAATTATTAGATCGGGACGAACTCTTGCTCAAACTGGTGGACATTCAGTATGAGCGCAACGACGCTACTCTCAGTCGCGGTAAGTTTCGGGTACGCGGCGACATTATCGAGGTCTGGCCCGCGTATGAAGAATACGCCCTGCGCATCGAAATGTTCGGTGACGAAATCGAGTACCTGGCGGCTATCCATCCGGTCAGTGGCGAAACCTTGCGACCGCTCGAGGAAGTCTATATCTATCCCGCCAAACATTTCGTTACCCCGGAGGAGCGCATTCGCCAGGCGGTCGAGGGCATCGCCCAGGAACTCGAAGAACGTGTTCGCTGGTTCAAGGAGCAAGGTAAACTATTAGAGGCGCAGCGTCTGCTAGCCCGCACCCGCTATGACATGGAAATGCTGTTGGAGACGGGGCACTGTCCCGGAATCGAAAATTATAGTCGCTGGCTTAGTGGCCGAAAGCCGGGCGAACCTCCCTATACCTTGATGGATTTCTTCCCGAAAGATTTTCTGCTGATCGTAGATGAATCGCATGTGACTATCCCGCAGATTCGCGGCATGTTTGCCGGCGACCATAGCCGCAAGCTCACCTTGGTCGAACATGGTTTCCGCTTGCCCAGCGCTCTGGATAATCGGCCATTGCGATTTGATGAATGGGAGGCGCGGATTCATCAGGCGCTTTTCGTTTCCGCCACGCCGGGGCCTTATGAACTGGAAAAATGCGGCGGCGAGGTTGTCGAACAGATCATTCGCCCGACGGGGTTAGTGGACCCGTTGGTGCATGTACGGCCAGCTCGCGGACAGATAGCCGACTTGATCAAGGAAATCCATCGTCGCGTCGAACGCCACGAGCGCGTCCTGGTCACCACCTTGACTAAACGCATGTCCGAGGACCTGGCCGCTTACCTTAAGAATGCGAACATCCGTTGTAAGTACCTGCACTCGGAGTTAGATGCGATCGAACGCTGGCATATTTTGAAAGAATTGCGCCAGGGGGCCTTTGACGTATTAGTCGGGGTCAACCTGCTCCGCGAGGGTCTGGACTTACCGGAAGTTTCTTTAGTAGCCATTCTCGATGCGGATAAAGAAGGGTTTCTCCGCAGCGAGACCTCCTTGATTCAGACGATGGGACGAGCGGCGCGGAATGTCCATGCGGAAGTGATCCTTTATGCCGACGAGGTCACCGATTCCATGCAGCGAGCCATTGACGAAACGAATCGCCGTCGCGAAATGCAGTTGAAATATAATGCCGAGCACGGGATCACCCCGGAAACGATCCGCAAGGCGATCCGTGCAGGTATCGAGTCGGAAATCGCGGCCCGTCGGCTGGTGACACGGATTGCTGGCCAGGACGAAGACCAGTACGTTACCCAGGAATACTTAGAGGACCTGCATCGGCAAATGTTAGAGGCGGCGGAAAACCTGGAGTTCGAACGTGCGGCGCAGTTGCGCGATATGATTTTCCGTTTGCGTGGGCAGGCGGTCGCTACTCCCCAGGTCAAGAAACCCCGGCGTTCCCGGTATCGGTCGCGCCGATAACTCCGCGGAGAACGAGTACGTGCGCTATATCAAGCCGACTATCAAGTGGTTGATTACCTGTCTCGTTGTCGGCTTTGTCGCCCGGGAATTTGTACGGCAATGGGCGCAGCTGCCCGCCGATGCCTGGCACTTAGATATACTCTCCTTGACCGCTTGTGGTCTGCTCTATATGTTCGCTTATCTGCCGAGCCTGTTTTACTGGAACTGGTGTCTGCGACGCTTAGGGCAACCCACGCCGTCCGCAGCTGTATTCCGGGCTTATTTCATTGGCCACCTGGGTAAGTACGTGCCCGGCAAAGCGCTGGTGCCTATCCTCCGCGCTGCCCTATTATATCCAGTACAGGTCCAACCGGCGGCCACGATTTTGGCTGTCTTCTATGAGACGTTGACCTGCATGGCTGCCGGAGCCTTTCTCGTGGCCGCATTTCTCGCGCTCCAACCGGAAGTCCAGCGCCTGGCACCGCAGCTTATTATAGTGTACTGTGGTGCACTATACGAAGAAAGTTGGCCAACCTGGCTGGCAGCGGTGGGCTTCGCTTTGTTAGGCTGCGCTATGTTGCTGCCGCTAGTGCCGGTGGGATTCAATCGGCTGGCGCGCTGGCTGTTGCAGCGTACTGGCTCCGAACCGGCTCCCTTGCAGGGTCTTGGCCATGATGTACTAGCTATCGGGCTGATCGTCGGGGTAATCAATTGGTGGTTGCTGGGCGTGAGCGTGTGGGCAGCGTGGCGGGCCATGATGCCGGTCAGCCTTTGCCCCAGTGTGCTCTGGCAGGCAACGTTCACGATAAGTGCGGCCGTGGTGCTGGGATTTGTCAGCCTGCTGCCGGGAGGTTTTGGTGTCCGCGAAGGAGTGTTCGCCCTGGTTTTAGCGGGTATCGGCGCCGTCACCGCCCCGCAAGCGTCCTTGCTGGCTGTCGTATTGCGACTGGTCTGGATCATCAGCGAAGTACTGGTCGCTCTGGCGCTGCTGACTCCCGGCTGGCTATGGCGATCCATTCGCGCTCTATCCCCGGACAAAACCGTCCGCCCTGGATAAGCTCTTGTGTACCGATCCTAAGTAGGCCCTATATGGGCTGGCACTAAATATGGGGGGATGCTTAGAATCGCCGGACGGAATAGCGCAATCCTTGCCATCCGGCGCAGCGCTAATGCAGGAGCCCGAGAGGCCGTGATTTCGGTGATTATTCCGGTCTATAACGAAGAGGCGAGCCTGGCCCAGCTGGCTGCCGAACTGGCCGAAGTGGCGGCGAAGCAATCGTGGGAAATGGAGTTTATCTTCGTGGATGACGGGAGCACAGATGGGTCGTGGGAGACGATACGCCGGCTGGCGGCTCAGGATAGTCGCATTCACGGGATTCGCTTCCGCCGCAATTTCGGCAAGGCTGCCGCTTTGGCTGCGGGTATCCGTCAGGCACGGGGAGAATGGATTGGCACACTCGACGCCGACTTGCAGGATGATCCGGGGGAAATTCCTCGCCTCTTTGATGAACTCCAGAAGGGCTATGACTTAGTTAGCGGCTGGAAAAAAGTGCGGCACGATCCCTGGCATAAAGTGATCCCCAGCCGGATTTTCAACTGGCTCGTCAGTAAGTGGACACGCGTATACTTGCACGACCACAATTGCGGGCTGAAACTGGGCCGGGCGGAAGTGTTCCGCGAGATTCGCCTTTATGGTGAACTGCATCGGTTTATCACAGTGCTGGCGGCGGCACGGGGATTCCGTGTCGGAGAGGTAGTCATTCAACATCGGCCGCGACCATTCGGCCAATCAAAATATGGCGCGAGCCGTTTTCTCAAGGGGTTTTTGGACCTGCTGACGGTGCAGTTCCTGACACGGTATGGCCGGCGCCCACAACATTTGCTCGGCAGTATCGGGATGCTGCTAGCCATGCTTGGTCTGGCCGGCATGGTGTATCTCACGGTGTTGTGGATGCTGACGCAGTTTGGTGGCTACGATTACGCACCGCTGCACACCAGGCCGCTTTTGATTTATTCGGTGGCGGCGGTGCTGCTCGGTGCACAGATGATGTCTATAGGTTTCCTGGCGGAGTTGATTACCGCTTACCATAGCCGCGACGAGGACGCTTACAGCATCGCGGAAACGACGGACCATTTCCAACCGCCAGGCTGAACATGTCGCTGATAGACAGAACCAACTCCGGGGCGTAGCTTAGCCCAGCAGCAGCCACGCGACTCACCAGGGGATATGTTGCCCACAAAGGGAGGGAAAAGCCATGCGCAGGACTGCTGGTGCAGCGGTAGTCGGAGCGGTCATGGGGACGATGGTGGCCTGGCTGATCTCGTCGGCCCCCGGGCAGATTCGGCTGGATGTTGTGGAAGTGGAAGGCCAGCCGCTGGCTGCAAACGTCGAGCGGTTGTTGAAGGCCCTGGATTTTCTGGGGCATCCTTTGCCGCCGGCGACGACGCAGGCGTTGGCGACAGCAATTCGCCAGCGCGATGCCCGACGCATTCAGGAACTGCTCGATCCGCAGGTGCTGGTGGAAGTCAACATCAACCCGGAATCGCGGGTAAAAGCGAGGCGCGGCCCGGCGGAGGCGGTGTTGCAGCAGGGCGGTTATGTTCCGGTCCTCCTTAAGGTCATCAACGAAAGCACGGTCACCAAACCGTTGCGAATTTTCAGTCCACAAGCGGGGCCGATCTTTTCCGGTGGCGCGGCCGGCAAAACCGTGGCCGATCCCCAGCGCTTTCTGGATGTGGAGATGTTCACCCGTCAGCCGATGACGCCGCACCTGAGCGGCTTGAAAGTCGAATACGTCCTCGCCTTGATCCAGAGCAGCGAATCGGGAAAGCGCGAGGCGACGTTGAGTTTCGACGTCAGCCAGGGGACTCAGGATTTGGGATTCCGCGGCGAGGTACCGATTCTGTTTACGATACGGCCAGCGATTCCCGTGCGGTTGCGAATACGCGACTGGGATGGCCAGCCGACAGTCGGGCGCTTTACGTTCAAAGATGCCCTGGGACGCGTTTATCCGCCGCAGGCCAAACGACTGGCTCCTGATTTCTTTTTCCAGGAACAGATTTATCGTCCCGACGGTGGTGTCGTCTATTTGCCGCCGGGCCGATTGATTATGGAGTACGGACGTGGGCCGGAATATCGCGTTCTCCGCCGCGAAATTGTTGTGCCGGAAAAAGGCGAGCTGGAACTGGAAGTGCGGCTGGAACGCTGGATCAACATGATGGCCCACGGCTATTATTGCGGCGACCATCACATTCACGCCGCCGGCTGTGCCCATTACACCAACCCGACCGAGGGCGTGTTTGCTCAGGACATGTTCCTCCACGTCAAAGGAGAAGGCTTGAACGTCGGGTGTAATCTGACCTGGGGGCCGTGTTTCGAGTTCCAGCGGCAATTCTTCGAACCGCATCCGCACAAGATCAGCGAGCCATTCACCGTGCTCAAATACGACATCGAAGTGAGCGGATTTGGCTCGCAGGCGCTGGGGCATGTCTGTCTCATCAATCTGCGCGACCAGACCTATCCCGGTTCGGAAGGCACGAAGGAAAAGGGCTGGCCGACTTACACCACGCCGGTGCTGCGCTGGGCGAAAGCGCAAGGGGCAGTGACCGGGTACGCCCACTCGGCCAACGGTCTGCACATAGAGCCGGGGAATGCCGCGAAACGGTTGCTGGCAGCGCTCGACCGAGATGGCGACGGGGCAATCTCCCGCGAGGAAGCAGCCGGGGCGCTGCTGCCGGAACCTTTCGAGAAAATGGACGCCGATCGTGATGGCCGCATCAGCCCCGCCGAGGCGCTGCGCAGTCTGACGCGGCTGCACGAAGCGATAGAGCGGACGGTTCGCGGCCAGGGCGATTTCCACGACGTCCTGCCGCATTACGCCATCCCCGAACTCAATGGCATCGGTGCCCAGGAGATTTTCATCACCACCGCCCTAGGCCTGTGCGACTTCATCTCGGCTATGGACACCGCACGGGTGCTGGAATGGAATTGCTGGTATCACATCCTGAATTGCGGTTTTCCGTTGAAAGTGAGCGGGGAAACGGATTTCCCGTGCATCAGCGGCAGTCGCGTCGGGGAAGGGCGAGTGTATGTTTATCTCGGCCAAGTGGAACGGATCGATTTTACTGCCTGGTGCGAAGCATTGCGTCAGGGGCGGTCGTATGTTTCGGATGGCTACGCCCACGCGGTGCAATTCAGCGTCAACGGTCGTATGATGGGCGAGAAAGTTTCGCTCGCCAAGCCTGGTGAAGTCGAGGTGCGAGCCCGCGTGGCTTTTGCACGGGAGTTACCGCTGGGTACGGCCAAAGGCGGAGCGGTGCTGGCACCCGATAAACGGCTGGTGGAGGTCGTGGTCAACGCTCAGCCCGTGGCCCAGGCCGTCGTCCCAGCTGATGACCAGATTCACGACCTCGAATTCCGCATTCCCATCCAGCGCAGTAGCTGGGTCGCCCTGCGCAGTTTTCCGCAACTGCACACCAACCCGGTAGAAGTCCTGGTGGCCGGTCAACCGATTCGTGCTTCGCGGAAAAGTGCACTGTGGTGCCAGGAATGCATCGAGCAGTTGTGGCGAGCTCGGCACCAGATGATCGCACCAGCCGAGCGAGAGGAAGCCCGTTGCGCTTTCGACCGCGCTGTGGAAATCTATCGCCGCATCGCTGCCGAGTGCCCGCCCGAGAGTTGATAACCGCCGGCACTCCTGACCCTCATGCAGACAGGAAATGGGCAAAGGGTTCAATCACCCGGGCTACTGCCCATGGAAAAAGCCAGCTCATTCAAACGCGGCGATACTCGGTGTCGCACAATGCGATTTGGGCATCGGTGGTGGCCAGGATCACTAGGCCGAACTGGTTGGCCAGCTCGAGCGTGGTCGGTCGATCGACCAGGATAGTCCTGCCGGCCTCGATGGCGATCACCTTGCCGCCAGCGTGGTGCATCGCCCGAACCGTATCGGGGCCGATGGTCGGCAAATCGAAGCGCGGGTCCTGCTGCGGTTTGGCGACTTTGACCAGGGTAAACCCGCCGGCCGGACACAATTGCCCCGCTCGCAGGATCGCCTGGTCGGTGCCTTCCAGTGCCTCGACGGCCAGAACAGCCCGTTCCTTGACGAGAATGCTCTGGCCGATGTCGAGCCGACCGATCTCCCGCGCCAGCCGCCAGCCAAAGCGAATATCCGCCCAGTCCTCCTTGCTGGGAGGTCGGCGTGTCAGAACGCCGGCGGGCGCCAGCAGTTCCGGACACCATTGCACCGCGGGCTCGAAAGTCATGCCTTCCCTCTCGAATTCCCCGAGGATTTGCAAGGTGATGGCGTCGTCGCGCTGATCGCGGCGATTGCGGCGAAACAACCAGAAGACGATGCCACGCCAATCGGGCAGTAACCGCCAAGCTCGCCAAGGGGTGAACATTCGCGCTTTGTGCACTTTCCCGGCCAGCAGAATTCGCCGCACTCCTTCACGACGGAAACAGTGAATCATCCGACCGAGTTTGGTCAATCCCGTCCAGTAAAACCGCCAGCACAGTGTTTGCAACTGAGCGTCCGCTTCCTCGCGAATGGCGACGCAGACCACCCGCCGACCGCGCTGTTTGAGCGACGCAGCAATGGCCAGCGGTAATTGCCCGCTCCCGGCCAACAACCCGATCGGCTCTTCAGGAGCGGGGGACTTGAGCCCCCCGTGATCGTCGAGAGCGACGGACGACAGCCCGCCATACCTCACATGCAGCCCCCCGTGCACGCCAGCCAGCTTGTCGCTCATGCCAATCCGAGATGCTTGCGGAGTTCTTCGACTTGTTGGCGAAGTTCCGGCAATTTCTGGAACAACAGCACCAAGCGCTTGTATTCCCGTTCGGGCATGGCCGGCTCGCCGAGCACTTTCTGACCTGGTGGCACATCCTGGATCACGCCAGCGCGTGCCCCGACGACGACGTGATCGCCGATGGTGCAATGGTCGCGCACGGCAACCTGCCCGGCCAGGACTACGTAATCGCCCGTGGTTACTGAGCCGGCCAGCCCCACCTGTCCGACCAGCAGGTTGTGTCGGCCAATGCGGCAGTTGTGGGCGATCTGCACCAGGTTGTCAATCTTGCTGCCCGCACCGATCCGCGTTGCCTGGAATGTACCGCGATCCACGGTCGTGCAGGCACCGATCTCGACATCGTCTTCGATGACCACGCTCCCCAGGTGTGGCACCTTGACATGGCGACCCTCTTGCTGGCGATAACCGAAACCATCCGCTCCGATAACCGAATTGGCATGGACGATCACCCGATTGCCCAACGTGCAGCCGTCGTAAATGACTACGTTCGGATACAACGTCACGTCCTCGCCGAGCTTGCAGAACCGGCCGATCACCACGCCGGGAAAAATGCGGCAGCGGTCGCCGATCACGCTTCCCTCACCAATGCTGGCAAACGCTCCGATTTCCACATCGCGACCCAGCTGGACGCTGGCGTGAATCACCGCCCGCGGATCAATCCCGCCGGGTTTCGGCGAGGGCAACCCGTGCAACCGCTGATACACCTGTACAAAAGCTGCCAGCGGGTCGCTCGTTTCGATCACGGTCAGGCCACCGGGTGGCGTGATGGAATTGCCGGCGGAGCGGTGTTGAGCCCCCGCAATGACACCGTTGCCACTCAAGGTACCGGGCCGAGCCAGCACTGCGGCGGCACGTAGTGTCGTGCCCTGACGTAAGGGCCGGTCGTTTTCGAGAAAAGTAATGTCTTCCGGCCCAGCTTCGTGAAGGCTGCGTGCGGCGCGCACCAGGCGCTGCGGATCACCGATTACCCGACCACCTATCCACTCGGCAATCTCCCGCACCGCGATGGGCACGGTTGTCTCCTTTCGGCGGTGTCCGGTGCTGCAGTCAGCACGCGGCGGTACGACACGCTGCCGCACAGACAAGCCATCGTCAGCCCTGTGCGGTGCTGCGGTCAACGCCCTGCCACTGAGCGCATGGGGGTGTCCAGGGCTGCGGTAATCCCCATTCCGTCCGGCAAGGTTTGCCGCTGCATCTTAACTCCCTGCCTCGAACCCTGCAACGGCAATTGCGACGGCCACCATCCCGCCGCTGACTCCCCAGCCAGAACAGCGCGGGGCAACTCAGACCCGGTTATCTGCCACTACGAGCAGACCAGGCCGTCCACCGCTTTGTCTCGGATCACACGCGACAAGTTTGGCCTTGCCTGGTGAAGGCGTCGCTCGCCGAAAGAGAATGGGCGGGGTGCGGATTATTCCGGCAGGGCGAACACTCGCTTCAAGAAGGCGAGTTCCTGGCGGGCGAGATGCAGGCGCTCCAAACCGGCGGCGGATTCGTACTCGGCGTGCAGGCTGACCACGCCGTTGTAACGCAGGTCGTTCAGGCCGGCGGCGACTTCGTTCCAGCGCACGATTCCTTGTCCCGCCGGCACTACTTCGACTTGCCAGCCACGCTTTTCCTCCTTACGCCAGAGCATATCCTTGATCGCCAACAGACAGAACCAGGGCCGGGCCAAGGCCAATTCATAACGAAATGGGCCACCGTTGATCGCCAGATGGCCCGTGTCGAGAAAGGCGCCGATATGGTGCGGGTCGAAATCGGCCAGCAACCATCGCAGCGAGGCAGCGTTGTTGCCGAGATAATTGCCCGAATGCGTGTGATAGCAGGCGCGGACGCCGGTCTGCTCGGCCAGTTTCGCAAATCCTTCCAGAGCCTTGCGTGCCTCCGCCAGAGCCGATTCCCATTGCCCACGAAACGGAAAATAGCCGATCTTGATAAAGCCCACGCCCGCTTTGCCGCAGGCCGCGAACAGCCGCCTGGCATCAGCGCTGTGCGGATCGGTCAGGTTGGTCGGTGCGGTAACCAGCGGAACGCTCAGCCCAGCTTCGCGAAATTGTCGCACGGCCTTGGGCAGCTCGGCCTCCGCATTTTCCGGCGTTACGGGATAACCCGGACGCACCGTCAAATCCGCACCTTGTAAGCCCGCCTGTTGCACAAACCGGATCACGTCCGCCAGACCCAGCCCCTGCAGCGTCTTCGTGAAATACACAAATTGCATCGCTCAGCTCCTGCGCCCATCAGGCCAACGATTCATCCGAGCACCCTGAGGTCTTCCCGGTTATCTTAGCGATTCCCGCGCCATTTAGGTGCAAGCCGTTGCGTTGTGAAAAAAAGGTTCTGCCAGGCCATAGCGCTTTGAACCATGTCTGTGCGACGGAATGCGGCTTTCGCCCTATCGCAATCCCCCGCGGAACCAGCAGCGGCGCCGCGTACCACGGGGGCTTACGCCCCCCGCTCCTGTGCACATGCGTTCGTACATCGCAAAAGTCGCATTCCCTTGCAAATGCGTTTCCGCGTACCACGGGGGCTTACATCCCCCGCTCCTGTACGCGACGTCGGTCTGCGGAGATGAGGCGAATTGCACTCGCCAGCGCTTTTTCGGGACCGCGGTGGGTTGATTGGCGTGCCCGTTGCTGCGACGCGGATCGCCAGGGAGCCACAACTGTTTTAATCGCCGTCTGGCAGCTCGATTGGCCAAATTTCCAAGTTGAATCGGGTTTTTGCACCAGTTTACTCGGGCCTTTGCGCGATCGGGAGGCTCCTGGGCCGACGGTCATCGCCAGTTTTGCACCAGTTTACTCGGGGCCTTGCACCGGCTTCTAGAACCAGGCCGATGGCAGCAACGCCGCGACCAGCACAAGCAAAATTAGGCCGACCAGCGACATGATGATTCGGCAGGCATTGAACTGCAGCATGACATCGCGAACGCTGAGGTTGAAATACTCCTTAACGAGCCAGAAGCCGCTATCGGCGGGTTGGGTCATGAAAGTGATCCCGCAGGCCAGGGCAAGGATCAACACCGTCTCCTGTCCCGGATAAGCAGTGGCCAACGGGGCTAGGAGAGGAGCGGCGGTAACGATGGCGGCTGTGGCCGAACCGAGGGCAATCCGCGTCGCCACTGCTACCAGATAGCACAGGACTACGGGACTCAGCGGCAGAGCCAGGATGCAGCGGGCGACCTGTCGTCCCGCCCCGGAGACTTCCAGAATCTGCTTGAAGGCGCCGGCCGCCAGGAAGAGCAACGCCATCGTCCCGATGTCTTCCAGCCCACGACTCGCCAGTTTGGCCAGTTGTGACCGATCCATGCCGCCGGCATACCAGCACAGAGCCATGCCCAGTGCAGTCGGCGTGGCCAGGGCCATGATCGGATGCCCCAGGAAACGCAACCACTGAGCAAGGCTGTGGGTCGTCAGTGGCGTACCAAGAAGGGGAAGCGGTTGTGTCCACCATTGGGGCAATCGGCGGGCCCGTTCCAGGACCTCGATGGCGAAGCCGAGGCTGCTCAGCAGCAGCGGTAAGAGCACCAGCAGCAACGCCACCGCAAAGGATCGGACGGCAGGGGAGCTGGTGCTGGCGACCGGTTGGTGAAGAGCCGGGGGCATCACCACCTGTTGGCGACCGGCCCAGCGGCGACCGGGACCAAACCAGCCGACCAGCGCCATGGGCACAGCCAACAGTGCCCCGCCGAGCATGACCGCTACCAGACTGCCCCGCAGGATACCGACGGCATAGACGATGCCGGGATGCGGTGGTACCAGGGAATGCACCAGTCCGAGACTGAAAGCCATCGGCAAACCATAAGCGAGCAGCGAGCGTCCGGTTTTTTCGTGCAGGCGATAGACGATGGGCAATAGCAACAGAAAGCCGACGTTGAACAGCACCGGCAGCCCGATGAGATAGGCAGCCAGGAGAATGGCCAGGGAGGCGTGCTTTTCCCCAAACCAGCGAAGCAGGTTCTCGGCCAGGACTTCAGCCGCCCGCGAGGCTTCGAGAACGCGACCGAGCAAGGCTCCCAGAGCCAGCACCAGAATCACTTCCCGAGCGATGTCGCCGACCCCTTGTCCGAGGGCCTGCAGTACCCGCAGCGGTTCCATGCCGGTAGCCAGCCCTAACCCGATACTGACTACCAGCAAGGCGACAAACGCCTGTACCCCGACGCGAATGATCAGCCAGAGCAACACCCCCAGGGCGATCAGTGCACACCAGGCCGGCCAGGTTTCCATGTCGAACATATACCTTCCGCCTTTCTGCTTGCCGCGGAATCTTCGCTAGTTATACTGGCAATGGTGTCGGAGCATCACCGTCGCCTCGATTTCAGTGCAGCGAGGGAAGCACTCATGGCGAATGGCAATGCGGCAATTCCAGCGTATCTCCGTACAGCCACCCCGGTGCCTCGGGAAAAACGGTCGCCGTGGTATGTCAACACCGCCCCAAGTTACGCCGGGATTTTCCTGTGGATCGCCTTTTACGATCAGCTGGGCGAGGCCTTCCGGTATGGCGGGTTGTGGGCAGTCCTGATCGGTGCGGTGTTTGCCGGGGCGGCGTGTCATCTGCTGTTTTACTATGTGCCGGGCCTGCTGGGCATGCAGACGGGATTGCCCTTGTACATCGTCGGCAGTAGCACCTTCGGAGCCCGCGGTGGTTTTTTGATTCCGGGTATTTTCATGGGCCTACTGCAAATCGGCTGGTATAGCGTGGCCACGTATTATTCGACCAAACTCATCCTCAATGGGCTGGGTTGGCCGGCCATTACCCCGTACGGACTCGCGGAAGACCCGAAAACATTCTCCCATTTCTCGGCCGAGCAGCTGGCGCCGCGGTTCGACCCGCTGTTTATTGGCATGGCCCTGGTCTGGGGTTATGCCTTCGCGCTGGTGGGCGGATTGGGAATCCAGTACGTGGCCCGCGTAGCTCAGTTCTTCCCGATCGTGCCGATCCTGCTCCTGCTGATCGGCGGGGTGCAGGCCTGGTGGTATGGCAACTTTACCCAGTTCCATCAGCTTCAGGAAAAAGCCGGTGTGGACGTGGCCGATCCGATCAATCTCGCCACGCTGTTCATTATGCAGATGGTAGTCGGCTTCTTCGGTACGGCAGGAGCCGTGGGCGCTGACTTTTGTTCCAATAACCGCAACGAGGACGACGTGAAATGGGGCGGGGTGTTCGGCATCTGGTTGGCCGTGATTTTCACCGCTGGTCTTGCGCTGATCACCGTAGCAGGGGCATTCGGCAATGCCCAGGGAGAGTTCAGCAAGATGTCGCTGCGGTACGGCGACGCTCTGGCCATGCTCAACACGACCAACGGTCGGCCGAACTGGCTGGCGAAAACCATGCTGATCCTGTTTGCCATCGGCTCGATGGCACCGGCGTGTTTTTGTTCGTTCATCATCGGCAACAGTCTGTCCACGATGCTGGCACGACCGCAGGCGCGATTGCCTATCACGCTGGCCGGCGCTACCATCGGCATTCTCATCGCCATGACCGGAGCTTCGGCGCAACTGGCGCCTTACTTCGGCCTGATCGGGGCAAGTTTCGGGCCGGTCATCGGCGCGATGATTGCCGATTTTGCCCTCTCCGCCGGTCGCTGGTCGGGACCGCGGGAAGGGATCAACTGGGCCGGATATGGCGCCTGGTTCGTCGGGTTCCTCGTCGGCATCAGTAATAACGATGTTGTCGGCACGTTGCTGGGAGTGGACGTGCAGGCCAGCGGCACCTGGTGGCATACCTGGCGAGCGCATCCGACAGGAATTTATTCGCTGATCACTGGAGCGGTGGTCTATTACCTGTTGGCTCGTTTCGTCGGATTACCCGCACGCTTGCCCTGGCCAACCCGCGACAGCAGCGCGCCTTGATGCTCGCAACTCCCGCGACCGCTGAACCCGACCGGCACCGGATCGCGAAATAGCGCTAACGACCATCCGCAAAATCGTCTATCCGGCAGCATCCGCGGATCGCTGCCGGCAAGCCCTGTCCTTGCCAAGGATTGTTGCTGTGCTGAACATGAAAAGTAGGGAAGGGCAAGCCGGTTGGCGGGAGGGCGAAGATGGGGCCCAATACCGAGTCGCTCCTGGCGGAGTTGCTGCAACGGGCACGGGAAACGAGCACGGCCCGGAATGAGTTGTTCGCACGCTGTCGGAGTATCGTGCTGCTGATGGCGCAAGCTTATGCCCGCCATTTCCCAGCGGCACGACTCGATGCTTCCGATCTGGCGCAACAAACCCTGTTGGATGCCCACCGCGGTTTCGAACGTTTTCGGGGGAAAAGTCCCGGCGAACTGCTGGCGTGGCTACGGCAAATCCTGGAGAACAATGCCCACGATGCCGCTCGCAGGCTCTATCAGGCACAAAAGCGCTCGCTGAAAAAGGAAATTCCGCTGTCCCTCGGCGACTCTTCCCCGGCGGCCAGAATGGACCCCGTTGCCGACACCCCCGGCCCGCTCGACAAAGTGGCCGATCGCGAACGCCAGCGGCTGTTACATCACGCCTTGCAGCAATTGCCGACGCTGTACCGGCAGGTGATCGTCTGGCGGCATTTGGAGGGGTTGCCGTTTGCCGAGATCGCCCAGCGGCTGAATCGTTCGCGCCCGGCGGCGCAAATGCTGTGGCTGCGGGCAGTCAAACGCCTGCGGCAACTCCTGGCCGGAACGCCTCTCCATAAGGATTTCGATATCTCCACCTGAGCGGTCTTCCCGGCCGCAGACGCTCAGCGTCCTGCTCCGGCAGGTGATAAGCGGATAGCGAGATGGCCAAAAGCGACGATGGGCAACGGCAGGTGATAAGCGAAGTCGCGCCACGGATTTTCTATAACCATCGGCGAACTCGATCCTTGGCCATCGAGGTAACCTCCAGTTATGGTCGAACCACGAACACCGAAACAAGCCAGTCCAAACTCGGCGGGCATGCCAGGAGCGGGGGCCGCAGGATCACCGCAGTCAGGTGAACCGGCTTCGGAGCCGCCAGCCGACATCCGTGCCGAATCCGACGCCGATGCGGAACGTGAAGCGGCCCTGCTCGACGCTTACTGGCAAGCATCCCCGCAGCAACAGGCCCAGTTGCGTCAGCACCACCCGGAGTTGGCGGAGCTGTTCGATTGTCTGGATGCGTTGCGGCAATGGAGAACGGCGGTTTTGCAGGATGCGGCTGGCCAGGCGGTGAAGCATTCGCCTTCCCCAGCTGCCGGTCTACCTCCTCCAGCTGAAGATGCACAAGAGGATTCGACACGGTCGGCAACGGTCGGTTGGGACGAAGCGATGGCCGACCGGCCAGGCGAAGTTGTCCGTCGTCGCTTCGGACGGTATGAGTTGCTGGAGGAAATCGGCCGGGGCGGAATGGGCGTGGTGTATCGGGCGCGGCATGTGGAGTTGAACCGCGTGGTGGCGGTGAAAATGATCCTGAACGGTTACCTGGCCGATGCCGAGCAGCTTCGCCGATTCCAGCGGGAAGCGCAAATCGCCGCTCTCATTCGCCATCCGCATATCGTCAGTGTCTTCGATTACGGCCAGGCGGAGGGACATCCTTACTTTGCCATGGATTACGTGCCGGGTCAGAGCTTGCAAAGTCTGTTGCAAGCGGGCCCGTTGCCGATCGAGCAAGCGGCGCGACTCGTAGCCACCATTGCCCGGGCAGTCGCTCACCTGCACCAGCACGGTATCGTTCACCGCGATCTCAAACCGTCCAATGTTCTCCTCGACAAACAGGGCGTGCCTTACGTCAGCGATTTCGGTCTGGCCAAATGGTTGCAGGGCACAGAATCGCGAACGGTCAGTGGCGCGGTCCTCGGCACGCCGAGTTACATGGCACCGGAGCAGGCGCAAGGACGTGCTTCCGCGATCACGCCCCGCACCGATGTGTACAGCCTAGGAGCGATCCTCTATGCCTTGCTGACCGGTCGCCCGCCTTTTGTCGGCGATAGTCCCGTGGGAATCGTTTTGCAAGTTCTGGAAAGCGAACCGCCGGCGCTGCGAGCTTTCCGGCCGGAAGTGCCACGCGATCTGGAGCTTATCTGTCTGAAATGTCTGGAAAAGGATCCCCAGCAACGTTACGCAACTGCCCGAGAACTCGCGGAGGACCTCGAGCGATTCCTGCAAGGGGAATCGCCGTCGGCAGCACCGTATTCCTGCTGGCAGCAGTTACGGCGGTGGTTGCGGCGAGAACCGGCCTTCAGCTTGCATCTGCTGGGATTGGCCGTGGTCGCCCTCATCGTGCAATTCAACTACGGGGTCAATCGCAGCTTGTCCCCGTCGCTTCACGCCAGCATTCTGGGACTGCTCGGGGTCTGGCTCGTGCTGGTGCTGGCTTTGCGCGGGCTGAATCGCACCCGCTGGGGGCCAGCGTTTTCACCCCCCTGCTGGTGCTTGCTCGACGTGGCCATGCTGACAGCAATCCTGTGGCTGGCTGAAGATCAACTCACCCCACTGACCGTGGGCTACCCGGCGATCATTGTCAGTTCGGGACTGTGGGGGCGACGTTCGCTGATTTGTCTGAGCACGGTGGCAGTGATGCTGGCTTATACGCTACTGATTCTGGACTACGCGGGTCGGCTCGGTGGATTGGAGCAGTTACCGCGACCCCATCATCCCCTGCTGTTTGTGGTGCTGGTGCTGCTCATCAGCGGCGCCACTTCCTGGCAGGTCGGTCGCATTCAGGCTCTGAATCGTTATTCTCGCCTCGAGCAGGGAACTAACCACGAAGACGCGGCGGCACAAACGTAAGAAACCACCCACGCCAAGTCTCGCTCCGCGCCTTCGTATCTTGGTGGTCGCAGGTCGCGTCAGCAGCGCTCGGTTACCCAGTTGGAGTGAGCGGAGCGAGCAACACCGTCACAAAGACCAGCAGCAGCGTGACGATGTCGGCAGCGAGGCTGAGCGTGTGCCAGAACTGGAAAGCGTGTTCGGCATCCGGGTGTGGCGGAGCGGGTGCGGTTGTGCTGGCAGTTGTGGCGGGGGCAGTCGCGTGTCCTGCGGCAGAGTGCGAGGCATAGCGAGCGTGTCGCCAGTAGCGGACGTTTTCCGCCAGCCACCATTCGTTGGCCGACACCAGCACCAGCGCCGATACCAGAAATCCGACGCGGAATTGGTGGACTTTGCCGCTTTGCCGCAGCCACGTCACCGCCGGGATCAGTGCCGCCAGTCCGCAGCCGAGCTGGAACAGGAAGTAGCGGGCGAACACGATATCGAGAAACTCGCCGGCCAGCCGAATGCCCTCTTTTTCCGATTGTAGATGTAGCCAATTATCCGGTCGCGTGGCCAGCGCCTGCATGCCGGAAATCACGGGTAGCGCCACACAAAATGGAAAGAAAACGAGTGTCCCCAGCCACAACCCGATGCCGACCAGGTGCAGGACTCGCAACAGGTAGGGCAAGGCCCTGCCTCGAGAGGAAATAGTCTGGTTCATGACTGCTTTTCTCCGACAGTCGGTGTTTGTCCCGGGGCCGACCGCGAACCGGGGGCGTGAGCCTCCGATGTCTGCGGTGCGAGCGATGCTGGCTGGCCGATTTTCGCTTCTCGCCCCTGCCACAAGCGCACGATATTCTCCCGATGCCGCAGCAGGACGATCGCCGCACCGGTGATGGCCAGCAGAGTGGCAGCACGCTGGCCCGGTGCGAAGCAGTTCGGCCAGGTGTACAAAATTTGACCGACCACCAGCGCCCCCGCTGCGGACAGGGAACTGAGCGAGACATATCGGGTCATCCAGGCGACGATGAGCCAGACCAGAACGGCGAGTAACGTTGGCATAGGCATGAGCACAGCGACGACCCCAGCACCGGTGGCGACACCTTTGCCGCCACGGAAACGCAGATAAATCGGCCAGAGGTGCCCGCTTAGTGCTGCCAGTCCGATCAGCGCGGCGAAATCGAGATGGTGAAGCGGCAACGGTTCGAGGGCGGTCGGAGTCGGAAAATCGCTGCTGAGGAAAACCGAGCCCAGCTGGCCGGTTCGCCACAACCAGGCCGAGACCGGTATGGCCCCTTTGGCGAAATCCAGCAGCAACGCCAGCGGGAAAAACTTCCAGCCCACGACGCGACCGAGGTTGGTCGCACCGATATTGCCGCTACCGTGCCGGCGAATGTCTATGCCCGCGATCAAAAAGCCCAGCAGCAGACCGAAAGGGATGGCACCCAGTAAATATGCCAGCAGCACCCAGGCGGCCAGTTCAAACAACTGCCCCGCTGGTCCCATGAGCCAATCCGCCAGCAACATGTCGGGTTCCTCTCAGCGACGACGACGGTAGGCTTCGCTGGCACGATGCAGGATTTCCCATTCCTGCGGCGTAAGGGAATCCTTGCCGTGGCGGTTGAGTTTATCGAGGATGGCATCCACCTCGGCTTCGAGGCATTCCGCCGAACTGGCCGACGGTGAGGCAGTTCGACTGGCGCGGCGAAAGGCGAGAAGGTCGGCCAGACGCCAGCTTCGACCCGACCACCAGTAATAACCTCCGGCAAAAGCGGCGCCGGCCACGTGCACCACTGCCAGTCCCGGTTGCCCCAACCCGCCCAGTTGTTGCAGGACCGTTACCACGTCCTTGCCCACGTAAAGGAGCGTAATCAGCCACAAAGGCACCGGCAGCACGAAAAACAGCAGCACCGTTTGCCGCGGATAATGCAGCGTGCACAGAACCAGCACCGCGGTGATAGCGGGAGCGGCACCGAAGAGAACCGGCGGATACAGCTGCCAACAGTTCACCCACCACCAGGCCAGATTCCCGACCAGCCCCGCCAACAGGTAAAACAGCAAGAACCGTCCCTTGCCGTATATCCCTTCCACGGGTCTGCCGAAAAACCATAACAACAGCAGATTCCAGGCCAGGTTGAGCCAGTTGTACGGGTCGTGGACCAGTATCGCGGTAACCAGCCGCCAGATTTCCCCATGTTGGAGACCGCCTATATCCAACATCAGCCATTCCGTGAACGCACGAGGTCGCACCCGATCGGTGGTAACTAGCTGGACGAGGTACACGGCCGCGTGGGCGATGACCAGAGCGGTGGTGACTTCGATTCGCCCGGGTTCCCAGAGAACCGGTCGCTGCGGGCGGGCATACTCCCGGTCGTAAAAACCCATGTGCGGCTCCGATTCAGCGCTTGCGGCTGGCTTCCTTCAGCCGCTCGCGACTCCCGTGCACAGCGGGTTCAGACCCCAGGCTCTTTTCGGGCCAACTGGAATTGGCGGCGAGTTCATTTTTCCAGGGCCTGGCGGATCTTCTGTTCGGCCTGGCGTTTGAGCTGCTGATCGCGATAGCTGGGACTGGCCAGTTCCACCACTTTCTTCCAGGCCGCTATCGCCGCTTCTTTCTCTCCCAGGGCCTGATGCACGTCGCCGAGATGGTCATACAGTTCGGGATGCTGACCGTCGGGCAAAGCGACGGCTTGCAATAAAAGCTTTTTGGCCTCGGCAAGCTGCTTCTTTTTGAAATAGACCCAGGCCAGGCTGTCTATGTAGGCAGCGTTTTCCGGCTCCTTTTTCAGGGCCTTGCGAATCATCTGTTCGGCTTGGTCGAGCTGACGGTCGTGATCTACCCAGATGTAACCGAGGTCGTTGTTGTAGCTGGCGTTGTCCGGGTCTTTTTTGAGCAAGGCTTGAAGGTAGTCGCTCGCCTTATCAATTTCCCCCATTTCCGCGTATAAACCTCCGAGATTGTAGCGAATCCAGTCGGCCTCGCTGCCGTTCCCCATGTCCTCCAAATCTTTGAGGGCCTTCTGGTAGAGTTCGGCGGCTTTCTTATACTGGCCGGTGAAACGCAGCAGCCAGGCTTCCCGTTCCACAATCAGCGGATGCTCATCCAGGCCGGGGATCTGTTTCAGGTTGTCCAGGATTTTTCTGGCCTCGTCCAGCCGGTTCAGGTAGGCGTAAACCGGAATGAGTTGCAGAAGGACAACCGGCTTGCGATTGGCAATGTCTTGGTCTTCCGTCGGGGTTTCGAGGAATTCTTTAGCGATTTTTTCCGCCTGGGCGAATCGGCGAGTACGCACCAGCACCGAAAACAGGCTCAAGCGAAGCTGGGCCAGTCGGATTTCGCTCTTGAGGGCTCGCGCTTTCTCCGCCAGGAAGCGATAGAGAACTTCGGCGCTGTCGGCGTCGTACACCTCGTCGCAGAGCTGGAGCAGGATGTAGGCGGCGTTGTAGGTCAGGGGACTGCCTTTCTCTTTGGCCAGCGCCACGCCGGCAGCGATGAGCCGACGCAACTGTTCCCGGTTGGACTCGCGGCTGAGTTTCTGAATGGTTTCGCGGACGAGATGCTCGCCGGTGATTTCCCCCAGACGCAACACTTCCTGGCGCGCTTCGTCCGCCGGCTGCGGATTGGGTGCGGCAAGGGTACTGGACAGCCAGGCCAGGCTGGTCACCATCAGCAACACTATCAGGATTCGGTGCATGGTAAGCTCCCGTTTGCAAGGGTGGCAGCGTCGCCTTTTGTAGAGCATACGCCGGTGGATACGGTCCTGGTTCGCGACGTCGCTTCCCGTTCTTAGCGTCGCGGGCCGTGTTTGACTAGGTCCTGCTTAGCTTGACCTGCGGTTCGAGCTTGCAGCTGCGCTGGCAGAGCTTGCCCTGTGTAATGCTAACCAATTCCACCCGGTTTGGCCAAGAGGGATTTTCTCCTGGCAGCTTCGAGAGTTAGGTGGGCAGCCTGTTGCCAATCTCGCCAGGTGGTCTTGATTCAGCTCCAGCCGCTGTGCTTTAATGCCGACTACTGAACGAAAGAACACTATACACGAACGCGCCTGCGCTTCGACAGCACCGCAGCACGGAGAAGCCCATGCGTTGGTGGCAGCGCCTGCGACGCTGGTGGCAACAGCGACGTCCGCCGACGGTCTTTCCGGCAGGTTCGCGCGAGTTCTTCCAGGAAAAACTAGGGGAGCTGTTCCGGTTAGAGCGCTATCGCTTGCTGCCGTGGTATGACGAATTGCCGAGCGACCCGGGCCAGTGGCGAACCATCGTCAGCAAGATGTTGTGCGAGCCAACGGTCAAAGCGGCCTTGATGCAGAAAGTGTCGGCCGTAGCCAGTCTCGATTTGCATGTCGCCCCGGCCGATCCCCAGCGCGAGGCGGATCGGCAGGCAGCACGGCTGGTTTTCGACGTGCTGACGCAGTTTGCCGGCGGCTTGCGGAAGATTTGTGAAGCGATTCTGCTGCCGGCGTTGCTGGATGGCTATAGTGTGGCCGAAAAAGTTTGGGCGTTGCAACGCGATGGCTGCTGGGCCGGCAAGATTGTCTTGCGCGACCTGAAGGCCAAGGACCCGACCTGGTTCCGCTTCGAGACCGACCGGTTCCGCAACATTACCGCGGTGGTCAGTGCTGACGGTCGGCAGCGGTTCGACCCGCGGGATTTTGTGCTCGTGCGTTATTGGCCGCTATACGAGCATCCGCAGGGGATGTCGGACTTGCTAGCGGCGTACCGGGCCTGGTGGACGCTGGACACGGCCTGGAAATTGCGAATGCTGGCCTTGGAACGATTCAGCCAGCCGTTGTTGATCGGGCGTTATCCAGCGTATCGCGGCGACTGGCAAACGCCCCTGGAACAGGCCTTACGGGCAGCACGTCAGGCCGGTTATGTTACCCTGCCGGAGGGCGTCGAGATTGTACCGCTGACTCTCGCCGGTCGCAACGCCGAAGATTTTGCCCAAGCGGTGCGCGATTTGCGACATGAGATTTATCTCGGCATCACCGGCGCCTTGCTGCACGGGTTGGAGGGGATTCGCACCGGCGCCCGCAGTCTTGGGGAAGTGCACCGCAGCACGGCGGAATTGCTGATCTGGCATCTGGCGCAACTCGTTGCCGACGCCCTCAATACCCAGCTCGTCCCCGACCTGGTGCGGTTGAACTTTGCCCGTGCCCAATTGCCCCGGGTGCAGCTAGTAGGCGTCAATGATCGGGAGCTCTTGGCGGCGTTGCAAATTGATCGCGGCTTGATGCAACTCGGTCTGCCGCTGTCGCGGTCGGCGTTGTATCTGCGGTACGGTCGGCAGGCGCCGTTTGAGCCGGCCGATAGCCTGAGTGAACCGGCGGATGCTGGCCACAGGTCAACCGCCAACGTCTGGTCACCTCGGGCGAACGCTCACCGCGGGTGCCAGTCTCAATCGCCGCAGCCCTCGCTGGCCAACGCCGACCGATTTTCTTCCGCCAGCTCCGACCAGTTCCGCCACAGCCATTCCGCTGGCAGGCAAGTCGCTGACGTCGCCGAGAACTTTCATGCGAACGGCACATGACGAAGACAGCGCAGGCAATCTCTAACCGGAGGAGTCCATCCATGAGCGCCACGACCAATCCTGCGACAGTAGAACTGGCCCGTGTTCCGCGGGTGGAGATTTTCGCTGCCGGCGTGTGGAACGGCTACGCCTTCAGCGAATCGGACCTGGAGCGGATTGTGGCGAATTTCGAGCGACTGCGGAGCACAGAGCCCCCGATCTTGAGGCCACCGGTGGTGCTTGGCCACGAGGAGGATCAAAGCTGGTTGCGCCAGAGCGGATTACCGGCGGCAGGCTGGGTGGATCGCTGCTGGCGCGAGCAGAAACGACTCTATGCCGATTTTTCCGAAGTACCCCTGGCGGTGGCCAGGCTGATCAATCAGCGGGCCTATCGGCAGGTGTCGGTGGAGCTGTATCAGGATTTTGTACACGCGGGAGAACACTACGGCTGGACGTTGCGGCGAGTGGCGTTGCTGGGCGGGGAGTTGCCAGCAGTGCACGGATTGGCCGAACTGCCCCTGGTTACCTTCAGCGAGCCGGAATATCCCTGTCTGGCCATTTTCCGACCCAACCCGGCTACTGGGGAAGCGGCTCGCCGTCAGCGTATTCTCGCCTTCTGCGAACGCCTAGTGGCGCAGGGGAAATTGCTCCCGGCCATGTTGGAAGATGGTCAGCTGATCGAGCTGGCCATGGTATTGGACAGCGAGCAGGTGCATCGCTTCGGCGAGCGCGAAATGACGCTGCTGGACGGTTTGCTGGCCTGGCTGGAATCGTTTCCGGTGCTGCTGCAGTTCCAGGAGCGTTTAGGGCCAAGCGGACCAGCGGTGGATGACTCCTGCCGCGAAGTAGCGGATTACTACGACCAGCATGCTGCCGAACTGCGTCGGCTCGGTTTTTCGCGGGAACGATTTGTGGAGGTCTATCGGCAATCGGGAATGACTGCGGCCCAATTTTTGGGACGCGCTGGCTAAGAACAAGACCGCAAGGCACAAGCTCCGGGGTCAAGCAGGCATTCCTGGGGCCGGCAACCGAGAGGAGGTGCATCATGGTCAGTCGTCTGGCAACTGTGCCGTACACGGAGACGCGTCGGCTCTGGCCGCTCAGCGGCGAAGCCCAGCAGTATCGCGTCGGCGATTTGCTCGGTCTGACGGAGACCGGCTACGCCACGATTTTCGACCAGCGCCAGCCGCTGCGCTTTCTCGGCATCAGCGAGGAGAGCGTTACCGTACCACCGGATTCCATGCCGGGACAGTATCGCATCTGCGTGGATCGTCCGATGCTGCTGATCACGCGTCTGGCCAATGCCCGCCCCGAACACATTGGCCGCAAGGTTTTTGCCCGCAGTCGCGAAGAGGTGCAATTCGAGCCGGGGCCTTACGGCAACCTGGCCGGCGCTGTGGTCGCCGTGCTCAACCCCTCGGAAATCCTGGTGGCTCCGCCGCAACGCAGCCGGGCGGAAGTGGCCAGCGTCAGCATCCTGCCGGGACAAGGCGATCGTGTTCTGGGGCGATTCGCGCTGCACCAGACGATCTTCGTTCCCAACACGGCGCCGCTGACGATTACCCTGCCACCGCTGGCAGCGACGCAGCCCGGCGATGCCATTCGCTTCATCAAAACCAGCGACAACACCCACGCTGTAACCATCGCCGCCGCGACAGGTGACCTGATCGACGGCATGCCCACCTACGTCCTGAGCACCTACCGCAGCTGCGTTACCCTGATTTCCACGGGAGATTTCTGGCTGGTGCTCAACAGCCGGTAACTCTCCTCGCTAAAGAACCCAGGAGTGGAGGACGTAAGGCCATGTAGTCCAAGTGGGCATTGTCTCTGGCTCACCGGGTCAATGCCAGGGCAACAAAGGAGGAATAGCGATGCAAGTGGACCTTTTCACGACGGCAATGCGAGCGGAATTCGTGGCCGGCTACAATCCGCCTGAGGGGAGCACGCCGCCGACCTGGCAACGTTTCACGACGATGCTCGATTCGCGTGCACGGATAGAGCATTACGCCTGGCTGGCACCCCCGCCGGGCATTCAGGCTTACGCCGGACATCGTCGTTTCGCCCGCATTGATGTGGTGGACTATCGCGTGGAGAACCGGGAATTCGACGGTGCTTTTCAGGTGCCGCTTCGCGACATCGAGGACGACCAGACCGGTGGCTACCTGCTGAAGGCACGACAACTGGGGGAAAAAGCGCGCCAGTTCCCGGGTCGAGCGGTGCTGCGCACTTTGGCGCAGGGACGAACGCTGAGCTGTTTCGATGGTTCGCCGTTTTTCGCCCCCTCGCACAATCTCGGAAGTGGTCGCAATTTGCTGGAATACACCTCCGCAAGCGGAGACGGCCAGCGCCATCAATTCATCTTGCTCGTCCACCGCGGGCCGGTTCTACCGATGATCTGGCAAAATCGCAAGCCGTTTGTCCTACGCGACAATGCCGACAGCCGCGAAGCTCTCCTGCAAAAAGTCGTCAGCTTCTGGGTGGACGGCGAAGGAGCAGCGGCATTTGGCTACTGGTGGGACGCGATCGGCGTGCGCATCCAGCACACGCCGACGGCTGCTGAACTCGTCGCCGCTCTGACTCAGGCCGAAACGGAACTGCGATCCTTTCGCCTGCCGACAACGCTGGCCAGCGATGAACCGGAATACGTCCATGAAGCCCTGACGCTTTCGCCCAGCCAGTGCACGCTGGTGTGTTCGACGGCCCTGGCACCGTTACTGCGGCAAATCCTGGTGCAGGACAGCATTCCTGATCGGAATGGCCAGCTCGTCGGCAACCCCTATCGCGATGCCGCGGAATTGCTCGTCAGTGCCTTCTTGAACGAATAAGTGCCTGTAAACGCGGGATAGTAACACGGCGGGCGGACACCCGCTGGTCCTGATTCGCGATCACACCACGGCGGGCTAACGCCCGCCGCTCCTTGTCCGTGCGATACACGGCGGGCGGACGCTCGCCGCTCTTATGACGGAGATGACGCATGAGCGTGCCTTTTCCGGAACAGCGATCGCAGATTCGCCAGCTGGCGGCCATGGTGCTGCGGCGGAACGCAGAGGACTGGCCCAATTCGTGGGAGGTCATTCTGGATTACGCTCGGCAGTCGGCCTGGCAGAACATCACTCATGCCCTGACGGCACGGGGTTATTCTCCCGCTCAGATCGCACGCTGGGACGCTTTGCCGGAAGTGCTCCGCGATCTGACGCTGTTCTGGGTCTTGACGCTGGCCGCTGCTTTCACTCCGGTTTCCGAATCGCTGCTACGCCGACTCGACCGCCGCATGGAACTGACCACCCTGACTCTGACCATCGCCGGTCAGCTGGAATTCCCAGAGAACCAGGTGATACGGGTTGGCCCACGCGGTGACAGCGATGAAGAGCGGGCAGTATAAGGCACTCGTCGCCGGTTGTGCATTGTAGGGGCGCAGCATCGCTGCCCCCAGGTATCTCGCGGTGCAGGACCGGCTTTGCCAGTTCTGCCGTCGGTTATGACGCCAACTCGCGGTGGTGAGCAACGGCGGCGCCAACCCCTTGTGTCGGAACAACTCAGGCCGTCAGGGAAGCGGCAAGCGGTCGAGCAGATAGGCGATGATGCGGTCGGCCGTCCAGTTCTGGGCTTCCGCCTCGTAACTGAGCAGGATGCGGTGCCGCAAGACCAGCGGGGCAACCGCGTGAATATCGCTGGGCAGGACGTAATCGCGACCAGCGAGCAAGGCCTTGGCCCTGGCCGTCAATGCCAGGCCGATCGTTCCCCGCGGGCTGGCACCGTACTGGATCAACGGCTGCAGGTCCAGGCCGTACTTCTCCGGCTGGCGTGTCGCCTGCACCAGGTCCACGATGTATTGTTTCAGTCGGCTATCCAGGTAGATTTGCTCGACGCCGCTTTGCAATTGCAGCACTTGCTCGCCACTCAGCGTCGGTTGCACGACCAGCTGCGGTTCGATGTGGGCCATGCGTTCCAGAATCTGCAACTCCTCGTCGCGGCTCGGATAACCCAAAAGCAATTTGAGCAGAAAGCGATCGGTCTGGGCTTCGGGCAAGGGGTAAGTGCCTTCCTGTTCGATCGGGTTTTGGGTGGCCAGGACAAAGAAGGGTTTCGGCAGGGGGAACGTTTCTTCGCCAATGGTCACCTGGCGTTCCTGCATGGCCTGCAACAAAGCGCTTTGCACTTTGGCCGGGGCACGGTTGATTTCATCGGCCAGGACAATGGAAGCGAAAATCGGCCCTTTACGGACAAAAAATTCCCCGGTTCGCGGCTGGTAAATCTGGGTGCCCAGGATGTCGGCCGGCAACAAATCGGGGGTAAATTGAATGCGGCTGAAGGGGAGTTGCAGCGACGCCGCCAGCGTGCGCACTGCCAGGGTCTTGGCCAGTCCCGGCACACCTTCTACCAGAACATGCCCGCCACACAGCAAACCCAGCAACAAACCCTCCAGAAACCCCTCCTGCCCGACGATCACCCGGCGCACCTCGTTCAGCAACGCCGCGATTTGCTCTCGTGCGCTGTGGAGCAGTTTAGCCCGTTCGGTATCGCCCACGGCCAGCAGTCTCCCCAGTCCCGGCAGACACCAAGGCTCGACGCCCCCGGCTCAGTGTCGAGCCCCTGTCAATGGCGGAAGTGCCGCACTCCGGTGTGCACCAGAGCGATGGTGTATTCGTCGCAAGCCTGAATCACCTCGCGATCGCGGATCGAGCCGCCCGGCTGAACAATGGCGGTAATGCCGGCGCGTGCCGCTTCGTCCACATTATCGCGGAACGGGAAAAATGCGTCCGAGGCCAGCACCGCACCCCGGGCACGCTCACCCGCTTTGGCGATGGCGATCCGGACGGCGTCAACGCGGCTCATTTGTCCCGCCCCGACACCGACGACCTGTCTGCCTTTGGCAATAACAATGGCGTTACTCTTGACGTGCTTGACCACCAGCCAGGCGAATCGCAAATCGCCCCACTCTGCTTCGGTCGGCTGACGTTTGCTGACCACACGAGCGGTTAACAAATCGTCGCGTTTGAGGTCCCGGGTCTGCATGAGCAAACCCCCTTCGACGTGGCGGTAATCGTAGGGCGAGCGCTGGCCATTCTCCTGCAATTTGCCCGCACGCAACAAACGCACGTTCGGTCCCCATTTCGGTCGCTGGGTAAGCAGGGCCAGTGCTTCCGCTTCAAAATCGGGCGCGATAATCGCTTCCAGAAACTGGCCGGGTTCTGTCAGCAGTTGCGCGGTGGCGACATCCACCGGACGATTGCACCCGACTACGCCCCCGTACGCGCTCATCGGATCGCCTGCCAGAGCGAGTCGGCAAGCCTCTGCCAGTTCGCTGGCGCAGGCGGCGCCGCAGGGATTGTTATGCTTGATGACTGCCACGGCTGGTTCATCCAACTCCCGCACCAACCCCAGCGCACTGTCCAGGTCGAGGATGTTATTGAAGGAGAGTTCCTTGCCGTGGAGTACCTGGGAAGTGGCCACGGAAACGCCGGCAAATCCCGGTTCGATGTAAAACGCCGCTTGCTGATGCGGATTCTCGCCGTATCGCAGCACCTGCCGTCTCTCAAAATGCAAGTGCAAATGCTGCGGGAATGTTTCCTGCTCGAGCAGGCGATGGAAGTAGGCGGTGATCGCTTCATCGTAGGCGGCAATCCGTTCCCAGGCGGCAGCGGCGAGTCGTTCCCGGGTAACAAACGACAACGCTCCCTGCTGCCGTTGCATTTCCTCCAGCACCGCCGCGTACTGAGCCGGATCGGTCACCACGGCGACAAAAGCGTAATTCTTAGCCGCAGCGCGAACCAGAGTCGGGCCGCCAATGTCTATGTGCTCGAGGATCTCCTCGTGGGTGCTTCCTGGCCGATGCACCACCGCTTCGAACGGATAGAGGTTGCACACCACCATATCCAGCGGGGCGATCCCCAGCCGTTGCAGTGTCTGCAGGTGCTCCGGTTTGTCCCGTCGGGCCAGGATCGCCGCGTGGATATGCGGGTGCAGCGTCTTGACGCGGCCGTCGAGAATCTCGGGAAAACCAGTCACCTCGGCGACCTCGCGGACGTTCAGCCCCGCCTCCTGGAGCACCCGATAAGTGCCTCCTGTCGAGACCAGTTCCACGCCCAGCTGCTGCAATCCCTGGGCGAAAGTCACCAGCCCCAGTTTGTCGCTGACGCTCAGTAAAGCTCGCCGAATCGTGTGTAGTCCCTCTTGCATGTTGCTTATTCCGCTATTTCAGGCCGGATACTTCTCTTGTCGCCGCAAGCCTCTGCCCCCATCCACCCATTCGGTCCGTCCAGGAGCCAGAGGCGTCTGCCCCCGCTGTTTCCAAGGCTCATGGTGCCGCAGGCGCTTGCCTCCAGGCCAGCGGAGACAGCAGCATCGCGTGATGGCCTGTCGGCTCACCAGTGAAGCTGTGCGCGGCGAGTCGGGCATTTCCCCGTCGGTACCGATTCCTGTTGGGTCGGTCACCACCAGCACACCAACCCACGAAGGAAGCCTTGGCTTGGTTAGCTCGCGCCTTTGTGTCTCGATGTCTCCGTGGTGAACCGCATCGGTTTGGCGGAGTTCGTGCGGGGATCGCCCTAGACGATTCTACTGCGCCAATGCCCATCGGCAGAAGTCGGCAGCAACATTGGGCAACCGGCGGTCAACGGCAAAAGTGCCAGCGACCTGGCGTGGCGGTGCTCAGCCAGCCGGGATGGCGCAGCGCCTAGTCCATGCCTGCTCGACAAACCATGCCGCAGGGCGAGCAAGCCCGACGCCTGGTAGCCGAACCGCGGGCGTTTACTTAACGGCCAGACCGAAATCGCCCGGCAAGCTGCGCCAGACACTGTGAATGTGATTGGCCGGGTTCCGCGCCGAATCGGGCTGCACGTTGAGGAACTCGACCAGGAAAGTTGGCCCCTGGATGCGGTAAGTCCGCGGTTGTCCCGTTTCGGTACCGCCGGCGTAAGCGAAATGAACGCGGTCGAAACCCGCGGCTTCGAGTCGGCGTTTTTCGGCCTCGGCGACCTGAGGAAGCAACTTCCGCAGATAGGCGTCCAGCAACTTGCGGAGGATTTCCTTTTGTTCTGGCCGCATTTGCGCTGCTGGCAAGCCGACCGGCTGACCGACCTTGGCGGCTCTATTACGAGCCTGCACTTCGGGGAACTGTTGAGCTTGATAGGCGATTTTCCGCTGCTGCTCATCGAGCGAGCGGAACAACTCCCGCGCCAGGTCGTCATGGTCGGGTATAGTGCGCAGGCCTTTCTTCGGCCCGGAATAGACCGTGGCCGGATTCGCTCCCCAGAAGGCCGGCGTCGAGCTGACTACTTCCCCTTTTGAGACGGTAAAGTTCAACGACAGATGGTGCCCCTCCACTCGCCAGCCCCATTCGCCGTCGCGTGACGGTTCGCCGAACACGGTGAAGAAGTACCACTGCGGATCGCGAGTCGGCCCTTTGCCCTGCTCCAACTCGTGCAGAATGGCTTCCAGGCTCATGATGGTGATCGCCGTCTGGTAACCCTCGGCACTCACGGCCGAACGCAGCAACTCACGAGCGGCTTCTTTCTGCGCCGCGTTCATCTCGAATAGGGCCACTCCTTTGCGGGTCGGCTTGCGGTCTTTCTCCAGCGGTACGAAATGCCAATTGAACCGCTCCGGGTCATCGAAAGCGAAAGTGGCTTTTTTGCACAGTTCCGGCGAGAGCGCTTTCAGGAAGCGTTGGGCCGCTTCCGTCATTTTCAAACCGGTCGGTTCTGCTTCACGGGCAAAATATGCCACTCCTAGCAAGAGCAACGCACCCGTTGCGCTCAACAGCATTTTGCGTGTCCACATGGACGTTTTCTCCGTTTGCGGTGGGAAATCGCTGCGGGCCTGAGTTCGAAGGCAGGCGTACATTTGCCCCGCCCGCAGTCGGTGCGGTCAGGCTGGCTTCCAGAGTGGTGTTATTCCAGCAGGGCCATTTTGGCAATCCGGCGGCCGGGCGTTTGCCAACCGCTCGGACCAATGCACGGCGGAGTGGTGCCCCTCCCTGGTTCTGACGCGGCGATGCCGGAGCACGGCGACAATCACCGCAAGTCCTTGTAGGAGAATCGCCGATGGATTTGCGACGCCTCCACCGGTCGGCCGTCCACCTCCGCGTAGGGGTAGATAAAGAAGTTGAGCGGCGGACCCGACTGTTGCGGCACAAGATGGATGTCCCGGCCAACGGTAAAAGCGACCCGATCCGGCGTGAGATTTCCGAAATAATACTCCACCAGCTCTGGGCGGGTGGTTTTCACCTTATTCGCCTCGGAAATATCCACGGGTATCCATCCACGCCCTTGCGGTTGGAACCACGCCCAGCAATGGTAACCGGGTACCTCCCCTTCGCCGCGCTCTTCCGGTAGCGGAAAGCCGATCTCGAAGCGGGCCGGAATTCCCTGCGCCCGAGCCAAGGCGATAAACAGACTGTGAAAATCTGTGCAGTTGCCGTAGCCGTTGTCACAGGCCCATTCCGCATCTCCCTGACCCCAGCCGGTTCCCTTCTTGCTATAGACCATGTGAGAGTTGACCACGTCGTAGAGGGCGCGGGCCAGCTGAAGCTGGTCGGTAGGCAACGGTTTGCCTTCGATCAGGCGCAGCGCCTTGCCAGCGACCGGGACACGGCTATCGGGACCCAGAAACAGCTGGGCCAGGGCAGCATCTTCCCCGCGGCTGCGCTCATCTCCTCGGACTTCCCGACGCACTACGCGATAGCTGACCGACACCGCGATGCTCCCCTCCGCGTTGGCCGAAGCTTCCACATACAGAATGCGATTGCCGTATTTCGGTTCGGTGTGCACTTCCACTTTGGAGTTGGGCGGCACTTTCCGCTCGACCACCGTCACCTCCTGGTGGGCGTTGCTGCTGGCCATGGGCAACCACAGCCGCGCCGGTTTTCCCGCTGGCAAACCGGTCACCGCCGCTTCGTAGGTGAATAGAAACTCCCGCTGCCGGGACGCCTTGGGGATTTTCGCCGTCTCTTTTTCCAGAAGCAGGCGAACTGTTTCGCCGGCACGGAAAATGACTTCGCGCTGCACGACGACCACGCGGCCCGCTTCCCGCCAACGGGCACGCAGCAGAGCCGAGTAGGTTCGCCCCGGCTCCAGAGGTGGCGTCTCAAACTCCCGGTGCCCTCCCGTTTGCTTGGTGGGCTGGTCGTTGATCGTCAGCTCCGCCTCCGCAGGTAATAGCACGATCAGTCGCGCAGTCCGCTGGGATTGGCTGGAAATTTTTTCGTGAGCCAGCAGCCATCCCGCCAGCAACATCACCAGAACCAGGGCAGTTCTCCACATAATTGGTCCTCCGTCTTGGTCAGATGAGAGCTTGGCCATAGTCAAATCCGCAAAATGGCAGCAGTAGGTGCGCGTAGAAGCACCCAGTTGGGTCCGGGATGGGCTTACGCAAACCGGGTCGCCAACCGCTTGCCGCGACCGGTCACGCCGTCGCCCAGGCTAACGCACTCAGGTAAAACCCTGCGGCACTATTTCGCCAAAAACAGCCGACCTCGCCGACCAACGCTCCCGTTGCCGACGCCGGGTCAGCTCAGCTACTGGCACAATCCTTCCCAATCCAGCCATGACTGTCTCCCTCAAGGTTATTTTATATCGCTCAGTCTCGCCAGGAAGGAGAACCCCCCCTTTTGGACTCCGCCGGTCCCGGCTGGTGGCTTTTGCGAGGCCGTGTCCTGTGAAGACGGCGTGGCCGAGTGCTCCGGCGTCGCCGCTGGCCGCACCGGCGTGCACACGGAGAGTTCGTGATTATCCCGCTTTTGCACCAATTCCTGGTACGAACCCTGTCCGCTAGGAGGTGGGCTGGACTTGATTAGGCCCCAGGCCATCGCAGCGCCCAGACCGGCCAGGAGCACCAATGCGATCAAGCCGCGATTCCACCACGCCCGTCGCTCCGTGGCCGCTAGCATGCTGACAGCTAATAACACCGTCAGCAGCGTAAAGACCGCCAGACTCTGTTGCGGAGCCGTGCCTATCTCCCATAGCCCCAACGGACACACCATGCTCTGCACCCATTCGCGGTACACGTGAAAGCAGGCGACGCAGCAACCACCGACGCTGAACGGGAATGCCAGCACACTCAGGCCTCGCCCAACCGGTTGCGCAAATAACCATCCGGCCAGCAGCACGGTGACCACCGCCATCGCGAACATCCGCTGATACAGGCAGAGCGGACAGGCCGTCAGTCCCAAGCCCCAGGTCAAATACAGGCTCCCCATCACCCCCACCGCGGCCACCAGGAACGCCAGCCCCTCCGTCCACACGCTCAGCCAGCCACAACACGGCTGCGCGGTTGCCGACGATGCATTCTCGCTCATGACGCCCTCCTTTCTGGATGCGGATACTCTTACCGGTGCGTCGCCGACCACCGGCCGGGATACCAATCCCCCTACTCGACCGGAAACCAGCGTGCTATCGCTCTCGGCGGCGCATCCCTACCGATTATAATAAGCCCTATGCCCTCCGCAAGCCAGATGCCTCTTCCGGATCACAGCAACGACAGTGCCCCGCTTCAAGGCGTGCGAGTTCTCGACATTTCGCGCGTCCTGGCCGGTCCGTTTTGCTCCATGCTCCTAGGTGACCTCGGTGCCGAGGTAATCAAAGTGGAGCGACCAGGCGTCGGCGACGAAACCCGCCATTGGGGACCTCCCTTCTGGCACGAGTTCAGTGCCTACTTCCTTTCCTGCAACCGTAACAAACACGCCATTACCCTCGACCTGGCTCGTCCTCAGGGACGCGACATCTTCCTGCAATTGTTGCCAAAAGCGGACGTCTTGCTCGAGAACCTCTTGCCGGCAAGCTTAGAGCGACTCGGATTATTTCCGGAAACGATCTTCGCCGCCAATCCGCGCATCATCTGGTGTTCGATTACCGGTTATGGCCGCTACGGGCCGCTGGCGAACACCCCCGGTTACGATTTCGCCCTACAGGCCATGAGCGGACTAATGAGTATAACCGGCCCACCGCAAGGCCCGCCTTATAAAATCGGCGTCGCCATCACCGACATCCTCGGCGGATTGTACGCTGCCGTCGCTATTCTCGCGTGTCTGCACGCTCGCAAATCAAGTGAACTTGGGTACACTATAGACATCTCCCTGCTCGACTGTGCCGTCGCCTCGCAGGTCAATGTCGCCCAGGCGTATCTGATTACCGGGCAGGTGCCACCACGCCAGGGCAACGCTCATCTGCAAATCGTCCCTTATCAGCTTTTCGACACCGCGGATGGTTGCTTAGTGCTGGCCATCGGCAACGATGAGCAATGGCGACGGTTCTGTCAGGCTGCCGGTTGTCCGCAACTCGCCGACGACCCGCGCTTTCGCACCAATCCCGACCGGGTGCGCCACCGTCCGGAATTGCTGAATTACCTGGAACCTTTGCTTCGCAGCCGCACCACGCAGCAATGGCAGGAGTTGTTACAATCCGCCGACGTGCCGCACAGTCCTGTTCTCGACTACGCCGAGCTATTCCGCCATCCTCAGGCCCAGGCGCGTCGCCTTCGCATCACCGTCCGAGATTCTCAGGGACGCGAAGTCGACTTGCTCAACACGCCTTTTCGTATCCACGGGGCCACACTTCCGCCCTTCCGTTTTCCGCCGACCCTCGGACAGGACACCGAGACGATTCTAAAAAGCTGGCTCCAGCTTACCGACGAGCAGGTGGCCTTACTGCGACAATCCGGAGTTATTTAGAGGACTCATTTCACCGTCCGCGGAGGAAAACGGCATGACGCATCAGGAATTTCTGCAACTGCGGACTTCCGGACACGGCGACATGCAGGACCTGACGCCCCGCATCACGGAAATCGTCCGCCGATCGGGCATTGCCGACGGGTTGGTGAACATTTTCTGTATAGGCAGCACCTTCGCCGTCGGTACCATCGAGTTTGAACCGGGCCTGCGCAAAGACCTGCCGGAGGTTCTGGATACACTTATCCCGCCGGGTCGGCATTACGGCCACGAACAAACCTGGCACGACGGCAACGCCCATTCCCACCTGCAAGCGACTTTATTAGGCCCCTCGCTAACCGTGCCGATTCACCGCGGCCAATTGCAATTGGGTACCTGGCAGCAAATCGTCTGCCTGGAATGTGACATCCGCCCGCGGGAGCGCAACCTCCTCGTTACTGTCCTCGGCTAAAAGGCGACAGCAACTGCAGAATCCTTTCCCGGCGATAAGCAAAAATCCGCTCCCGATCACGCCGCACTAAGAACTGATGCGCCAACCGACCCAGCCAGCTCAGCGGCAGGGCATAGTGCACGATATCACGCACCAACATCCCGTCGCCGATCGGTTCGAATTCGTGCACATGGTGCCATAGACGATACGGGCCGATGACCTGCACATCTATAAATCGGCAGGGCGGATCCCATTCCACGATCTGCGATACCCAGGTGAGTGGGACACCATGCAGCCTAAGCCGATAGTGCAGCAGACAACCCCGATAGAGTTTCGGTGGCGCATCCACAATGCGAAAATGTAACCAGCCCGGCGTAATCTTGTCTAAGTTATATGGGTCGCTGAAGAATGCGAATGCCTCTTGCAGCGGGCAACCTAAACGCTGTTCCTGTAATAGCGTATAAATTTGCATAGGCCCCTGGCTTACTTCGGTGAAATGGTCAAAAGTATCGGCGAACTGGAGTAGCTGATCTTGACGACGAAATTAATGGAGACCTGCGCCAGCACCGAAATGGGAACGTTCTGGCAAGGGGGTGCATCGGGTGCAGCACGCAGGACAATATGGCCTTCGTTCCCCTGGCCGAGCAAGGTCTTACTCTTGCCCTCGACCAGCGTTACGCCAGGGGGCAGTGGGTTGCCATACACCGTTCCTAAGTGTCGCAGCATGACATCCAGACCTATATTGCCCTTATAATCCGGGTGGCGATGCACGCGAACGGCGATCTTGACCTCTTCGCCCGGTTTCAAGGTAATCTGGTTCGGTATCGCTTCCACCTGCAGGACGTCGGCACGCTCGGTGACCGCGACGGTATGCAGGCGAACATCGAATTTTCCCCGACCACCGCCGGGAAAATAGATTTCCTGGGCCGGAATGGCGATTCGCTCTATAGTTTGCTCTTTCCCGTCACCTGTGGGCAACTGAGCTAGACCGACCACTTGAACATTCTGTACTGCGGGCTTAGCATCTGCGGCAGCAGTCAGCACCAGCACGCCCTGCGTCATGTTCGGGGGGATGACCAGCGGGTTCACCTGAACCCCCGGCGGCAAGTCCTTGATGGTAACGCTGACCGGCCCGGCAAAACCGTTCAAGCGCGTTACCTGGACATACCAAGCCATACTTCCGCCCGGTACCAACCAGGCCTTGTCGCCGTCACAGCGCAGGATAAAGTCCGGCATTGCCGGAGCAATTTCCAGGGCATAGACAAAATCCTCGCCGCCTTTGGAGAACAAATCGCGCAGGCGAAGGATATATTCCCCATCATTAGGCGCGGTAAAAGTGAGCGCCGGGTCTCTAATCGCCGCCGAGGTGTCGTCATTACTGGCCAGCACGTTTCCTTTCGCATCTAAGACATCTAAGCTCGCGTCCAGAGGCGATGTGAGTTCGGTGCCGAACCTTCGGGCGAACACTTCCGCGCGAATTGCCTGACCTTTTTTCAGACTCACGCGATAGCAATCTACATCACCCGGTTTCTGTATGCGACCATTAATGCAGACCGGGAGCTGAACGACCGCAGCCTGACTCGGCGTGTCATTAGGCTCCTGCTCGAGAATGGTCGGTAAAGAGATAACATAAACTCCGACAGCATTTGCGGGTTTACCGCCGATTTGAAGCGGCAGACGCTGGATGCCGCTCACCTGAGCAGGAATACTTAGTGTCGCGCGATCAGCTTGTCGAGCAGGCCCGATAGCTTCTACGGTAACCGTTTTCCCCGGAGAAACGCCGAGCGGAAACACCCGTGTCGCATAGGGCCTATCGTGAATGGCGATCGCATAGACCCAGCGCGGATCGCCGTCATAGATAGCATCCCGAATCTGCAAGTAATAGGTGCCGCCCTCCTGGAAATGATAAGCGAGATAGGGATCGGCGAAATAAAAGTCATCATTGCTGGCCAGTTCGCGACCACTGGCGTCATACAGGGCGATGATCGGGTCGGCGTGCTTCTGCAAATCGTGAATCTTATCCTGCAACCGAGCGCAATACACCTCGAAGGATAACGTTTGGCCGGGTTTGACCTCGAAGGCGAACCAATCCACATCTTCAGCAGCCTCGATTTTTCCGCAAACGACGCAGGGAACAGAGATTTTATTCGCGGTTTCCCGAGTATTATTCGAACCCTGTTCGATGACGACGGGGTCTTCGACCACCACGAGCTGCCCGATGGAAGAAACGCTCAGGCTGGTAGCAATGCGGAATTCGCGGGGGCCGGGCAAAGCGTCGGCCTTCGGCGTGACCCGCAACCGTACCGAACGCACGATCGGCAGTGCTCCTGCTTTATCGGGTTTCGGCGGTTCCTTGGCCGGGACTACTTCTGCCTGGACGTCGTTGCCTTCGACCAGAACACGATACGCGCCGAGAAAATTCTGCGTACCCGAAACCTCGATTTCGCTGGTCTGGCCACGCTGCACCGCCACCGGATGCGTGTGCGTGATCATGGGATACGAAATCTGCGCCTGGCACGCCCCGACTATCAGCCAGCCGGTCAGCATAGTCAGTGGTGTTAGATAGCGGCTCAGCATGGCACTATCTCTCTCAAAGCCGGAGGGAATCGTATTTAGTGCTATGGTGCGGTAGCAATTAAGACCTTTATTTCTGGGTTGGTGGAGGCAAGTTCTGGCCGGCCAATGCCTGGCGGATGCGCTCCGATTGTACTAAGGCTGAAAGCATAACCGGCGACTGAACCTCCTGATTTTGCGCCCGCCACTTCAATTGCGCAATCAGTGCCGGGTCGGCGGCGACATAGCCTTCCGGCGAAGCGACAAACCAGCGGGGTTGGCCATTGTCCGGCGGCAGGCAAACGAGGCTGGCGAGCAAGCGGGCGCTTTTCACGTCATACAGCCGGACCACTCCGTCGAACCCGCCGGCAGCGATCTGCTGGCCGTCCGCGCGCCAGGCGACCGCGTATTGTACCGAGCCAACGCTGATCGTCTGGACTGGCGAACCGTTCCGCCCGTTCCACAACCGCACCGTGCCATCGGCGCTGGCGCTGGCCAGCAGCTGGCCATCGGGGGCGAAGCAGAGTTCGTAAACTGTCGCTCCGTGGCCGCCTTGGGTACGAATCCGCTGGCCGCCACTGGCCAACTCGTTGCCGGAACGTTGGGCCCCGGCCTCTGTGCTCCACCAGACCAGAGCGGGCTCGAATCCCGCGGAAACGAGTTCTTTACCGTCCGGACGGATTGCCACTGCGGTAACGTCCAGGTTCATGCCGCTCAGGGTCATAAGACTTTTCCCGGTCGTGCTGTCGAAAAGCTTAACCGAGCGGTCTTTGCTGGCACTGGCGAGCCATTTTCCGTCCGGGCTAAATGCCACCGCATAGATGAAATCGGAATGGCCGGTGATGATCACCTCGGTTTGATGCGTTCGCAGATTCCAGAGGCGAATGGTCTTATCGAAACTGGCGGAGGCCAGGCGCTGGCCATCGGGCGAGAAGGCGACGCTGAAGATGGAATCCTCGTGGCCCCGCAATACCGCTAGCAATTCCCAGCTGTCCGTCCGATATAAACGCAAGTCGCCCTTGAAAGAGGGTTGCCCACCGGCGGCTGCCAGCAGGGTGCCGTCCGGGCTGAAGCGGAAATCGTGAACAGCGCCCAGGACGTTGGTCAAGACGCGGATTGGTTTGGCCTGGGTCAGGTCCCACACGGTGATCTGGCCATACTGGCCGACGGCGAGCAGCGGCTTGGTGGGATGGAACCGCAGTGCCGTTACCGGAGCCAGCGGGCCGACTGGTAACGCGACTTCCAACGGCCCAGGTTTTGCGTGCTTCAGCCAGTCGGCCGGTGGCGTGAAATTCGTGCGGAGAACAACGTCGAGGTGTCGCACGCGTCGCGGCCCACTGGGAGCCGTCGAAACCACAGTTTCCGCTGGGCGATCTCCCTCCGGCGCGCCAGCGTCAATCCAGCAAACAATCCGATCCATGAGCTCTTTCGGCAACGGATTGGACGAACCCTTGGGCATGCGCCGATCTTCGTCGGTAGTCAGCAGCAACTGCACCAGCGGACTTTGCTGACTTTTGCCAGGAACAATGACAGGCTTTTTCGGAGCTTTCACAGCGGCTTCGTAGCTATCCAGTGCCAGACCGCCAGAAACATCCACCTCTTTGATATTTTTGGCGCTGTGGCAGACGGTGCAGTATTTGCGGAAGATCGGACGAATGTCCTCCCAATAGGTAGGCGGCTTCTGCGTCTGGGCGGCGACCGTAGCCGTCAGCCACAGGATCGCCAGTAGCGTCAGGGGGTATCGCATCGCTGGTGCTCCCATAGGCCCTTTAGCCGTCAGGACGCAAAGGCGCAGTGGAATACTTGCAATTTACCTGGGCATCCTGGTGTTTTCGTGGTTCGCCAGAGCGGTCTTGCCGACGAAAGCCGGCAGGGGTTTTAGTAGTTGAAAAGGAAGCCGCGGGAGTTAATCAGCGTCCAGAGCAAATCTTCGACGCCGAAACGCGGGTTAGCGGCTTGCTGAATCTCGCGCAAGGCGGCTTGCATTTCCTCCGGCGAAGGCGGGCGGGAGAGCGTGACCAGGTAAAGCTCCTCGACGATTGCCGGCAGAGGCCTGTTTTGCTGCAATAGCCGATCCACGCGACCGCCTGGTTGACGGATTTTCTGATTGACCACGTCGCCGTTGAGCAAATGCAATGCCGCTGCCAGATTCGGGGACAAGCTCCGCTCGCATTCACAGGTGATGACCCGCGGTGGCCTGCCCAAAACATCCAGCAGATACGACGGCACAGACGAATCCGGCAACTGAATGGCCCGCGTCCCCAGAGGCAGCCCCTGGTATTTGGTTTGCGTGCCGGTGGCAAAGTCAATGGCGTCCGCCAACTGCTCTGCCGTCAGCCGTCGGATAGTGCGACGTGCGAAATACAGGTTCTCTTTGTCCACGGCATTGCCGGGCGTGACCTCAGCGCTGAGCTGGTAGGCACGCGAGCTCATGATGGTACGCATCAGGTGTTTGACATCGAACCGGTGTTCCACCAGGTCTTTGGCCAGGGCGTCGAGGAGTTCAGGATTGGTCGGCGGATTGGTGGCCCGCATATCATCGAGCGGTTCGACCAGCCCGCGACCCATGAAATAACCCCAGAAACGGTTGGCAAAATTGCGGGCGAAGTATGGATTGTTCGCCGAGGTAAGCCAGTCGGCCAGTTTCTGCCGACGGTCGCTGCCGTCGTCGGAGATGGGTTGGCCTTCAAAGGGTTTCGGCTTCACGACCCCGCCTTTCCTAGGGTGGGTTACCTCCCCGGTCGGGCGGAGATAAACCACGGTCTCACGACCAAACAGGCCATATTCCTGACTGTTTTTCGTACCGACGCGGGCGAAGAACGCGGCCAGGCCCCAGTAATCGTCCTGGCTCCATTTCTCAAAAGGATGATGATGGCACTGGGCACACTGCACGCGAATGCCGAGAAAGACCTGGCTGGCGATCTCCGCCCATTCGTTGGGGCCGCGACCGAGTCGGTAGAAATTCGCCGCTCCTTCCGCGTAGGTGCTGCCCTGGGCGGTAACCAATTCGCGGACGAATTGATCCAGCGGCTTGTTATCCCGCAGCGAGGCGCGGATCCAGTTGTGGAGGCTCCACATCCCTTTTTGCTGCAACAGGTCGCGATTGTTGCGGAGCAGATCGCCCCACTTCAGCGCCCAGAAGTCCACGAATTCCGGACGATTCAGCACACGGTCAATCGCTTTCTGCCGCTTATCCGGACTGGTATCGGCCAGGACCGCTTTGACCTCTTCGGGCGTGGGCAACGTGCCGATCGTGTCGAGGTAAATGCGTCGCAGAAACTCCGCATCCGAACAGATCGGCGAGGGCGTCAGACCCAGACTCCGCCACTTCGCCGCCAGCAGCTGGTCAATGTAGTTATTGGCCGGAAAATCGAAACTCACCAGCGTATCGGTGTATGGCGAAGTGACCTGGAAGACACTGGCCTGACCGCAGAACCGCACCATGATATAGGCCTCGCCCTTCCCCAGGCACTGCACCAGTCCGGTCGGAGTAACGCTGGCCAGGCCGTCGTTGAGACTGTCATATTGAGCCAGCGGCGTAACATCTTCGACGCGCCCATTGCTCCAGATCACCCGCACGACCAGCTGCTGATATTCGCCCGGCTTCATGAGGCGTCGCGGCGGCAGAATTTCCAGGCGCACCGCTTCCGGGTCGTTTACCGACGGTGCCGGCGCACCATCTTCCAGCCAGGTCACCAGCAACCGATGCTCCCACGAGCCACGTTTCAATCGCTCGCCCCCGCCGTGTTCCATCTGTAACGACGGCTTGCCCAGCAGAATGCTGCGTTCCGGGTCGCTGAGAACGACCCGGCGACCCTCGGCACTGCGGACGATCTCCGCGTAATCGCTTATCGGGTCGAAACCCAGGAGACTCAGCTTGAACCCACCGCGACCGTACTGAGCACCGTGGCAGGCTCCCTGATTGCAACCGAGCTTGTTCAGCACCGGAATCACCTCCAGGCTGAAACTGACCGGCACATCGGCGTTGGCCCGCTCTACTTTCACCGGCACCGTCACGCTTCGCCCCTGCACTTCTACCACCAGGTTCGTTTGCCCGTCGCTCTGCGGATAGACCGTCGCCTGTTCCACCCGAATCTGCGAGCCGGACGGTGTCAATTTCGCCTGACGTGTCCAGTCCCAGACGCGACCATCCTGATGATGACCGAGCACGACGATTTGCTGACGAGCCCGCGGCCCATCGAGCACGATTTCGCCGGGCAACACCTCCAGCCGTACCAACGGCGCCGTCGGCGGGTTGGCCGTCGGACCTTTCTTTTCCGCCGCCTTGGCCGCATCGTAAGCCCACGTCGGCACCCAGCAGCATCCCAGCCCCGCCAGCACAATCGTTAGCAGCACCAAGCGACCAAAGGTCATTCTCACGCAATCTGCCATTACTCCTAGGACAGGTCTAGCCCGCTTCCAACCGAAACACATTTTTCTCCGTTGGCGACAAGCCCGTGGTTTGCAAGTTAGCTGAACCTCGGTCGCGACAGAGGCTGGCCTGCAGCTGTCCGCTGCACCAGCGCGCTCCATGGCCGCTGAGCTACTAGCTTCTACGGTTCGCCGGACAATAGCAATCACACCTTCCCGTTCGCAAACTTTCAGTGTCATGGCAGGTTTCCTTGGTATCAGGTGGGACGGCGGGGATGCGAGAAGGCGGGAATCCTTGGGCGGGTCACTTGCCGTGTGCATGCAGTAGGCAAGTTCGACAAGCGGTCGCAGCAAATACTATTATGCGAACCCATTCACCTGGTTTCAAGTCCCCAGCGTGAGCGGGACCTGAATGCTCCGCGTGTCCGTTTCTTCTAATCCGGTGCAAAAGATGCGCTGTCAGCCATGCCCACAGCGCCCAGAGCTAAGGAATATCATCCAGAAGTTCGTGCAAATACTTGATGTGCAAGGCGTAGTTGAATTGGCCCTGGTTAAGCAGAGCGGCACCGAGGGTAACGATACCCACAACCTGCCCCGTCATGTCGAGCACAGGCCCTCCGCTGTTTCCGGGCGCTAAGGGCACCTGCAGCTGATAAAATCGGCAACCCTCGAACTCGCGTTCGGGACCCGCGATCTGCCCCTTGGTATAAGTCATAGGCTCCGGAACGATTTCAGCGCCAGGGTTGCCGGGATGGTCTATAACTACGACCTTGCCGGGATGGCCTATAGCTATGACCTCCGTCCCTGGCTTCAACTCCAGGTCCCTAGGCCCCAGTCTGAAGACGTACACCTGCCTATGCTTGAGCCAGTTTTTGATCCGTGTACATTCGATGATCGCCAAATCGGCTTTCGGGTGAATGGCGTAAACCTCGATGCCATCCTGTGGTGCTAGAGTGATCGTTCTGCCGTCTGCACGCTCGAAGAAAAGAACTTGCCACTTGGGCTGAAAAGGCAGGTTAGGCATGGGTTCCCCTAAGGTTTCTTGCGCGCCCTCCACGACATGCCTGTTAGTAACGACAAACCAGCGAATTCCCTTTCGCTTTTGAGTGCTGATCACGAACCCAGAACCAAACCCTCGACCGTCTGACCGTGGGCGCCTGCTAAGCAGCATTGGCACTCCGCGAAATACCCGTTCAAACAGGGTGCCCGCGTCGAGGGTTTCGCTGTACCGTATTAGGTGCATCAGCGGGCGCCAGTTTTCCTCCCGTACGTTGGTCACCGGGGTGTCGTCGGCTACATCTCCGCAATCTCTAAGTTCGCGGAGCTTCATCTCAGTAACCGGGCCCAGTTTGGCGCCGGCCTCATCGCGATAAAAGAATTGCGGCTCGCGGCTACCTGTGAAATGACCAACCAGGAAATATATGCCTATAATCAGCACAAGGATCCCGACAGCCGCAGCTGAAATCCAGGCCCCTTTTCCGACGTCAAGGTCGAGCAACCGACCGCCTGTCCTGCCACCGGCCTTGGCCAGTCCAGGCAACGCCTCTTCCAACTTTTTCCACTCACTTAGCCCCGCAGTCCAGACATAGGTGGACAGGGAAATTTCCTTAGTGATGAGCAATTCTAAGAGTCTAGCCTGGGGAACTGGCCCTGCCTGATTCCCCTGGGAATCCATGTAGTACCAGGCGTCAGCCGGAGGGCTGGCTCCATCTGCCGCAGTTCCTGGCGTCGCTGGACCGCCAGCTTGCCCACCAATCTGGTGTTGCAGTGTCGCCTGCGATTCCGGTGGGAAGAGTTGTGTCAGCGAGCTGGCGGGTTGCCAGGTGCGGCCATCGCTGGAGATACTGTGAAACGGTTGTAATCGGCCGCGGTCTTTCAACCTCTTGAGTTGTTCGATATTCAAGGGCCCTAGTAGTTGCGTGCCCAGACGTACATAATAAGTGGCTCCGTTCATCGTTTTCCCCACCTTTAGCGTGTCAGAAAGTAGAGCACAACCACCACCAGCACCAGACAAACCAGCACCGAGATGGCTACCACGGTCTGTCGCCAGCGTGTTTCCACCGTTTGGGCCTCTTCTAAGGCGCGCTCGTAAATTTGCTCTAAATAAGCTGGTAGACACTTCCGCCAGCGGAAGATAACTTCCTCATAAGCAGCGAGTTCCTCGGTGGTGACGTCGGGCTTATTAGCCACCGCATAGACCTCGCTGAGTTCGCGAACCCAGTCGAGTGGCTGGCGATACCGCATCCATAATTCATCCGCTGGGCTCAGCCCCAGTTGCATGGCCAGCTGATTCCACTCCTGGAAAAGCTGCTGACCCGCTGTGAAATCGCGTTGCATCATCGCCTTCTTCAACCGCTGGCCGACGCGATCCAGGTGTTGTCGCAGCTCTTGGACCTGGAGGTTCTGCATATATAGCGTCGCCATCTGCAACAGATGCTGTGGCACCGGCGTGCGCCAGCGCGGATCGGTCAACTCGGCATAAAGGGCCTTAACTTTCTCCGGTTCATTGCGCTGGATCGCCAGTTGCAATTCCGCACCGAGGGTTTTGAGGCGTTCCGTCTCCAGTTCGCGGATTTGTCCATCAATCGCCGGATAGACCCTTCCCAGTCTGGTTTCGATTTCCCGTAGGACCTGCAACCGCTCGGCCAACGGCCCGCCAGTCAGGCATAGTTGTCTGTACCTCTTGAACACCGGCTCGACGTTGGGATAGATGCCGAAAGCAATATTGAGCTGTGCCGCCTGTTCCATACTAATACGCGGAGCGGCCGGCCAGTTGTACATCAGGATCACGTCCTGCCAGGCCTGGGCTTCCGGAAAATTCAGTGCTGATATTAGCTCTAATAACGCTGGCGGTTCTGACGCCAGATGTATCGCTTCGGGATAGCGGCCTTGCAGGAGATATTCGTCACAGCGCTGCAATCGGCGAAGTGCTGCCTCCGAAACCTCCTTGAATTGTTGCGCCAGTTGCACCAGTTCTTCGGTGGCCCTCAGGTCCCCCGACTCTAGCACTCCGCGAATCTTCCCCACAATTTCTTCCACACGCGCCATGGTTATTGGTTCCCCGGTTGATCCTGAGGATAAACGATCTCAATTAGCCGCAGTTCACGGTTTGCTAAAACGAGAACAATCAAACCCGCAAGTCGCTGTCTCAACTCTTCCTTGGAGTAGTTAGCGGGGATATGCAGAATCAGCTCCAATTTTTCCTTTTCGTTGGGAGGGCCACATTCGAGCCGCAGTCCCTTGCCAAGTTGATATTGTAGATTTGGATTGTCGAACTGTTTGTCTTTCCAGACCACGTGCTTGGTATCCCCATCGGCATTGGGGGCTAAAACTAGCATTCTGTTTACTGACCTCTTGGCTGCTTCGTAGATAAGGATTTTATCCCCCTTCCTAGCGTCGTTAATCTTTATAAATTTTTTGTCCTGCGAAGGCTTGATCCTGTCGAAAGCTTCGGCAAGAGCTTTTTGCGTCTCTTCCTGAATCCTCTTGTCCAGAGCCTGGCCGAGCAATCCCTGCTTTGTCAGTGATTCGGTGACTTTTGAGGCAGCTTCCTTAGTCAATTGTTCTTTCACATCCGTAAGCGACTTGCGTATCACTTCAGCGAAGGACATGTGCATACCGTCCATTTCTTTCCGCCAAGCCTCCAGCTCGGCCAGTTTGGCCTCCAATTCTTTTACGCGCTTATTCGCACCTTCTTCGAGCTTCTTCGCTTGTTCAATTGCCCTAGCCAGATCCTTGCGCGCTTGCGATAGCTGCGTCGCGTTCTCCTCGGATCTGTTCCGGAGACGCGTTAATTCCTCGCGCAAATCCTCGACTGCAGATGCGTACGGGTTCTGCGTTGCGTTCGCTTTCTGCAACTGCTCATCCAAGCGTTTGTTCTCAAGGCGTATATAGAAAAACCCGACCGCTAAGGCGACAGTGAGGCTTAAGTGCAGAAGTGTCAGCACAACAAGCCACCAGGGGGTGCGGGCGGATTGGCGGGAGGTGGTGCCGAAAGAGGCAACCGCTGGCGGCGGAGCAGGAGGCGGCGGCGAAGCCGGGGCGGCGACGGAGGCAGGTGAGGCGTGGCTTATGCCCGGGTTGTGGCGGATCGGGCCGCCGACCTGGACCTGAGAAAATGACGCCGATGTAATGGGCACGGGATCATCCGCGGCCAGGATGAATTGGTCACTAGCTCGGATGCTCTGCCCCCGGCGAGCCGCTTCCGTGTAGGGATCCTCAGCCGGCTTGTGGCCACGCAAGGCGGTCAGGTCCACTTTGCGTGGGCTGGCTTTTGCCTCGGCGATCTTTTCGCTACCGGGCGATACCACGCGCACGCTGCAAGTCACTTCGCCGGGCAACTGGATATAGCGCGTCGTGAAGGTTACCTGCCAGCGTTTCTCCACCGGCAACAACGCGATGACTTCCTCCAGCAAGTCGAGGAGGGGAAGCGAATCCTCGGCGATCAGGTAAACCGGAGCCGTCGCATTCTCCGAGACGTATTTGAGTAGGAGTCCGGCCCAACCGGCATCGCCGGTCACTCGTTGCCAGGTAGTACAGGGACGCGGCTGGGAATTGCCCTGGGGAACCGCTCGGCCTGTCGGCAGTTCCTTCACCTGACCATCCCATTGCTGCTCCAGAAAACCAGGCTGACGTAATAACCAGACCGGCCCGGCCTGGGGCAGTTCACTCGGACTCAGCACGACATGATGGGCGAAATAATTACTGCGGCCTGAATAATCGGCCGGAGCGGGGGCAACACGCGACAGGATGAAAAGGCTCTGTCCGTCCAGGTTAGCTCGCGTGTACATGTACACCACGGGATTGTGTCCGGAACGCAAATCCCATTTGTACACACTTAGGTCGTGCAAAAGCCGTTCCAGGCGTTTGGACAAACCGCGTGTGCGAGCTACGGTGCAAAAACCGGTTGTGCCCAGGTCAAGACCGCGTTCGGCCGAGGTGTACAACAGTTCCTGTACCATGGCGGGTTCCTTTCTTGAATTTTTCGGTTTTCGCTGACGGAGTGCGCCAGGCATGACACCCCAGGAGACGGTGCCGCCCGCGACCAGTTGCAGAACGTGGCTGGCGGTTAGAGTTTCTCGATTCTGCGCAGCGAAAGCACCGCGCCCGGTAGCGCATGCATCAAACCGAGCAGGAACGGCACCGCCACTCCCCAGGGCTGTACGGATCGCGGTTGGACAGCAGGTACAATTCGACCATCGCCCGTGCGGACCGGATGCGGCAGCCTCCCCAGTGCACTCACCGGGACAAAAGCCACTCGGGAAAAATTCGACCGTGCAGCACCCACTACCTCCGGACAATACTGCTGCAGGAGCTGCTCCAGCAATTGCGAGCGACGAACGATGCGGTCAGAATCGAGCCCGCCCAGGCCGCGTACGGTTCCCCACGGCTCCTCGTTCAGGCGATCTTCACGGATGAGTGGATACCAGACATCGGCTTTACTGGCGGCGACGACCAGCAGTTGGTCGAACATCTGGCTGGCAGAAAGCTGGGTCAATCGCCGCACTCGCGCGACCGCTTCCGCCAGCACCAGGTCCTGCCGTTCCGGTCGCGGCGAGAAAACGTAATCAATTCCCACCTGACCATTTTGCCGCTGGTACAATTTCAGCAACTCCGTGCGGAACCGTGGGTCCGCCGTCATATCGAAAACATAAATCCACACCTGCGAACGCGCCAGGTGCCAGGTTACTGGAGCCTGGGGATCATCCTGACCGGGCAGGAAATGCTCACCCGCATTGTCGTACAGGCAGACCATGCGTTGCACTTCGTCCGCCCGTGTATAAGCCGGATGCCGCGGATTGGGCCGCAACACAAATAGAAACGGCTTCGAGTAGCGCACCGTGTGTTCGCCATAATTCACCGACTCATACATCGCCCCGACCGTTTCCGTCTTGCGAATCAGATTGGCCAGTGGAATAAAGCGGTCTCCCTGCGGATGCAGGAAAAGATTTTGCTCATATTCGGCCAGGGCGAGATTGAGTGCGGGTTCGGCATCAGCGAAGTCCAGGGCAAATTGTGTAGGCAGCAGTCGGCGTAACTGCCAGGTCAAAGCGGCCAGGTAAAACGATTTGCCAGAAGCCGGCGTTCCCAGCACCGAAAAGTAAAGGGGTGCCATTTCCAGCGCCACTCGCGGCAAACTGAGATGACAATGCGGACAGGCCAGGTACCGGCAAACCATCCCCATCAAATCCACGGCCTCTCCGCTCATCGTGAACACACTGGGCAAAAATCGCAACGGTTTGTCCGGCCCCAGGAGCGGATCGCCCGTCAAGGATTCGTGGGCGGAGACCCACAGCACATCGGCTGTGTCAAACTCTTCCCAGCAATACGGGCAACAGGTTTTGGCCAGCACGAGCGACCCTCGCGGTTGCGCCTCTCCCACGCAGTCGGTCGGCTAACCACGAAGACACCACGGCATGAAACTACCATCTCCCCGGTCCCTTCGTGTCCTGATGTCGTCGTGGTTGCTGGTCCGCCGCCTTCCCGCCTGCTCTGGTCGCGCACAGCACTTCTTAGCATACCGTCGGCGTACCCTGTGGTCAAGCGTCGGCGGGGCTGTTTCATAAGCGGATGTTGTAGGCGATTTTGCGAGAACAGAGACGCCAAAAGAATGCCGA
>Ga0209478_1000410_pt1 | contig 58604 bp, 52 predicted proteins | sample DewCreD2012metaG_5_FD_184109 | JGI IMG/M metagenome (GOLD analysis project Ga0209478, IMG submission 184109) | Hot spring sediment bacterial and archeal communities from British Columbia, Canada, to study Microbial Dark Matter (Phase II) - Dewar... ...
TGCCTTTAGAACCAATTCAGTCCGCTATTGATTCTCTTCACTTGCCGATTCATCTGGAAGTGCGCGAGGTTCAGCGTTGCGGTTTTCGAGCTGTCCACGTGGAAATCCGTGCAGACGAGCAGCCTCCACAGCATCGTTATGTTGACGATATTGAGCAACTCATTTTCCAAGCCGCTATCACGCCATCCCAGCGAGAATTAGCGCTGCGTATTCTGCGGCGATTAGCCCTCGCCGAAAGCCATGTCCACGGCACGCCTGTCTCTCGTGTGCATCTCCATGAAGTCGGGGCTTTGGACAGCATCGCGGACATTCTCGGTGCTGCTGTGGGTTTAGACCTGCTCGGTGTTCAAAAGTTTACAAGTCGTCCGGTTCCAACCGGGCGTGGGACCGTCCAAACCGCACATGGATGGATGCCAGTACCCACACCCGGCACACTCGCCTTATTGCAAGGGGTGCCTTTAGCACCTAGTGATGTGGAATTTGAATTGACAACTCCAACAGGTGCTGCCATTTTGACAACTGTTGTACACGAATATACATATACGCCGGCCATGCGCATCGACCGTGTCGCCCACGGCGCTGGCAGAAAAAATTTCTTAGACCGCCCGAACATTCTACGACTCTGGATTGGAGAAACTATCACCAGTCAAACAGGAGATAGTTACGAAGGCGACTTCATTGCCGTGTTGGAAACACACGTTGATGACATCACACCAGAAGTGCTAGCCTATTGTCAGGAACGATTGATGGAGTGTGGAGCACTCGATGTATTTATCACACAGGGAATCATGAAAAAGGGACGAGCAGGATTTCGCATCACTGTGCTTGCAAATCCTATATCTGTCCAAACTCTCGAAGAAATCATTTTCCGCGAAACAGGCACACTCGGCATTCGCAAATACTGGTGTGAGCGAACGAAACTCATACGAAAATATATTCAACATGAGATATCTCATTCGGCCTTGCGGTTTTCACAAGCATACCTGCCAGACGGTTCCCTAGTGAGTAAACCGGAGTACGAAGAATGTGCACGGCTGGCACGCGCCTGGAATGTTCCGTTGCGACAAGTCTTGCTTCATTGCTATTCGAGGATAGCAGAGACATCTCCACCACTATCTCCAGCATCTCAGACAGTTGTATCTGATCTAAGAATAGGTCAGAATAAGGAAACGTAATGTTGACTATGCTGATGAAAGTCTAGGCAGAACCTAGATATTATGTATAATACAGTATATAATTTAACTTATTGATAGGTGAGTTTATGCTTACATCAAGAGATATCCGTCAACAATTCATTGATTTCTTTTGCAAAAGGCACGATCATGTTTATGTGCCATCATCACCGGTAGTTCCATACAATGATCCCACGTTGCTCTTTACAAACGCGGGAATGAATCAGTTCAAGCCGTACTTTCTGGGTACGGAAAAGCCACCTTACAAACGCGTGGCCAACACGCAAAAATGCATTCGTGCTGGCGGCAAACATAACGATTTAGATGATGTAGGTAAGGATACTTATCACCATACTTTTTTTGAGATGTTGGGTAATTGGAGTTTTGGTGACTATTTCAAGAAAGAAGCGATCACCTGGGCGTGGGAACTGCTAACCGAGGTTTGGCAGATCGATCCAGCCAGGCTTCATGTCACCGTTTTCGAAGGCGACCCCGAGAACAACATCCCGCGTGACGAAGAAGCCGCTCGCTATTGGCGCGACGTTGGCGTACCTGCTCATCACATCCATTACGGGGGGAAAAAAGATAATTTCTGGGAAATGGGAGACACAGGTCCTTGTGGGCCTTGTACGGAAATACATTTTGACCGTACTGCTGATAAAAGTGGTGGAAAATTGGTTAATTCTGGGACTGATTTAGTGATAGAGATTTGGAACCTAGTTTTTATCCAATTCAATAGAAATGAAGATCAAAGTTTAGCTCCTTTACCTGAAAATCATGTCGATACTGGTATGGGATTTGAACGCATATGTGCAGTTCTTCAAAATAAGACTAGTAATTATGATACAGATGTTTTTACACCTTTATTCACAGCAATTCAGCAGATAACTGGTGCTCCTCCGTATACAGGGCGTCTGGATAATCATAAAGATATCGCCTATCGAGTGATAGCCGATCATATCCGGGCATTGACGTTTGCCCTCACAGATGGAGCTGCAATCGGAAATATCGGACGAGACTATGTACTACGACGAATTCTTCGACGTGCAGAACGGTATGGAGTACAATACTTAGATACACGAGAACCATTTTTGTATAGATTGGTTCCCATTCTAGTAGAACAAATGGGGGATGTATTTCCCGAGTTGCGTAGAAATCCCCAGCAAGTCCAGGCGCAAATTCATGAGGAAGAAAAAGCATTCCTACGCACTCTACACCGGGGAATTAAACTATTTAAACAAATTGCTGAAGAAACGCGTCAGTCAGGACGTGACACCATTAGTGGTGAGGATGCCTTCAAATTACACGACACCTATGGACTATTTATTGATATTACACAGCAAATGGCAGCGGAAGAAGGCTTGCGTGTTGATGTCCAAGGTTTTGAAAATGCTATGCAACAGGCGCGTATTAAAGCTCGTGAAGCAAGCAAGAAGTACCATATGACAACCATTTCTGGCGAATTGCCGCCAACTGATGATCACTACAAATATCTCCCAGGCTCCATCACCGCTCAGATCGTAGGTTGGCTTCAGGACAATCAAGTGAATACTCAAGGTGTTGTTCCACAAGGAATAAATCTAGCTTTGTTATTAGATCGTACCAATTTCTATGCGGAGCAGGGAGGACAAGTTGGTGATACTGGATACATTCGTAGTTTACAAGGAGAAGCTACCTTCATTGTCGAAGATACTCAGCGTTTGGGTGATGCCGTCCTTCACATAGGTTATCTCCAAAATGGAGAATTACATGTCGGACAAGAAGTTGAACTGACTTATGACCTGCCACGCCGCCAGGCCATCATGCGCAATCACACTGCCACGCATCTCCTCAATCATGCCCTGCGGAAAGTGTTGGGATCTCATGTCGAACAAAAGGGTTCCCTTGTCGATGACACAAAGACCCGCTTTGACTTTAGTCATGACAAGCCATTGACACTGGAACAGATACGCCAGATCGAGCAGCATGTCAATGAGATCATCCAGGCTGATCAACCGGTCATTGCTGTTGTCAAGCCTCTGGCGGTGGCACGGGAAATTCCAGGAGTCCGTGCCGTGTTCGGAGAAAAATACCCCGATCCGGTCCGAGTCGTCCTTATAGGCACGCACTCGCCAGAACATGTGACCTTGGAGAACCCCGCGGAGTTCTGCGGTGGTACTCATGTGGCGCATACTGGTCAGATCGGCTGTTTCAAGATTCTCTCCCAAGAAGCCGTTGCCAAAGGAGTGCGCCGCATCACAGCAATCACTGGGCCGGCAGCTTTTGATCTAATCCAGAGCCGAGCTTTCCTGTTGGAAGACCTCGCTCTCCAGCTTCAGTGCCGGCCTGAGGAAGTGAGAGAGCGCATCACGAGCCTGCAAGATCAGCTCAAAAAGCTTCAGGAACAATTGAAAAAAAGCAGTACAGTGGATCTCACGGCGCTGGTGGACAAGTTATGGGCCGATGCACCACTGATTGGCTCTACCCGCCTTATTATCGCCCAATTGCCCAACGATGTGCCTCTGGAAGCTGTCCGAGCCCAAGTGGACCGCCTCAGGCAAAAGTGCCCCTCTGCCTTGGTGGTTTTCGGTTGGATCGATAGCAGCGGCAAAGTACCTCTCCTTGCGGCAGTAACACCTGACCTTGTGGGCAAAGGCATTCATGCGCAGGCTCTGGTCAAACAACTGGCCGCTATTGTTGGCGGGGGGGGAGGAGGCAAAGCGGATTTTGCCCAGGCAGGCGGGAAGTTGCCGGAGAAATTACCCGAGGCTCTACAACTGGCTGAACAGTTGGGGCGAAACTGGTTGAACCCTTCCTAGCGACCCTCGTGTCATGCCGCTTTAGAGCGTGTCATGCGGCTTTAGAACGAGATGCAAAATCGCTGGATGGCTCGCGGAGGGAGGGCGCCTCAAAATCGATCATCTGGAGGCGTTTCTCAATCTGATCCGCATAAGCCTCGGAAAGCTCGCATCCCCAATAACGACGGCCCAGTCGTTTGGCCACTGCCAATGTAGTGCCACTCCCTGCAAACGGGTCAATGACCAAGTCACCGGGATGGGTAGCGACGCGGATAATGCGTTCCAAGATGGCTTCCGGCATTTGGCAAGGATGACCGACGCGTTCGCGAAAAGTCCCACAAACGCGAGGGATGTACCACACATCCTGGTCCGGGCGGAAATGTTGCGCGGTTTCTTGAGGACGCAAAATCCAGGTATCATCGGGAACCTTTCCTTTGGGATTAGCTCGACGATCCGCATATGTGGTTAGCCTGGCACTGGGAACGCGCACGGCATCGGCATTGAAGGTACATTGTCTCGGATCACATACATAGTAAAGAATATGAGCATGTGAACGAGAGAATTTTCTACTACATGCGACTCCAAAAGTATAATGCCAAATGATCCAATTCCTCATTATTAATCCTATAGAATCCAGACGAATCTTATATTCCGCCACATATTCATCCCCAATAGCAAGCCAGAACGAACCTGTGGGTTTCAGCAGGCGAATTGCGGCTTTCATCCATTGTTCTGCCCACTCCAGATACTCGTTCCGTGAACGTCGGTCATTATAAATATCATAATTGTAACCAATGTTAAATGGTGGGTCTGCAAAAATGAGATCCGCACAGGCAGGAGGCATGCTTTTCATGATCTCGATACAATCACCAACCAGAACCTGGTTCACTCTCATATTAACCCATCTCCTGTGGACAACTGCCGTGATCGCCGAGCCAATTGGACAAAGTCGTCGCGATTGTTGCAAGGTCACTTTTCTGAAAGAAGGCATACCGCCATGGGCTCTTTGCATGGCCACAGGTATGCGAAACCGAGTGGATGAAGAGATCGGTTCTGGTCGAAAAGCAGCAGGGAAGTCGTGAAGTGGGCCGCTAATAGAGCCGAATCTATCCCAGCAGTTGACTGACCTTGTTGATGGTAAAGTCAGAAACCCCTATTGCTTCGGCCAGCCCAACAGGGGTATAAGACATGCCGAAAAAACTGCGGGTGTTGTGAGTTCCAAGCGGTGACCAGGACGTCCCGGATCGCCGAACAAAGGCGGCTCCAGCAGTGGCAACGAGGCAGAGATGCGCCATTTTCTCCGCGTTGTGCGTTGCGCATGGCCCTACCGATACGCTTTCGCCGCTTCCGTGATGTGTGCACTGCTCGTTGCGGTGTTATGGAGCGCGAGTCTATCCGCTATTTATCCCGTTTTGAAAATCCTGAGCAGTGACAAGAACCTGCAACAATGGGTGAATGAAGAAATCGACCGCCTCCAGAATGAGCTGGAAAAACCTGAACGGCGGTTACTGTTGGAGCGCTTGCGAGATGATATCCGAAGGTTAGAGGAGATCAATCCGCCTAATCGCGAGACTTTGGAACGTAAAGCGACCCAACAGATCGCTAAGCTGGAGGGAGAGCTGAACTACTACGCCATTTGGATCTACCGCTATCAACTGTTGAAGGCGAAAGTCATCCGTCATTTGCCTGAAGACCGCTTTGCGACCTTCGTATGGATCATGACGGCGGTGATCATCGGCGTAGCACTGAAAGGCATTTTCGAATTTCTCCATGAATCGCTCGTGGGTTATGTGACCAATCGGGTTCTCTTTGATCTGCGTAATGGCATGTTCCGCCAAGCCTTGCGGCAGGATGTGCGGCAACTGGCCTCGCAGGGGACGAGCGATCTCATGGCTCGCTTCACCAACGATACCGAACAAGTGGGGTCGGGTCTCAAGGTCCTGTTAGGCAAACTGATCGGCGAACCGCTCAAGGCTCTGGGATGCCTGATAGTCGCTGCTATGATTAGCTGGCAGTTGACACTCGTCTTTGTTATAGTCGTCCCAGCGACAATAGTCGTGTTGCTGCGTGTCAGCCGGTTGATTCGGCGTGCCGCTCGGAAGGTCCTGGAACGCATGTCTGCCATGTATCAGCGGGTCCGGGAAACGTTTGATGCTATCCGAGTCGTCAAGGCCTTCACACGGGAAGCCCATGAGCGCCGCCGATTCCACAGCGTCAATCGCGCTTTCTTGCAGAAGTCCATGCGTCTCCTGGCCATTGATGCCGCAGCAGGGCCTTTTGTCGAAGTCCTAACTGTTTTTGCCATTGGTTTGGCGCTGGCCTCTGGAACCTATCTTGTGGTTACCGGGAAGACCCACATTTGGGGCATGCGCATGACCAGTGAGCCGCTCGGCTTCCCAGCCTTGCTCCAGCTTTACGCTTTGCTTGTGGCGACTGCGGACCCGATTCGCAGGCTCTCCAGCGTTTATGCGAAACTCCAGGCCGGTGAGGCAGCGGCGGCTCGCATCTTCGAACTTTACGATCGTGCTCCGAAAGTCACCCCCAATCCGGGAGGGATACGCCTGACCGCTCTCAGGAAAGGCATCGAGTTCCGTAATGTCTGCTTCAGCTACACAACACCAGAGAATCCCGCCTTATGTAATGTGAATCTGACGGTCCGTGCCGGAGAAGTCATCGCCGTTGTCGGAGCCAACGGAAGTGGCAAAACGACTCTGCTCGGCTTACTGCCGCGCTTTTATGATCCCGATAGCGGAGCGGTCTTAATCGATGGCATCTGTTTGCGTACAGTTCATCTGCGGTCACTGCGCCGATTGATCGGGCTGGTAACCCAGGACACCTTGCTCTTCGACGACACTGTTTATGCCAACATCGCTTATGGTCGCCGGGGAGCGACACGCGATGAGGTGATCGCTGCCGCGCAGAAAGCTCGTGCCCACGAGTTCATCATGAAAAAACCCCAAGGTTATGAAACCCGCATGGGAGACGCGGGGGCCAATTTTTCCGGAGGAGAAAAGCAGAAAATCGCCTTGGCCCGCGCTATCCTCCGTGATCCGGCTATCCTCATCTTGGACGAGTTCAGTAGTGCTATCGACCCGAACAGCGAAGCAGACATCCATGCGGCCTTGCGCGAATTCGTCGTGGGACGAACAGTCTTCCTGATCACCCACAAATTGCACACCCTTGAAATTGCTGACCGTATCGTTGTGATGGATGCAGGATGCATTGTCGACGTGGGTACACACGCCGAACTTATCGCTCGCTGCCCGTTGTATCAGCGATTGTGTGAGCCGGGATCATCAAGGATAGCCGCATGAAGCTGACACCCCTTACCCCACTCGGAAAAGTCCATACTTACTTCGCAACAATCCAACTCAGGCGTTTACCCATCTGCGGGGCGATAACTCTCCTGATCGCCGCTTTTTTGCTCACGCTCGACAGGACGGATTTGGTTCATAGTCATGAAGCGCGTGCCGCTCAAAACGCCCAATATATATTGGAAACCGGTGAGTGGGGATTGCCACGATTGTTCGATGGGCGTTTGGAACTGCAAAAACCCCCCGCCTATTACTGGTGTGTTGCCGGGATCAGTCGTTGGCTCAATTCCGGGCGGGTCACAGCTTGGACCACCCGATTGCCGTCTGCTCTTATGGGCATAGCCTGTATTGTCGGAGTGTATGCATTCCTGCGCCAATTAGGTCGTCCATATACCGCTCGTGTCGCTGCTGTGGTGCTAGCTACCGCAATCCACTTCACGGCCCTGTCGAGAATCGCTCGTATCGACGTCCCCCTAACTGCTGCGGTCTCCTTCTCGATTTTCAGCTTTTTCCTGGGGTGCATCAGTCATAGCCAAGGAAAGCGGTTTCATTCGCTTGCGTGGCATTTTCTAGCGGGGCTGAGCGTCGGCATCGCGATGTTATTGAAGGGACCTATCGGAATCGCCCTCTTCGGGTGTGCTACTGGCATGTGGTGGCTCATAGAACATCGACGGGTAAATTGGTCAGGGGTTGTCACCCTGATAGCGACAGCCGCTTGCGTGGGATTGCCTTGGTTCCTGTGGGCCAACCGAGCTACCGAAGGAGAACTTTTCCGAGTCTTTATCCTCCATCACAATATCGCCAGGTTCAGCGGCACATCCTCGCAATTGGCTACTCATCCCTGGTGGTTCTACATTCCCCGCTTCACCTTTGACTTCCTACCGTGGTCGCCATTTTTTTTCTTCGGTATATACTACGTCCTCAAAAAAAATATGTGGAAAACAGATCATATATTGCGTTTTAGTCTTATCTCATTCTTATCTATATTATCACTGTTGTCATTATCGCATTTCAAACGCTCAGATTATCTCCTTCCTGCTTATCCGTTTGCCGCTATTTATATCAGTTGCGTCATTCAGAATTGGTGGGAAAATCAAGGCTTTTCAACAAGGAAACGTTCTTTACTATTTTTTCATAGTCTATGGATAACTGTTATTGTAGGGTGGATAGTCATAGTTTCGGCAGTGGAGCCACACCTCCGCACACAGGACAAGAGATCACAGTTCGCAGCGAGCATACGTCACGTTGCGCCAGCACCTCAGCCTATCATACAATTTCGTATGGAAGACCATCTTTTATCCTTTCATTTGGGAAGACCACTCGAAACGATTGTCGAATGGCACGACCTACATCAAATAATTTATCATTATAAATACAGTTATATAATCATGCCAAAGGAATATGTTTATCCTGCAGCGAATATATTATCAGATATCAAATGGAAAAAATTATTAGAATCTAATTTAACCAATAATAGAATTTATATATTTTTATCTGCGTGCCAATAGCTCTGCAGCAACAACGGAAATAATGGTGACCGGCCAAGACCCACTCCTCGGCGATGTCTGTCCTTGCTCCACCCCCTACCCATCCAGTGGTGTATCCATAAACTCCTACATTAGGGACTGGGACGGGTCCATCCAGGCTTCAACCGCCATTACCAATCTGCGAAATAACCCGCAAATACGGTGAAACGCAACGATGTCTCACACAAGTGAGGGGATAAGTCTAGTGCTAACCGTGACAGAGGTCACGCCGCATTTGTCCTTGCTAAGCCAATGGCAAGAGACACTAAACCGTATGAGTTTACCTCACGAAATCATTATTGTCAGCAGCAGCTCTAATATTACGGCGTTGGAGAATCGTTTACCACCTCTCCAAGGAATAATCTGGACTCAAGTCGATGAAACAAAGGGAGTAGGGACTTACTTACAAAGAGCATTGTTACGGGTCAACTATCCATACCTCTTGCACCTCACCTTGGATTATCCATATTCCGCAAAGGATTTCAAACATATGTGGGAACGGATTCATCAGGTTGACGATCTGCTTCACAAACCACCAGACATCGTAAATGGCTGTCGCACAGGGTTGCCGACACCACCCCTATGGAAGATCCTGGGTGGCGGCTGGCGATTATTTTGGCGCATCTTCTCAGGGCTTCCTTATCATTCATCTTATCCTTGGCACGGGAGTTTCGCTATCGTATGGAGATACCTATTTCGTTGGATATACGGCATACCCTTGTTGGATCCATTGAGTGGATGTAAGCTCTATCGTACAGCATTCCTAAAACGTATCCCTATCCAGTCAAAAGATATATTTATACATATAGAATTATCTGCGAAGGCCACATTTCTCACATCAATAATTGATGAAGTTTATCTATCTCCTCAAAAGGTGCCAGTATTAACACCAAAGTTATCAGAATTATATAATGATTGCTGGCTATGTTTTAAAGATCCACAGTTTGCATAGTATTCGATATATGATACACTATTATTCTGAGTCTTTATATTCGATATCATGATTAAGCAGAGAAAACGCTGGCTGTTTGTTACTGGAAAACTAGCGGAACCCGCCTTGCGTCGGATAGTCGCAGAATTATCGCAGAAAATCGATTTCGATTACCAAATCATCACATTAAATATCTCTGTAGCAGCATTAATGACAACGGAATGGGTTGCACGCCATTTTCCCAAAAATGTAATTGGTGATATTATACTACTTCCTGGGTTATGCCGCGGCTCACCGGAGATTGTAACTCAGGCGACAGGAATTCCGGCAAAGCATGGGCCACGCGATTTACTTGACCTTCCAGAATACTTCAACTTGAAAAGTAACAAGCTCTTGGACGATTATGGTAAATTCGACATTGAAATAATTGCAGAAATCAACAATGTACCCAGCAAACCATGGGATACAGTTCTTGCAGAGGCTCAAAAGTATCGTTCAGATGGAGCGGATATTATCGATATAGGATGTGAACCAGGTAATATTTATCATCAGGTAAAAGATGTAATACAACGACTATGCGACTTGGGGTTTCGCATATCAATAGATTCATTAAAACCTGAGGAAATAGAGCTTGCACTCGAAGGTGGAGCTAATGTGGTATTAAGTATCAATTCCACTAATATCAAATATGTACCGCATTGGCTTGAGCGTTTTCCGAATGTAGAATTCGTAGTTATACCAGACACGGTAAATGATCTAACAACTTTGTATAAAAATGCTGAACAGCTTTTGCGATGGAACGCGAAAATCCGGGTCGATCCAATCCTTGAGCCTATAGGACACTGTTTTTTTAATTCACTGCTAAGGTATGCTAAAGTACGTTATGAGTATCCAGATATTCCCATGCTCATGGGTGTCGGTAACATCACGGAGCTGACAGAAGTCGATTCTGCCGGCATCAATGTAATACTTGCAGCGATCTGCCAAGAGTTGAAAGTCCAAAGTGTGTTGACCACTAGTGTCGCGAATTGGTCACGTTCGTCGATCAAAGAGTGGGATCTTGCCAGGCGTCTTGTTTTTTATGCAGTACAACACCAAACAATACCCAAAAGAATTGAACCAAATTTAGTAGTATTACGAGATTCAAAATTAAGAGAAATAGGAGAAAATACAATACTTGAATTAGCTCATAATGTTAAAGACCCTAATTATAGAATTATCGCCGAACGGGGAAATATATATATATTTAACAATACAATTTATCTACAAGGAACAGATCCATTCAAGTTATTTCAACAGTTATTACAAATTGATCACAATATATCTCCATCACATGCGTTCTACTTAGGTTATGAAATGGCGAAAGCAGAAATAGCATTGATACTGCATAAAAACTACACACAAGACCAGCCATTAAATTGGGGATTTCTTACACCGAAGGAAGATGAGATACATTAAGAAAGTACTATGAATAAAATAATCAAATAACTTCAATAAATGAGAATAGAATACAGATTTTTGTTATTATGAAATCAAATATAGGATTATTCCTATGCTCAATAAAAATAATACTATACGTATACCCCAATGTATGGCTTCAGATATGATTTTATCCCATCTATCGTGTCTCGTAGCTGCATAGATTACACTAATAATGGCCAATAATAAAGGCAAATCTATATATATGCTGATGCTCATAGTATTAACTCTTATACATATATATATATATATACAGTTAATCACCTAATTTTTCAGTTCTAAATTATTTTGATACCTGATCATTCCGTTTTACTTCAGCATCACCTACTAAAGCCGCATTTGAATCATCACAGTCTGCGGAAACTGTCGCGTCATTAGGATTTGATATTGGAGAATACGGTCTCATTACAACCTCACGAATCATAGGCCCGGATAAAGCATCATAAATGACTAGAAGATTGAGAATGCCAGCTATGACGGTCAATACCCATCCTAAATCCCATCTTTTCGATGATTTCCTTTGAATTTGATTGAGCTCTTGTTCGTTGGGGGCACGCTGATACTTTCCGAGATATGGACCATGATCATTATTTGGATCATAATTGATATATTGTATTACCGCCGGCCAAGCTGCTATACCAATCCAAAATTGTGCTATAAACTGTGGACGATATGCCAGTGCCTTAGGAATACCCTCCATCTTGTGACCGAATATCACTACATCTGGAAGATCACGAACGTAAGGTATCCATACATTTTTCCACTGTCCCATCCACATTCCGTAAAAGAATAAAGTATAAAGCCCTAGGAAAAATAATAACCCCTTTGCTATACGACCTTGATAGATCTGCCCAAGCCCAGGTATCAGGTAACTCAAAAGAGCTGCAAATGGATCAAAAAAACTAGTTGCCGACTGCGGATATGATAATAATCTTACTTCTGTCTTTTGTTGTATATCATGATTCATATGATCAGCCTCGATTCAGTAAGCGATTTCCCGTTGTTCTCGGTCATTGGGGCGCGACAACGGATATTATACTGCACCAATCCTGGAGCGTCCAAGGGATCGAAAATGTCCAAGGTAGGAACTGTTGAGACTGGGCGTACCATAGCATGGTGTAACAAATAAGCATGATCCCAAGGATCCCGAAAAGATATCGTGCTATTCGGGACGAAAGGACGCTTCCCACACGTCCTAAATATTGGCATATATAATTATAAATATAATTTATATATATCAATGGATACAGTATTATGGTATTATCGTAATATTCACATTTTTGCAACTCATTGTCTTTTAATTCTTCTGCAAGTGGCAATTCATTTGTGAAACTGGCGGTAGTAGTTTTTGACGATGTCATCTTATGATCTTCAATTTTCGATAGACCTCCTACATCATAAGAGAGTGATGTGTGCTTTATATCCATACTTTCATGTGGAATTATTAGTGTGTTATTAGCTACTGGGGAAGTGTTCATCGATTCTCTTGAATTCGATAGTGGAGCGATATCATTGGTAGAAACATTCTCTGCAGATGCCTTCTGAGTCATAGCGAGCATACGCTGCAATAGCGCATCCAGCTCTTCCAATTGCTGGCGTGTCAAGTGGGTTGAATCGACAGGTGTATTGGTCATAACTCTCTCCATTTCAGCTTGTCCCTGCAACTATGCCGGTGGGCAGAAAGCCCCCCAAAGAGCACAGATCGCTTTTCCTTGGGTACTGTCCAGTATAACCTAACTCCAAGCGAGTAGGAAAGGGCAATCCCACTTTTGGGGTTCCGCCGTACTTCTTGACAAATTATCAGTATCATATATACTGATATAAACTAATATATTTATGATTTTATAATAACTTTATTTATAATAAACTAATATTAGTCATATATAAATTAAATATAACGAGGTACCGAGTATGGCATGGTATCAACTAGTAATTCATGGATTACTCTATCACTGGAGATCCTATATATCGTTAGCTTTGGTCATTGCAGTAGCATGTGGCGTGCTGACAGGTGCGCTCATAATCGGTGATTCACTTCGTCAGGGATTAGAAGAATTGGGACAGCGTCGATCAGCAGGAGTAGCCTCTGTGGCCACACTGAATCGCCCTTTACCAATAGCTATAATTGATCAACTGAAAGATGTAGTCGTTCCTGTATTACATACCAGCGGCAGTATTACAGCTAATAATAACTTTTCTGCTGGTATCCATATTTGGGGACTTGATAACCATGGTGAATCTTTATTTGGATTATCAGAATGGACTACGCTATGGGGTGGACGAGATCATTATATCATTATTTCGAAAAGATTAGCGGACCGTTTAGAGGTATCTCCGGGACAGCGAATATCAGTAAGTGTCGAGCGTATGTCAGTTATGCCTCGCAACATATTGTTGGCGCGTCGGTCTTTCGATGATAGTGTCATAACATCTACGTTTACAATTGCCGGAATCGTCCCAGACGAGTCTCCCGCCTCCGAGTTCGCTATCTCGCCTCAGCTTGACCCGCCATTGAATGCTTACGTTCCATTACGAGCGCTCGTTGAACTGCTCGAAGATGGGGAAATCGTTGGGCCTGTCGCCAATGTATTACTCTCAACGGATCCCAACACCCATGCACTGACCGAATCCATACGTCGCCATCTCCGACTTGAACACTACGGATTACGATTACGCAGTACATATCGCGCTCAGAGTTGGTTATGGTGGAATTTTCAGGGATATATAAACATCGAGAGTGATAGAATGATATTCGAAGATGATATAATTCATAAAATTATAAATATAGTTAATTCCAGTGGATACATTTCAGAGCCTACATTTATCTATCTAGTTGAGTCTATAAAATATGATAATCATGAAATACCATATGCGATTATCGCTGGAGTCAATCCGGATGCCAAGCCACCATTAGGTCCCTTTCATACTACAGATGGAAGGACAATTCAGAATGATGAAATTGCTCTGTTAGATTGGAATAATTCACCTCTTAAAGACTTATCGCCTGATAAAAATATTGAATTAACAGTAACGTACTACCATCCCGAAGTGGAAGGTGAAGGTAAACTCGAAACAAAAAAGTTGCATTTCTGTGGTTATATTCCTATGTCTGGAAGTGGCGGAGATCGTTATTTGACGCCCCTAGTTCGAGGAATAACAGATCAGGGAACTCACCCGCGAGATTGGGATCGTCCCCCTCAATTGACCAACGCAAAAGTGCGGGAAAAGATCCGTGCAGGCGATGTTCATGATCGCTTTTGGCAGCAATACGGCCCCACCCCGAAGGCGTTTGTGAACATCGCAACCGCACGGAAACTCTTCTCGAGTCGCTATGGTTCCACAACATCGCTACGAGTAGCGACTTCAGATGTCCAGCGAATCGAGCATCTGCTTCTTGATCAACTTGATCCTCAAATGATGGGTATGGGATTTAAATCCCTAAGGCAAATTATTTCTAACGCAAGTAAAGGTGTGGAATTATTTGGTGTACTATTTTTATTATTTAGCTTATTTATTATTATATCTTCACTTTTGTTAATCATTTTAGTTTATCGTTTATCGGTTGAACGTAGATCATCAGAGATTGGCATACTACTATCATTAGGATTTAACAAATATGATACTATGTGTTTATTGCTGACAGAAAGTTTTTCGATAAGTCTACTAGGCTCGTTATGCGGATTAGGCTTAGGTATTATCTACTGTTTTATTGTATTGGAGGTGTGGTCTTTATTTTGGCCTAATGATGATATAAAACAAATTATAAAATTCCACATAGAATCTAAAAGTTTCATACTGGGAATATTGATAACATTGTCATTAGGTTTTCTATCACAATTGTGGGCATTGCGAGGTTTGATATCTATACAAATACCGCAACTGTTAAATGGTGAACAGGAGCAGAGAGATGTTGTAGTTACGCCGCGGTGGCGACCTGCGGCAATACTCGCCCTGGTATGCTTAGTTGGTGCTGGAATATTCGCTTTCTGGAGTGCACGGGCTTCTACTCCGCAAGATAAGACCATCGGCTTTTTCGGAGCAGGTTTTCTGTTGTTAGTTGCAGGTGTAGCAGCACTCTATGGCTTCTGGCTCCGAGGGCAAAGAAGTGCTGTACACGGTTCGGGATGGATATCTTTGGCGCGATTGGGATGGAGAAACCTTGCACGTTGGCCAAGACGAAGTTTACTCACTGTCGGTTTACTGTCAGCGGCGGTATTTTTGTTGGTAGCTGTAGAAAGCTTCCGACGTGTACCCGATCCAGACATATGGAATATATCTAGTGGTAGTGGCGGTTTCAATCTGATATGTGAGTGTGATGTTCCCCTATACAATCCCCTCCAGCAAGGTCCTGGTCGATTGGATTTGGAAACACAATTACAATCTGCATATGGAGGTTCTAGCGAAGATGAACGATTCAAGGATGCAATCAAACTATTAAATCGAATAGAAATTGAGATGTTGCGGCTACGGGATGGCGATGATGCCAGTTGTGGAAACCTCTATCAAACTCAGCGACCGCGAGTGCTAGGTGTTTCCCAACAATTCATCTATCGGGGTGGCTTTCGCTTCAGCCGGACTTTAGCTGAGACAGAAGCTGAGCGAAACAATCCATGGCTATTGTTGCTACGGACATTAGACAATGGAGAAGTACCGATTTTTTGCGAACAGGATACAGCACAATGGAAGTTTTTTACCGATGTAGGTGGTAAAATTATTCTTGATGGTGATAATGGAACACAAATTGTATGTCGATTGATGGGAACATTTGTTAATAGTCCATTTCCTGGTGAATTGGTGATGGCAGATGAATATTTTCGCCATCTATTCCCCCGGACGGAGGGATATCGATTTTTATTGATTCGTACCGCGCCGGAGGATGAGCCATTCGCCCGCCAGGTGATAGAGAATGGCTTACGGCACCACGGAGCACGTGTGGTACGTACTTCTGAGCGTTTGAGTCGGGCCGCGGGAATCATCGGCGCCTACTTGACCACGTTTCAAGTGTTGGGAACCTTGGGGTTGTTGTTGGGTATTGGCGGACAGGGAATCGTCATCTTACGAAACCTTTGGGAACGAATTGGAGAATTTGCGTTATTGCGGGCTATGGGATATCGATGGACTCATCTACGGTGGTTGATATTCCTGGAGCATGCATTCCTCTTAGCAAGTGGAGTTCTATTGGGTACTGTTGCCGCAAGTTTGGCGGTGATGCCCCAGCTTTGGGCAAGCGGAACGATTCCCTGGACGAATCTCGCGATTCTACTATTTGGAATCGTGACTTGTGGGTTTGCGGTGGCATATTGGGGTAGTCGCAGTGTCTTACGCTTACCACTGTTGACGGCGCTGAGGAACAAGTGAGGATTAAGATAACGGCTGTAGCAAGGTCCATCGGGTGCAGTTGATAAGGGAGGGGGATAAGATGATACGACTGGGAATATTAGACTTTGATACGTCCCACGTGGTGGAATTTACCCGACGATTGAATCACATCGAGGGTACCCCGGAGGAACAGTGGGTGGAGGGTGCACGGGTCGTGATAGGCTGTCCAGGTGAATCCCAATTAATGCCGGAGAGAATAGCCGGATTTACGGAACAGATGAGGAAATTTGGCGTGAAGCTCGTCGAAAAACCGGAAGAGATGATTGGAAAAGTTGACGGCATGTTGATTGAGTCGGTGGATGGTACGGTGCATTACGAGCGTGCCCGGCCATTCCTCGAAGCAGGTTTGCCGTGCTTTATTGATAAGCCCTTCACATGTTCGGTCCCAGACGCGCGGAAGATCATCGAGTTGAGCACGAAGTGTAAGGCGGCGGTGTTCTCCTCCTCGTCTTTACGTTATGCTCCTGAAGTGACAGCATACCAACAACAGCGGGAGAAACAGGGAGCGGTTTTCGGAGTCGTGACGTGGGGTCCTGCTACAGCTTCTCCACGGCCTCAGCGGAACGCCGGTTTATTTCACTATGGTATTCACGCCGTGGAAATGTTGTACACATTCATGGGCCCAGGTTGCCAGCAGGTTGTCAATGTATATGAACAAGGTGCAGAAGTTGTAACGGGACGTTGGAAGGATGGCCGAATTGGAACAGTCCGAGGTTTGCGGCAGGGCGCTACTCCCTTTGGTTTCACCGCGTTTGCGGAAAAAGGAGTGCTCACCCGCGCGGTGGAAACCCGGTACATCTACCGCGAGTTGTTGAAAAAGGTGGTGGAGTTCTTCCAGACCGGCCGCTCCCCCGTACCCCCCGAAGAAACTCTAGAGATCATCGCCTTCATCGAAGCAGCCAATGCGAGCGGTAGTCATCATGGCCAACCTGTTCGAGTTCAGGTGTGAGGTGTTCCCATGGAGATAAATCGTCGTGAGGTGTTAGGGGGATTGTTCGGCATGGGCATTGCCGGAAGAGGCTGGTGTGAGGACTGGCCAGGATGGCGCGGCCCGCGAGGAGATGGCACGTGGCAAGGACCGCCACTGCCGGAGCGATGGCCTGCTGCCGGACTCCGTGTCGCATGGCAACAGGAGGTAGGAGGAGGTTATGCGGGGGTGAGCGTTCGCGGCCAAAGGCTCGTAACAATGGACCTGGAGCCGGCGCCTCCGAAACTTCCGCCCTCTCCGCTCCCGAAGACAGACGGAGTTCAAGGGTTTGAACGGGTGCTTTGCTATTCGACCGCGGATGGGCAATTGCTCTGGCAACACAAATATCCGGTGGTTTATGGACGGTTAGGCGGCTATGCTAACGGACCGCGATCCACGCCTGTTCTAAGTGCAGATAACAAGGTGTACACTTTGGGAGCCGTTGGCCATTTGCACTGCTATGATCTGGTAAGCGGCAAAGTACTCTGGAGCGTGGATACGGTCCGCCAATTGGGAGCACGTGTGCCGGAGTGGGGATTTGCGGGATCCCCTTTGTTAGACGGGGACCGACTCATCGTGCACCTCGGAGCTTCTAACGGGGGTTGCGTGATCGCCTTCGATCGGCATAGCGGTAAGGAAGTCTGGAAGGCTCTCGATGACCCCGCCGGTTACTGCAACCCTGTGATCTTTTCCACCCCCGCAGGGCGATTGCTTGTTCTTTGGACTCCCCAGCATATTCACGGACTAGAGGCCGCCACGGGCCGCCCTCTGTGGAAGGTTCCTTATCCCGTCACCTATGGCGTTTCCATCGCGACGCCCCTCCTGCGGGAGAATATCCTGGTTGTGAGCGGTTACTGGGAAGGGACCAAGGCCATACGTATCGGTCCGCGGTTGCAAGATCACGAGCTAATCTGGACTGATCATCGCCAACTGCGCGCTCTCATGGCCCAGCCGTTGTATCGAGATGGTTACGGGTATCTGCTGGACAAGGATTACGGATTGACCTGTTTCGAGTGGAAAACGGGTAAGAAAATCTGGGATGACGATAATCAACTCACTCCCCGGGGCCGCAACCCGCATGCCAGTATTGTCTGGACCGGCCAAGAGAATCGGGCACTCGCTCTCAATGCCGTCGGAGAACTGGTATTACTCCGATTGCATCCCCGTGGCTATGAGGAAAGCTCCCGCGTCAAGGTTTTGTCCGAGCGCGTGTGGGGCCACCCGGCGTTTGCCGGCCGTTTCCTTTTTGCCAAGACCGATGGCGCGGAGTCCTGGCGGCAAGCCAAAAAATGCAAGTTGATCTGTGTGGAACTGGTTTCGGCCTGAAAGGTTCGGAATGATCGTCCCGTCTCTTATTGCCTGGGACACATACACTGTTGTGAGCTAATCGGGGGATCGCCTTTCTGAAGATGCGAAAAATTCACCGAGGTGCGTAATATTCCTGATTTCCAGAATGTGAGGAACCGACTTGACTTTACCCTCGGTTACTTATAAGACAAGAAGATCAGCGGGGATGAGGTGGAGCGGCCAGGAGGCGACACCAGAGAGTGGGGACTCCCCGTGACGCAGTCCATTTTTCTGGATTTTCAACTTCCGAACGCCCCGACGTGGTTTTATTTCTCCCTGTTTTTGGCATTCGCGATATTCTTCCGTTTTCAGCGGCCGTGGACATTGCGGAACTGGGACATTCTGGCACTGTTCCTATTGACGCCTGGATTGCTGCTGTTACAGGAGGCAAAAGCGCTCGGAAATACCACGGACAGTTCATCGGCGATGTTCGTTGCGTATCTTTGGCTACTTGGAGGGAGCGCTTATTGGTTGATCCGAGTGCTGGCCGATTTGGTGCTCGAACGCCGTCCTCTGATGCATGTCAATCTGACAGCGGCAGGTCTTGTTTGCCTTGGTTTGGGTTTAGCGGTTGGCCTAAGTGCTGTGGCGTTGCGCCGTACTGCCAATGAGCAAGCGGAACTTGGACGTCATCCTCCGCCGCTGCAACAAGTCCACGAACAGGCCACGGCTGTGGTCGCTCGAACGACGGCTGAAGTCACAAGCACGCGGGAGGTTCACTACCTCTGCGAACGTCTGTTGGCCTTATGTTGCCATGCAGCTATCCTTGTCGGTCTCTTCTACGTGGGTTGGCGACACTACCAGGAAACGCTGACGGGGGTGGCCATGGCCACTCTCTACCTGTTGCTGCCCTACACAGCCTATCATATCGATCAACTTCACCATGTTTGGCCGAGCGCATTTGTGGTCTGGGCGTTGGCCTGGTATCGGCGGCCCGTGTGGGCAGGGTTTCTCGTGGGAGTGGCGTCGGGGACTTCGCTGTTCCCGCTGTTCCTGCTTCCCGCCTGGTGGGGGTTTTATGCGGGACGAGGAGCGGGCCGCTTCCTCATCGCCGCAGGCGGTGCCTTGCTGTTCACAATCACTCTGACGGCTTCAATCTACTGGTTGGATGGCCTGTATGTCACGCGACTTATCGCCGCCATGCATCTGTGGGAATGGCAACTCTGGCATCTGCCAGCCCGCGAAGGAATCTGGACTGCCGTCCATTGGGCTTACCGTTTACCGGTATTTGTTCTCTTCATCGCTTTCGTGATCGCAAGTGCATTCTGGCCACGTCCCCGAAATTTGGCTCACCTGATCGCGTTCAATGCCGCTATCATTCTCGGCGTGCAATTCTGGTACGCTGATTGCGGCGGAATCTATGTCCTGTGGTACCTGCCGCTGCTGATTCTCCTGGTGTGCCGGCCGAACCTGACCTTGGCCGAACCACCAGCATCCATGGGAAATCTAATGACTCGACTGACGCTTTGGGGCAATCGGCGCCCCGCGGCGGTTCAAGGAACGGCCAAAGAGCTGGCTGTTTAGCAGGTGTTGCTTGGACCGAGGCCCCTCCTGCTTCCCACTACAATCTCTGAGAACAACTTACCAGCCGCCAACTACAGCCACGGTTCGGCGGCTCTTCTTGCTTCTGGGGGAAAAGGGGGATAAGATTCCGTCAAATAGAGTTTATCACGCAAACGGAAGAGACTATGCCGCGCAAACCAACGAAAACGCAGAAGAAGCAAATCGTGGCATTCAAGGTGGAAGATGAGTTGGCCCGCTTCCTGGATGCTCTGCCGAATAAAAGCGAGTTCATCCGCCGGGCGATCTTGGCCCAATTCAACATGACCTGTCCCCTTTGCAGCGGGACAGGCGTAGTGGAAAAGGGGATTCACGATCACTTCCAGGGAGTGATCGAGTCGAATTTATCCCGACCGTGTGAGAAATGCAAAACCACCGTGACATTCCCTTTGCATTTGGAAGCGGTACCCGCGGCGGATCGGGATCGTATTCGTCAATTTCTCCACGGCGGGCCGCTCTATTGCAGCAAGTGCTACCCCAGTGTTCCTCCCTGCGATGATTGTGGTTGGCACGTCATGATGGAAAAAATCGCGGAGCATTTCCGCAAAATGCACGCGCGGAGCTAATGACAGCACCAGTGTGGTCATTGCTTCCCGTACCCTTGGCACAGGGTTCTCTAATTTGTCCATATTGATTGGATAGAAAAACAGGATGCCGGAAGTTGTGAAGAAAGCCAGTCATTCGCAGGATACCCTTGTCGGTGAGCCAGAAAGGTCGTAGGATAAAAACAACTCGGTGAGGATCGTCATTGCCACGGTTGAACCTGTGAACAGGAGATAAAGCCGCATACGGGTTGTGTTGAGAATCGGCCTTACCAACGAGTTGAGTCGCTCACGCTAGCAAGTCAGTAGGATAACATGAGTATTTCCGATTCCGCGGTAGCTCAATGGTAGAGCAGCCGGCTGTTAACCGGCGGGTTGAAGGTTCGAGTCCTTCCCGCGGAGCTTTCCACCTTTTCTACGAGCCGACCCGCCAGACGGGTTGACGCCAAACGCCGAGGGCCGCGGCCCTCGGCGTTTGGCGTTTCCGGCCTTTTCTCCGGGGTTTCCGTGATCCTGTTCCCGCCGCCCGCGCTCTCCGGTTCGGGCGAGATCAGCCGGGGTCCGAGTGCGACCCGGCGGGTTACGCTCGGGCCGCCGAAATCTCGCGGCCAAACTCTCAGACTCTCTGGTTGACGACCCCCGCCGAGTTACCAACTCTGTCCCGCTCGCGGTTACGGAATGCTCTGTTCCGTATCCCGCTTCTTCCGTGGCCTGTTGCGTCAGTCCGAACCCGCGCCGGGTAGGTATCAGGTAGAGGCTTCGCTTTCCCGGTCCCCGCCAGACAGCAGGCCGTTCGCCGGCGAAGGTCGCTGCGGGTGCTTCCCTCGGAGGTCCCCATGCGACTGTGCGACGATCCCTTGTCCCTCACCCCCCAAGAACGCCTCCGCGAGGTCGCCCGCCTCCTCGCCGCGGGCGTGCTGCGCCTCCGCGCCCACCCCGCGCGGGTCGCCGGCCTGGCCGAGCATCCCGGCCCGGAAAATCCGGCGAAAACCGAGCGAGATTGCCTTGAGGTTCACGGCGAAACCGTGCTCAGTGTCCAGAACGGTTGACGCCCGCCGAGAACCCCAACGCGGAGGACATCAATGAGCCTGAATGTGGCAAGAGAACTCGCCGCCCTCGGACGGATGACCGTCAAGGAGCTGCGGGACAAGTACGCCGAAGTCTTCGGCGAGGAGACGCCGGCCCACAACCAGACGTGGCTGGTCCGCCGGATCGCCTGGCGGCTGCAGGCGCTGGCCGAGGGCGACCTGTCCGAACGCGCCCGCCAGCGCGCCGCCGAGCTGGCCAATGACGCTGACCTGCGGATGAACCCGCCCAAGGCACTCCCGGTCGCTGCGGCCGAGCCGGCGGCGACCAAGGTCCTGCCCTTCAAGCCCGACGACCGCCTGCCGCCGCCGGGCACGCTGATTACCCGCGAGTACCGGGGCGAGACGGTGCAGGTAAAGGTCCTGCCCAACGGCTTCGAGTACGAAGGCCAGGTCTATCGCTCCCTGAGCGCCGTCGCCAAGGCGATCACCGGGTCGCACTGCAACGGCTACTTCTTCTTCCGCCTGGGCGGGAAAGGAGACGACCGATGAAGAAGGCACAACCCCGGGCGACCCTGCCCGTCGTCCGCTGCGCGGTCTACACCCGCAAGTCCACCGACGAGGGGCTGGAGCAGGAGTTCAACTCGCTGGACGCCCAGCGCGAGGCCGGCGATGCGTTCGTCAGGAGCCAGGCCGGTGAGGGCTGGACGCTACTGCCGGACCGCTACGACGACGGCGGCTTCACCGGCGGCAACATGGAGCGGCCCGCGCTCCAGCGCCTGCTGGCCGACATCGAGGCCGGCCGGATCGACTGCGTGGTGGTCTACAAGGTGGACCGCCTCAGCCGCAGCCTGCTCGACTTCGCCAGGATGATGGAGACGTTCGAGAAGTACCACGTCTCCTTCGTGTCGGTCACCCAGCAGTTCAACACCGCGACCTCGATGGGGCGGCTGGTGCTGAACGTGCTGTTGTCCTTCGCCCAGTTCGAGCGCGAGATCATCTCCGAGCGCACCCGCGACAAGATCGCCGCCACGCGCCGCAAGGGGAAGTGGGCCGGAGGGCACCCGCTCCTCGGCTACGACGTGGACCCGCGCGGCTTCCGGCTGGTCGTCAACGAGGCCGAGGCCGAGCGCGTGCGGGCCATCTTCGCCCTCTACCTGGAGCACGAGTCGCTGCTGCCCGTGGTGCAAGAGCTGGAGCGGCGGGGCTGGCGGAACAAGCGCTGGCAGACCCGCAAGGGCCGCGAGCGCGGCGGCAAGCCGTTCACCCGCACGAACCTGCACCGCCTGCTGACGAACGTGGCCTACGTCGGCAAGATCAGGTACAAGCACGAGGTCCACAACGGCGAGCACCCCGCCATCGTGGACCCGGCCGTCTTCGCCCGCGTCCAGGCCCTGCTGCACCGCAACGGCCGGACCCGGGGCGCGCCGGTGCGGAATAAGTTCGGGGCGCTGCTCAAGGGCCTCTTGCGCTGCGTCCCCTGCGGCTGTGCCATGACGCCGACCCACACGACCAAGGACGGCAACAAGCGTTACCGCTACTACGTCTGCTCCTCGGCCCAGAAGCGTGGCTGGAACACCTGCCCGTCCAAGTCCATTCCCGCTGCCCAGATCGAGCAGCTCGTCGTCGAGCAGATCCGCTGCATCGGCAAGGACCCCGACCTGCTGCAGGCGACCATCACCCAGGCCCGCGCTCAGGACGAGGCCCGCCTGGCGGAGCTGGAGGCCGAGCGGCGCGGGCTGGACCGCGAACTGGCCCGCTGGCACGCCGAGCTGCAGAAGATCCCGCCGAACCCCGTGGACGACCCGACCATCGCCCGCCTGGCGGACCTGCAGGAGCGCATCCGCCTGGCCGAGGACCGGACCGGGCGGGTGCGGGAGGAGGCGGCCGCCATCCGCCGGCGGCGGATCGACGATGACGAGGTCGCCCTGGCGCTGTCGGTCTTCGACCCGGTGTGGGAGTCGCTCACGCCCGCCGAGCAGGCCCGCGTGGTGCAGCTGCTCGTCGAGCGGGTGGACTACGACGGGGCCAGGGGGAAGGTGTCGATCACGTTCCAGCCGGCGGGCATCAAGACCCTGGCCGATGAGCTGGCGGACCAGGGCGGGAGGGAGAAGATCGCATGACCGAGACGCTGACCGTCGAGTGTGACGTCCACTTCTACCGGCGTGGCCGAGGCAGCCGCAAGGAGCTGCGGCCGGGCGGGGAGCCGCCGCGCCCGGCCACGCCGGGCCGGGTGCCGCGGATCGCCCGGCTGATGGCGCTGGCCATCCGGTTCGACAGCCTCCTCCGCGCCGGGGAGATCGCCCACTACACCGAGCTGGCCCGCCTCGGGCACGTCACCCGGGCGCGGGTGAGCCAGATCATGAACCTGGTCTACCTGGCCCCCGACATCCAAGAGGCGATCTTGTTCCTGCCCCGGACCGTCCGGGGCCGTGACCCGATTCACCTGCGCCAGCTGCAACCGATTGCAGCTGCGCTGGATTGGGGAAAACAGCGGCGGATGTGGCAAGAATTAATGGCGCAGGCCGCACAGCCCGTACAGGCCGCAACCCACTAGTAAATCTGACCTTGCTGAGGTTCCGATCCTCTTGTAAGCCGACTCTGAAGTTGTCTCGGCACCGCCCAACATGTTACTATACCGCCGTTCATAGGAACGGAAAGTCTCGTCCGAACGAAGGTGCTTCGCCACGAACCCGGCCGACGGCGGCACCGATGTGTCGTCCGGCGGTGACGGAAAGGGGGCGAAGCGGCATGTCGCGTGCGTTTTCGATTCCGACTGTGTTGAGGATGGTTCCCAACTGCCTGCTGAAGGAATTCTTCCAGCGGCTCGGGCACGGCGACCTCGGCATCGCGTGGGAGGGGCTGGGCGAGCGCGAGATCGAGCCGATCGTGCAGGCGCTGAACGCGCTGACGCCGGCTCAGTTCGACAACGTCGAGGGGGCGCTGCACAACGTCTTCGATCTGGCCTGCGAGACGGGGATCGGCGCCATCATCGAGGCCGGCGTCTTGGCCGGCGACCCCGACCTGCCGGCCGCCATGCCGCAAGATGGCGGCCCCTACCACAAGGCGATGTGGGCGTGGTTGAACCGCACTGAGATCGTCAACCGGGCGATCCTGATCCACCAGGTCGAGCACCTGGCCTGGTGGCGCAAGCGCAAGGACCTGCCACAGGTCGAGCCGGACAAGTCGCCGGCGACCCTCAAGCAGCTCGAAAAGGGCCTGTCCGACCTGCTGCTGTGTGAGCAGGGGCGGGGCAAGGTCTGCACGGTGGAAACCCTCACCCGCCGCGGGACGGACTACTTCTTCGCCCACCCCGACGACTTCGTCCAGAACGTCACCGCCCACGACCAGGACGGCAAGCTCGCGCCGCGGACCTTCCGCCAGACGTTCGCCATCGTCTTCGCCTACAACCGCGCCGAGGGCACGCTGGAGCTGTTCGCCAAGGTGCCGCCCAAGATCAAGCCGCGGCTGGAAGAGCTGTTCGCCCAGATCGTCCTGGGCGTCGAGCTGGAGGACTGGAACCCCGACGCGGCCTACGACCTGAACGGGCTCAAGCACCGGACCTTCTCCCTGGCCACGGACCCCGAGGACTGCGTGCGGGCGCGCGTCCGCCGGCTGCGGCTGTCGTTCAAGAACAGCCACCGGCGCATGGTCCTGGAGGCCGACCCCGACGCCGGCCCGGACGACGTCTACGACATGCTGGACGAGGTCCTCAACAAGGAGCGCGTGCCGCTGTCGTCGGTCAACGTCACGATGGTCACCTTCTGCTTCGAGTTCCTGCCGCTCGACGGCCGCAAGCCGGGCACACTGACGTTCGACGTGGCGTACCCGAGCAGCTGCAGCCTGCGGAACCAGCGGCCCGAGCGGATCGAGCTGGCCCAGAAGTACCTCAAACGGTGGAACATCGATGGTGTCCGATCCGTTGCCCCTGATGTTGCAGCGGCTGGATGACGAGCCGCCGGTGTTCTTCGCGGAGGAGGCCCACAAGCACCTCGGCCCCGCACTGGAACGGCTGGTCGGCCTCGGGCTGTTGCGCGAGACGACGCCGGCCACGTCCGCGCCGTGCTGGGACTGCGGGCGCGGTTACGTCGGCCGCGTCGAGTTCGTCACCAGCAGCCGGACGGGGCGGCGGCACGCCTACATCCCCTGCCCGGAGTGCGGGGCCGTCGAGGTCCCGCTCGACCGCCTGAAGCGGTGGGCCGTGGACGTACCGGCACTCCTCGCCGCCGTGTCCGACGCCGCGGGCGTCCGCGGGCCGCCCGCCGAGGCCGTGACCGGGCACCTCTGGCGCGTGGGCAAGGCGACCTGGGGGCAGCGCCCGCGCGAGGTCTACTTCGCCCGGCACGTCTACGAGGATAGCCGCCCCGCCCTCACCGCCGAGATGTCCCGCCGGCCCAAGGCCCTCCTCTTCTTGCCCACGGAAGCGAGCGTCCGGCGCTGGGGCAGCGCGACCACGAACCTGGCCATCGCCCTGGAGTCCGTGGTCACCTTCGGGCCGGCCGCGCTTTCCTTCGACATGGCCTACGTCGAAAGCCGGCTGACCGACTCGGGGCTGACCGACGGGGTCAAGGCGAAGCGGCCGCCCCGCAAGCGGGCCGAGCGGGCCGGCAAGATCGAGGCGCTGGTCCGTGAGATGGCGGAACACCTCTTGGCGGCCAGGGACTACGCTTACGCGACCAAGGAACGGACGGGCACCCCGGAGCTGCTCCCCCGGCCGAGCCAGAAGGACCTGGCGAAGCGCACCGGGCTGACGAAGGCCGACGTCAGCCGCTGCCTGGCCGACGAGTCGGCGCGCGAGCTGCGCCTGTACTGGGAGACGGCCCTGGACCTGGACCAGATCATGCGCTGGAAGGGGAGGCCGCGCGGGCAGAAGACGGGGTAGCGGGTTGCAGTTGCACCGGTTTCGTGCAACTGCAACTCGGGAATTCGTGACCTGATCGAACGGCGGCGCAACGACTTCAGTTGCGCCGCCGTTTTTTCGCGCGCCGGTCATGCAACCCGGCCGGCGGGTGGTCGCTGTGCAACGGGCACGGCGGGATCAACCACCCGTTCGGGCAAAGGGTCATGAAACCAGACACGAGGCAATCTCCAACTCCCCAACCCCATCCTCACAGTTCGGCGAGTCCGAAACAGCTCGATGCCTTCGCGGCGCGCCTGATCCGCCGCAAGGCCCGGCAGCTCGTGGGCCGGGCCGGCTTCACCCGGAGTGACCGGGACGACATCGAGCAGGAACTCGCCCTCAAGCTGCTCAAGCAGCTGTCGGCCTTCGACCCCGGCGAGGCCCACTGGCACGTCTTCGTCACCACCGTGGTCGAGCGGTACGCCGCCAGCCTCCTCCGCGACAAGCGGGCGGAAAAGCGCGACCACCGGCGGGCCACGTCGCTGCACGTCCTGATCGAGACCGGCGACAACGGCCCGGTCGAGCTGGCCGAAACGGTCGGCCGGCGCGAGCAGGACGCCCGGCTCGGCCGCGACCCCCGCAGCGACGAGGAGCGGGCGCAGCTCGCCGGCGACGTGGCCGACGTGCTGGCCGACCTGCCGGCGGACCTCCGGGACGTGGCCGAGCGGCTCAAGCACGACTCCGTCTCCCAGGTAGCCCGCGACCTGGGCCTGCCGCGCACGACGCTGCTGCGGCGAATGGAACACGTCCGCCGCGCCTTCGAGGGCGCGGGGCTACGGGATTATCTCTGAGCCCTGCGTCAACCCGCCTGCGGACCGGGTAGGTCTACGGGTAGAGGCCCGTCATTCGGAAGAGGCGCGACATGACCAAGGAACTCTACCGCTACTCCTTCCCGCCGCACGTCCCGCTCGAGGAGGTCGAGGCCACGCTGCTGTTGGCCATCTGGGGCACGGAGAGCCTGCACGGCGAAGCCCAGGTCCGCCTCGACGCGGCCCATCTCTTGGACCGCGACCGGCGTGCCTGCGTCATCGACGCGGGCACGCCGGTCGGCCGGGACTGCAACCGGCTGTTCGTCGGCTTCATCCGCCGCGAGTTCGGCGCGGACGGTTTCCGCGTCGAGCGCGTCACCGACAAGACCAACCACCAACCCGAGGAGGTCCACGCATGAGCCTCTTGGCCCGCGTCCAGCGGGGCCGCACCCCGAAGCCGCCGCGACTGCTCGTCTACGGCACCGAGGGGATCGGCAAGTCCACCTTCGCGGCCGGCGCGCCCAGGCCGGTCTTCGTCCAGACCGAGGACGGCCTGGACGAGATCGACTGCGACAAGTTCCCCCTGGCGACCACCTACGACGAGGTCCTAGCCGCGCTGGCCGGGCTGCGGGCCGAGCCGCACGAGTACGAGACGGTCGTCATCGACAGCCTCGACTGGCTGGAGCGGATGATCTGGGACAAGGTCTGCCAGGAGTCCGGGGCCAAGAGCATCGAGAAGGCCGACGGCGGCTACGCCAAGGGCTACACGCACGCCCTGACCTACTGGCGCGAGGTCGTCGAGCACCTCAACGCGCTCCGCAACACGCGCGGCATGGTCGTCGTGCTGATCGCGCACGCCAAGGTCGAGAAGTTCGAGGACCCGGAGTCGTCGCCCTACGACCGCTACTCGCCGCGCCTGCACAAGCACGCCAGCGCGCTGGTCAGCGAGTGGTGCGACGCGGTGCTGTTCGCCACGCGGAAGGTCCGCACGCAGACGGAGGACGCCGGATTCGGCCGCAAGCGCACCATCGCCCACGCGCTGGGCAAGGACGGCGGCGAGCGCGTGCTGCGGACCGTCGGCGGCCCCTCGTGCATCGCCAAGAACCGTTACGGGCTGACCGAGGACCTGCCCCTGTCGTGGGCTGCCTTCGTCGCGGCCCTTTCCAACCACCAACCCACCCAAGGAGCGAACGAACATGGCTGACCTCCGTGGCTTCGACGCCAACCATGTCGAACCGACCAGCGACTTCGACCCGATCCCCGCCGGCAAGTACCTGGCCGTCATCACCGAGTCGGAGATGAAGCCGAACAAGGCCAACACGGGCCACTTCCTCCAGCTCACCTTCCAGATCGTCGAGGGGCCGTACAAGAACCGCTACCTGTGGGCGCGGCTCAACCTCGACAACCCGAACGCGACGGCGGTGCAGATCGCCCGCGCCGAGTTGTCCGCCATCTGCCGGGCCGTGGGCGTGCTGGCCCCCAACGACTCGGTCGAGCTGCACAACCTGCCCCTGGTCATCTCCGTGAAGTGCAAGAAGCGCGACGACACCGGCGAGATCACCAACGAAATCAAGGGCTACACGAAGAAGGAAGCCCTGCAGCCCGGGACGGCAGGCACGCAGCCGTCCGCCAACAGCACGCCGCCGTGGAGGCGCAACTGATGTTCGAGGCCGAGCTGCCCTACCCGCCGTCGATCAACCACTACTGGCGGCGGGTGGGGTTCCGCACCCTGATCAGCCGCGAGGGCCGCCGCTTCCGCCAGCGCGTGCTGGCGATCCTCGCGGCCCGGCGCGTCAACCCGCTGAGCGGACCGCTGGCGGTGGAGGTCGATGTCTACCCGCCCGACCGCCGGCGGCGCGACATCGATAACGTGCAGAAGGCCCTCCTCGACGCCCTCCAGCACGGGGGCGTCTACGGTGACGATAGCCAAGTCGTCCGGCTCGCCATCGTCAAGTGCGACCCCGTCGAGGGCGGGAAAACCGTGGTCCGCGTCCGGTGCGTCTGATGCTGCTCTTGCGACCCTACCAGGAGGCGGCCAAGGCCGCGCTGTACGACCACCTGCGCGTGCGGGACGACAACCCGTGCGTGGTGATCCCCACCGCTGGCGGCAAGACGCCCGTCATTGCGTCGGTCTGCAAGGACGCCGTGGGCCTGTGGCAGGGCCGCGTGCTGATCCTGGCCCACGTCAAGGAGCTGCTGGAGCAGGCGGCCGACAAGCTCAACGCGGTCTGCCCCGAGGTCCGCTTCGGCGTCTACTCGGCGGGCCTCAAGCGCCGCGACACCGCGCACCCGGTGATCATTGCCGGCATCCAGTCGGTCTACAAGCGGGCCTGCGAACTGGAGGCGTTCGACCTCGTCGTCATCGACGAGGCGCACATGATCCCGCCCGAAGGTGACGGCATGTACCGCCAATTCCTGGCCGACGCCCGCACCATCAACCCCAACCTGCGGATCATCGGCTTCACGGCGACGCCGTTCCGCCTCAAGACCGGGTCGATCTGCACGCCGGACGGCTTCCTCAACCACGTCTGCTACGAGGTCGGCGTCCGCGAGCTGATCGTGGGCGGATACCTCTGCCCGCTGGTCACCAAGGCGGGCAAGGCGAAGGCCGACACCAGCGGGCTGCACGTCCGGGGCGGCGAGTACATCGCCGGCGAGGTCGAGGACCTGATGGACAACGACGCGCTGGTCGAGGCCGCCTGCGACGAGATCGTCGAGCAGACCCGCAGCCGCAATGCGGTGCTGATCTTCGCCAGCGGGGTCAAGCACGGCGAGCACATCGTCTCGGTGCTGAAGGCGAAGTACGGCATTGACTGCGGCTTCGTCACCGGCGACACGGCGCTCGACGAGCGGGACGCGACCCTGGCCCGGTTTAAGGCCGGCGTGCTCAAGTACCTGTGCAACGTCAACGTGCTGACCACCGGCTTCGATGCGCCGAATATCGACTGCGTGGCGCTGCTGCGCCCGACGCTGTCGGCCGGGCTGTACTACCAGATGGTCGGCCGCGGCTTCCGCCTGCACCCAAGCAAGGCCAACTGCCTGGTGCTCGACTTCGGCGGCAACGTGCTGCGGCACGGCCCCGTGGACCAGATCAAGGTCAGGGAGCGCGACGCCGGCGGCGGGCCGGCCCCGGCCAAGGAGTGCCCCGAGTGCAATTCGGTCATCGCCGCCGGCTACGCCCGCTGCCCCGACTGCGGCTACGAGTTCCCGCCGCCGGAGCGACAGAAGCACGACGCCAAGGCGAGCGAGGCCGGCATCCTCTCCGGGCAGGTGACGACCAAGAAGTACCCCGTGCGGGACGTGTTCTACAGCGTCCACCGCAAGCGCGGCGCGGGCGACGACGCCCCGAAGTCGATGCGCGTGGACTACAAGGTCGGCTTCCACGACTTCAAGTCCGAGTGGGTCTGCTTCGAGCACACCGGCTATGCCCGGCACAAGGCAGTCGCCTGGTGGAAGCGGCGCTCGCCCGATCCAGTCCCGGATACTGCCGAGGAAGCGGTTGCCCTGGCGCAGGCGGGACGCCTGGCCCCCACGCGGGAGATCACCGTCCGCAGTGTCACCGGCGAGGACTACGACCGAGTCATCGGCTATGAACTCGGCGACATCCCTCCGCCGCTGGAGGGCGAGCATCTGGCCGATGATGCCCTCGGCGATCTGCCTGAGAACGCGCTCGACTTCCCGTTCGGGTACAACGCGGTCACCGCGGAGGAGGAGATTCCGTGGTGACGCCGAACGAGCTGCTGACCGCCGCTCTCCGCTATGCCGAGCTGGGCTACCGGGTGTTCCCCTGCGCGCCCGGCACGAAGGTCCCGCTCACCGAGCACGGCTTCCACGACGCGACCATCGACCCCGACCAGATCGAGCGCTGGTGGACGCAGCACCCCAGCGCCAACGTCGCCGTCGCCACGGAGGGGCTGGTCATCATCGACATCGACGGCGACGCCAACTCCTGGCCCGGCGGCAACCCCGAGCGGATGTTCGACCTGGCGGCGGGGCCGATGGCCATCACGCCGCGCGGCGGTAGCCACCGCGTGTTCCGCCAGCCGGCGGGCAAGGGCTGGCGCTGCACCGAAGGGCGGCTCGCCCCGAAGGTCGATACCCGCGCCGACGGCGGCTACATCGTGGCCCCGCCGTCCGTGATCGAGGGAGGGAAGGCCTACCGCTGGGCACCGGGTCTGGAGCTGGACGACCCGCCCGACCGCCTCCCCGAACCGCCGCCGTGGTTGGCCCAGGAACTCGACGGGTTGGCCAACGGAACGCCCACGTCGGCCCACGTCGCGGCCGGTCCGCCCGAGGCGAACCAAATCCCCAAGGGGCAACGGAACGCGACCCTGGCGCGCCTGGCGGGGGCGATGCGGCGGGTGGGGATGTCCCAGGCCGAGATGGCGGCGGCGCTCCTCCGCGTCAACGCCGACCGCTGTGCCCCGCCGCTGCCGCCGCGCGAGGTCGAGCGGATCGCGTCGAGCGTCGCCCGCTACGAGCCGGACCAGGTCGCGGTCGCGCTGGCCGAGAACCACTGGGACCAGATGTACGCTGAGGGGCCGGGCGACGAGGCCCCCGACAACCCGGACCCCGGCCCGATCCCCGACGAGCTGCTTTGCGTCCCCGGCTTCATCGGCGAGGTGATGACGTACACGCTCCAGACCGCGCCCTACCCGGAGCGGGCGCTCGCCTTCTGCGGGGCGCTGTCGCTGCAGGCGCTGCTCGCCGGCCGCAAGGTCCGCGACGCCGCCGATAACCGCACCAACCTCTACGTCCTCGGCCTGGCCAACTCCGGGGCGGGCAAGGACTACCCGCGCAAGGTCAACCAGAAGGTGCTGCTGGAGGCCGGACTGACCGAAAGCCTGGGCGACACCTTCGCCAGCGGCGAGGGGATCGAGGACCGGCTGTTCCTGCACCCGTCCGTGCTGTTCCAGACTGACGAGATCGACGGCCTGATGACCAAGATCAACCTCGGCAAGGACGCGCGGCACGAGGGGATCATGAACGTGCTGCTCAAGATGTACACCAGCGCCAGCGCGCTCTACCCGATGCGGGTCAAGGCGGGCAAGGAGCCGGGCGTCATCGACCAGCCGTGCCTGTGCATCTTCGGCACCGCCATCCCCAAGCACTACTACGAGGCGCTGTCGCTGAAGATGCTCACTAACGGCTTCTTCGCCCGCATGCTCATCCTCGAGACGGGCAAGCGCGGCCGGGGCCAGGACGCGGTCGTCCGCGACCTGCCGGCGCCGGTCCTGGCGACGGCGCGATGGTGGGCGGACTTCTGTCCGGGGGAGAAGCGTGGCAACCTGGCGGACTGGCACCCCATCCCCAAGGTCGTCGAGGCCACGCCCGAGGCCGCCGACGTCTTGCGGGCATTTCGCCAACGGGCCGACGACCAGTACTCGCTGGCCGAGGACAAGGGCGACCCGGTGGGCATGGCGATTTGGGCGCGGGCCAACGAGAAGGCCCGCCGGCTGGCGCTGGTCTACGCCTGCAGCGCCAACCACCTCGACCCGCGGATCGACGCGGACGCGGCCCGCTGGGCGTGCGCCTTCGTCGAGCACCAGACCCGCCGCATGCTCTTCATGGCCGGCGAGTACGTCAGCGAGAACGAGTTCGACGCCCGCTGCAAGAAGCTGGTGGTGACGCTGCGCAAGTGGCAGGAGAAGCACGGCGACGCCTGGATGCCCTTCTGGCAGATCAACCGCAAGCACCCCTGGAGCGAGCGCGAGCACGAGGAGGTCCGCACCACGCTCTTGAACCAGCGGCTGATCGAGTACACGGAGGTCCGCACGGCGGGACGCCCCAGCAAGCTCTACCGGCTGCTGGGGGCCTCTTGACCGGGGCGGCTCGCAAGAGGGCTTCTTGCGCGTGCAAGAAGGGTGGGGCGGGGAGCAAGAAGTCAAAAGGTCGGCAAGAAGGTGGAGGTCGAAACATGCGAAGAGACAAGGACATTCAGCCGCTCCCCTCCCTTCTTGACTTCTTGCACCCCCTATCCCTCGCGGGCGAATCCGGCCCGCCCGCGCGCATACGCGAGGGAGGGGGAGCAAAAGGTCAAGAAGTCGTCGGGTAGGTACTTCCCGCCCGTTCTGCGGCCCGGCCCCGCGGCGGGAACAGCCGCCAAGGTAAGCAGAGTTTGTTTTCGAGGTCCGAACTTCCCCGGAGCAGAGGAGCCATGAAGATCGAGCTGCGGAAGCTGTCCGAGATCAAACCTTACGCCAACAACCCCCGCCTCAACGACGACGCGGTCGAGGCCGTCGCCGCGTCGATCCGCGCGTTCGGCTTCCGCCAGCCGATCGTGGTGGACGCCGAGGGCGTCATCGTCGTCGGCCACACGCGCTACAAGGCCGCGCTGAAGCTCGGGCTGGAGCAGGTGCCGGTCCACGTCGCCACGGACTTGACGCCCGAGCAGATCCGGGCCTACCGCATCGCCGATAACAAGAGCGCCGAGCTGTCCGACTGGGACTACGACCTGCTGCCCATCGAGCTGGGCGAACTGCAGGGGATGAACTACGATCTGGGCCTGCTCGGCTTCGACCAGGACGAGTTGGCCCGGCTGCTCGACCCCGGCGTCAAGGATGGGCTGACCGACCCTGACGAGGTGCCCGCGCCGCCCGACGAGGCGACCACGCGTCCCGGCGACCTGTGGCTCCTCGGCGACCACCGCCTGCTGTGCGGCGACAGCGGCAAGCCCGAGGACGTGGACCGGCTGCTCGAAGGCGCGGCGATCCACCTGGTGAACACCGACCCGCCTTACAACGTGAAGGTCGAGCCGCGGAGCAACAACGCCATCGCCGCCGGCCTCTCCTCCTTCGAGACGACGCATCACCAGAAGATGGACGTGGTCCGGCACCCGGAGAAGGCCAGGCCGACCGGCAAGAAGCTGCGGGCCAAGGACCGGCCCCTGGCCAACGACTTCGTTTCGGACGAGGCGTTCGAGCAGATGCTGCACGCCTGGTTCAGCAACCTCGCCCGCGTGCTGGAGCCGGGCCGGGGCTTCTACATCTGGGGCGGCTACGCCAACTGTGCCAACTACCCGCCGGTGCTGAAGGCCGCGGGCCTGTACTTCTCGCAGGCGATCATCTGGGTCAAGGAGCACCCCGTCCTCACCCGGAAGGACTTCATGGGCAACCACGAGTGGTGCTTCTACGGCTGGCGCGAGGGCGCGGCCCACGTCTTCCTCGGTCCCAACAACGCCGTCGATGTCTGGTCGGTCAAGAAGGTCAACCCGCAGAACATGGTCCACCTGACCGAGAAGCCGGTCGAGCTGGCCGTCCGGGCGATCCAGTATTCGTCGCGGCCCGGCGAGCACGTGTTGGACCTGTTCGGCGGGTCCGGCTCGACGCTCATCGGCGCAGAGCAGACCGGGCGCAAGGCGTTCCTGATGGAGCTGGACCCGCTCTACTGCGACGTGATCGTCCAGCGCTGGGAGAAGTTCACCGGCCGCAAGGCGGAACGGATCGCCGCGCCGGAGGGGGTGCCGGCATGATCTACCTCGCCAGCCCCTACTCGCACCCCGACCCGGCCGTGCGCGAGCGGCGCTTCCGTACCGCCTGCCGCCTGGCCGCCGCGTTCCTGCGGGCCGGGATGTTGGTCTTCTCGCCCATCGCGCACAGCCACCCGCTGGTCGAGTTCGGCCTGCCGACCGACTGGCGGTTCTGGGAGCGCTACGACCGTGCCCACCTGGAGCGGTGTGACGAGGTCGTGGTCCTGATGATGGACGGCTGGAAGGAGAGCGCGGGGGTGCAGGCGGAAGTGCGGATCGCGCGGGAGCTGGGCAAGCCGGTCCGGTTCCTCGGCGTGGAGGAGGCCCACGGTTCGCCCACGTTGGCCCACGTCGGGCCGGGGGTGGCGAGTTGACCCGAACCCCGGCCAACGAGAAGAGGCCCCGCGTGGGGGCCTCGTGGGCGAACGGGTGGCCAAGGGCGGGGCTACGCCGCCCCGTTGAGGGCGAACTTGCCCCGGTCGGCCTTGTAGAACCGGGCGTCCTTCCCCTTGGCGGTGATCTCGCGGAGGATCGCGGCGTAGAGCGTGGCGTCGGGCGTCTTGCCGCCGGGGCTGGTCCAGTACCCCTTGGCCGCCATCGCCTCGATCATCTCCTTGCAGCTCATCGCCCCGCCGGCCTCGCCCAGCACCTTGGCGGCGGCGTCCAGGGCGCTGACCTTCCTGGCCTTGGGCTCGGCCTTCGCCTTGGCCTTCCGCTTGCCCTTCCCCTTGGCCGGTTCGGGGGTGGGCTCTGCGGCCGACGTCTGAACCTGCTCGACCTGCGCGGCGTCGGCCTTCGGGGCCTTCTTCGCCTTGGCAGTCTTCGGGGCCTTCGTCTTGGGGGTCTTCTTCGCGGACATCGGTCTTCTCCCGTGTTGCGGGGTGTCGTGGGTCGGCCGCGCGACAGTCGCGTGGCCACGTCAGGTCAGGACAGTTACCTCGGGCTCCGGGAGGACAGCAAGCCAAGTTCGACCGGAATTCTCCAGGTTTTTCAGGGGGCGGAATCATGGCCGAAAACCGCGAAGCGACGCCCGCCGCGGGCCTGAACCCGAACGCCCTGACGCCGACAAACGCGGCCCGGCTGCTGACGAAGGTCGGGGGTCAGCCCGTGACCCCGGAGATGCTCCAGGCGGACCTCGAGGCGGGAGCACCGGCGAACGCGGACGGGACGATCAACCTGGTCCACTACGCGGCGTGGCTGGTACGGGAGATGGCAAGTGGCGATTGACCCCCGGCGCCTGCGCCCGAGCGAGCTGTGCCGCCTGCTGAACTCCACGCCGCTGGGCGAGGTGATCAACGAGCGGCAGCTCCACCGCCATCGGAGCCGGGCCGGCCTGCGCATCGGCGACGCCCGGCACGTGGACCTGTTGCGCTACGTCGCCTGGCTGGTGCAACTGCGGCACGCCCCCAGGCCCGAGCCGGTGGGCGACCCCTACGAGGTCCTCAAGGGACGCGCCCGCGCCCGCAACATCGCCCTGTCGCTGGCCGGCCGGGACATCGGCGAGCTACCGGCCGTCGTGAACGCGGGGAGGAAGGCGAAGGCGGCGTCTGACTTCCGTTTCTTCTGCGAGACGTACTTCCCGCTCACCTTCCACCTGCCGTGGTCCCGCGACCACCTGAAGGTCATCGCCCGCATCGAGCAGGCCGTGCTGCGCGGGGGCCTGTTCGCGCTCGCGATGCCGCGCGGCTCGGGGAAGAGCACGATCTGCGAGTGCGCCTGCATCTGGGCGGTGCTCTACGGGCACCGCGAGTTCGTGTGCCTCATCGGCTCGGACGAGGGGCACGCGATGGACATGCTCGACTCCATCAAGATGGAACTCGACGGCAACGACCTGCTCTTGGAGGACTTCCCCGAGGTCGTCTACCCGATCCAGTGCCTCGACGGCATCGCCAACCGCTGCAACGGCCAGCTCTACAAGGGCGAGCGCACCCACATCGGCTGGACGGCCCGCGAGGTCGTGCTGCCCACCATCCCGGAGAGCAAGGCTTCGGGCGCAATCATCAAGGTCGCGGGGATCACCGGCCGCATCCGGGGCATGAAGTACAAGCGGGCCGACGGCCGGACCGTCCGGCCGACGCTCGTCGTCCTCGACGACCCGCAGACGGACGAATCGGCCCGCAGCCTGTCGCAGTGCGCCACGCGCGAAAGCATCCTGGCCGGCGCGGTCCTCGGCCTGGCCGGACCCGGCAAGAAAATCAGCGGCATCATGCCCTGCACGGTGATCCGGCCGGGGGACATGGCGGACAACATCCTCGACCGGGACAAGCACCCGGAGTGGAACGGCGAGCGGACCAAGATGGTCTACTCGTTCCCCGCCAACGAGAAGCTCTGGCAGCAGTACGCCGAGCTGCGCGCCGACAGCCTGCGGCGGGGCAACGCCGGCGAGGAGGCCACGGCGTTCTACCGCGCCAACCGCGCGGCGATGGACGAGGGGGCAGTGGTCGCCTGGCCGGAACGGTTCAACCACGACGAGCTGTCGGCCGTGCAGCACGCCATGAACCTGAAGCTGCAGGACGAGGCCGCCTTCTTCGCCGAGTACCAGAACGAGCCCTTGCCCGAGGAGGCGGCCGACGCCGACGAGCTGACGGCCGACCAGATCGCCAGCAAGCTGAACCGGATGAAGCGCGGCGAGGTGCCGGTCGGCTGTAACCACCTGACCGCGTTCATCGACGTGCAGGCCAACCTGCTCTTCTATGTCGTGGCTGCCTGGGAGGACGATTTCACCGGCTACGTCCTCGACTACGGCACCTTCCCCGACCAGAAGCGGCCGTACTTCACTCTCCGCGACGCCCGCCTCACGCTCGCGGCGGCGACCAGGGCGAGCGGCCTGGAGGGGGCAATCTACGCCGGCCTGGAGTCCCTGACCGTCAGCATTCTCGGCCGGGGCTGGCGGCGCGACGACGGGGCCGAGCTGCGGGTCGAGCGCTGCCTGATCGACGCCAACTGGGGCTCGGCCACGGACGTGGTCTACCAGTTCTGCCGGCAGTCGGCGCACGCCTCGGTGGTCATGCCGAGCCACGGCCGGTTCGTCGGCGCGTCGAGCCAGCCGTTCAGCGAGTACAAGCGCCGGCCGGGCGACCGCGTCGGGCACAACTGGCGAGTCCCCAACGTCCACGGCAAGCGGGCCGTCCGCCACGGGCTCTACGACACCAACTACTGGAAGACCTTCGTCCACGCCCGCCTGGCCGTGCCGATGGGCGACCGGGGCTGCCTGTCGCTCTTCGGCGACAAGCCCGAAGCGCACCGGCTCTTCGCGGAGCACCTGACCGCCGAGTATCGCGTGAAGACCGAGGGGCGCGGCCGCACCGTGGACGAGTGGAAGCAGCGCCCCGAGCGGGGCGATAACCACTGGCTGGATTGCCTGGTGGGCTGCGCCGTGGCGGCGTCGATGCAGGGTGCGGTCCTCTTCGGCACCGACGGCACCGCCCCCGCGAAGCGCGAGCGCGTGAGCTTCGCCGCGATGCAGCGGAGGAGCCGGCGATGAAGGCGGCGCGGGCCAAGCGGGAAGACTTGGGCATCCAATGCCCCCGGTGCGGCTGCCGGCATTTCCACACCACGCACACCGAGCCGCTCCGCGATGGCCGCATCCGCCGGCGGAAGGTCTGCCGCCACTGCGGGCGCAAGGTCATCACCTTCGAGGCCGTCCCTTCCCTGCCGCGCGGGCGGGATTGCTAGATGTAGCACGATCTCCTGTTTTTCCCTCACTCCCTGCGTCAACTCGCTCCCGCACCGGGTAGGTACACGGATAGAAGCCCACCGCCGGGCTTCGCGCGGGAGCGACGCACATGGCCGACGACCTCGAAGACGAAATCCGCAAGAACGCCGAGGGGCCGGCGAAGGCCTCCGGCGATGCCGGCAGCGTCGAGCAGCACCCGCTCCCCGACCAGATCGAGGCCGACCGCTACCTCGCCTCGAAGGAAGCCGCCAAGGACAAGAAGCGCGGCCTGCGCTTCAACAAGTTCGTGCCGCCGGGGGTCAACTGAGTGTTCCGCTGGCTGTCCAACCTGTTTGCCGCTGCCAAGCCGGCCCGGCCCGCTCGGGGCCGGGCGGTGCGCGTGATCCGCGCCCGCTACGACGCGGCGGTGACCAACGACGACAACCGCCGGCACTGGGGGAACGCGGACGGACTGTCGGCCAACGCCGCCAACAGCGCCGAAGTGCGGCGCGTGCTGCGGAACCGGGCGCGTTACGAGGTCGCCAACAACAGCTACGCCAGGGGGATCGTGCTGACCCTGGCCAACGACGTGATCGGCACCGGGCCGCGGCTGCAGATGCTCACGGACGACGCCGAGGCCAACCGGCGGATCGAGCAAGCGTTCGCAGCCTGGTCGAAGGCGGTCGGCCTGGCCGACAAGCTGCGCACCATGCGGATGACCCGCGCCCACGACGGCGAGGCGTTCGCCATCCTGACCAGCAACCCGAAGCTGCCGACGCCCGTGCAGCTCGACCTGCGCCTCGTCGAGGCCGACCAGGTCTGCACGCCGGACCTGTTGGCCCTCGACGCCAATGCCATCGACGGGATCGTCTTCGACACGGCCGGCAACCCGGTCGAGTACCACGTGCTCCGGGAGCACCCCGGCGAGACGAGCCGGCGCTACTTCCTCGACTATGACCGGCTACCGGCCACGTCGGTGGTCCACTGGTTCCGGCCCGACCGCCCCGGCCAGGCCCGCGGCGTGCCGGACATCACGCCGGCCCTGCCGCTCTTCGCCCAGCTGCGCCGGTTCACCCTGGCGGTCCTCGCGGCCGCGGAGACGGCCGCTGACTTCGCCGGCATCCTCTACACCGACGCGCCGGCCGGGGGCGAGGCGGAGGCGGCCGAGCCGTTTGAGCCGATCGAGCTGGAGCAGCGGGCGCTGGTGACCATGCCGGGCGGCTGGAAGATGAGCCAGCTGCAGGCCGAGCAGCCGGCAACCACCTACGCCGAGTTCAAGAAGGAGATCCTCAACGAGATCGCCCGCTGCCTGAACATGCCGTTCAACGTCGCGGCGGGAAACTCGTCGGGCTACAACTACGCCTCCGGCCGGCTGGACCACCAGACCTACTTCAAGGCGATCCGCGTCGAGCAGGCGCACCTGGAGTGCGTCGTGCTGGACCGTGTTCTCGCCGCCTGGTTCGACGAGGCGGCTCTGATCCCCGACCTCCTACCCGCCGGCCTGGGGCTGATCGCCGACTGGCCGCACCAGTGGTTTTGGGACGGGCACGAGCACGTCGATCCGACCAAGGAAGCCTCGGCCCAGGCAACCCGACTGGGCAACCACACGACCACCTTGGCCCACGAGTACGCCAAGCAGGGCCGGGACTGGGAGGAGGCCCTCCGCCAGCGGGCCAAGGAGCTGGCGCTGATGCAGGAGTTGGGGCTGACGACGCCGGCTGCGCAGCCGACGCCGGCGGACGAAGAGCAGCCGGACGACGAACAGGGGCCGGACGGGGAAGAGGAGCCGACCGATGACGACGAAGCGGAACTCGAAGAGCAAGCCGCCTGAGGCCCGCACGCTGAACTTGCTCGCCTCGTCCGTCGAGTTGGAGGCGACCGCGGGCGAGGGTGACGCGCAAAAGCTGCGGCGCTTCACGATGACCGCCTACACCGGCGGGGCCATGCAGCTCGCCGGCTGGCGCTACCCGGTCGTGGTGGACCTGGCCGGCCTCGACGCCGGCCGCCAGCGCCGGCCGATCCTGCTCGACCACACCCGCGACGTGGACTTCGTGATGGGGCAGACCGACTCCGTCGCGGTCATGAACAACCAGCTCCTCGTCGCCGGCCAGGTCATGGGCGACTCACCCAAGGCCCGGCAGGTCATTGCCCTCAACGACCGGGGCTTCGCCTGGCAGGCGTCCATCGGGGCGCGTGCCGAGCAGGTGGAGTTCGTGCCCGAGGGCAAGACGGCGCAGGCCAACGGCCGGGAGTTCGCCGGCCCGGTGAACATCGCCCGGCGGGCGACGCTGGGCGAGATCAGCTTCGTCGTGCTGGGCGCGGACGAGAACACCTCGGCCCAGATCGCGGCGACGGCAGACCAACCTGGGGAGGCGACCGACATGGACTTCTCGCAGTGGCTCGAGGCGCATGGCTTCGCCATCGACACGCTCACCGAGCAGCAGACCAAGAGCCTCCGGGCCGCATTCGACGCCCAGGCTGGCACGAAGAACACGCCCGAGGACCCGCCGAACCCCGCGACCGCCATCCGCGCCGAGGCGGCGGCGGAGGTCAAGCGGATCGCGGCGATCCGCAAGGTCTGCGGCGGCAAGCACCCCGAGATCGAGGCCAAGGCAATCGAGGAAGGCTGGGACGCGACCCGGGCCGAGCTGGAAGTGCTGCGGGCCTCCCGGCCGCAAGGCCCGGCCATCCACACGGCCAACGGCAAGCCTCCCACGGCGACGGCCATCGAAGCGGCGCTGTGCCTGTCGGTGCGGATGCCCGAGGCCAAGGTCATGGCCTGGTACGGCCCGCAGACCGTCGAGGCGGCGCAGTCCCGCGACCTGCGGGGCATGGGCCTGCACGAGCTGTTCTACCACGTTATCCACGCGGCCGGCGGCCACGCCCGGCCCGGCCGCATGACCGACGACACCATCCGCACCGCCTTCGAGGCCGACCGCGCCCTTCGCGCGGCCGCCGGCGGCTTCTCGACTATCAGCCTGTCGGGCATCCTCTCCAACGTCGCCAACAAGGCGCTCTTGGAGGCCTACAGCGCCGTTGAGAGCGTCGCCGTCCGCATCTGCGCCCAGGCGGACGTGAACGACTTCAAGCAGGTCACGCGCTACCGCATGACCGGGCAGGGCACCTTCGAGAAGGTCGGCCCCGACGGCGAGCTGAAGCACGCTCAGCTCACCGAGGAGTCGTACACGAACCAGGTCGATACCTACGGCAAGATCATCGCCCTGACCCGGCAGATGATCATCAACGACGACCTCGGGGCGTTCCTGCAAATCCCGCGCATCCTGGGCCGGCAGTCGGCCCTGGCGGTCGAGTCGGCCGTGTTCACGCTGCTGCTGTCCAACCCCGGCGGCTTCTTCAGCGCGGCCAACAAGAACTTCTTCTCCGGGGCCAGCTCGGCGCTGCAGATCAGCTCGCTGACGACCGCCGAGCAGCTGTTCTTGGATCAGACCGACAAGGACGGCAAGCCGATTCTGATCTCGCCGGCCATCCTGCTCGTGCCGACCTCGCTGAAGGTCACCGCCCAGCAGCTGATGACCGAGACGCGGGTCAACGAGACGACCACCGCCGACAAGCCCAAGCCGGCCAACAACCCGCACGCCGGCAAGTGGGAGCCGCTGGCCTCGCCGTACCTCAATTCGCAGGGGATCGCCGGCGGCAGCGCGACCGCCTGGTATCTGTTCGCCAACCCGGCCGACGTGGCGGCCATCGAGATCGCGTACCTGCGCGGCATGCGGACGCCGACGGTCGAGTCGGGCGAGACGGACTTCGACACGCTCGGGATGAAGTGGCGCGGCTACTTCGACTTTGGCGTGGCGATGCAGGACTTCCGGGCCGCGGTCAAGAGCGCCGGGGCGTAACGCACCAACCACCAGAGGGAGGAGACGGACTCATGGCTCAGGCAATCTTCGTCCACGAGGGGGCGTCCATCGACTACACGCCGGCCGCCGACGTGGCCGCCGGCGACGTGGTCGTGCAGGGCGACCTGGTGGGCGTCGCCAAGCTCGACATCAAGGCCAACAAGCTCGGGGCGCTGGCCGTCGAGGGCGTGTTCGACTTCGCCAAGGCGACTGGCGTGGGCACGGCGCTGGCCGCTGGCACGACGGTCTACTGGGACGACGCGGCCAACGTCGCCACGGCCACGGCGGTCGGCAACAAGCAGATCGGCAAGTCGGTGCGAGCCGCCGGCGACAACGACACGACCGTGCGCGTCCGCATGGACCAGTGAGGCCGCCATGCCCGACCTCTTGCAGACCGGCTCCGACTGGCTGGCCGACCAGCTCAAGACGCACGCCTCGCGGCAGGTCGTCTACCGCCGCGGCGCGCTACAGGTCGCGGTGCAGGCCACGGTCGGGCGGACACTGCTGAAGCTCGACGACGGCTACGGCGGCGTGCGGATGGAGTGGACCGACCGCGACTTCCTCATCCAGGCGGCGGACTTGGTCCTGGGCAGCACGCCGACACTGCCGGAACGCGGTGACCTGATCCGCGAGACGCAGGGAGCCAAGACCTTCGTCTACGAGGTGATGGCCCCGGGCAAGGAACCGCCCTGGCGCTGGTCGGATGTGTTTCGCAAGGTGCTGCGGATTCACACGAAGCAGGTGGGGATCGAGTAGATGGCCGTGATCCTCGACATCGCCGACGCCGTGGTCGCCCAGCTGAACGCGACCCCGTTCAGCCAACCACTCACAGCCGAGCGGCATTACCAGCCTCGGTTTGAACTGTCGGAGATGACCGAGCTGAAGGTCAGCGTCGTACCCCGGTCGCTCGCCTCAAAGTCGCTCGACCGCAACCGCGACAGCTTCGATTACCTGATCGACGTTGCGGTTCAGAAGAAGACCGACATGAGCCAGGCGGCGCTCGACGCGCTGATGACGCTGGTCGAGGAGATCGCCGACCACTTCCGCACGCAGCCTTTGGCCGGCTACCCCAACGCCCGCTGCGTCGAGGTCAAGCACGAGCCGGTCTACGCGCTGGAGCACCTGGACGAGCTGCGGCAGTTCACCAGCGTCCTCACGCTGACCTTCCGCGCCTGGAGGTGAACCGTGATAGGCATGACGTTCCAGGCCGCCAAGGGCAGCTTCTTCGACCGTGAGAAGGTCAAGCGGTCGGTAGACGCCGGCACCCGGAGGGTGCTGTCAAAGTTCGGCGCCTTCGTGCGGCAGCGGGCCAGGACCTCGATCCGCAAGCGCAAGGGCACCAGCCCGACCGGCTCGCCGCCCTACTCGCACGTAGGCCTCTTGCGGAAGTTCATCCTGTTCGCCTACGACCCGCAGCGCCGAAGCGTGGTCATCGGCCCGACGCTGACCAAGGAAGGGTCCCAGGCGCCGCGGCTGTTGGAGCACGGCGGAGATGCAGTGCTCAAGGAGGGCGGCAAGGCGCGGCACGTGCGCTACCGGCCCCGGCCGTTCATGCAGCCGGCATTGGAAGCGGAAAAGCCGAAGCTGCCGGCCCTGTGGCGCGACTCGGTTCGCTAAGGAGACACGCTCATGGCAGTCAAACTCGGCCTCGACGCCAAGCTCTACCGCAACACGGGCACGTTCGCCGTCCCGGTCTGGAACGAGGTCAAGAACGTCAAGGACGTGACCCTGAACCTGGAGGCGGGCGAGGCCGACGTGACCACCCGCGGCAACGCCGGCTGGCGGGCCACCGTCGCCACGCTCAAGGACGGCTCCATCGAGTTCGAGATGGTCTGGGACACCACGGACGACGACTTCGGCGCGATCCGCGACGCCTTCCTCAACCGCGGGGCCGTCGAGTTCGCGGTGATGGACGGCGACATCGCCACGGCCGGCTCGCAAGGGCTTCGCGCCACCTGCATGGTCACCAACTTCAGCCGCAACGAGCCGCTGGAGGAGGCGGTCACCGTGAGCGTCACTGTCAAGCCGACGAGCTGAAGGTCAGCGTCGTACCCCGGTCGCTCGCCTCAAAGTCGCTCGACCGCAACCGCGACAGCTTCGATTACCTGATCGACGTTGCGGTTCAGAAGAAGACCGACATGAGCCAGGCGGCGCTCGACGCGCTGATGACGCTGGTCGAGGAGATCGCCGACCACTTCCGCACGCAGCCTTTGGCCGGCTACCCCAACGCCCGCTGCGTCGAGGTCAAGCACGAGCCGGTCTACGCGCTGGAGCACCTGGACGAGCTGCGGCAGTTCACCAGCGTCCTCACGCTGACCTTCCGCGCCTGGAGGTGAACCGTGATAGGCATGACGTTCCAGGCCGCCAAGGGCAGCTTCTTCGACCGTGAGAAGGTCAAGCGGTCGGTAGACGCCGGCACCCGGAGGGTGCTGTCAAAGTTCGGCGCCTTCGTGCGGCAGCGGGCCAGGACCTCGATCCGCAAGCGCAAGGGCACCAGCCCGACCGGCTCGCCGCCCTACTCGCACGTAGGCCTCTTGCGGAAGTTCATCCTGTTCGCCTACGACCCGCAGCGCCGAAGCGTGGTCATCGGCCCGACGCTGACCAAGGAAGGGTCCCAGGCGCCGCGGCTGTTGGAGCACGGCGGAGATGCAGTGCTCAAGGAGGGCGGCAAGGCGCGGCACGTGCGCTACCGGCCCCGGCCGTTCATGCAGCCGGCATTGGAAGCGGAAAAGCCGAAGCTGCCGGCCCTGTGGCGCGACTCGGTTCGCTAAGGAGACACGCTCATGGCAGTCAAACTCGGCCTCGACGCCAAGCTCTACCGCAACACGGGCACGTTCGCCGTCCCGGTCTGGAACGAGGTCAAGAACGTCAAGGACGTGACCCTGAACCTGGAGGCGGGCGAGGCCGACGTGACCACCCGCGGCAACGCCGGCTGGCGGGCCACCGTCGCCACGCTCAAGGACGGCTCCATCGAGTTCGAGATGGTCTGGGACACCACGGACGACGACTTCGGCGCGATCCGCGACGCCTTCCTCAACCGCGGGGCCGTCGAGTTCGCGGTGATGGACGGCGACATCGCCACGGCCGGCTCGCAAGGGCTTCGCGCCACCTGCATGGTCACCAACTTCAGCCGCAACGAGCCGCTGGAGGAGGCGGTCACCGTGAGCGTCACTGTCAAGCCGACCTACTCTGTCAACCCGCCCGTCTGGATGGTCGTTCCCTGATCCACCTCCGAGGAGGCACCATGCGTTCGATGCTTTTGGTTTCCCTGGTTCTGGTTTTCGCTCCCGCCGCGGCGCGGGCGGACACGCTCCGCATCACGGGCGAGACGAAGTACAAGCCGCACTCCCTGGTCCGCCTCCGCGCCGAGGGCGTGGACGCCAAGGCCGCGCTCCTGTGGCGCGTTCATCCCTCGAAGGGCGTCGAGCGCGCGACCACGCCGCGGGGCGTCCTGGAGTTCGCCGCCCACCCCGGCAACTACGAGGTCGAGCTGCTGGCCATTCGGACCGTGGGCGACAGCCTGCAGGTGGACGAGGCGCGCGTCACGGTGGAGATCGAGCAGTGTCAACCAGTCCCGCCCACCCCACCGGCACCGCCGAAGCCCGACCCCAAGCCGCCGGGCGGCGGCAAGCTCGACCCGGCGGGCGCCCTGGGCCGCATTCGCTTCGGCAACGCCGGCTGCACGGCCACGGTGATCGGCCCGCGTCGGCCCGACGGCCGCTGGGACGTGCTGACCGCCGCCCACTGCGTGTCGGACGTGGGGCAGCGCGGCACGCTCACGCTCAAGGACGGCCGGTCGCTGGGCCTGCGGGTGGTCGCCCATCACAAGACCCCGGATGTGGCCTGGTGCGTGACCGAAGAGGAGGTCGCGGACCTGCCCTACGCCCTAATTGCCGCCAAGAACCCCGAGCCGGGCACGGCGATCTGGCACATGGGCTATGGCGTGGACAGGCCGGGCAACCGCGAAGACGGCACCGTTGTCGAGCGCGAGAACGGCCAGGGCCAGCTGCGGATGAACCTGAGCGTGTCGTCGGGCGACTCCGGCGGCGGCATCTTCCGCAGCGACACCAACGAACTCGTCTCGGTGGTCTGCTGCACCAGCGGTATGGGCCGCAAGGTGTCGATGTGGGGCTGCTCAGCGGAAGTTGCCCAGCGGACCCGGCCCAAGGCGGCTGATGCCGAGGAGGTCTGGACGCCGGTCCCGATCCCCCTCCGGCCCTGGCCTGGCGACCTCGACGACGAATGGCAGCCGGTTCCGATCCCGATCCGTGTGGCCAAGTGAATCGCCGGGAGCAATCGATGCGGACCTTCAACGACAACGCGGGGCGGACCTGGACCATCGCCATCAACGTGGCGGCGATCAAGCGCGTCCGGGGCCTGCTCAATGTCGACCTGTACAAGCTGGTGGACGACGGCTTCAAGCCGCTGGGCGCCCTGGTCGGCGACCCGGTGATGCTCGCGGACGTGCTGTACTGCCTCTGCAAGGACGAGGCGGACGCCAAGAAGGTCAGCGACGAGGACTTCGGCCGGGCGCTGGCGGGCGACGCCATCACCCTGGCGACCGACGCCTTCCTGGAGGAGCTGATCGATTTTTTCCCCGAAGCGAGGGCGCGGAGCAGCCTGCGGAAGATCGTGGCCGAGAGTCGGAAGGTCCGGGACCGGCTGCTGGGCCAGGCCGAGAAGGTCCTGGAGACGTTCGACGCCGACCGCGAAGCGAACAGGTTGTTACGCTCATTTGGCATTGCGCCGGAGTCCTCGGAATCGACCCCGGGCCCTTCACCCTCCGGGAACTCTGCCTGATGGCCGAGGCCCGGAGCCGCGAGCGCTGGGCGCACACCTCCGCCCTGCTGGCGCTGACGGCCAACGTCCACCGCGACCACCGGAAAAAGCCCACGCCCTACAAGCCGGCGGACTTCAACCCCTACCAGCGCCGGCGGGAGCTGCCGGTGCGCAAGGCGTCGATTGAGGTGCTCAAGCAGGTGTTCGTGGACAGGAGGTGAGGATGGCCGCCGCTTCGGGGATTCGCGCCGGTGCCGCCTACGTCGAGTTGTTCGTCAAGGACAGCCGGCTCGTCAAGGGGCTCAACGCCGCGGCCGCGAGGCTAAAGGCGTTCGGCGCGAGCATCATGTCGGTGGGGGCGGGGATCGTGGGCCTGGGGACCACGCTCGCGCTCCCCTTCCTGGGCGCGGCCAAGCTGTTCGCGGACATGGGCAGCGACATGCTCGACATGTCGCAGCGGACGGGCGTGGCGGTGGAGGCACTGTCTGAGCTGCGCTACGCCGCCGAGCAGTCGGGCTCCGGCGCGGAGGACCTGGAGAAGGGCCTCCGCACGATGAGCCGGAGCATCATCGAGGCCGCCCGCGGGTCGGCGCAGGGCCGGCGGAACCTGTCGAGGCTGGGGCTGACCATCGCCGACCTGACCGGCCTGTCGCCCGACCAGCAGTTCGAGCTGATCGCCGACCGCCTGTCGCGCATCCAGAACCCGGCCAACCGCGCCACGCTGGCGATGGAGATCTTCGGCCGCTCGGGGGCCAATCTGCTGCCGCTGCTCTCGACGGGGGCGCAAGGCATCCAGGAGCTGCGCCGCGAGGCGAACGGCCTGGGCCTGACCATGAGCACCGAGGACGCCCAGGCGGCCGAGGAGTTCGGCGACGCCATGTCGCAACTGTGGCGGGCGCTCAAGCAGGTCGTATTCATGGTCGGCGCCGCGCTGGCGCCCACGCTCAAGCAGGTCGCCGAGTGGATCACGCGGGTCGCTGCCAACGTCGCGCGCTGGATCGACGAGAACCGCGAGACGGTCACGATCATCGCCGCCGTCATCGCCGCGGTCATCGGGATCGGCGCGGCGCTGATGGCCCTCGGCGGCATCATCTACGTCGTCGCTTCGGCCATCAGCGTGGTGACTTTCGCCATCTCTGCCGCCGTTGTCGCTGTCAAGCTGCTGGCCGTGGCCATTGGTCTTCTTCTGTCTCCGATCGGCCTGGTGGTCGCGGCCGTGGGCGGCATCGCCGCCGCCGTCCTCTTCGCCACCGACGAGGGGAACATGGCCCTGGAGGCGCTGGGGCAAGGGTTCGACCAGCTCCTGGGCGCGGCAGGCACAGCCTGGCAGGGGATTCAGGATGCCATTGCCGCCGGCGATCTGGCCGGGGCGATGGAGGTCGCCTGGCTCGGCATCCAGGTCGTGTGGGAGGCGGGCATCGCCGCCATCAGTGCGGCGTGGCGGCGCTTCAAGTCGTTCTTCGTCGAGCTGTTCTGGAGCGCCGTCTACGCCGTCGCCCGCGCCTTCAACACCGCCTGGACCGGGATCGAGGTCGCCTTCTGGACGGTGGTCAACGCCCTGGCCGACGGCTGGGACACCTTCTGCACCGGCCTGCAGATCGCCTTCAACGAGTTCGTCGGCTTCTTCCGCCGGGCCTGGGCGCGAGTGCGGAACCTGTTCAGCCCGTCCACCGCCCGGCGCGAGGTTGAGGCCATCAACCGCGAGGTCGAGCAGCAGAATCGCGAGGCCCGCGAGCGCCTCGACCGCCGCGTGCGGGAGCGCGCCCGGCGCGTCGATCAGGCGCGGGAAGCGGGGCGGCAGCGCGAGGAGGCCCTGAACCAGATGCAGGAGGAAGAGCGACGCGAGCGGCAGCGGGAGATCGAAGCCGCCAACGCCGCCGACCAGGAGCGCGTGGCTGCGGCCCAGCGCGCCCTGGAGGAGCGCGCCGCGGAGCTGGCCGCGCAGCGTGAGCAGATGGAGCTGGAGCGGGCGCTGGAGGCAATGGACCGCGAGCAGCAGCGGCGGCCTGAGTTCGACCTGGAGGGCCTGGACGAGGCCGAGGCCAAGACCGACGTGAAGGGGACGTTCAGCGCCTTCGCCGTGGCGGGCCTCGGCTCCGACAGCCTAGCCGAGCGCACCGCACGGGCCAGCGAACAGGTCGCGCGCAACACCGGGCAGCTCGTGCGGGAGGCCCAGAACGGCGGATTGGTCTTCGCGTGAGGAATGATCGATGGCGGTGATCATCGAGAAGTACGACAGCCGCGAGACCACGGTCGGGGTCGAGAACCCGTCCGTGGAGCTACTGTACGTCGTCGATGGCACGGAAGACGACGCGGCCGTGCGCACCCTCGTTGAGGCCACGATCCCCGCCATCTACGCGGGCCTGGTGTTCCAGAATTACCACATCTCGCACCAGGGAAGCGGCCTGTGGGAGGTCTCGGTCCGCTACGGCAAGCTGGAGCCGAAGCAGCCCGGCGAGTCGTCGTTCTCGTTCGACACCGGCGGCGGCACGACCCACATCACGCAGAGCCTGCAGACGGTCGCCAGCTACGCCCCGCCCGGCGAGGACCCGCCCGACTTCAAGGGCGCGATCGGCGTCAACAACGACTCGGTCGAGGGGACCGACATCACCATCCCGGTCTACAACTTCAAGGAGACGCACTACATCCCCGTCGCGCTGGTCACGCCCGCCTACAAGGCGGCCCTCTTCTACCTCACCGGCAAGGTCAACGCCGCGCCGTTCAAGGGCTTTGCGCCCGGCGAGGTGCTTTTTCAAGGCGCCTCCGGCTCGCAGCGCGGCCAGGAGGACTGGGAGATCACCTTCAGCTTCGCCGCCAGCCCGAACGCCGTCGGGCTGACCATCGGCGACATCACTGGGATCGACAAGAAGGGCTGGGAGTACCTCTGGGTCCGCTACCAGGACGCCGAGGACGAGGACGTGCTGGTCAAGCAGCCGGCGGCGGTCTACGTGGAGCAGGTCTACCCGTATGGGGATTTCTCACTCTTGGGGATCGGCACCTGATGGCCGGCGACGCCTTCAAGAAGGTCCAGCCCGGCCAGCGGCTGGAGATCACCGCCGAGGCGTTCAACGCCTTCCTCGACGCCGCCCGCGCCGCGCGCGAGCACAAGCAGTTCGGGACGGAAGCGTCGCAGTTCTTCCGGCAGAGCGGCATCGTCAAGGTGAAGAACGCCTCGGGGGCGGACCGGGGGCGGTTCGCCGTGCTGGGCCTGACCGAGCCGATCATCCTCCCGGCCAACAACGAGACCGAGTTCAAGCGGCAGGTGACGTTCGAGGGGGTCGTTCCCGCCAAGAACGAGCACAAGGGGAAGTTCGCTGTGCTGCTGGAGCCGGTCGCGGCCAGCAAGATCGGGCTGGCGGTGGTCGCCGGGGTCGTGCCGGTGCGCCTGCAGGTCGATCCCGGACAGCTCTACGACTGTGCCGAAATCATCGACGGCAACACGCAGGCCTTGCGGAACGTGCCGCACGGCTCGGCGCGAGTGCTGTGGATCGAGGCGACGGGCTCGACCGAGCGCTGGGCCGTGGTGCGGCTTGACGACGGCGACTACGAGGCCCATGTGCTCATCACTGGCAACGTGCCCGACTCCGACGGCTACTACCCCGGCGAGGTGCAGCGCTACGACGTGGACACGAAGACCTGGCAGACGCTGTTCGAGTGCAAGGTGCTGGACATCAACCAATGATCCTGCCGCAGCGATACCTGGCGCGGTTCGTGGGGCCGAAGGGCAGCGTGCCGGTCTACGCGCTCGGCTGCCCCGGCTCGGGTTCGGGGCCGGCAGCGTTTCGGTCGTCCGTGCCCCGCGTGCTGGCCCGGTTCTTGGGGCTGAAGGGCGGCGTGCCGCTCTACGGCTACTCCACCTGCGAGTTCCCACGCATCGGCCGCTACCTGATGCGCTTCGTCGGCATGACGGCGGACAACGTGCCGGTGTACGCGCTCGGCTGCTGCCTGGAATCGTCGAGCGGGTCGTCCGGGGAAAGCGGCTCATCCGGCGAAAGCTCGGGGTTCAGCGGGTCGTCGGGCGAAAGTTCCGGTCTGAGCGGCTCCTCCGGGGACTCCGGTTTCAGTGGCTCGTCGGGAGAAGGTTCTGGTTCTTCCGGGGCAAGCTCGGGCGGCAGCGGGTCGTCGGGCCTGTCGGGCTCGTCGGGCGAGAGTTCCGGCCTCAGCGGGTCTGTGGGTTCTTCGGGGCCAAGCTCGGGGGTGAGTGGCTCGTCGGGATCGCTCGGGTCGTCCGGTGTGAGTTCCGGCCTGAGCGGCTCGTCGGGCGATGGCTCCGGCGTCAGCGGCTCCTCCGGCAGCGGCGCGGGGTCAAGCGGTCAGTCGGGAGCAAGTTCGGGCGTGAGCGGATCGGTGAGCGGCTCCGGCTCGGCCAGTGGCTCCGCGGGCTCAGGAACCTCGGGCACGAGCGGAACGAGTGGCTTGGGCTCGGGCACCAGCGGCGCTACCAGTGGCCCGAGCGGCTCGTCGGGCGGCAGCGGGTCGGGATCGGCCGCGGGCAGCGCCTCGGGAAGCGGCTCGGTGCCGGGGTCTGGTTCCGCATCCAGCGGCGCCCCCGGCTCGGGGTCCGCATCCGGCAGCGGCATCGGGTCCGCGGCCAGCTCCGGCGTCGGGTCCTCGGGGATCGGCTCCTCGGGTGCGGGCAGCGGTTCCGGTCCCGCCGGTTCGGGCGCGACCAGCGGGCCTGCGTCCGGCAGCTCCGTGGGGTCGAGTGGCGGCTCCCTCCCCGGTTCGGTTCCGGGTAGCGCTTCCGCGCCCGGCGGTTCGGGACCGGGCGAGACTTCCGGGTCGGGATCGACCGGCTCCGACTCGGGCGGTTCCTCCGGCCTCGGGTCGGCGACCGGGCCGTCCGGCAGCGGCTCGTGCCCCGAGTACGCCTGGGAGAAGCAAGCCTTCGGCGGGGCCTCTTGGTCGGGCGACGGCTGGTCCGTCCGCATCAGCTTCGAGGATTCGGCCAACTGCGGCGGCCCCAACTCCAACACGCAGTCCGGCACCGCCTCGCGCCGCGTCTGCCTCGGCACTCCGCAGCGCCTGCGGGTCAGCATGACCGGCCTGGTCGAGACTCAGAACGCCGGCTACGAGCAGGCCGAGGCCCGCGTCAACGGTCAGTTGGTCGCCTCGGGCGGCTCCTACCAGGAAGGCGGCGGTTGCACCATGCGCCAGGCCACGGCCGGCGGCTCCATCGACCTGCCTGCCGGCGAGCACCTGATCGAGCTGTCCGCCAGCACGAACGACCCGCTGTACCACGTCGGCGCGTACTGGCAATTCGACTTCACCTGGGAGCCCTTATGAGCACGACCGCCCTTCACGAGAAGGCCATCGACTGGTCCAGCTGCGCCTCGGCCACACCGGACCTGTCGGTCGAGGAGATGATCCGGCTGATCGAACACGCCCCGCCCGGCCCCTGGCCATCCGGCTGGGCGTCCTGGGCCAACGTCAACGAGGCCCACCGCGTCATGGCCCGGCGCTTCGCCGACCGCCTGACGCCGGGCCGGCACGCCTACCCGGAGGAGCGCGGCATCGTCATCGCCGGCGGCGGGCTGAAGTACTTCCCCAGTGTCTGGGTGTGCATCAACCTGGTCCGGCACTTCGGCTGCAAGCTGCCGATCCAGCTCTGGTATCTGGGCGACGGCGAGTGCGACCCCTACATGCGGCGGCTGCTCAAGCCCCTTGGCGTCGAATGCGTTGATGCCCGTAAGCTGGAGAAAGACCTCCCCTGCCGCATCCTGTGCGGCTGGGAGCTGAAGCCGTACTCGACGCTCCACTCGCCCTTCGCCCAGGTGCTCTTCCTCGACGCCGACAACGGGCCGGTGCGGGACATGAGTTACCTCTTCGACACGCCACAGTACCGGGAGCACGGCGCGATCTTCTGGCCCGACTACGCCTGCTGGACGCTCAAGCCGGAGGTGTGGACCATCTTCGGAATGGACTGGATGGTGCCGCGGGCGCAGCAGGAGGTCGCCTTCGAGTCGGGCCAGTACCTGATCGACAAGACGCGCTGCTGGCGCGAGCTGCGCATGGCCCTGTGGTACGCCGAGCATTCGGACTTCGTGTTCCGCGTCGTCTACGGCGACAAGGAGTGCTTCCACCTCGCCTGGCGGTTCCTCGGCACCGAGTACGCGATGCCTCCCAAGGCCCCCGGCTGGAACCAACACACCATCGTGCAGTACGACTTCCGGGACCAGATCGTCTTTCAGCACCGCTGTCAGGACAAGTGGCGCCTGGCCGGCAACCGCCGCAACAGCTCCCTGGCCAACGAGGAGCTGTGCTTCAACCTCGTGGCCGACCTGCGCAAGCGCTGGGACGGCGTCCTCTGGCACAACCTCGACCCGACGGCCGAGGAGCAGGGAGTCATCGAGGCGTTGACCGGCCGGCGCTTCCTGTACCGGAGGGTCGGTTACGACGAGCGGCCGATGCGCCTGGAACCGCAAGGCAAGGTCGGCGAAGGTGCGGCCGAGTGCGAGCGCCGCTGGGACGTGAACATCGACGGCGGCCGGGCGATCCTGACCCTCAGCCGGCTGGACCGGCCGACCTGTCACCTGCAACGCAACGGCGATGGCATCTGGGAGGGCCGCTGGCTCGAGCACGAGCGCATGTCCATCGAGTTCATTCCGCTGGAGGGTTGATCATGGCGCTGCCCTCGCACGTGCTGTCCAGCCGGGCCGAGCTGGAAGAGGTCAGCCGGAAGAAAGCCGCCGGCGTCTACTACGGCGATCACCGCCTGCTCTGCCGGCTGCTGGGTGACTTCCTGGCGTTCGTGGACACGCGAGACTTGATGCTCGGGCCGCGCCTGGTGCTGGACGGCTTCTGGGAGTCGTGGGTGACGCTGGCCGTCGCTCGCCAGCTACGGCCGGGCAGATGGTGCGTCGATGTCGGCGCGAACTACGGCTACTACACGCTGCTCATGGCCGCCGCCTGCGGCCCTGAGGGGCGCGTCGTCGCCTGCGAGCCGAACCCGGTCCTGGCCGAGACTTACCTGCCGCAGAACCTGGCGCTAAACGGCTTCTACCACGGCGTCGAAATCTGCCCGAAGGTCATCGGCAACCTGGATGACCGCATGGTGGACTTCGTTCTGCACGACGGCGACTTCGCCACATCGTCACTGGAACGCTGGGCCTACGCGCACCGCTGTGGCACGGTCCAGGTGCCGGCGATCACGCTCGACCGGCTCTGTGCCGACTGGCCGCGCCTGGACCTGATCAAGATCGACGCCGAAGGCGCGGAGGCCCTGGTCTGGGAAGGCATGCAGAAGACCCTGCGTCGCTTCCCGCACGCGGCCGTCGTGCTCGAACTGCACCTGCAGCGCGACCCGCCGCAGACAGTCGGCTTCCTGCACCAGGTCGAGCGCGCCGGCTACGCCCTCCGCGCTATCAACTACGAGGGCGAACTGGTCCCGACCGACTCGGACACGATCCTTGCCCAGCCGCAGGAGCACTGGACCCTGTGGCTGCAGAAGTGAGTCTGCCAATTCGTGGCGTCTTTGCCAAAGGCCGTCCCCTTCCTGACCCGCGAGGCCGGCAAGGCGATGATCGGCCGTCCAGTTTTCCGGCCCTTCCCGGCTTGCCAAGGTGCGTCTTCCGGACTGGAAAAGTTAAACGCAATTGCTCGCAGTAACCGATAATCGTAGAATGACGGGTGGAGCTTTCCGGACCACCCGTCGGTTGGTCCCGAAACGGGTGTAACCGAGGTCTGGTGTTGACGATGCCACGCTGGAGGGTACGTCTGGTCGCCATCGTGACGCTGGTGGTCCATGTGACCTCCAGCGGCTTCCTGATGGGCCACGCGCCCCTACCGTTTTTCCAGCGTTCTTGCCAATGTGACGCCGGCAGCCCATCGACCGAGGAGTTCTCGACCAGTCCATCGGCCGAGGAATCTTCGACCAGTATCCCTGAATCAGGCTGCAAGCACTGCCGCACAAAGCAGTCTGGACAGCCAGTGCAACCCGACGATTCCTCCCCGAACAAGCCGGAACAAGGACCGCCTCCGTCAGACCAGCCTTGCCCGTGCCAAGACGGCAACCCTCACGGGCCGACCTGTCCCTGCCCAGGCGGGTGCATGTACTGCAGCGCGGCCAAGGTGCCTTGCCTCCTCGGCTGCAATCTGACCGTCGCTGAGCCCGCTCCTGCGACCAAGCTTGTCCTTGAAACGCCACAGGTCTATCCCGCTCTGTGCTGCGGCGAACTCTTCCGCCCCCCGCGCGTCTAACCTTCCCACTCGGGCGGTCTGCGGACCTCACCCTGCGCCTTCAGCCGTGCGGGGCCGTTTTGGCTTCTGCTTGGGGTAGCGCGTGAGCCCGGCCGGGTCCTCGGTCCGGTGCCTCGCGATCCCTCAAGGGCTGGAAAACGCATCGGTCCCGCTGACCGCCTATCGTAGCCGTGCCGCTCCCCACGACTTCGGGCCACGACCCCGAAGCGGCGAGCATTCGACGGCGAACCCCGACCGCGAACGAAACACAAGGCCGAGCTGCTCCCCTGGCGTCTTTACCCAGAGATGCCAGAACAGGGACGAACGGAGATCGCCATGAACGAGAGTTTGAACGCCGTGAAAGACCCACAACCGCCTCCGACCCAGCACGAGCCTGGTGCAGCTGCGTCGCCGCCGCGCGCTGACGGAGAAGCCAAGGGTGCGAAAGCCTGGATCGGCTGGTTGCGCCGCGCCGTGCCGACGGCGCTCGTCCTCATGGCACTGGGAGGTCTGGCCTATTGGGGACATCACACCGGTTGGAACTTTGCAGCCACCGGGGGCCACGGCTCCCCGGCCGGGCACGACGACACCGCGGGCAAGCTGATGTGGGCGGAAGCCGGTGCAGACTGCCGCTGGTGCAAGGCGCACTGCGTCTTGGATTGCCCCCTCGACTATCCCGAGGTCGTCCAGCTCCCGAAGCCGCCCGCGATCACGCCGGCGGACGGGGAAAGGGTGCGCCGCGCCCTGGCCGCCCGCACGCGCCCGGAGAATGACCCGGCGTGCCAGCAGGTCCCAGGTCGCTTGCGGTTCGCCTCCCAGGAGGCGGTCGAGAAAGCCGGGATCGACATTTCCCCGGCGTGGCAGACCTCGGTGACCGAGGTGGTCACCGCGAGCGGCGAGCTGGCGTTTGACCCGACTCGGGTGGCCCGCCTCTCGGCGCGCGTGCCTGGCACGGCGTGGCGAGTGACGAAGAAGGTCGGTGACCCCGTGCGGGCCGGGGAAGTACTGGCACTGATCGACGCCGCCGAAGTCGGCAAAGCCAAGGCAGAGTTCCAGCAAGCCCTCGTTCAGGCCCGGCTCAAGCGGCAGGCGCACGCGAGCATCAAGGACGCGCCGGTGTCGGCCCAGCAGAAGCGGGAGGCTGAGGCGGCCATGCGGGACGCCGAGGTCCGGCTGAACAGCGCCGAGCAAGCCCTGGTCAACCTCGGCCTGCCGATCCGCGCCGCCGACCTCCAAGGTTTGGCCCTCGACGCCGTCGCCGAACGCCTGCAGCGGCTCGGCCTGTCGGACGAACTGGTGCGGTCGCTCGATCCTGCTCTCGCGCCGGGTACGCTGTGGCCGCTGCGCGCCCCGTTCGACGGCATGATCCTGACCGCCGACGTGATTGCGGGTGAGGTCGTCGGTGCGAGCAAGGTCCTTTTTGTCGTAGCCGATCCCCGGCGCATGTGGCTGACCTTGCATGTGCCGCCCGACGACGCGCGCTGGCTGATGGTAGGCCAGCAAGTGCGGTTCCGCCCGGACGGGGGGACGAGCGAATTCACCGGAAAGCTGACCTGGATCGGCACGACGGCGGACGAGAAGACGCGCACGGTGCCGGTGCGGGCCGAGTTGGCGAACGACGACGGCCGGCTGCGAGCGTTCACGTTCGGCCTCGGCAAAGTCGTGTTGCGAGAGGAGCCGGACGCCGTAGTGGTCCCGAGCGAGGCAGTCCAGTCGGGCGGCGGCTGCCAGTTCGTGTTCGTCCGCGACAAGGACTTCTTGAAGCCGGGCGGCCCCAAGGTCTTTCACGCCCGCACGGTCCGCGTCGGGGCGCGCGACGGCTCGAACACGGAGATCATCGTCGGCGTGCTGCCCGGCGAGGTCGTCGCAACGAAAGGCAGCGCGCTGTTGCTCAACGAACTGCTCAAGACCAAGCCGGCGCAGGTCACGACGACTCGCCGCTAACGCAGGACAACCGGGATCTATTAGCTGACCGCGAAAGGAGAACCCATGCTCCAAGAAAAGTCAAATGTCAGCGTCCTTGAGCCTCCTTCGGAGAAGGTGCCGGCCCCCGCCCACGCAGCCCCCCCGAAGCGGCCTTCCGTCGCATCGAGAGTCCTCGGGTGGACCGGCCACGCCGTGCCGACCATCCTCGCCCTTGGTGCGGTGGGGGCGCTCGTGCTTGTTGGCCAAAGGACCGGCTGGCGGTTGCCCAAGTTCTCGACACTTATGGGAAACACCGCCGCGGAGAAGGATGATTGGTGTGAGGAACACAGCGTCCCCGAGTCGCTGTGCGTCGAGTGCATGAAGGGCTGCATGCCGCGCGGCAAGGAGTACGGCTGGTGCAAAGTCCACGGGGTGAGCGAGTGCCCGTTGGAGCATCCCGACGTGGCTCAGTTGCCCAGCCCACCGACCATCACTCAGGAAGACTTGGACCGAGCCCGACGGGCGCTGGAGTTTGCGCCACGTGTTGAGAACAACAGCAAGTGCACGCTCCACCAACGTCGAATTCAATTCACTTCCGCCGAAGTTCTCACATGGCTCGGCATCGACGTTGTTCCCGTTTCGCAAGCCCCCATCGCCGAGACGGTCACTGCGAACGGGGAGATCGGCTTCGACCCGACCCTGGTTGCCCGCCTTTCGCCACGGGCCGGCGGCACCCTTTGGCGAGTCGAAAAGCAGGTGGGCGACAAGGTGAAGAAAGGCGAGGTTCTGGCCTTGGTCGATGCGGCCGACGTGGGCAAGGCGAAGGCCGAGTTCCAGCAGGCCCTCGTGAATCTCGATCTAAAGACGCAAACCTTGGCCAAGCTCAAGGAGTTGGCCGGGCTCACGGCATCCGCGCAAAGCGTCGAGGAGGCGAAGGCGGCGGTCGCTGAAGCCGAGGTACGCCTGTTGGCCGCCCGGCAGACCCTCGTCAACCTGGGCTTGCCCGTGCGGGTAGAGGACTACACGAGACTGGCCCCTGCGGATGTCGCGCGGCGGATGCAATTCCTCGGCCTGCCTGCCGACCTGGCCAAGGA
>Ga0209478_1000422_pt1 | contig 57744 bp, 45 predicted proteins | sample DewCreD2012metaG_5_FD_184109 | JGI IMG/M metagenome (GOLD analysis project Ga0209478, IMG submission 184109) | Hot spring sediment bacterial and archeal communities from British Columbia, Canada, to study Microbial Dark Matter (Phase II) - Dewar... ...
TGCCCGGTTTCAGCCCCGTGAGGCGGATTCGGTGATAGAGGCGTTTGCCGGGCGCGCCGCGTACTTCGCGCACGGTGGGCGCGCTCCAGAGGTCTTTTTTGAGATTGGGCGGGCGCCACGCGGTGGCAGGCAGGTTACTCTCGCGCAACTGCACGCGCGTTTCGCAGGGCGCGGCGGTGTAATATTGCAACACAGCATAGTCGCGCCCCAGCTCCATCACAGGACGTGTGGGGTCATAAAGCGGGGGTGTGTCGGCGCGGGGGGACGCCCATGCACTTAGCAGCGAAACACCAAGCCCCAGCGGGCAGAGGAAAGACTTCCCGAATCCATTCATAAGAATTGTGTTGGGCAAGCGGAACCTATCTCCTGCTGAGGGGCTGTCTGGGAGTTGTGATGCTGTTTGCGGGGGATGTAGAGCGGGCGCGGGAACGGGCGGCGATCCTGCGCCGATATGGGGTGGACGCTTACCCTGCGCTGGCAGGCGAGGGCATCACGCCCGAAGCCCAGGAGCGGGTCAGTCGTTTTGGCATCCTCACGCTGCTGGATGGGGCGGCATTGAGCCGAAAGTTGGGTACTTAGACATCTTTCTGCCCAACGCGCTTGGGGTACAATACCCGCTTAGCGTGAAGGGATCGCCAGCGTTCTGGGCGTTAGTGGTGATGGCGGGCTTCGCGGAGTTGGGGTATGTAACACTCAACATCTCGGCGATGCCCGTCTATTTGCGGGAGGTGGTGGGGCTGGGGGAGTCCACCATCACAGCGGTCGGCTCGGTGTTCCTGCTGACGGAGGCGCTGTTTCGTGCGCCGATGGGGATGCTCAGCGACCGACTGGGACGCCGACGGCTGATGATGCTGGGTCCCTTAATTACCGTGGGCACGGCGCTGGCGACGCTGTTGGCGAAGCATCCGATTCATTTTTTATTCTTGCGTGCGCTGGACGGGCTGGGGGCAGCGATGCTCTGGCCCGCCGCCTACGCCGCGATTGGCGACACAGTGCCCGCTGAGCGCCGCGGATGGGCGATGAGTTTTCTGAACATGACCTACATGTCAGGAGTGGCGCTGGGACCCTTAGCAGGCGGGCTGGCGAACGACCTCACAGGCACAAAACGCGCCTCGTTTTATCTGGTCGCCTGCCTGTTCGCGCTGGCGACCCTGATTGTGTGGCGGTTCTACCCGCATGACGGCAAAACAAACCCCCATCCCCATGGGCACGCCGAATTGGGGGAGAGTAGTTTCTCACTTCGGGCGTTCTGGAGCGCCATCCGCCGGGCGCCGGGACACATGCTGCTGGCGTTCGTGGTCTTTTTCGGTATGGGGCTGATTATGCTGCTGGTGAAGCTCTATGCGATGGACGAGTTTCAGATTAGCGAGACAATGTTCGGGCTGGGGCTGGTGTTGCCTGCGCTGTTGATTGCGGGCTTGAGCGTGCCGCTGGGCAGGCTGAGCGACCGCATCGGGCGCGTGCGGAGCATTCGGCTGGGGCTGATGAGCGCGGCGCTGGTGTTGTGGACCGTGGTGCTGCCGGGCAAGCCGCCCATTCTGCTGGTGCTGCTGGCGACGGGTGTGGGCGCGCTGAGCTTTGTGCTGACCTTCGCGGCGTGGATGGCGGAACTGAGCGAGATAGACCCCGAACGGCGCGGGGTGATTCTGGGCGCGGCGGGCACAGCGCAGGGGTTGGGCAGTATTCTGGGCGCGCTGCTGGGTGGTGTGCTGTATGAGCATGCCCAGATAACACTGGGCGATTGGGTCATCCCTGCCCATCGCACGCCGTTTATCGGTTGTGCCCTGATGCTGACGCTGGGCAGCCTGCTGAGCTGGTGGGTGCTCCACCCGCGCGAGGCAAAAAGTCAAGTCGGGGTCTCGTGAAAAAAACGCAAGAGGTATACTATCGCCTGCATGGAACGCACAATAGACGCGCTGATGCAGGAGGCGATAGAGCAGAAGATTTTCCCGGGCGCGGTCTGTGCCGTGCTGATGGGCGGGCGCGTCCGATTTCAGGGGGCATGGGGGCAGCCCCATCCGAAAGCCAAAGCGCCCACCAGCGCCAGCACCGTCTACGATCTCGCCTCGCTGACCAAGCCGATTGCAACCACCACCTTGAGCCTGCTGGCAATTGAGGAAGGGCGCTTCAACCTCGAGACGCCTGTTAATCGCTATTTCCCGAACGCACGGCACCTCAAAGGGGTTGTGATAAAACACCTGCTCACCCACACGGCAGGGTTGCCCGCGTGGAAGCCTTTCTTCAAGCAGGCGCAGGGGCGCGACGCCGTGCTACAGGCGGTGCTGGAAACGCCGCTTGAGCGCCAGCCAGGCAGGGGCTACACTTACAGCGACCTCGGCTACATCCTGATGGGCGCGCTGCTGGAGATGGTCTACGAACGCTCCCTCGCCGAACTCTTCCAGAAAAAGGTTGCCGAGCCGCTGGGCTTGCAAAGCACGGGCTACCTGCCGCCAGATGACTGGAAAGAGCGAATCGCGCCTACAGCGAACTCCGAGTCGCGCAACGGCAAAATCCTCACGGGCGAGGTGCATGACGAAAACGCGCACGCGATGGGCGGTGTCGCGGGGCATGCAGGGCTGTTCGGCTCGCTGGACGACCTGATTCGCTTCGCCCGGATGATTCTGGGCGGCGGGCGTCCGCTCCTCTCGTACTATTCGGTGCAGGCGTTTTTGACGCCGCAGGCAATAAACTCCTCTCAAAAGCCGCCGATGCACACGCTGGGGCTATTCGCACACCCGAACCCGCTGCTACCGCGGGGCGACCTGTTCCCCACGCGCTGTGTGGGGCATTCGGGCTTTACGGGCACGCTGATTCTGTTTGACCCGCAGGTGGAGATGGCAGCGATTTTCCTCAGCAACCATGTTTACTACAGCCGCGAGAAGGAGGCGTATTTAGACTATCGGCGTCGGTTGCTGAACATGCTCGCGGCGCAGGTCGGTGGGGTGTGATTACAACCCCACCGTGGTGTTCCACCAGACTGTGAGCGGTTGGAAGAGCATCCCCACCTGCTCGTCGGTGAGTTCCGCGGGCGCCTGCGCCACCACCTCACGGGGAATCTCCGCCGCGAAGACGGCGTTATCGCCTCCCGTGCTGGAGGGCACGAGAACGGTAATGACCACCCCTGTTGCGGTAGGGGATTGCTCAAAGAAGGCGCGCGCGGTTGCCAGCGCCTCCTGCATAATGCGGGGACGGGTTAACGCGCCTCCCTGCAGGCGGATGCGCACATGCCAGCGCTGGCTCAGCACATCGAAGGTACACCACACCGGCAACCCCTTGAGCTGCTGACTGAGAACCCGCGCCAGCCGCGCCTCCCCTTCGCTCATGCCGGTGGCAAGGTTGCCTGTTTCTACAGGCGGCGGGGGCACACTCACGGGCGGTTGGGATTGTACAGGCTGGGAGGGCGGCGGCACCACGGCGCTTTCAGCAGGCTTCGGCGTGCTGGGCGTTTCGGACGCCTGTTGGGCTTGTTGAAGATTCCACCGCAAGCCCGCTACGAACGCCGCGACAATCAGAATCAGTGCCAGCAGCGAAAAGAGCGCGTAGACCCACACCTTCGGCGCGGGCGCGCGCACGGGCTGGGGTGTATCCGGCAACTCCACAGGGGGTGGGGGCGCCACCTGTGCCGCCCGCATGCTCCGCAGATTCATCAACTTCGCGCTGTAGACGGCATTATTCGGCGCCAGCTCCACCAGCAGCTCGTACCACTGGATGGCGTCGTCCAGCTTGCCCTGATCGGCGTAAATGTCGCCCAGAAGCGCGTGCGCCGTCTCGTTGCTGGGGAACCGGCGGAGAATGCTCAAGCAAATCTCTATCGCCTGCTCGTATTCACCCTTCATGCGCAGAAGGTTCGCCCGCGCGATTTCGGGGTAGACCTCGCGATCGGAGCCTTCCGCATACAAACTGTCCGTCGTATCTTCCCGAATGCGCGCGCCGCACTCCAGACAGAACACGCTCGTGTCTGGAATCTCGGCGAAGCACTTCGGACACACCGTCATCTTCCGAACCTCCCGAAGCATACCCTCATTATCGGCAGACATGGCTTTCCTGTGGACTCCCCGCTGTGGTGGCTGGATTATACCTCATCAGGTACACTATTGCCTATGAAACGCGGGCTAATGCTGGGATTAATCGCGCTTTGCTGGGGGCTGGCGTTCGCGGATCGCCCCACATGGATGAATAGCGCCGAAACGATTACGCCGACGGACCTGCGCGCCCATCTGGAGTTTATCGCCTCCGATGCGCTGGAGGGGCGCGATACCCCCTCGCGCGGGCTGGAGCTGGCGGGCATGTATATCGTCTCCCACCTGCAACGCTGGGGGCTGAAGCCAGCAGGCGAGAACGGAACCTACTATCAAACGATGACCTACCAGACCGCCACCGTGCAGACTGCCGAGAGCCGTATTGAGATTGGCGGACGCGCCTTCCGCTACGGCGAGGGGTTCGTCGCGCGGGCGGTGCCGCTGAACACCACTGCCCGACTCGTTTATGTCGGCAACGGCTGGTCTAACCCCAGCAAAGGGATTGACCCCTACGAAGGGCTGGATTTGCAGGACGCAATTATGGTGGTGCATGCGGGCTATCCGAAGCCTGTGCAGGAGCTGGGGCTTGAGAAAGCACGCGAAGCAGGCTGGGTCAGCCCGGAGGAGAATGCTCTTAAGCACGGCGCGGTTGCCATCCTCCGAATTGACCCCAACGACATGGAGCGGATTGACCGCCTGGCGCGCTTCTGGAGCCAGCGCCGCGCGATTGTGGAACTGGAAGCGAACGCGCCCCCCGTGCCGTTGATTGTGCCCTCGCGGGAGCTGCTGAACCTCATTTTCGCGGGCGAAGCGCACTCTGCAGAAGAAATTATCCAGCGGGCGGAGATGGGCGACCCCGTGCCTCCCTTCGCGCTCGGTCAGCGCAAGCAACTGAGCGTCAAGCTGGAGGTGCAGACCACCAGCGCCACCGCGCGCAGTGTGATTGCCTATGTGGAAGGTTCCGACCCTGTGCTGAAGCATGAGTTTGTGTCCATCGGGGCGCATCTGGATCATGTAGGCGTTGGGCGCGCCGATTCGCGCGGCGATACGATTTACAACGGCGCGGATGATAACGGCTCAGGCTCTGTTGCCCTGCTGGAGCTTGCCGAAGCGCTCGCCACAGGTCCCCGACCCAAGCGCTCGGTGCTGTTCCTCTGGTACGCTGGGGAAGAGAAGGGCTTGCTCGGCTCGCGGCTCTTTACAGAGCGCCCCACCGTGCCGCTGGAGAACATTGTCGTGAACATCAACATCGATATGATTGGGCGGAGCCGCCAGCCCAACGACACGAACCCGCGCAACAAAGACCTCTCAGCGCCCGACGAGGTGTATGTGATTGGACCCCGCGTCGCCAGCCCCGACCTCGGCAAGGTGCTGGAACGGGTCAATAGCCAGTATCTGAACCTCAAGCTGAACCCGATGTACGACGACAAAAATCACCCGGAGCAGCTCTATTACCGGAGCGACCATGTGAACTTCGTGCGCAAGGGGATTCCCGCCATCTTCTTCTTCACAGGCTTACATGAAGACTATCACCGCCCTTCGGACCACCCGGATAAGATAGACTACGAGAAGATGGCGCGCATCACCCGCACGATTTTAGGACTGTTGTGGGAGCTGGCGGACTCGTCCGAAAAGCCAGCGCGAGTGAGCCTATGAACGAGTGGAAGGTAGAGGTTGCCAGCGAAGCGCTGCAGCAGGCGCTGGAACGGTTGCACATCCCGTTCGACGCCAGGGCGTTTCGCTGGCAGGGCTTGATGGCTCGCGAGTATAAAGAAAACGCGGGCACGGAGCGCGGGATGGGCTGGCGTCGGATTGTGCGCTTTGATCTGGGACGCCCGCCCCTCGTGCCTGCCCAGTTCGCCCTGCGCTACTTTGAGATTGAACCGGGCGGCTACTCCAGCCTGGAGAAGCACACGCATATTCACCTGGTGATTGCGGTGCGGGGCAGGGGCAAGGCGCTGGTGGGCGAGCGCGTGTTTGAGATGCGCCCGCTTGATATCGTCTATGTGCCGCCCGATGTGCCCCATCGCTGGCTGAACCCCTATGAGGAGCCGTTCGGGTTCCTCTGTGTGGTGGATGCGGAACGCGACCGCCCGCGCCCCGTCTCTGACGAAGAGTGGGAACGCCTCCGCGCCAACCCCGAAACCGCCGAGTGGGTGTTTTGAAACGAAACGCCGTTCTCAAGCGTCTTATAAATGCGGTATAATAAACTCAGAGGTGAGACCCATGAAACGCTCTTTATGGCTCATCGTCGCGCTGCTGGCGTGGAGCCTCGCTTCCGCCGATGATCTGGGGGGCTTGGTGCGCAAATCGGAAGGACGCGGCGGCAACAAACCCACCCCCAGCCAGAACAGCAACGACAACCGTTCCAACAACGCGCCCAGCAACAATAACGGTGGTGGCAGCGACGATTTGTTCCGCAAAAAGTCGCGCACTCAGCCCTCGCAAACCAGCCCCAGTAACGCCCCACAGGAGCGCGGACGCTCCGACGGCATGGTGCTGCAGAACCCCAAAGCGGTGGAGATTAACAGCAAGCCCCTGCTGACCTATCCCCAGCCCCAGAACCGCCCCGTGCCCATCGACGACCGCGGCTACTTGCCTGGCTTGGTGCGCCGCACAGAGGGCTTGGATTCCCGCCGCTGGAGCAACGACAGGTTTATTATTATCAACCCATATCCCGACTATTACGGCGCGGAAACCTGGATCGAGTACCGTATTGGGAATATCCGCTTCTCGTATCGCTACTATGTGATTCAGCCCGTGCCCTACCGTGTCTGCTACACGCCCTACTGGTACTATGATCCGTGTCCGCCGTTTATTCCAGTCTATCGGGTAATGTACCTGCCCCCGACGCGCGTGGTCTATGTGGAAGTGCCCGTCTATGTGGAAACGCCCTACTATCTGGATCGCACGCCGCGCAACCACGACGAGCGTCAGGCGATTCTGAGCGACCTGCGGGCGCTCTGGAAACTGCGCGACATTCAGTTCATCGAGCGCTATGTACGCCCCAACAGCTATATTGCGGTCTATCTGGAGGGGAAGTACGCCTATTCGCTCCCTGCCGAAGACTATCTGGAGATGACGCGCGACGCCCTGCGCGTGATTAAGACCGAAGAGATTAGCTTCTATCGCGTCACGAAGCGGGGCGAGAACCAGCTGGTGGTGCGGGGCGAGCATCGCTACATTGACGATGCCACGGGCATGCTGAAGGTGGTCTATGTATCGTACACCTTCGAGTATGCGGATGGGCGCTGGTATCTGAGCGAGGTCGGCTCGTCGGCGACGCGCCTGTAGCGCTCATTCCACCTGTTTGGGGTATCCCAGAATGGGGCGCGCCAGGTTAATCGGGAACTGGCGCGCCTTCTGCTCATAGCGTGCCACGGCTTCCAGATAGCGCTTGCGCTCTACGGCGATCCGATTCTCGCTGCCGGCAATCTCGTCCATCAGGCGCGAGAGCATCCAGTCGTTGCGGAAGGCGGGGTCGCTCTGGAGCTGTAAAACGAGCGCTTGCGCCTGTTCGGGGTTGCTCTTGAGCGCCCGAATCAGGGCTTCCAGTTGCGCGCGCTGCTGGGCGCTCACCTGCTGGCTCAGGGCTTCCAGCCGCGGAATCAGCGACTCGCGCCGCTGGATGACATTTTCCACCTGCGCGCGGTAATAGCGCACTTCGCTCCATGCCCGGTTCAGCACCGAGTGGCTATAGAGCAGGTTCAGCAGAAACAGCCCCACCAGCACCCCTGTGGCGATGAGAATCTGCATTCGGAGCCGCGCGCGGCGTGCCTGTGCTTCTTCCACGCGCCGAATCGCTTCGCGCAAATGCTGGGGGTCTACGCCCATCTCTTCGGCGCTGGCTTCCAGCACCGCCTGCGGAATGCCCGACTCGTGTTCCTGTTGCAGGCGTACCGCTTCCTGAATCACTTCCTGCGCTTTTTCGGGGTCCAGCCGTTTGTCCATCGTTTACCAGCTCCTTCCTGCGCCGCCTCCGCCGGAGCTCCCGCCGCCGAAGCTCCCGCCCCCTGACGACCAGCCGCCACCCGATGACCAGCCTCCTGAACTGCTTCCCCCTGACCAGCCACCCCACGAGCCGCTCTGGGTTGTCGTGGAGCCAACCCACCAGTCGTCATCGTGCGTGCGCTTCGGCAGGACGCGCTCCTCTTCGTCGTGATAGCCGCAATTCGGGTTGAGACAGCGGCGCACTTCCACTTCCAACCCTGTTCGGGTGTAAGTGGGCGCTCGCACCAGCCGCGTGCTGGAGCGCAGGGTGTAGCCGCCGCACTTCGGACACTGCGAATAGGGGGTGAACCACGCCACTTTCGGGATAATCTCAAAGGTTTCGCACGGCTCACAGCGCCACACGAGATAGTTCACACTGCCGAGTTTCTCCTCTTTGCGCTGGAGGGCGTTCAGGAAGGCGTCATCTGCCTGTTCATCCAGCAAGCGCATCGGTTTGCCGCAGCTGGGGCATTTGGGCGGGCGCTCTCGTAGCAGGAACACGGCAACCGCAATTCCGCCTGCTCCCAGCAGCAAGAGCGTCATCACCAGCGCAGGAGTGATGGGCGAAGGCTCTTCAAACGGGTTTGAGGTGGGAGGCGCAAACGAGGGTGCGGGCTGGGCATAGGGGCGTGCAGGGGTTTCATAGGCTCCCGTCTGCTGGGCGGCGCGAATCGTTTCGGCTATGCGCTCCACGCCTGCAATAATCCCTCCAGCGTAATCACCCCGACGGAAGTGGGGGATAACCGCCTCATCCAGAATCGCGCCCACCAGCCCGTCGGGCAGAATCGCTTCCATCCCGTAGCCCGTTTCCACTTCCACGCGCCGATCCTGAAGCGCCACCAGCATCAGCACGCCGTTATCCGCGTCGCGCTTGCCCACGCCCCAGCGATTAAACAGTTCAGTGGCATACTCTTTGGGGGTGGCGCCCTGCGTTTTACGAATCACCACAACGGCTATCTCGGAGCCTGTTTCCTGTTCCAGCTGCGTGATAAGCGTATTGAGTTGCGCTTTCTGGGACTCGCTCAACACGCCTGCCATGTCCACCACCCAGCCCCCGTAGGTGGCGCGAGGGTTCGGAATCCGCTCTATCGGCTGCCCGAACCCCGTTATGAACCCCAAACACAGAAAGATAATCCCCAGCCACCGCATCGGCAAGAGTATACCGTATTGTTGGCGCCATCCCGTTTTCCCAGATGCGTTTCTACTGCTCTTCGTCGGAGCCGCCCCTGGATTCGCGTACCTCACGGAGTATTTCACTAACCGCCGCTTCCAGAGGAGTTAGGTCCTGCTGGATTACTTGCCAAACGCGACGGAGGTCTATGTGGAAGTAGCCGTGGATAAGCACATCACGCATGCCGGCGACACTCCGCCAGTCTATCTGAGGATACCGTTTGCGGAGGGGCGCTGGAATTTTCTTCACTGCTTCGCCGATGATTTCCAAGGCTCGCGAAACGGCATAGACCTTCTCTATGTCGCTTTCAAACTGTTCGTAGGTGAGACCTTCTACGAAGCGTCGGGCATTCCGACTTGCTTGCAGAATATCCTGAAGGTACTCCTCAACGCTTCGCCTCATATGGACTCCGCTTCGCGAAGGATTCTTTCTCGCAAAGTAGGGCGCAGGGTCTGCTTTTCCACAAGGTCCACGCGGCGCCCCAGTTTATCGGACAGGAAATTGCGGAGCGAAATGAACTCCAGCAGGCTGACAGGGAAATCGGCGTCCTCAAACTCAACCAGCAAGTCGATATCGCTTCGCGCTCGCGCCTCACCGCGAACCACTGAGCCAAAAAGGGCTAACGAGCGCACTCGATAGACACGGCGCAGTTCAGGCATGAGCGCCCTCAAGAGGTTTTTGACGCTTTCTTTTTCCAGGGTAACAGCTTCTGCTCTGGATTTTTTGCGCATCGCTTTCCCGAACAGGTATTATACCGAATCCCCCATGCAAACTTGACAGGATTTACACCAAACCCGTAAATCCCTCAGCCTTATAAGACCCCTTTGGCACGCAGGTTGCGAATTAGGGCAACATCCAGCAACGGGAGGTTGGTCTATGAAGAGAAAAACACTACTCTGGAGTACGGCTCTGATGAGCCTGATGGGGATCAGCGGCATCGCTCACGCCAGTGATAACCAGTTCTACGCCGACAGGCTGCTGCTTCTGGGCACCATCACGCTCAAAATTACGCAGGTACAGCCTGCGATTAACACGCAGATCCTCTATGGCAGCAACACGCTGAATGTGAGAGCAGGGGAGTATCAGATTGTGATTACCTCCTCCACACTGACAAACCCGATTCCTTTCCACTATGCCTACTGCGTAGACCTGGATCACTGGATGAGCCTGAATCAGAACTACACTTATGAGGTCTGGCTGGCTCGCGGGCGTGCGGGCGCACTGCTTGCTCAGCGCGACTCGTTCCTGACAGGTTCCAGCCTGAACACGAAGGGAGCGGGCATCCAGCTGGCGATGTGGGAGATTGCCCATGACCACGCCTACGGGAACGCCGACAATCTGAACGCGGGCAACTTCAAGTATTCGGCGGACGCGACTGCCAAAGGCTACGCGCAGACCCTACTTGCCAGCACCACCTCAGGGAGCGATTACTATTTCTACCTGCGTGCTACGGGCAGCGGCTCCATGCGCGGGCAGGATCTGGCGATGGTTCCCGAACCGGGCGCGCTGATGGCGCTTGGCACAGGGCTGGTGGGGCTGCTCGCCCGACGCCGCAAGCGGTAAACGGCTCTTCAAAGGCGCATCATCACTCCTTCCTTCTGGGGCAGGGCACACCTGCCCCTTTATTTTTACACATTGCAGATTTCGTAAGCGCGTCGGAGCGCCGCAATCGGGTCGCCTTTGGGAATGAACTCCTGCCCGATATAGCCTGTGTAGCCTGTTTCTTTGATGGCTTTCATAATCGCAGGGTAGTAGAGCTCCTGGCTCTCGTCGATGTCGTTGCGACCAGGGTTGCCTGCTGTGTGATAGTGGGCAATCTTGTCGTGGTGGGCGCGAATGGTGCGGATGATGTCGCCCTCCATAATCTGGGCGTGATAGATGTCATAAAGGATTTTCACGCGCGGCGAGTTGACGAGCTCCACCACGCGCAGTCCCCAGCTCATTTTATCGAACATGTAATCGCGGTGGTCTACCTTGCTATTGAGGATTTCCAGCGCGAGGGTGATGCCCTTCTGCTCGGCGTAGGGGGCGACACGCTTGAGGCACGCGACGGTATGCTCGATCCCTTCCTCATCGGGGCGCCCGCGCCGATTGCCCGAAAAACAGATAAGGATGGGAATCTCGTATTTGACCGCCTTGTCGATGTTCGCTTTGAGTTCGTCCTCAATACGGCTGTGCTGGCGCGGGTCGTTCATGCCGTTTTCAATCGTGCCGTGCCCCCCGTGGGTGATAATCTGGAGTCCTGCCTCTTTAACAGCGTCCCACATCGGTTCGGGCACGAGTTCGAAGCCCACATAGCCGATTCGTTTTGCTTCCGCAATCAGTCGCTTCGGGTCTACGCGCCCCGCCACCGTCCACCAGCAGATGTCCTGTTTCATAGCGAGATTATGTTTCGTGGGTGCGGCGTGCCTTCCTGCTGGTGTGGGGTATAACAGCGGTATGCAAGTGCGAATTGAGCCCGTGCAGCCAGATCAGGTGGGGCTTTTGCTGGAGTTGATTCGCCAGCTGGCAGAGTACGAGCGTCGGCTGGATCAGGTTCAGGCAACAGAGGCGGATTTACGCGCGGCGCTGTTTCGCGAAGGCTCGCCCGTGCGCGCTGTGCTGGCGTGGAGGGGGCAAGAGGCGGTCGGGTATGCGCTCTACTATCCCGTGTTTTCCACCTTTCGCGGGCAGTTTGCGCTCTATCTGGAGGATATTTTCGTTTTGCCTGCGTACCGGGGGCAGGGAATTGGACTGGCGTTGATGCGCTATCTGGCGCGAGAGGCGCTTCGGCATGGCTATGACCGCATCGAGTGGCAGGTGCTGGACTGGAACACGCCTGCGATTGAGTTCTACCACCGGCTTGGCGCCACCCCCAAAGAGACGGAATGGGTTCCCTATAAGCTGGAGGGCGAGGCGTTGAGGCGGCTGGCAGCAGGGTAGGCTTCGATGCGTCAGGACGCGGGAACCGCGTCCCTACTCGTATGCGTAGGGGCGCGGTCGCCGCGCCCTACGTGGCGAAACCCCAGCGCCAGGAAAGCGACATAAGTATCCTTGCAACAGAGCAACTCTAACTGTTTTTCAGCTGCTCCAGATACTGGCGCCCCTTGTCCGTGATTGCCCAGATGCCCTGCGGTGTGTCCGCACGCAGGTAGCCTTGCTTAATGAGTTTGTTGCGGAGCCCAGTCACCTTACTCTTCCAGCGGATTTTACCGCCAGAAGGCAGCTCCTCATAATCAGCAGGCTTGAGCTGGTCTTTCGTCAGTTCCTGGATCCGTTCAAGAACCTTTCGCTTAGGCGCTTCGCCGTCTAAATCCACCAGCGCCTGAAGCAGGGGAATTATGAAGGCTTTCTTTGGGGTAGCGTCCTCATTATCGCGCGTGCTTCGGGCGGACTTCGTGGTGGAATTGACCGTTGTGTTGCCAGCCCTCAATTGCTGAACTTTGCCTATCAGCTCCTTGAGCTGCTCAGCTTCGCGGGCAAGTTCCTGCACTTTGATATAGTCTCCGTGTTGAGTCGCGTGCTGAATCTCGGCGTCTATCTCGGCGCGGATGTTCTCCAGCTCCATGATAAAGCTCTCGAAGGCTTCTTTGATTCGTGCGTTCATCGTTTCACCTCGCAGGGTCCGATAGACCCGCCGCCAGAGCGTTTCCACTGGCTCAGCAGGGTTATATTGAAGCGCTTTGAGCAGGCGCTCGTTGCGTGGGGTAAGTTCATCCGTAACGCAGGCGTGATACCAGTGTTTTGCCTGCGGTTCGGGGCACATGAGCAGGCTCCCCCATTTGCCTTTTCGATAGTGACTCCCGATAAAAAGCGTCAGAACCTGCGGGTACTTCTTCAGGTAAGCGTCCACCACATACCGCAGGTCTCCAGTTCCGCATTCTTGCTTGAAGCGAACCCAGTAGATGTGAAACGGTGCGTAATCAGGGGTTTCTATTTTGACCAGTGGTATCCACTCACTGATATGCTTGGAAGCGCTGGGTTTCAACTGGGGTGGGCTGTTGATAAGCGACTCCTGCACGGGGTAGCCCTGTTCCTTCAGCCAATCGCGCGCCTGCTGTGCATCCTGGAACATAGTTTTTATAATACCCACATCCACGCAATGCATTCAAGGTCTTCGGGCTTGACCTCGGAGGGGCGCTCTATCTGTACGGTCAGGTGAGGGTGAGAGTTGGCAAACTGTTTGAGCGCACTGAGCAGCTCCGCAGGCGCTAACGCCTGCGCTTTCTGCCAGCAGGGGCGCAACTCGTTCAGGGCGGTTTGCGGAAGGGGTTTGGAGAAATACCCGATCAGTTCGTTTCGCGGACCCGAGGGAGGGAGCGTTTGCAAGCGTCGCATAATCTGCTTCTGCAATCTCGGTAACTCCGTCGGTTGGTGCGCCTGACGGGTAATCTGCTGCACCAGATAGGTGCGCATCTGTAAGAGCTTTTGCTCTGTTTTATCAGGATCGGGCAGCGGCGCAGGCGGCTCGCTTGCCGTACATCGGATGGGGCGGATGGCTTCCAGCTTGCGCGTGAGGTACTTGTCGTCTTCCGTCTGGAACAGCCAGTAGTGGCGTTCGGTCTGGATATGGCGGAAGGCGGCGAAGAAGCCCCTGGGCACGCCTGCAGGCGCATAGCGTGCCGTGCCACGCCCCAGTGGAATCGCGCTGAGCCGTTCCTCGCCCAGACTCTTCAAAAACTGCATCAAATCTTCCAGCAGGAACTCGCCGATGGTCAGCTCGCTCTCGCTTTCCAGCGTGTCCAGCACCTGCGGGTCTTCTTCGGCGATGCGCTTGAGCGTGTTGAAGTCCATCGGGTTCGGCGCTTCGCCCAGCACGGAGGCGTCCAGTCCTACCGTGCGGTTGATGGCGTCCAGTTTCGTGCGCAGACGCTCCATCAAACCCAGCAGGTCTTCCAGCGAGTCTTCGGGGATGAAGTTGTAGACCTCGATGGTGGCGTGTTGGGAGCCGATTCGGTCGATGCGCCCGATGCGCTGCACCATGCGCACGGGGTTCCAGTGCAGGTCGTAGTTGATAATCACGCCTGCATCTTGCAGGTTTTGCCCCTCGCTGAGCGCGTCGGTGGCAATCAGAATCTGGATTTCTGGCTCGCCGTTGAGGTCGTAGCGGTTCGACTGGGGGGAGAAGCGTTGCACGAGGCGCCTGCGCTCGTCCATGCGCGTTTCGCTGCTGACCAGGGCTATCGGAACCGCTGTCAGTTGCTGGCACAGGTAGTCGTACAGGTAGCGCGCGGTGTCTTTGTAATAGGAGAAAATCAGCACTTTTTTATGGCGCAGTTCGCCCAGCAACTGCGTTTTCAGGGTTTGCAGTTTCGCGTCGGTGTCGGGCTTGAGGCGCTCCAGCGCCTGAAGCAATCCATCCAGCACCTGCAAATCGGATTCGACTGCCTGCCGAATCAGGTTGAGGTCATACTGGCTGGGGTCGATGTTTTCCAGCGTGTTGAGGAACGCCTGAAAGTCGTCCTCTGCCTCATCGTCCGCGCTTTCGAGCATCAGCAGGCGTCGGTAATCTTTGCTGGTGAGCAGTTTGCCCTGCTGGAGGGCGTCCAGAAAACGCTTCTGGAACTCCCGCTGGTGGCGCAGGGAGTTGCGCAACGCCTCCACCGATGATTCGAGGCGTTTGAGGTACAGCACGCGCAGTAATCCCACCAGCCCGCTCTGCTCGCCCAGACGCCTGCGCAGCTCGGCAATCGCCTGAGCGTCTAACCCCGCATCACGAAGCGCCGTTTCTATCTTGCCCCATTCCGCTCCGAACAGATTGAACCGATGCCCCACCACTTGCCGGTGATAGGAATCGATTTGATAGGGCGCCAGGTTCAGGTTCTCAATCGCGCTGGCAATCTGGCGGTAGAGGTTGTCGCCATAGACTGCCTGCAGGTTGTAGTTCACGCTGTGGATGTTGCGCTGGGGGAAGGAGATGCGCTTCCCGTCGATCTCCGCGTTGGGGTAGTGTTTGCGGATGAAGACGCGACTGCGGCGCACGCCAACGGCTTCCAGCAACTCGTAAAGGGTCTCGCGGTCCTCGTCCGCTTTGCGGAAGTAGGATTCGAGGTTCTCTATACCCGACGCCAGGAAGTATCCCTTATCGTCCTGCGTGAGCAGTCGAATCTGGTGGTAGAGGTCGTACACGGAGTTGTTGACGGGCGTGGCGGTGAGCAGAATCAGACGGAACTGGTCGGGATAGCGGGCGCGCACGCGACGCACAATCTCAAACAGGTTACGCCAGCGGTTCGCGCCAGGGTTGCGAAAGTTGTGCGACTCGTCCACCACAATAATGGGATACTGCGCCAATTCGTCGAGGGGGGTGTCGCTCTGGCTGATGTGTTCCATGCTTTCGAGGCGGTGCGGGATAGCGTGCTGTTCCAGCAGGGGTTTCCAGACGGTATCGCGCAGGGCGGCGGGGCAGATGACCAGCGCCGTCTGGCGCTGCTGGTAGGCGTAGTCATCCAGCAGGCGCAACGCCAGATAGGTTTTGCCCAGCCCGACCGAGTCGGCAATCAGCACGCCGCCATACTGCTCCAGTATCTCGCGCGCCGCATGGTAGCCGTCGCGCTGAAAGTCCGCCAGCGCAATCGGCGACGGCTTGCCGTCCTGCTCGCGCAGGTCGCCTTCCAGCCTGTCGCGGTACGACTCATAAAGCACCTTGATATACACCTCGTAGGGGCTGAGCGTGCAGGTGAAATTCTGGAGCAACGCCAGCAGTTCCGCCTTGTAATCGGCGCTCTGGCTCCAGAGCCGTTCGAACCAGCTTTTCAGTTCGCCCACGGCGCTGGTTTGTTTGAGGACAGCGTTCAGCTCGGTGTTGGTTGCCAGCCCCGCGCCCGTGAAGTTGGAGGAGCCGACGACGCCTATCGCGTCAATCAGGGGAACTCCCAGCACCAGATACGCCTTGCCGTGCAGAAAGCCCTCCGTGTAGCGGCGAATATGCACCCGCTCGTCCTGAAGAAAGGCGACCCAGCGATCCACCTTTTGCTGGGATTGGGGGTGAATGAGGGCGAAATGGCGTTCCAGTTCGCGCGCCAGTCGCTCGGTCAGCACGAAGCTCTGCTCCTGTTCTTTGCCCAGTAGCAGGCGCAGCTCGCTGACGCGCTGAATCGCGCCGTTCAGCTGCTCCAGCCCGTCCAGATTGAAGTAGGCGGTCGCAATCCAGAGGACGGGGGCAGGAGCCTGCCGGAGCGTCTGGGAAAGCACTTCCCCTAAGGTGTATTGCGTTACGCGCCTGTTGTCTACCAGGTCGGGAATTTGCGCGCTCATCAGGGGGAGGCGATTCGTCATGAAGCGCCCGACTCCTGCCCGCTTCACACGCTTTTTGCTTTCACTAAGCGGTCTTTGACCAGTTGCACGACGGCGCGGTAGACCATCAGGCGCTCTTCGTCGGTCAAGCCCAGCACATCGAAGATAACACTGTCCAGCTCGTAGCGGTCGGGCGATGCCTGCTTGACCTGCTCCAGCGTGAGCGCGTCGGGGTCAATGTTGCTGTAGTCTTTGTTGGGTTTGGGGTAGCCCAGTTCTTCGAAGATGCTGCGGATGGGACGCTGGCTGAGGCGGTGGAAGGCGGAAATCACTTTTCTGCGATTGCTGGTGGATAGGCAAATAGGGTTCAGCATGAACAGAGTCTCGACCTCATAAGTTTGGACCTTGAGCAAACCGCCCCCGAAAGGAGTTCTACCACCAAGTTCGCAGAGTATTTGTGTTGCTGGACAGCCTAAAAGTGCGGCTGTCAGTACATCGGCTCCATGCAGTTCTTGGAAGTTGTCGCTTACATAGACGCCGTTAGGGGAAAAATAAAAGCGCATACGATCATCAAGCAAATAGTTACAGTTGACGAACGCAGCTTCTCGATTTCCCAAATCCCACCACCATTTTCGGCTGGCGCAGGTGGGGCGCAGGTGGTAGCCCTGCCAGACTCCCCATTCGATGTAGGCTTTGGCGTGGGGGTATTGGTCGAGCGGGGGCGTTTGCCCGTTGTCGATGGCGTGGCGCACATCGTCGGGGGGCATGAAGACGAGGTAGCGCAGGTCTTCGGGGCGCACGAGGAGGGTTTTGAGTTCGCGCGGGCTTTTGATGACGGGTCGGAGCCATGCGGCTTCGATTTCGCCTTCCCAGCCTGCGCCGTTGCGGACGCGGACGGGGGTTTCAGGGTTTTTCTGCGCCTCTTGCACGACTTCCTGCACGCTTTTCCCGACAGGTTCCAGATAGAAAAACTCGTTCGCGCCTGTGGTGAAGCCGCGGCGCACCTCGGCAATCTCGCCCAGTTTGACCAGCAGGGGCTGGAGTTCGGTTGCGCGTGCCAGGAAGTAGCGGTCGCCGTCGCGCTCCCGCACGACGCGATAGCCCGCCTGACGGAGGGATTCCAGGCTCTCAAACCCCATCGGGTTAACGATTTTGTGCTTGATGTCGCTGAAACGCATGGCGTGCCTCCTCAGTTTGTTGCCTCCAGAGTTGCGTGGCAGTATCCCGTTGTTTGCACTTGCAAAAGAATGTTGCACTTGCAACCAAAGCGATGTTGCGCGTGCAAGCAATTTGTTGCATCCACACCAGGGAGCGGGCTACTGAGTCGCCCTATGTTGTAGGCAGTTTTATCCATGCCCTTCGAGTTCGTAGGAAGCATTTTTATCCCCTGTACCAATCCGCCTGAGTTTACCTGCTTTGACCAGTCCTTTGAGTATGCGTGAGGCTTTATATATGTCCACTCCCAGCAGTTCGCGCACCTGGCGGTTGGTAATGCGCCCGAACTTGCGTACATAGCTCAAGATGAGTTCTTCGTGGCGGAGGGCATCAATCCCGCGCTCACGGATGTAAGCGACGGATTCGCCCAGTTCGCAGGCTCTCTGATTATCCAGACGCCTCAGAATCTCGCGAATTTGTTCTGTCGTATACCGCATCTTACTCCTCCAGCATGTCTGTAATATCCTCCACAATCACGGGTGTGCCCTGCCAGTGGAACACCTTGTAGCGCTGTCCTTTCTCCAGAATGGTGAAGTAGATGTCGGGGGCGCGGAGGTACTTGCCGCCCCACTTGTTGCCGGTGTAGCGCCCTTCCTCCCCCAGCCCTTCCTGCCACAGCTCGGCGCGGGTTTTCTCGATCACTCGCTGCTGGCTGGGGTCGGCGACTGCCGACTCAAAAGGTCCCTGCAGGCGGATAAAGCGCGTGATGGCGTTCTCCGCAGGGCGTCCTTTGCGCAGGATAGAAATAATCGTGTTCACATCGGCGCTGGCGAACTGGCGTTCCAGTGCGCTGTCGTAGATTGCCAGAATGTGGGCGTTCTCCAGCAGGTATTTCTGGAGCTTGCCCCCGAAGCCCACATCGAGCCAGCTGTTGGAGCAGATGAACACATGCATCCCGCCCGGTTTCAGCAGCTGCAGGGCGCGGGCGTAGAAGTAGACATAGAGGTCGGAGCGCCCTTCGGCGGCATCGGGATAGGCTTTGAGGAGCATGTCTTTGTTCGGGATGAGCTCCTGTCGCACATAGGGCGGGTTCGCCAGAATGATATCGAAGCCGCCCTCTCGAAACACTTCGGCGAACTCCACGCGCCAGTCGAAGCCCTGCACGGGTTTGTCCGCGTGAGTCCAGACTCGGATTTCCTCACGCAGCGCGTCAATCTGCTCGCGGAGCTGGCGTTTTTGCTCGTCGCTGTGTTCGCGCAGGTACTGGGCTTTGAGATTCTCGTACTCTTCAATCTGCTGGCGGCGGAACATATCGGCTTGTTGCCCACCCTGTGGATCGGGCGCGGTGAGGCTGTCGCCCACCTCGATTTTGAAATCCAGATTGGGCAGCGACACATCGGCGTCGGGGTCGTCCAGCGGGTGGCGGGTGTCGTCCACCACCAGGCTCAGCCACAGGCGCAGGCGGGCGATTTCCACCGCGAAGGGGTCTATATCCACGCCGTAAAGGTTGTTCTGGATAATCTCCAGTTTGCGCTGGTAGAGCGTTTCGGGGTCGAGGTGCTTTTGCTCAAACAAGATGGTGCGCAGTTCCAGCAGTTCCTGAAGCATGCCCAGCAGGTAGGCGCCGCTGCCGCAGGCGGGGTCGCATACGCGCACGGTTTTGAGAGCCTTCAGCACCGCTTCGGGGTCGCGCAGGCGGCTGCTGTCGCGCCCGTCGACGAACTGGGCAATCGCCTCGGGCGTTTCGCGCGTGGCGGACTGAAGATAGCTCTTGAGCGCCTCGCGACACATGAACGCCACCACGGGGCGTGGGGTGTAGTAACTGCCCGATTCGTGCCGTCCCGTAACCAGCTCCTCGAACACCTTGCCCAGCATTTCGGGGTCTACGGCGACCTCCACCTCCATCGGCGTGCTTTCGGTGATGGTGAAGTTGTAGCGGTAGAACAGGTCGCTCAAGAGCGTGCCAATTAGCGCGTCGGGCACGCGAATGTTTTCCTGTTTATCTTGCTCGTCTGCTTCGAATAGCCCGCCGTTGAGGTAGGGCACTTCGCCGATGAGGTCGGTCAGCAGCCCGCCCTGATTGATGCGCATCAGGTTGCGGTGCTGGGGGTTGTTCAGCCCGCCGAAGAAGAGGGGCTTGAGGCGCGTGGCGTAGAAGTCGCCCGCTGTCGTAGCACGGGCATCTTGCCCGTGTGTGTTTGTGTTCGCGGGCAGGATACCCGCGCTACTGTGGCTTGCCCAGAGCGCTCTCAGATAGTCAGTGCGCCCGTTGAAGCGTAACCAGCCCTTGCGCTCCAGGAAGCGGAGGAACATCAGGCGGTTGAAGAGTTTTAGCACGAACTGGCGTCGGGCTTCTTCGTCCGGGATGCCTTCAATCTGGCGCACTGCCTGCTCAAAGAGCCGGCTGTATGCCTCAAAGAAGCGGTCGGTGACTTTTTCAACATTGAAAGCCTCTTCCACTTGCTGGCGCAGGTTTTCGGGTGACACATCGGGAACGGTAGCCAGCGCCATCAGGATTTCGAGGTCGGTTCGGGTGGGGGCATTTGGGTCTATTGGGAGCGTGCGGATGACCGTTGTGATACGCCCTGTGGTGTCTTTGAGTATCGGGCGCGGGTGGACGAACAGCAGCGTGCGTTCAGAGGTGTCTTCTGGCTGAACCACGAACAGGAACTCGTACTGCGGGTAGCGTCGATAAAGGGGTTCTATGATCTGGCGCAGATGCGTGCGTCGGGCGGTATGGGTGCGCAGGTGATAGAGGCGCAGGGTATCGCGCACATCGCCCAAAAGAAACGCCTCCTTGATGTGCTGACGCGCAGAGGCAGGAAGTTCGTCCATCTCCTGCGCAGGAAGAGGGTTATTCAGCATATGGTAGCCCAGTACGCGCCACAAACGAACCCCTTCTGTGGGAGACTGGTAGCTCTGCAAGGCGTCGCGCAGTTCCTTTTCCGTGGGCATAGTCGTTCTATACCACACATGCAACAGAACTCCTGCCTGCAGAGCCAGCGCAAAGCGATGGAAAAACCACCCCCATCCTGTGGAATAACCCCTTTGCAGTCGCACTGAGGAGGAACTTGACGATGGCAACGACACTCAAAACCGTCTCATCGGCAGAGGAGCTGATTGGCAAATTGCAGGACCTGCCCAGCCTCCCCGCAGTGGTGATGCAGGTCTATCAGATGGCGGACGACCCGAATGTGCATGCGCAGCAGCTGGCGTATGAGATTGGGAAAGACCAGGGGTTCACCGCGCGCCTGCTGCGGGTGGCGAACTCGGCTTATTACGGCATGAGCCGCCAGGTGGGCACGATTGAGGAAGCGGTGGTCGTGCTGGGTATGAACACCGTCAAAAATTTAGCCCTGATTGCGGCGACCTACCCCCTATTTCAGCGGGCGCTGATTGGCTACACGCCCCATGTGAGCGGGCTGTGGATGCACTCGATGGCGGTGGGACTGATTGCCCAGACGGGCACGCGCGTGTTTGATACCCCCGTGCGCAACGAAGCATTTACGGCGGGGTTGCTCCACGATGTGGGGAAGCTGGTCATCAGCTCGGCACTGCCCGACTGGATGGGCGACCTGTACGATATGGTGGTGCATCGGCGCATGCCCGTGCATGAGGCGGAAAAAGAGCTGTTCGGGTTCACCCATGAAGAGGTGGGCGCCCTGCTGGTGGAACGGTGGAAGCTGCCGCCCCGTATCGCCGCGCTCATTCGGGCGCATCACCAGTCGCTGGCGACGGGCGACCGCGCCTGCGCTCTGATTGAGTACGCCGACTACTGCGCCAACCAGCTGGGCTATATGATGAACCCTGACGCGCCGCCCGAACCTTTTGATACCCGCGTGCTGAATGTGCTGGGCATCACGATTGAAGAATCCGACCAGTTCCTCAAGCGTGCGGAAGAGGTGCTTCGCGCCTCGCAGAACCTGATGAGTCTCAAATAACGCGGGAGGGAACACTACCCATAGCGCAGGGTCAGCGGGTATACTCTCCCTGATGGGAGGATGGCGCGGAATCGCAATTGTCGTTGCCCTGCTGACCCTGCTGATGGGGGGGCTGCCCCAGGCCGATAAGCAGCAACAGCGTCAGCAGTTGCAGAGCCAGCTCCAGTCGCTTCAGGGCAAAATGGGAGCGCTCCGCTCCACCATCAACGAAAAGAAGCAACAGGAGCGCAAAGTCCGACGCGATATTGCCGAACTGGACGCCCAGATTGCCTCGGTTTCCAAACGCCTGCGCCAGACCCGCGCGGAACTCGCCTACGCCCGTAAGCGTCAGGCGGAGCTGGCGAAAAAGCTGGAAGTGCTCACAGCACGGCTCAAGCGTCGTGCCGAACTGCTTGCCCAGCGGCTCCGCTCCGCTTACAAGTACCGCAGTATCTCGGTGCTAACTTTGATTTCGGGCGCACGCAATTTACAGGAGCTCAGCAGCCGCAGCTACGCCCTCCGCCAGATTGTCAAAACCGACCGCCAGTTGCTGGATCAGGTACGCGCCGACCAGCAAGCCGTTGCCGAAGCGAAGGCGGAGATGGACGCCGTGGTGCGACGCATCAGCCGACTGGAAGCCAACCTGCGGGCGGAGGAGCAGGAGCTCAAAGACGCCCAGCAGGAGAAGAAAGAGACCCTTGAGGCGATTTCCAGAGAGCGCGCGCTCTATGAGCGTCAGCTGGCAATTCTGGAAGCCGAGTCGCAGGCGATTGCCCGACGCCTGCGTGCGCTGATGGAGACAGGCGCCGGGCGCGCCCGCGCCGACAAACGCTGGTCAGGACGCTTCATCCGCCCCGTGAGCGGACGCATCACCTCCGGCTACGGCATGCGCGTGCATCCCATCTTCAAAGTGCGCCGTATGCACACGGGGATTGATATCTCCGCGCCGCACGGGACTCCCATCCGTGCCGCTGATGATGGCGTGGTGGTGGGCGCAGGCTACATTCGCGGCTATGGCAACACCGTGATTATTGACCACGGAGGCGGCGTGGCGACGCTCTACGCCCACTGCTCGGCGATTCTGGTCAGCGAGGGGCAGGAGGTCAAACGCGGTCAGACGATTGCCCGCGTTGGCAGCACGGGCTACGCCACAGGACCCCACCTCCACTTCGAAGTGCGCATTAATGGCGACCCCGTGAACCCCGCCGAGTATGGGTTTTAGCGATGAAAATCCGCAAGCCGAACAACGATGAAGATTTGACCGCATGGCGGGCGTTCTTTGAGGCGTGCCGACGCCATCACGAGAGCCTGCGCGGGCGTCTCCCCGAACACGCACTGGAACTGCTTAACCTGCAGGGCGTCGACGACGGGCTGCTGGTAGAAGCGGTCTACGAGCGCAAAACGCGCACGCTCCAGCTCACGCTCCGATGCGGGCATCTGCTGATGGGTTATTACGACCTGACGCTGGTGTTCCGCGAGGCTTCGCTCTCGCCCCACTCACGCACGACTCTGCGACGCATCGCCGAAACAACGAAGGGCGACGGCATATGGGAATACGAGCTGTACCGCTTTGAGCTCGATACGACACCTTCTGGTGGCATTATCCTGCGGCTGGAGTTTCTGGGGTTTTACGACGACCCGTGGTTTGAGGTGCGTTGCAAGGAGCTGCAATGGCACACGAAACCAGTGGCTGATCCCAAACTGCCCGTAATTCCGCGGCGTTATCGGGAGGTCTGAAAGGGAAACGCCCCGTTGCTAATTCGTCTAAAGAGTGGCAACTCGTGCCCACCTTCCCGCTGGCGTCGGGCACGCTCCACGCCGTTGTGGTGACCACCGCCAACGAGCGCGTGGAATCATGGTTCATCACAGAGGGTATCCAAATAGAGTTTCGCCCCGCTCCTCAAGAAGATTCGGGCGAAGGGGCGTTTGAGCATGTAGTCCATTACCAGCCCACGCCTGCGCCTTGATTCTGACCCTAATGGAGTATGAAGGCATGCGCTTTGCCTCCGAAGGTCGGGTATCATCTGGCTGACAAGCTATTGCGGGAGGCAGAGCATGCGAAAACGGCGCAACGAGTCTAAAGGCGTGTGTATGTATTGCCACACGGAGGTGGAGCGGAGCCGTATGGCAAAGCATCTCATAAGCTGCTCTGCGAGGCGGAAGGTCATCCAGCAGGCAGAGCAAAAGGAAGTTGCCCCTGAGCGCCTGTATCACCTGTTTGTGGAGGACGCCTGGCTGCCCGAATTCTGGCTCCATCTGGAGATGCGAGGCTCCAGCACCCTGAAAGAGCTGGATAAGTACCTGCGTGCCATCTGGCTGGAGTGCTGCAACCATCTAAGCGACTTCCACGAAGTTATGCATGGCAAACGAGTGAAGAAATCGCTCCCCATTCAGGAAGTTTTCGATGAGACTGACGAGCTCCTGCACATCTACGATTACGGCACTTCTTCCGAGACCCTGATAACGGTGGTCGCTGTGCGTGAGGGCAAACCCACCACCCCTCACCCAATCGCTCTGATGGCACGCAACTGCATGCCCAATACTCAGTGTAGCCGCTGCGGTCAGCCAGCGAAGTGGTGGTGTTCGGAGTGCCTTGCTGAAACGGACGAAATAGTCCACCTCTGCGATGCTTGCAGGGAGGCACACTATCGGGAACACACGGAGGCGATTGGGGATGACGACTTGAGTTTTGAAGAGTATCTGGAGGGGGTTTTTCCGCTGGTGAACTCGCCTCGATTGGGGATGTGTGGCTACACGGGTCCTGCGGAACCGCCCTACTGAGATGAACCACAGGCTATAGGACGCCCCCATATCTTTGATGCCCGCGCCCATCGGGTACAATTGATTGCGATGAGTACGCCGATAGGACGCGAGGTGCGCCAGGTTCCCGTCGAGGAGGAGATGAAACGCTCCTACCTCGACTATGCGATGAGCGTCATTATTGCCCGTGCGCTCCCCGATGTACGCGATGGTCTCAAACCCGTTCAGCGTCGAATCCTCTATGTGATGCGCGAGCTGGGCTTGACGCCCGACTCGGCGCACACCAAATCCGCCAAAGTGTGTGGCGAGACCACCGCGAACTATCACCCGCACGGTCAAGAAGTGGTCTACCCCACCTTAGTGCGCATGGCGCAGGATTTCAACATGCGCTACCCCCTGGTGGACGGTCAGGGGAACTTCGGGAGTATTGACGGCGATCCTCCGGCGGCGATGCGCTACTGCGTTACGGGCGAAACGCTGGTGCGTACCCCACAGGGTCTCATCCCGATAGCAGAGCTCGCGCAGTCGGAAGTGATTGACCTGCCTGTGCGCTCGGCAGGCGGGCGCGTGAACCGAGCCACACGCTGGTTTGACTGTGGGGAACACCCGACTCTTCGTATTCGCACGCGCTACGGTTATGAGATTCAGGGCACGCCCAACCACCCTGTGCTGGTGTGCCTCGCGGATTCCGAAGGCAAGCCCCGACTGGCGTGGAAAACGCTTGACAGCCTGCAGGTGGGCGATTACCTCGTGATTGACAGGGGTGAAAGCGAAGACCCCGCCGAGCCAGTGGACCTGACGCCATATCACCTGACTTTCCCTGAAGGCTCGCGTGTGCGCCAGTATAGCCTCCCCCGGCAACTGGATGAGGCGCTGGCGACCCTGATGGGCGCTCTGATTGCCGAAGGCACGCTTGGCTCGGATCGTGTAGAGTTCACCTGCACCCCGGGCGAGTTCGCGACGGAGTTTGTCCGATGCTGGCAGCAGAGCTTCCCCGACTGTCGCCTGCACCAGTGGCTACGCGAGCCTGTTGGGTTCGGCAAGCGCCCCTTCTGGCAGATGCAGGTGGTGAGCCAGCAGGTGGTGCGGTTTCTGAACAACCTGGGGCTGCAGGGGCGTTCGTCAGAGCGGGCAGTCCCGGAAGTGATTCTGCGGGCGCCGCGGGCGATTCAGGCTGCCTTCCTGCGGGCACTGTTTGAGGGAGACGGCGCGGTAGAGCGCTCCGGGCGGAGCCTGATGCGCGTCAGCCTTGTGTCTGCCAGCCGCCGCCTGCTCGCGCAAGTGCAGGTGATGCTCCTCGCGTTCGGCATCGTGGCGCGTCTGTATAAAGAGAAACGGAATAGCACCTATCGGCTCATCATCGCGGGCGCGGAGGATCTGCAGAAGTACCAGCGCCATATCGGCTTCCTTTCACAGGCGAAAAGCAAAGCCCTTGCAGAGGTAATCGAGTCGCTCTCGGGGAAGGTGCTTTCCAAGAGCGACAAAGTGCCCTTCCTGAGCGCGTATGTACGACGGGTCGCCCAACGCCATCGCGAATGGCTTGGTAAACACAACTTTGACCGCCTCAGCCGCCTGACCGACGCGCTTCCGAAACTGCTGGAGGCACTTAGCCCCGAAGACGCTGAGTTCCTCTGCGCCCTCGTGGAAAACCGCTACTTCTTTGATCCCGTTGCGACGATTGAAGAAGCGGGCATCCAGCGAGTTTACTCCATTCGGGTGGAGAGCGAGTGCCACTCGTTTGTCGCGAACGGCTTCATCAACCATAACACCGAGGTACGCCTCACGCCGATTGCGATGGAGATGCTCGCCGATATCGAGAAGGAAACCGTCGACTGGATGCCCAACTATCTGCAGAGTACCGAGGAGCCGACGGTGTTGCCCGCGCGCTTCCCGAACCTGCTGTGCAACGGCGGGAGCGGAATCGCCGTCGGCATGGCGACCAACATCCCCCCGCACAACCTGAGCGAGGTAGTGGACGCACTGATCTATCGGCTGGAGCATCCCAACTGTTCGCTGGACGCGATTATGAAGCTGCTGCCCGGACCCGACTTCCCCACAGGGGGGCTGATTCTGGGCACACGGGGCATCCGACAGGCGTATGAAACGGGGCGCGGCAGTATCGTGATGCAGGCGAAAACCCAGATTGAACCGCTGGATGGGGGCAAAAGCGCGATTGTGATTACCGAAGTGCCCTATCAGGTGAGCAAGGCACGCCTGATTGAACAGATTGCGCAGCTGGTCAAGTCGGGCAAGATTGAGGGCATCACCGATATTGCCGACTACTCCGACCGCACGGGCATGCGCGTGGTGATTGAACTGCGCCGCGATGTGAACCCCAACCGCATGCTCAACACGCTGTTGAAGCACACGGCGATGCGCACCACCTTCGGCGCGATTCTGCTGGCGCTGGTGGATAATGTGCCGCGCGTGATGAGCCTGCTGGATTTGATGGACCACTACCTCCAGCATCGGCGCACGGTGATTGAGCGGCGCACCCGCTACGAACTCTACCGCGCCAAGTCGCGCGCCCACATTCTGGAAGGCTTGCAGATTGCGCTCAACTTTCTGGACGAGATTATTCGCCTGATTCGTAGCTCCGAGACCGCCGAGGTCGCGCGGCGCGAGATGATCCGCCGCTTCGGGCTGACCGCGTTGCAGGCGGACGCGATTCTGGCGATGCAACTGCGTCAGCTGGCGCGACTGGAACAGGAAAAAGTCGCCGAGGAGTATCGCGGGCTGCTGCGCGAGATTACACGACTGGAGCATATCCTCTCCGACCCGCGTATGGTGGAAAGCATCATGAAAGACGAGCTGCGCGCCCTCAAAGAGAAGCACGGCGACGCACGGCGCACCCGTATCGTTGCCCGCGAGGCAGAAGATATCTCCGAAGAAGACCTCATCCCCGAAGAGGAGACGCTCGTGCTGATTACGCGCGACGGCTACATCAAGCGCGTCTCGCTGGACGCCTACCGCTCGCAAAAGCGCGGCGGCAAGGGTGTGATTGCCACCACCGCCCGCGAAGAGGACGAGGTGGAACACCTCTTCCAGGTCAGCACGCACCACTACATTCTGTTCTTTACTGACCGCGGGCGCGTGTATCGGCTCAAGGCTTACGAGATTCCCGAAACCTCGCGTCAGGCGCGGGGCACTGCGGTTATCAACTACATCAACATTCAGCCAGACGAGAAGGTAACCGCAACCGTCTCCATCCGTGATTTTGACGCGCCCGGCTACCTCACGATGATTACACGCGGGGGCGAAATCAAGCGCACACCGCTCAGCGAGTTCGCGAACCTGCGTAGCAACGGGCTGAACGCCTTTGATCTGGAGGCGGGCGACTCGCTCGGCTGGGTGTTGCACACCACAGGCAACGACGACATCCTGCTGGTGACGCGCGATGGCTTTGCAATTCGGTTTCCCGAAACCGATGTGCCTGTGCGTTCCCGTGCGGCGGGCGGCGTGATTGCCATCCGACTCGGCAAGGGCGATGCGCTGGTCGCGGCGTGTCGTGTCGTGCCCGACGCTTACCTGCTGGTGGTCTCCGAGAACGGTTTTGGCAAATGCACGCCGCTCAAAGAGTATCGTGTGCAGTCGCGGGGGGGTAAGGGCATCCTCACGATGAATATCACACGCAAGACGGGCAAGGTGGTCGCTGCCGAAGTGGTGGAGCGCGACGATAAGCTCATCCTCGTTACCGCCAACGCCAAGGGCATCCGCCTGCGCGTGAGCGACCTGCGCGTTACAGGACGCATCGCGCAGGGAGTGAAGTTAATTGACCTGGCGCCGGGGGATAGCGTGGCGGCGGTAACGCGGATTGTGCTGGGCAAACGCCTGCAGGAGGCAGAAGCAAGCGTGAGTGCGAACGCCTGAACCGTGCAACGCCATGCCCCTCCGAGCGTCCAACTCAGGAGGGAACCATGAGAACAGGATGGCTACTTATCATAGGGATGTGCATGGCGACGGCGCTGGCGCAGGGAGACCTGCCCGTCTCGCGGGTGGTGCTGTACCGCAGCGGCGTCGGCTACATCGAACGAACAGGAACCGTCAACGGCAACGCGCGAATCCAGCTCAGCCTGCGCGAACCCCAGATGAACGACATCCTCAAGTCGCTGGTGCTGGTGGACTTCGACGGCGGGCGGATTGAACCCGTGCAATACACCACACGCGACCCGTTGAACCGCGTGCTGAGCTCCTACGCGATTAATATTGCAGATAATCCCTCCCGTGCGGAGCTACTCAAGCGCCTGCGCGGCGTGCCTGTGGAAGTTTTTACCCAGAGTGCCATCAAAGGAACCGTCTTGAGCGTGGAAGAGCGCACGGTGCGCGACGAGAAGAGCGGGCAAACACGCACGGAGCCGTTGCTCCACCTGCTCACAGGCGAAGGCATCACGACAATAGCGCTGAGCGAGGTTTCGCGCTTTCGGGTGCTGGACGAGCGCCTGCAAAAGGAGCTGGAGAACGCCCTGCTCGCGCTGGCAAGCGGGCTGGACACCAACCGCAAGGTGCTGGAACTGGCTTTCACAGGCAGGGGACAGCGGCGCGTGCTGATTGGCTACATCACCGAAATGCCCCTCTGGAAGATGAGCTATCGGCTCGTGATTCCGCGCGAGGGCAAACCCCTGCTGCAGGGCTGGGCGATTGTGGAGAACACCACCGACGAAGACTGGGAGAATGTGCAGATTACAGTGGTGTCGGGGAAGCCTGTGAGCTTCATCCAGAACCTGTACGAGCCGATTTACATCAAGCGCCCGGAGTACCGCCCACGCTTAGATGTGGGGATTATGCCAGAGATTCCACAGGCGGCGCTGGAAGCGGACCTGATGAAAACAGGCGCGGCGCCAGCCCCGGAAGCTATGCCACGCGCCGCGGGGCGTCCGCTGGCGCTGGGCGAGGCGCGCGAAGCGATGGAAGAGAGCCTCGAACCAATGGCAGAGGGGCAAACCGCAGGCGCCCTGTTCGAATATCGCGTGCAGACCCCCGTCTCCATCCGACGCCAGCAGTCGGCGATGCTTCCCGTCATCAACCAGAGCATAGAGGCGGAACCCGTTTCCCTGTATAACCCGCGCCGAAACGCTCAGCACCCGCTTTTCGGCGTGCGGCTCACCAACTCCACCAACCTCACCCTGATGGAGGGACCCGTTACAGTCTATTACGACGACTCCTACGGGGGCGACGCTCTCATGGATACGGTGGAGCCGAAGGGTGTGCGCATTCTCACCTACGCGCTGGACACCGATGTGGAGGTGAGTGTGGACGCTGGCGGTATCATTCGCGAGGTGTTGACCACCCGAATTGTACGGGGCGTGCTGGAACAGCGCACGAAACTGCTTCGCACCACCCGCTACACCCTGCGCAACCGCGGCACGCAGCCGCGCACGGTGCTGGTGGAACAACCCTACGACGGCGAGTGGACGCTCCTTCAGCCTTCTGCAGAGGAGCGCACGCGCGACTTCTATCGCTTCAAGCGCGTGCTTGCCGCGAATCAGACCGACACCTTCGAAGTGCGCGAGGAGCGCGTGGTGTCGGAGACCTACGCCTTGCTGACCGCCGATATGGATAGCCTGCAGCTCGTGTTGCGCAACGCGCGCCCTTCCGAGGCGATGCGCAAGGCGATTCAGGAGATTATCGAGCGGCGACGCCAGATTGCCCTGTTGCAATCTGAAGTGCAACGCGAGCAGCAAAAGATTGCGTCCATCGAGCGCGATCAGGAGCGCATCCGCCAGAACATGGCGCAGTTAGACCGCGCGTCTGACCTGTATAAGCAGTATGTGCAAAAATTGACCCAGCAGGAGCGCGAGATGGAACAGGCGCGCGAGCGCATCGAGCGCCTGCAGAAGCAAATTGCCGATGCCCAGCAAGCGCTTAGCGACTACATTCAGGGGCTGAACATCGAGTAGCGGGCGATCCGATGGCGAGGGGTAGAGTTTCACCGCGCCATCGGGTATCATGTACCCCAATATGTTAGCCCCTTCCGCGCCCGCAGGCGTACGCGAACAGGTGGTGATACTGGACTTTGGCGGTCAGTACACCCAGCTGATAGCACGGCGCGTGCGCGAGTGCCATGTCTTCTGCGAGATTCTGCCGTATGATACGCCCCTGCCCGCCCTGAAGAGCCGCCAGCCGAAGGGGATTATTCTCTCCGGCGGACCCGCCAGCGTATACGAGCCGAACGCGCCGCGCGTGGACCCCGAACTTTTCACGCTCGGAATCCCTATTCTGGGCATCTGCTATGGGCAGCAGCTGATGGCATACCTGCTGGGCGGCGAAGTGCAACCCTCGCAGGAGCGTGAATACGGGCGCACGCTTCTCACAGTGGTGCAGAGCGAACCCTTGTTTACGGGGCTGGACTATCACCTGACCTGCTGGATGAGCCACGGCGATATGGTGTTGCAGCCGCCGCCGGGCTTTGAGGTGCTGGCAGAGACGGAGAACACGCCTGTCGCCGCGATGGGCGACCGCCGACGGCATCTGTATGGGGTGCAGTTCCATCCTGAGGTGGCGCATACGCCCTTCGGGATGAATCTGCTCCGCAACTTTCTATACGGCGTGTGTGGGTGTAGCCCCTCGTGGACGCCTGCGAACTTTGTGCAGGAGACGATTGAGGCGATTCGCCGGCAGGTGGGGCAGGAGAAGGTGCTGTGTGCGGTAAGCGGGGGCGTGGACTCCTGTACGGTAGCGGCGCTGGTGCAACGCGCTGTGGGGGAGCAACTAACCTGCATTTTTGTAGACCACGGGCTGTTGCGCAAGGGCGAGGCGGAGCAGGTCCGCGAGCTGTTTACGCGCCACTTTCCCAGCCACCTGATTTTTGTGGATGCCCGCGAGCGGTTCCTGCAACGCCTGAAGGGCGTGGTAGACCCCGAACAGAAGCGCAGGATTATCGGCGAGGAGTTCGTGCGCATCTTTGAGGAACATGCGGATGAACTTGGCGAATGCCGATTTCTGGCGCAGGGCACGCTGTACCCCGATGTGATTGAGAGTGGCACGCGGCTCGCTGCCAAAATCAAGACCCACCACAATGTGGGCGGCTTGCCCGAATGGATGCGCATGGAGCTGCTGGAACCCCTGCGCTACCTGTTCAAAGACGAGGTACGCGCCGTCGCCACCGAGCTGGGCTTGCCGCCCAGCATCGTGTGGCGTCAGCCGTTCCCTGGACCTGGACTGGCGGTGCGTGTGCTGGGCGAAATCACGGGCGAGAAGCTGGAGATTGTGCGCGAAGCGGACGCGATTCTCAACGAGGAGCTGGAGCGCTCTGGCTGGAGTCGGCGCGTGTGGCAGGCGTTCGCCGTGCTGCCAGATGTGCGCTCCGTCGGTGTGATGGGCGACCAGCGAACCTATCACTATCCGATTGTGCTTCGCGTGGTTCACAGCGAGGACGCCATGACCGCCGAACCCGCCGAGCTGCCATGGGATTTGCTGTTGCGGATTGCTAACCGAATCGTGAACGAAGTGCCCGGAGTTAATCGTGTGCTGTATGACCTCAGTTCCAAACCGCCTGCAACGATAGAATGGGAGTGAGCCTATGGACACACAGGTTGTTCAAAAAGCGTGTGTGATGGCAGGAGCCGAAATAGACTGGAGCCGCGCCTTTCCTGAGGTGGAGGTGTTTTTGACCGAAGAGCAGATTCAGGAAGCGGTGCGGCGTCTGGGCGAGCAGATCGCGCGCGATTACTCGCCTGATTCGCCGCCGCTGCTGGTGGGCGTGCTGAAAGGCTCGCTCGTGTTTCTGGCAGATTTGATGCGGGCTATCCCGTTGCCCGTCTCTTTTGATTTCGTTGCCATCTCCAGCTACGGCGCGGAAACGCAGACCAGCGGGCAGGTACGCCTGCTCAAAGATTTGGATACCCAGATTCAGGGACGCCATGTGCTGGTGGTGGAGGATATTCTGGATACGGGGCTGACTTTGAGTTATCTGCTGGACTTGTTGCGCACGCGCCAGCCTGCCAGCCTGCGGGTGTGTACCCTGCTGCGCAAACCCGACCGCCAGATGGTGGAAGTGCCCGTCGATTACTGCGCGTTCACCATCCCGAACTATTTCGTGGTGGGCTATGGCTTGGACTACGACGAGCGCTATCGCAACCTGCCCTTTATCGGGATCCTGCGCACCCCCGTTTCGGAGTGAGTTCTGGTTGCCTGAGGGACACACATGACCCGTAAACTGGCGTGGGGTTGGCTTCTGGCGTTATGCCTGGTGGGGTGTTGGGGTTCGGCTCAGCGGCTGACCGAAGCCCAGCGTATGGAGGTGTTCCAGTTTGTCTGGGAGCAGGTGCGCGATTCGCACTACGACCCGAATCTGGGGGGCGTGGACTGGGACGCGGTGCGGGCAGAATTTGAGCCGCGCGTGCGGGAGGCGCCAACAGATACGGCGTTTTACGCCCTGCTGAACGAGATGCTGGGCAGGCTCCAGCAGTCGCACACGCAGGTGATTCCGCCGGGGGCTTTTGTGGCGGAGCGTGAATCGCGGGGAGCCGCCAGCGGTGCGGATGTGGGACTGGTCGTGCAGCTGGTGGAGGACAAGCCGATCGTGGTGCGGGTGCGGCGAGGCTCATCGGCAATGCGGGCGGGCGTGCCGCCGGGCAGCGAGATTCTGGCGGTGGGCGACACCGAGGCGCAAAATGTGCTGGAAAAGATTCGCGCGCGTCGGCTTTCGCGGGTTCAGGAACGGATGCAGGTGCAGCTGGCGTTCGCGGGATTGCTGCGCGGCGCACCGGGAGCCAGGATTCAGATTCGGTACCGCGATTTAGAGGGGCGCGAGCGCACGGCGGAACTGACCTGCGAAAAGCCGCGCGGCGAAATCGCCCAGTTCGGCAACCTGCCCCCCATCCCCGTGATTATTGAGAGCCGGCGCCTGCCCGGCAATATCGGCTATATCGCTTTTAACGCCTTCATGCCAGGTGTGATGCGCCAGCTGCCCGAAATTATTCGCTCCATGCGCGACACTCAGGGGCTGATTTTAGACCTGCGAGGCAACATCGGCGGGATTGGGCTGATGGCGGCGGGTGTGGCAGGCTATCTGGTAGAGAAAGAGACTGCGCTGGGCACGATGTACCTGCGCACGGGCACTTTCGGGTTCGTTGCCTACCCTCAGGCAGGCGCGTACACCAAGCCTGTGGTCGTGCTGGTGGACGAGATGACCGCCAGTACCGCCGAGATTCTGGCAGCAGGTTTGCAGGAGGCGAAGCGCGTGAAAGTGGTGGGGCGCCCGACGCCGGGCTTGGCGCTGCCTTCCAAACTGGTGGACTTGCCTTACGGCGGGCTGTTGCAGTGCGTGGTCGCCGATTTTGAGACCCCGCGCAAGCGACGCATCGAGGGCGTGGGTGTCCTGCCAGATGTGCCTGTGGAACTGACACAGGCGATGTTTCGTGAGAGTGAAGACCCCATTTTGCAGAAGGCGGTGGAGGTTCTCAATAGCAAGTGAACTCACGGAATGCCCAGCCTGCGGCAAAAGTAGTCCAGGGAATGATTATGCTGACGCGCCAGAGCGAGATCGTAGTTTGCCAGCATCTCCTCAAGCACGGAGCTGGGAAGTTTGCCGGCAGGCACATACTGCTGAAGGAACATCTGCTTTGTGATTCCGTCGGTACGCGCGGGCGGTTGTATTCCGCGAAGGTAAGGCGAGCCTGTGAATCCTGCGAGGTACCAAGCCTCGATAGCCCCGTCTACCACAATGATGCGCTCGGCAGGCACAACACCGCCAAATTGCTGCTGTACGAAAGCTTTGCAATCGCGAATACAGGGGCGTGTGTCTTTATCTGCCAGAACGAAATAGGCACAATCGAGTTTTTGAATGTTCTGAATGAACTGCGTGCGCTGCTGACGACTTTTCTGCGCCCAGCGGTAGGTTTGAATCGAATGATTTGCCAGCAAGGGCTTGATAATCCTCTCGATAAACCTTTCATCATCACTGCCTTCCACAACAAGCCAGAGCAGTATGGACACCCTCAAGCTCCCAGCAAGTTTTCTACGAAAAGCTCGTCAAGCCCCATTTCCCCCTTGAGGAAGTGCTGAACTTGCTCATTGCTGGCGGGGCGTGAAATCACGGAGAACCCTTCCTCGTCGCGCGAAACGAGCAATAGATTCTCAACAGGTGTGTGGCGTACTACTTCGGGGTTGTGCGTGGTGAAAAGAATCTGTCGCCTGTCAGAAATCTCCCTGAACAGTGCAACCAGCTGCTCAATCAGGTGTGGGTGCAGATTGCGATCAGGTTCTTCCACTATCACGACGCTTCTGCGCGAGGCAGGGGCTACCCAGAGCGCCACGATCAAGGCGACCAGCTGCACCGTGCCGTCGGAAAGGAGCAAGCTGGGTATGGGTTGGTCAGGCAGGTAGCGCTCGTACAGCTGCAGGAGCACCGAGCGATCTACCATGTTCTGCACGCCCATGTTGGACACAAACGGCAAAAACCGTCCCAGAAGCGTGAGCAGTTCGTGGCGCGTTTCTTTGTGGCTGAGAATTTCGCGAAGCACAACGGGCAGGTTACTTCCGTCTTCCTCTAAGACGGCGCGTCCCCCCAGCGGTACGGCGCGTTTCATGAGCTTGGGGTCAAAGTCATAGATTTCCACAAGGGGAGAAGTTCGCCCCCAGAGAACCTGAAGAAACCCCCAGTAAATTCGCAAGATGGAAGTATCGGCTGGAATGGGCTCTTTGCTGGAAAGCGGAGTTCCGGAACGGAACCCTCTGACTACTTTCGGGAGATGGAGCCACTTGATCGTGTTCTCCCTGCGAACCCCATGCAGAGCCAGTAAAGACGCATCGGGGTGGGGGTCTACAGGCTCTAATCTGCATTCTTCTCTGGCGACTTTGTATTGGCGCCCCCGCTTTGCAAAGCGGATTTCCAGAGAGTAGTCCAGGCGTGCCTCCACAGGAGGACGGCTTTCGGAGGAGGGCAGAGGCACGATGGCTGACAACTCTACCTGCAAGGGCATGTGGGCGCCGATACGCATGTTGCGCAGGTAATCCACCCCACCCTGCAAAGAGATGGCGTTTTCAAACCCTTCGCTGACAACATCACGCAGGAAGCGAAACACCTGCACGAAGTTGGACTTTCCTGAGGCGTTTGCGCCTACCACAGCCCCCCATGCAGGGAGTTGAATATCAATCTCCCGAAAACTCCGAAAATTCTGCACCCGCAGTCGCTCTATACGCATTCCAGAGTAAGTATACCTTTGTGGGTGAAAGTTCTTCCAATACCTGCGGGAGGGCGTAAGTGCGCCTGTGAAGGGCAGTTGCTAACACCCACTCCCAAACTGAAACAGCACCGCCAGTAAATCCGCGTCGTCTACGGCTCCGTTGCGGTTGACATCGCCTGCGAGCGAGTCGCCTGTCGCGCCGAATTCAAACAGCACCGCAAGCAAATCGGCATCGTCCACGCAGCCGTCGGCGTTCGTGTCGCCATAACGCCGCACGAGGGCAATCGCGCTCACTTCTGTGGATGACCTGCCGAAAATGCCCAGCGAGGCGTTGCCCGCATGTACAATCCGCACGAAGTGGGCACGCTCTAAGTTCACGGGCTGACCCGTTTGCCAGTCTACCGCCCACTCCAGCTGGAAGGCGTCGCCCCCAGCAGAGATGCCCTGAATATCGGGCTGCCAGGGGTCATCGGGCACTAACGGGTTGCCCTGATTGGTAATCGGGGTTACATCCGCATAGCCAACGATGGGTCTCGCACAGACGCTGAGGTTGCCAAACCAGTTGTCAGCAAGTGGAAAGCGGGGGATGCCCTGCGCATCTCTGGGGTCAGGATTGGGCGGCAGCAGCAGATACCAGCGGGTCTGGGCGTCGGGGGCGCCGCTGCCGCTCACATCCACGCCCACCTCCACATAGCCCGGCTCCGCCCACACCTGACATGGGTTGCCCCCCGCGTAAAAGGCGTTCCCAAACACAATCAGGTCGTAGCCGTCGGGATTGTGGGGGTCTACGCCAGGGGGCAGGTTGTGAATAGGGCGTGCGAACCCCACCTCCACATAACCGCCCCAGCCGAAGGAGAAGACTTTGGTGTTGTCGGGTACGGTTTGGGTGGCGCTGGGCGGTGGAAAACCCAGCACGCGCGTCGGGTCGGTGTTGAAACCTGCCGCGCCGTTCACGCCGCTCCAGCCGAACACCTGCGTGGCGAAATCTTCCAGCACAAAATGCCCCCGATACTGGGCGAAGCCGCTCAGGGGTAAAAGCATGAGCAACGCCAGCCACAACCGCATGGGGAAAGAAGTATACCCCTGTGGAACAATCCGAATGGGGTTCAGGGATGATACTCTTTTTCGCAGGGATGGCACTCTTTTGTGGCTACGCTTTCTGGCGGCTTGGGGAGCGTTCGCTACTGGTGTGCGGACTATTGTTCGCTGGGCTGGCGGGTGCGCCGCTGGTGCCCCCCGATTGGCTGGGGGCGTATGCCTGCGTTGTTATGGCGCTGGCGGCGGGGGCAGGTTTACGCCGGGCGCGCTCCGCGACTCCACCGACGCAATCTGTCCATCACGCAGTGTGTAGACCGTATCACAATAGCGTAGCATCTGAGGGTCGTGAGTAACCAGCACCACTGCGCCCTCGCCACGATGGCGTTCCAGCAGTTCCAGCACCTGTAGTCCCGTATGCTGGTCTAAGGCGGCGGTTGGCTCGTCGGCAAAAATCACTTCGGGTTCCATCAGCAGGGCGCGAGCCACGCAGGCGCGCTGGCGCTCGCCGCCAGAGAGCGCAGAGGGGTAGCGGTGCGCCTTATCGCCCAAGCCCAGCTGCTCCAGCAGGGTCATGGCGCGTTCGCGGTAGCGGCGTGTATCGGGCGCGGGCGCCAGCACATTCTCCAGCACTGTCAGGTAGCCCAGCAGATATGGCTGCTGGAACACAAACCCGAACCGCTCACGCCGAATCGCGCTCCGCTCGCGATCGGAAGCCTCGGTGTAGCAACGCCCCCGATAGCGCACCGTGCCCGAAGAAGGTATCTTCAGCCCGCTCAACAGATAGAGCAGGGAACTTTTGCCAGAACCCGACGGTCCCACAATCCCCACAAACTCACCCTGATGCACCTGAAGCGTTGCCCCACGCACTGCATAAACCGTGCGTGCGCCGTCCTGATAGGTGAGGGTGGCGTTCTGGGCATCAATCAACACGGGTTTGTCCATTATGTTCAAGTATACCCCCGATAGGGTATACTCTCGGCGCGTGATTAACGCACTGGAGGATAGAACGATGCGACGGATGTGGTCTTTACTGGCAGTTGCGAGCCTCGGCGTGATGAGCCTCGCGTGGACTCAGGAGAACGCCCCCAAAACCGACGCGCCGCAGGAAGGCGCTTACACCCTGCGGGTCAATGTGAAAGAGGGCGAAGTCTACAAGTATAAACTGACGATGGACATCGACTTCGGCGGTCAGCTGGTGGTGTTCTCGGCGACTATTGTGAACAAGGTTCTCAAGGTCGACAGCGAGGGCAACTACACGATGGAAAGCGCCCAGGAGAACGGCATGGTCAAGTTCGGCGACCAGGAGATGCCCGCGCCCGCTTCGCCTGCCACAAAAATCACCTATCGCCCCAACGGCAGCGTCCTCAAAGTGGAAGGTGAAGGGGATCGCATGGCAGGAACCTTCAGCAACTACCATTTCCCCGACAAGCCTGTGAAGGTGGGCGATAAGTGGGAGCAGGAGGTCAAGCCGAGCGAACAAGCGCCCAAGATTAAGAGCACCTACGAGGTCGTGGGCACCGAAAAGATCGGCGACTACGAGACCGTCAAGATTAAGGTCTCCGGCAAGAGCGACAGCGAGACTCAGCCGATGAGCTTCGACGGGCATGTGTGGGTGGACATCAAGACGGGCATGGCGGTGCGCACGGTGATGACCATCAAGGGCTTGCCTGCCGAAGGCGCGCCGATGCCCATCGACGGCACGCTCAAAATGGAACTGGTGAAGTAATCTGTGAACCCAGCGCCCCTCCTGAAACGGGAGGGGCGTTTTTATACCCATCCCCACGCTTTCAGCACATCCCAGATGGGGGGCGGGTTCCAGAGCCACTCCACGCGCAACCAGAAGCCGTTCAGCGCTTTGCTGTGATAAACGCCTGACGCGCCTGAAAAGGCAATCTGATAGGTGCCAGCATCGCTCATCTGGGCAAACTCTGCTTGCTTGCGCTCGGGGTCTACGATCCAGTATTCGGGCACGCCCGCCGCCTCGTAAGCATAAAACTTCTCGCCACGATCTATGCTCCGACTGTCCTGGCTCACGACCTCCACCACCAGATCGGGTGCGCCGTCAAAATAGGTACGGTGTAAGCGCGACACATGCTCCGGGAAAATCACAATCAGGTCAGGCTCGCGTACCTCTTGAGAGCCATCGGGCAGAACCAGACGCACCGAAAACGGAGGATGATAGACCACACCTCCGGGCTTATGCCGTTCTACCCACAGCTTGATAAGAGCGAGCAAGAACGCATTCGTGTCCTGATGCACTCTGGAGCTTGGCATTTTACGCCTCACTTTATTGTGAACGAGCTCCGCGTGGATGTCCTCGGCTTCCCAGCTCAGGAACTCTTCCACGCTCATCTCTTCAGGCAGGGCTTCGGGCTGGGTACGCATTGTTGTCCCTACCCAGTATACCTCAAATCTGCCAGCAAAATCAGGTACAATATTGCCCACCTATGGCGCAGAACTATCGGGAGACGCTGAATCTGCCAAAAGACGAGCATACGATACCGATGCGAGCCAACTTGCCAGAGCAGGAGCCGCGCTGGCAAGCCTTCTGGCACGAGCAGGACCTCTATGCGCAACTGCTCGCCAAACCTGCCCCGAACGGCGATTTTATTCTGCACGACGGACCGCCCTACTCCAACGGCAACATCCACATGGGGCACGCGCTGAATAAGGTGCTGAAAGATATCATCGTGCGCTCCTACGCGATGCGGGGCTACCGCACGCCCTATGTGCCGGGCTGGGATAATCACGGCATGCCCATCGAGAACGCCGTGAGCCAGCAGTTTCTGCAGCAGGGCAAAACCCCCAGCAAGGTGGAGCTGCGTCAGGCGTGCCGCGCCTATGCCCAGCACTTCGTGGAGGTGCAGCGGAAACAGTTTGAGCGGCTGGGGCTGGTGGGCGACTGGGAACATCCCTATCTCACGATGGATTATGCCTTTGAGGCGGGCATCGTGCGCATCTTCGGGGAGCTGGTGAAGCGGGGGTACATTTATCGCGACCTGCGCCCCGTGCTGTGGTGTCCCGTATGCCAGACCGCGCTGGCGGAAGCCGAGGTGGAGTACGCCCCCAAGGTCTCCGACGCCATCTATGTCGCCTTTCCCGTCGTGCGCGACCCGAAGGGCATCTTCGCGAACGCGCCCAATCCCGCCATTCTCATCTGGACGACCACGCCGTGGACGATTCCTGCCAACCTGGCGCTGGCGGTGCATCCTGAACTGGACTACGCGCTGGTGGCAACCGACGGCAAGACATGGGTGCTGGTGCGGGAGTTAGTGCCCGCCACGATGGAGACGCTGGGCGTGAAGGAGTATCGCGTGCTGACGACGGTGAAGGGGAGCGAATTAGAGGGCGTGGTGGCACGACACCCGATTTTTGAGCGCGAGTCGCCCGTGGTGCTGGCAGACTATGTGCTGGCGGAAGAGGGGACGGGCGTCGTGCATACCGCGCCGGGGCACGGCGCAGAGGACTTCTACACGGGCAAGCGATACGGGCTGCCGATTTTGTGCCCGGTGGACGAGCGCGGCGTGTTCACGGAGGAGGCAGGTGAGTTCGCGGGCTTGCCGATTGCGCCTGAGGGCAACCGCGCCGTCATCCGACGCCTGCAGGAGGTGGGCGCACTGCTCCACTACGCGCCCTACCACCACAACTATCCCCACTGCTGGCGCTGCGACTCGCCCCTGCTGTTCCGCACAACGGTGCAGTGGTTCATGAATATTGACCACATGGGGCATCGGGAAAAGGCGCTTCGGGCGATTGAGGGCGTGCGCTGGATCCCTGAAGAGGGCGAGAACCGTATCAAGGCGATGGTTGCGAACCGCCCCGACTGGTGTCTCAGCCGCCAGCGGGCGTGGGGCGTCGGCATCCCTGCGTTTTATTGCGAGGCGTGCGGTGAGGTGTTGCTGACCCCCGAAATTATTGAGGCGGTCGCTCAGAAAATCGAGCAGGAAGGGAGCGATGTGTGGTTCGATAAGCCCGCGGATTACTTCCTGCCTGCGGGCACGCGCTGTGCGAAATGTGGCGCGAGCCAGTTCCGCAAGGAGACCGATGTGCTGGATGTGTGGTTCGATTCGGGCAGCACGCATCGGTTGGTGCTGGAGACGCGCCCTGAACTGCGCTGGCCCGCCGATCTCTACATCGAAGGCTCTGACCAGCATCGCGGCTGGTTCAACGCCAGCCTGATGATTGCGATTGGCACCAAAGACGCCGCGCCCTATCGGATGGTGATTACGCATGGCTTCGTGCTGGACGGCGAGGGGCGCAAGATGAGCAAGAGCGAGGGGAATGTGGTGGACCCGCTGGATGTGGTGCAGAAGATGGGCGCGGATGTGCTACGCCTGTGGGTCGCTTCCACTGAGTATTTTGAAGATGTGCGCCTCTCCGATGAGATTCTCAAATATGTCGCCGACGCCTACCGCCAGATTCGCAACACCCTGCGCTTCATAATCGGCAATCTGGCGGATTTCAACCCCGCAACCGACGCCGTGCCCTACGAACAGCTGCACGAGCTGGATCGCTGGATGCTGGCGCGGTTGCAGGAGTATGTGCGCTACGCGCTTCAGGCATACGAGTCGTTTGAGTATCACCGCTTCTATCATGAGACGCGCCGATTCTGCAATGTGGAGCTGAGCGCGTTCTATCTGGATGTGCTGAAAGACAGGCTCTATGCGAGCGCGCCCGATGACCCCGCACGGCGTTCGGCGCAGACGGTGTTGCTGGAGCTGGCAAGCGTGCTGACGCGCCTGCTGGCGCCGATACTGGTGCATACCGCCGAAGAGGTGTGGCAGCGCCTGCCGTTGCCGAACAAGCCTGCGAGTGTCCACCTCGCCGAGTTCCCGACCGCGCGTGAAGAGTGGCTGGATAAGAGCCTGCTGGAGCGCTGGGAGCGAATTTTAGAGGTACGCGAGGTGGTGAACCGCGCGGTGGAGAGCGCGAAGAACGAGAAGCGCGTTCCGAACCCCCAGTCGGCAAAGGTGGTGGTGCATGCCCCGGGCGGGCTGTATGCGCTGTTGAGCCAGTATCCGACGCCGCCGACACCCGATAACCTGCTGGCGCGGGTGTTCGGCGTGTCGCAGGCGGAGGTGGTTCCTGCGAGCGACGAGGCGATTCAGGTCGTGGTGGAGCCGGCGCCGGGCAACAAGTGCGCCCGATGCTGGCTGGTACTGCCCGAGGTGGGCACACGGAGCGATTATCCCGACCTGTGCGAGCGGTGTGCGCAGGTGGTGGCGGCGCTGGCTTAGCCCAGCCGCCCTATCACCGACTCCACCGCCTGACGAATCGCGCCCGATAGCATCAGCGCCCGCACCGCCTCCACATCGGGCGTGAGAATGCGGTCTGCCTCCAGCGGGGGCACGACCTTGCGAATGGCTTGCAGTGCGGCTTTGACGCCCGGACCTGGCTCCAGTGGCTTGTGGAACTCCAGCGCCTGCGCCGCCACCACGAACTCAATCGCAATCACCCAGCGGGCGTTTTCCAGAATCATCCGCGCCTGCCGCGCCGCCGTTGCGCCCATCGACACATGGTCTTCCTGATTCGCGCTGGTGGGGATGGAATCTACCGAGGCAGGATGCGCCAGCACCTTGTTTTCCGAGACGAGGCTGGCGGCGGTGTATTGCGAAATCATCAGCCCGGAGTTCAGCCCGCCCTGCCGTGCCAGAAAGGCAGGCAGCCCCGAAAGCGCGGGGTCTAACATATACTCAATGCGACGCTCGCTGATGTTGGCAAGCTCGGCAATCGCGATTTTGGCATAGTCCATCGCGAGCGCGACGGGCTGCCCGTGGAAGTTGCCCGCCGAGATCACGGTCTCGTCTTCGGCGAACACGAGGGGGTTATCAGTGGCGCTGTTAATCTCGCGTTCCAGCACCTCTTTGCAGTGCATCAGGGCGTCGCGCGAGGCGCCATGCACCTGCGGGATACAGCGGAGCGAGTAGGCGTCCTGCACTTTGTCGCAAAACTCGTGGGATTTGTGAATGGGGCTGTTCGCGCCGAGTTTGCGGAAGTTCTCGGCGACGACCGCCGCGCCGGGATGGGGGCGTGTTGCCGCCACGCGCGGGTCAAACGGCTTGAGGCTGCCCTTGAGCGCTTCGAGGCTCATGGCGCCCGCAATATCGGCGAGCGTGCAGAGTTCGAGCGCGTCGTACACCGTGAGCGCGCCAATCGCGGTCATTGCCTGCGTGCCGTTGATAAGCGCCAGCCCCTCTTTGGCTTCCAGCACGATGGGTTCCAGCCCCGCGCGGCGCATCGCCTCGCCGCCGGGCAAAATCGCGCCCTCATATTCTGCTGTACCCTCGCCAATCATGGGCAGGCACATATGCGCCAGCGGCGCCAGATCGCCACTTGCCCCCACCGACCCCTGCGAGGGCACAATCGGATGCACCCCCCGATTCAGCATCTCCAGCAGGAGCGTGATGACCTCCGTCCGCACGCCGCTGTAGCCCAGCGCGAGGCTCTGCGCCCGCAGCAACATCATCGCGCGCACTGTTTCGGTGGGCAGCGGCTCGCCGACGCCAATCGCATGCGACAGCAGCAGGTTCCGCTGGAGCAGGCGCGTGTCTTCGGGACTGATGCGCACCTGCGCGAACTTGCCGAACCCCGTCGTAACGCCGTAGACGACCTGATTCTCCCGCACGAGCTTTTCAATGAAGGCGCGACTGCGGCGCACGCGCTCGGTTGCCTGTGGGTCCAGTAAGGCGCGGCGTCCCCCTCGCGCTACCGCCACGACGCTGGCTATGTCCAGCGGCTGCCCCACGCGAACATCCTCGTTCTGCATAGGGAATAGGATACCTTGAAGAACGGGGCAGGTAGGTCTTGCTACCTGCCCCTGGGGTGTTGGGTGTTGAGGGAAGGGTTCTCCTTCACGGGTTGGCGGGATTCTGTTGGCGAGCTTTGCGCTCCTCGATAGACTTCAGGCGCGCCTCCCACGCCTGCGCAGGGTCGTCGCCTGCGGTCAGGACTTCATCCCATGGGCGGTACACCCGGAAGTCGCGATGGTCTTTACGCACGGCTTCTACGCGCCAGTCGAACTCGTAGTTGCCACGCCCGTTCAGCAGTTCCGCAACTTCGATGCCCTCCAGACTGACACGCACGGCGGCTAACCCGCGCGATTCGGCGGAGCGCGGCGTCAGCTGCACGGTCATGCCCTGTTCGTCGGCGAGTTTGCGGAAGTGGTCGGGCAGTTCGATGCGGGCGCGTCCGTTGACGAGTCGCGCCGTGCCGCGCACATACATCGCGAGTTCGGGACCTTCGATACAGCCGTACCAGATGTCGCGGGTGGGGTCGTCGGGGTCGGGTTCGCGGAAGCTTTTCGTAGTCGTGAAGAGAACCCCGTCGCCGTTGTCGTTGACATAGATCGATGCCTTCCGAGTACCGTTGCTGTCGTACACAGCTACGGCGCCGTGGTTCGGGTAACCAGCGATCCAAGTCAAGCGTGTATTAGAATTACCGTTTGCTCCGAAAGTCTCGACGTACCCGACATACGACCCGCCTCCTGCGTCCTCGACCCTTGCCAGCACGCGCCTCCAGTTCGGGTCTGTGCCGCCCCCAAGCGTAAAGGTGTTGCCCCCGACATGCAGGTTGCCGTAAGCGCGGAGCGTGCCCGAAACGGTCATGTTGTCCCACACGCCAATCGTGCCGTCTCCCGGAATCTCCAGCGTGGCGGCGTTCGTCTGGCTCTGCCCCAGCAGATTGCCGGGCAGCACCTGCAGCGTGGTATTGTTGTTCGTGAAGAAGGCGTTGCCGCCGCTTACATGCAGGCGTCCGCTGGGGCTGGTGGTGCCAATTCCGACATTGCCGGTGCCCAGAATGGTCACTATCTCGTTGCCGTTCGGCGCGTCCAGGAACGAGAAGCGATTGCTGAAATTGTGCAGGTGCAGCCGAAACTGGGCAGGTCCAACACCGAGTCCCATCAGATTTGTACCGCCTCCATCCCAGATAGCGAGCTTGGTGTTGGCGTTATCACCCCCCAGCGACAGGCGCACGGAGGGGCTGCTCGTGCCTATCCCGACATTGCCCGCCGTGTAGAAGATGTTGCTCCCCGAAGTCTGCCACGGGCGCTGAGCGAAAAAGGCGGTGCTGGCATACGGCGTCGGATTGATTTTCACGCGCGGCGAAAGCGTGTTGTCATCAACGCTAATCTCCAGATAGCGATCCGAGCCGTCCCACACAGCGCCGAAGTTCAGCTCCACCGTAAACAGCCCGTTTTGCACATTCACATTCTGGGTAATCGTACTTCCCACCTGGGAGCCGCCTGTGAGCGCGGTGAAGAGTTTGAAGCTGATGCTGAGCGTGCCGTTCACGGGCTGTCCGTTCTGCTTGAGGAAGCCCTGATAGGTGAACGGTTGTGCAATAACAGGGCTGGCGAGTAGGGTCGCCAGCACAATAACAAACCCAAGCCAGAGCGTGTGTTTCATTGGTCTGACCTCCATCCCTTCACTATACACCGAAACGGTGCGAATGCGCGAAATTTGCGCAAAAATGCAACACCTGTGGCGTGCGGAAGCGGGACTTCCGCACGCCATATCAACACCCGTCGCCGAAGTGGAACAACACAATCAGCAGGTCCGCGTCGTCGACAATCCCGTCCAGATTGATGTCCTCATGGTAGGTGGGGGCGGTTCCGCGCCCGCCGAAGGCGAACAGCACCCGCAACAGGTCTGCATCGTCCACGCAGCCGTCACCGTTCGTGTCGCCTTCGCGCCAGGTGTCCAGCCAGTAGAGCGCGGTGGGTACGGTGGGGTATCCGTACTGGACTGTCTGCACGAAGCCGACGATGTAGCGCCCATCATAGGAGGTCGCCTTCGCCTCGGCGAACTGGTAGTCCGTCCCCGCCAGCAGATGCCCGTAGGAGTCGTTCAGGTCCTCCATCCCGTTCTCGTCGGTCCAGCGGAACGCATAGGAGAAATCGCTGTAGATGTAATGAAGCGCTCCCACAATCACCGTGCTGTTGTCCGAGATGCCGAACGCCTCGTAAAAGAAGTTCCCCCGATTGGGGAGCGTGCCCAGCGCGTCGCACCGAACGACGCCAGGCGCGACGGGAACCCATCGCACGGCGAAGGGACCCGAGCTGCCGACGGTGAAAGGGGCGGTGTAGGCGCGCGACCATGCAACGCCTGGACCAAAACAGGTGGGCAGACGCGTTAGATTCACCACAGGATAGACGGCATTGGATGTAACCTCGTAGCCGCAAAAATCCCCTGGCGCATCCATGTCGGTCGGGATGATGAAGCGTTCAGGAAAAGGGGGGAACGCGTATGACGGGTTGCGTGGGCGCGCCTGCGTATCGTACCAGTACAGACTGAGTTGAAGGTAACTCATCTGGTGACCGCAGGAATTGAAAACGCCCAGCGTCACCCCAATCGCGGGCGCAAGGTGGTACGGAGGCGCGCTGTAGGCGGTGACCATCGCCACATCCAGATCGAGGTATGGGACACTGTCCAGGCAGTCGGGATAGTTGCCGCCGAAAGGCTGGATGTGGGGATAGGGTTCCAAGCCTCCCTGCTCGGTCCAGCGGAACGCGCAGACGCGGTATGTGGTTGAGTCGCAGCGGTAGCCGCCCACGATGCTGGCGCCATCGGGCGAGACATCGAGCGCTGCAGCGAGCCGTGCGAGGATTTGCAGCCCGCCCGTCGGCGTCCACCGAAACGCATCCGCATCGGCTATCGAGGGCAAACTGCTCCAGTAGTCGGGGAAATAACGATAGTAGTTCCCTGTTGCGGTGGTGTTCGTCACGCCGACCACCACGCGCCCATCCCACGAAATCGCCGCCGCGAGCGGGGCTATCCCCGCATTCTCCTGAATGAAGCGGATGCGTCCGGGTCGGGGCGGTTCGGTCTCCAGCAAAAACGCTTCGGCGCGCTGGGTTGCGGCGTTGTAGCCCTGTCCGACGATGTAGCGTCCGTTCGGGGAGATGCTCTGGGCGACTTCGAGGTAGGAGCCGTTGCTCATCAGGTGGGCGTAGCGCTGGGTCAGGTCTTCCATGCCGCCCGCCGCGGTCCAGCGGAAGGCGCGCCACTGGTTTTGCGCGTTGCGGGCAAGCCCGACGATGACAGCGCCGTTGGCGCTGATGTCGCGGGCGCCGCTTTCGGTTCCGCCCAGCGTGCCCAGCGGTTGCAGTCCCGTCTGTTGCGTCCAGCGGAAGGCGCGCCACTGTCCGAGCGCGTTATGGGCGGCGCCGACCACCACGCTGCCGTCGGCGGAGGTCGCCCATGCGTCGCCTGTGCTGCCGCCGAAAGTGCCCAGGTCCTGCATCCCGCCCGATTCGGTCCAGCGGAACGGGTGGGTGCGTCCCTGGGGGTCGGACGACCAGCCGACGACCACCGCGCCGTCGGCGGAGACGCCGTAGGCGCTGCTGACCAGCCCGCCCAAGTCGCCCAGGTCCTGCATCCCGCCCGAGGGCGTCCAGCGGAAGGCGCGGAGCCGCCCGTCCCTATCGATGCTCCGCCCGACCACGGTGTTGCCGTCGGCGCTTACATCGCGCGCCTCGCTCCAGTAGGAGATCAGGTCGGTATTGCCCGCCAGCGTGCGGAGGTTCTGGAGTTCGCCGGTGGGCAGTTGCCGATAGGCGCGGACGGCGCCGTTGGACAGCGTGCTGAATCCGACGAGGGTCAACCCATTGCCCGTAATGCCCCACGCCTCGCTGTGGTTGCCGCCGAGCGTGCCGTTGAGTTCAGACCCCTGCAGGCGCGTGGCGCGCAGGGTGCGCACGCCGCCGGAGTCGTTGGTGGCTTTGCCGACGACCAGCCCGTTATTGGCGACGCCGCGCACTTCAACAGGTCCCAGCCAGGTCAGGCGCTGGGCGGCGCCGCTTGCCAGCAGCGCGCTTATGCCCAGCGCAATCGATACACTGCGTTTGAGCCATTCGGTTCGCATTGTTCTCACCTCGTTATTTGTTGGGCGCGGACGCCCGCAAGCGCTGGAGTTCCGCTTCCAGTCGCTGGATGCGCGCCTCCTGCTGGCGAATCTGCTCCTGTTGCACCTGCAGGGCGTTCACCAGCAGCGGGATGAGCGCCTGGTAGTTCACGGCGAGCGTCTTCTGGGGGTCTTCCCCTTCCGACACCAGTTCGGGGAACACTTCGCGCAGCTCCTGCGCGAGGAACCCATACTGCAGGGTTTGTGGCAGTCGCTCATCGCGCCAGTAGAATGACACGGGGCGGAGGCTCAGCAGGCGCTGGATCTCCGTGCTGGAATCCAGAGGCTGGATGTCGCGCTTGAGCCGCGCGTCGGAGCGCGATTCGATCCAGCTGTGGCGGATAGCGGCGCACACGATGTCCCAGGTCTCCAGTCCGCCCTGCCAGTTGCTGGGCCAGTCCTCGTGGAAGGCATGCCCCTGTCCGACGATGCGGGCGCCTTTTTTGCCTGCGGAGCCGAACCAGCCGCCCAGTCCTTCGGGGCTGCGGCTTTCGCCCGCCACGCCGAAGTTCCAGCCGCTGGTCGCGCTGGCGAGTCCGTACACGGCTCTGCCGTCGGGGCTGCGGCTCTCGCCGTACACGCCGTAGTTGGCGCCTGTGGTGGCGTATCCCCAGCCGAACACGCCCCGCCCGTTGGGGCTGAGGCTGACGCCAAACACGCCGTAGGTCGTTCCACTGGGGCTAACCGCTTCGCCATACACGCCGCGCCCGTTCGAGCTACGGGAGACGCCCCACACTCCCGTGTTGGTTCCTGACTCGGCGATGGCTTGCCCCCGCACGCCGATGCCTGTGCTACTCTGACTTTCGCCGAAAACGCCCCAGTAGTTGCCGCTTGTGGCGGTCGCCTTGCCCAAAACGGCGATGCCGCCGCTGTCTCCTGTGCCCTGATTGACGGCATAGATGGTGTACGGTCCGCTGGACGCCACATGAAGTTGACCTGCGCTTCCATCACTGCCGACCATCAGACGCCCTGTGAAGTAGCCGTCGCCCCCCACATGGAGACGATACCAGGGGTTCCCCCAATTGATGCCCACATTGCCGTTGAAGTGGATTCGCAGCGTCTCGTTGCCTGCGCCGTCCAGAAAACGCACCAGATCTTCGTCGCTGTTGCCCACACCGGGGCGCAGCGTCATCCAGCCGTTGGTCTGGATCTGACCGCCGTCCACGCGCAGGTCGCCCCCCGCCACATGGAGGCGACGGAGTGGGTTGTTCGTGCCGATGCCCACGAATCCGTTGCCGCCGACAGTCATCACCTCAGCGCCGTTCGGAGCGTTCAAAAAGGAGAAGCGGTCGTTCGAGTTATTCAGATGCAGCCGAAACTGTGCGGGACCGACCCCAAAGCCCATCACGCCGGATGCACCGCCGTCCCAGATCGCAATCTTCGTATTAGCGTTGTCGCCCCCCAGCGACAGGCGTGCTGATGGGCTGCCCGTGCCAATCCCGACATTGCCGTTCGCCGCGATATAGACATCGGGACCGCCATTCGCGTCGCCATAGAGGCGCAGGTCGTTGAAACCCACCAGTTGATCCAGCCCGAAGATGCTGCGGTCATCGGCAAGACGGATATTACCGTTGACATGCAGGCGTTCACTGGGGCTGCTCGTGCCTATCCCGACATTGCCCGCCGTGTAGAAGATGTTGCTCCCCGAAGTCTGCCACGGGCGCTGAGCGAAAAAGGCGGTCCCAGCATAACTGGCATACGGGGCGGGGTTGATTTTCACACGGGGCGAAAGCGTGTTGCCATCGACGCTAATCTCCAGATAGCGGTCGGAGCCGTCCCACACAGTGCCGAAGTTCAGCTCCACCGTAAACAGCCCGTTCTGAACATTGACATTCTGGGTGATTGGGTCCCCCACCTGGGAGCCGCCTGTGAGCGCGGTGAACAGTTTGAAAGTCATACTGCGCGTGCCGTTCACGGGCTGTCCGTTCTGCTTGAGGAAGCCCTGATAGGTGAACGGTTGCGCGACGACAGGGCTGGCGAGTAGGGTCGCCAGCGTAATCACAAACCCAAGCCAGAGCGTGCGTTTCATTGGTCTGACCTCCATGCGTCTACTATACACCGAAACGGCGCGAATGCACAAAATTTGCAGAAAAATGCAACACCTGTCAAAAGTGCAGGATAGGTCGGAGGGCGGCGCACGCGCCGCCCTCCTGTGGTGTGGGGTTCCCCCGCGTGGGGCGTCCCGTGGGCGCGCGCGACGCCCTATCGTTCGGGGTTATACTGATGAATCAGGTTCACCGCCTCCGTCTCCACCTGACGCAGCCAGTTCACATCGCCGATGGTAGGCGAGGCTTCCACCAGCAGCGACCACCAGTAGTTATCCTCCACCTGTCCCGTGATGCGCGTGCGCAGCGTCTGCCAGATTTTGGTCCACCGCGCGTGGTGGTCGGCGTAGATGATGTTCATGCCCTTATTGTGCCGCCACATATCCGCGCCGTAGAGCGACCACCAGCCGAGGTCAGGGCAGGTCCACCATGTTTCAAAGTAGCCCACGGTCTGCGCGGGGCGCGGGATTTGCGCCAGGTCGCGCCCGTTCCACCAGCCGTCGGGGCTGAGCGTCAGCGCGTAGTTCACAGCGTAGCCTGCCGCGCCGCGCGGGTCGCCACTGGGGTAATACTCGTTCTGCAGGGCATACGGATCGCCGTACGAACGCCGCGGGTTGGAGGGGCATATCAGCACATCGGTATTGCGCATGTAGGGCTTGAACAGGTCGTACCAGTGGAAGAAGGCAGGGGCGTTTGCAGGCTGTCCCCAGGTGTTGTTATAGCACGCCCAGCGCGCGCCCTCGATCTGGCGACTGGCGATGGGCACGCGGTTGGGGGGCGTGCGCTCGGTAAAGTCCTGGGCGTACATCTGGAACGCCAGCCCCACCTGCTTGGTGTTGTTCAGGCAGAGCGTCTGGCGCGCCTTCTCACGCGCCTGCGCCAGCACAGGGAACAGGATTGCCGCCAGAATGGCGATAATCGCTATCACGACCAGCAGCTCGATCAGTGTGAAGCCTCTTCGCATGCTTGATCACCTCCACTGCGAATGGTTTGGAGTGCGGAAGCCCCGCTTCCGCACTCCATAGAAGCGTGGTTAGCACCCGCTGCCGAAGTTGAATAGCACTATCAGCAGGTCGGCGTCGTCCACAATCGCGTCGCAGTTCACATCGGCGGGGTTCGTACCCGTCGCCCCGAACGCGAACAGCACGGCAAGCAAATCGGCGTCATCCACGCAGCCGCTGCCATCCACATCGCCGTTGGTAGACACACAAGCAGGCGCGAACCAGAAGCCGCCGGTGAGGCTGTAGCTGCCGCCCGTGAGGGTGTTGCTGGCGTCGGGCTGACCGACCGTGCCGCCCATATTGAAGCTGCCGCCTGTGGCGAAGGTGACCCCGCCGCCGTCAATCGTCCACCAGCTCAGGTCGTACCCGCCGCCTGACTGGGCGCAGGCGACGCCGATTAGCGTCGCGAGAACCGCACACACCATCAGGGTTTTCATGGATTTACCTCCTTCTGCCTCGCTTTGCGCTCCTCGATAGACTTCAGGCGCGCCTCCCACGCCTGCGCGGGGTCGTCGCCTGCGGTCATGACTTCATCCCACGGGCGGTACACCCGAAAGTCGCGATGGTCTTTGCGCACGGCTTTCACTTCCCAGTCAAACTCGTAGTTGCCGCGCCCGTTCAGCAGTTCCGCAACTTCGATGCCCTCCAGACTGACACGCACGGCGGCTAACCCGCGCGATTCGGCGGAGCGCGGCGTCAGCTGCACGGTCATGCCCTGTTCGTCAGCGAGTTTGCGGAAGTGGTCGGGCAGTTCGATGCGGGCGCGCCCGTTGACGAGCCGCGCCGTGCCGCGCACATACATCGCCAGTTCGGGACCTTCGATACAGCCGTACCAGATGTCGCGGGTGGGGTCGTCGGGGTCGGGTTCGCGGAAGCTTTTCGTAGTCGTGAAGAGAACCCCGTCGCCGTTGTCGTTGACATAGATCGATGCCTTCCGAGTACCGTTGCTGTCGTACACAGCTACGGCGCCGTGGTTCGGGTAACCAGCGATCCAAGTCAAGCGTGTATTAGAATTACCGTTTGCTCCGAAAGTCTCGACGTACCCGACATACGACCCGCCTCCTGCGTCCTCGACCCTTGCCAGCACGCGCCTCCAGTTCGGGTCTGTGCCGCCCCCAAGCGTAAAGGTGTTGCCCCCGACATGCAGGTTGCCGTAAGCGCGGAGCGTGCCCGAAACGGTCATGTTGTCCCACACGCCAATCGTGCCGTCTCCCGGAATCTCCAGCGTGGCGGCGTTCGTCTGGCTCTGCCCCAGCAGATTGCCGGGCAGCACCTGCAGCGTGGTATTGTTGTTCGTGAAGAAGGCGTTGCCGCCGCTTACATGCAGGCGTCCGCTGGGGCTGGTGGTGCCAATTCCGACATTGCCGGTGCCCAGAATGGTCACTATCTCGTTGCCGTTCGGCGCGTCCAGGAACGAGAAGCGATTGCTGAAATTGTGCAGGTGCAGCCGAAACTGGGCAGGTCCAACACCGAGTCCCATCAGATTTGTACCGCCTCCATCCCAGATAGCGAGTTTGGTGTCGGCGTTATCGCCCCCCAGCGACAGGCGCACCGACGGGCTGCCCGTGCCTATCCCGACCTTGCCGTTAGGCGCGATGTAGACATCGGGACCGCCTGTCGCGTCACCATACAGGCGCAGGTCGTTGAAACCCACCAGTTGATCCAGCCCGAAGATGCTGCGATCATCGGCAAGACGGATATTACCGTTGACATGCAGGCGTTCGCTGGGGCTGGTCGTGCCAATCCCGACGGCGCCCTGACGCACCACCAGGCTCTCGACAGGCAGCGCCATATAGGTGCGCAGCAGCAAATCGGTATCCGCTGACACGCTACTTCTACCGTTCGGATAGGGGTTGTTGTCGTCTGCGGTCACAGCCAGACCGATCGGGTCCACAAACACCGTGTAGCGTTGCCCTGCGGTCAGGTTGACCCCGCCAATCGCCACTTCGTGCCAGCCCGTGAAGTTGCCGGGCGTGACCGTGCGCTCAGCGAGCAGAGCGCCGCCTGTGCCCTCGCCTTCGTACACGCGGATGGTGAGGCGACCGCCACCGCCATAATACAGGTAGACCGCGACCCTGGTCAGCACACCCGTAATGGCTGGCGTGAACGATTGCCAAGTAAAACCAGGCAGGTCAAATCGAAAATCTGTAGCGGTCTCCTGATCCAGCTGCTCCGCAGTGAGGCTGCGCACGTGCAGGTCGCCCTGCGGACCGGTGGTGCCTATTCCCACATTGCCTGCAGTGTAGAAGATGTCGCTCCCGACTGCCTGCCAGAGAGCGTCCCGCAGGTCGGCGCTGGGTGTCCACGCGCTCCCATCCCACTTCAGCACCTGCCCCGCGGCAGGCGCTGTGCCGGAGACCGCTCGCCCCTGCAGGCGCGCCACGGTTGGGTTGGGGTAGTTTCCGCTCAGGTCGCCGCCTGCCGCGCCAACCGGGTTCGCGACGCTGGCGCGAATGGCATACGGCGTCGGATTGATTTTCACGCGCGGCGAGAGCGTGTTGCCATCAACGCTAATCTCCAGATAGCGATCCGAGCCGTCCCACACAGCGCCGAAGTTCAGCTCCACCGTAAACAGCCCGTTTTGCACATTCACATTCTGGGTAATCGTACTTCCCACCTGGGAGCCGCCTGTGAGCGCGGTGAAGAGTTTGAAGCTGATGCTGAGCGTGCCGTTCACGGGCTGTCCGTTCTGCTTGAGGAAGCCCTGATAGGTGAACGGTTGTGCAATAACAGGGCTGGCGAGTAGGGTCGCCAGCACAATAACAAACCCAAGCCAGAGCGTGTGTTTCATTGGTCTGACCTCCATCCCTTCACTATACACCGAAACGGTGCGAATGCGCGAAATTTGCGCAAAAATGCAACACCTGTGGCGTGCGGAAGCCCCGGTTCCGCACGCTATATCAGCAGGGGGTTAGCGGCTAAGAGGCGAGTGCTTTCGCGCGTGCCGATAGTGCGCTAAAAACTCCCGGAAGAGCGCCTCATACAAGCGGGCATCCTGAGGGATTGGCTTGAAAACTTCCTGACAAGGGATTTTTTCCGCAACGGTCTCCCAGCGGTTCCAGCCGAGCGCGACGCTGGCGAGCATCGCCACGCCCCGCACGGTTGCGAACTGCGGCTGCGCCATCTGCCATACCTCGCGGTTCAGCGCCGAAGCGATAATCTGGCACCAGAGCGCGGAGTGCGCCCCGCCGCCAATCAGGCGTATCGGCTCCAGCCGACGCCCCGCGAGGCGCTCCACATACCGCAGGAGCCACTTCGCGTTCAGCGCCACGCCCTCCAGCACCGCTCGCACGAAGTGCCCCCGATGATGCGCCAGCGACACCCCGTAAAAACCGCCCCGCACATGGGGGTTCTCCACTGGCGTGCGCTCGCCGAAGAGCCACGGCGCGAACATCAGTCCCTCGCTGCCAGGGGGTATCGCACTTGCCCATGAGTCCATCTGGCGATAGGCGTCGGGGGGCGCACCGTTGGAGAAAAGGAGCCTATCGCGCAGGAAGTCCAGACACGCGCCTGCGGTCTCCTGCTCATCGGCAATAAAGTAGCGTTCGGGGATGCCCGCGGGCAGGGTCGCAAGGTTGTGAAAGATGTCCGTGCGCTTGAAGGGCACATGGCAGCTGATCCATGCGGAGGTGCTGAGCGCCATATGCGCCTCAAAATCGCGCACGCCCCCAGAGCCAATCGCAGAAGCATGCAGATCGGGCGTGCCTGCCACCACAGGAACGCCCTCAGGCAACCCCCACTCCTGCGCGACGGCAGGCACAAGACCCCCCAGCACCGTCGTGCTGGGGACCAGCGGCGGCAACTTCTCGCGTGGGATTCCCGCCCAGCGGAGCAGGGTGGGGTGGTAGTCCACGCGCGCGAGATTGCGATTATCGGTAAGCCAGTGGAGCGTGATGGCTTCGTAAGTGCTGGCGAGGCGTCCCGTGAGGCGCAGGTTCAGGTAGTCCTTCGGCTCCAGAAAGCAGGCGGCGGCGCGGAAGGTTTCTGGCTCGGCGTGCTTGAGGTAAAGAATGTGCGCAATTGGGTCTTTGCCCGACTTGCCCGGCGCGCCGCCCGTGAGCCGCAGCCATGTCCACAACTTGCCGAGGTGATAGCCTTCAAAGCTGGGGAAGCCGCCAATCAGCTCGCGCACATAGGGCGCGCCGCGCGTGTCCAGCCAGATAATCGCCGGGCGCAAGGGATTGCCTGCTTCGTCTATCGCGACGGTTCCCGACCACTGGGCGGTGCAGGCAATCGCGCCGATCTGCTCGGGCGGGACGGGATGTTCCTGCCACAGCCGATGGATGGCGCGAGTGAGAGTCTCAAACCATGCGTGGGGGTCCTGCTCCGCGCCGCCGTCGGGCAGCAGCGAAACGGCATGCGGCTCCGCCGTCCACGCCACCAGCGCACTCTCGGCAGAAACCAATGCCGCCTTGACCGCCGAAGTGCCCAAATCCAGTGCCAGCACCAGTTTTTGTGGCATGCTGATAGAGTGTACCTGCAGGTTTCAGGCAGGGGGTATCCTTTTGTGTGGGATGAGTCTGATTAACAGCGCCGACACCATCGCGAGTATCGCCACGCCGCCCGGCGAAGGGGGGATTGGGATTGTGCGCGTCAGCGGGGCGAGGGCGTTTCCGATTGCGGAGCGTATCTTTCGCGCCCGTCATGCGCCGCCGTTTGAGAGCCATCGGATATACTTCGGTGCGCTCTACGACCCCGCCACGGGCGAGATGCTGGACAGGTGTCTGCTTTTGCCCTATCGCGCGCCGCACAGCTACACGGGCGAGGATGTGGTGGAGTTCAGTTGCCATGGCAGCCCCTATCTGTTGCGTCGGGTGCTGGAAGTGGTGTGGCGCGAGGGGGCGCGTCCCGCCGAGCCGGGCGAGTTCACCCAGCGCGCGTTTCTAAACGGCAAGCTGGACTTAGCGCAAGCCGAGGCAGTCGCCGACCTGATTCGCGCCCGCACCGACGCCCAGCATCGCGCCGCCTTAGCCCTGCACGAGGGCAGGCTCTCGAAGGAGGTGCATGCGCTCACCGAGAGTCTGCTGGGGCTGCTGGCGATGGTGGAGGCGCATATTGACTTCTCGGAGGAGATTGGCGAGCTGAACCCCACCAGCCTGATTCCGCAGGTAGACGCGCTGATTCAGCAACTGGATGGGTTGCTGGCGCAGGCGCGTCGCGGCAGGCTGATCCGCGAGGGCGTGCGCGTGGCGATTGTGGGGCGCCCGAATGTGGGCAAGTCGTCGCTGCTGAATGCACTGCTGGGCGAGGAACGCGCGATTGTGACGCCCATCCCTGGCACCACGCGCGATGTGATTGAGGAGAGCTTTCAGGTGAAAGGCGTTCTGTTCGTGGTGGCGGACACGGCGGGACTGCGAGAAAGCGCCGATGTCGTGGAGCGACTGGGCATGGAGCGCACACGCAAAGCCATTCAGCAGGCGGACCTGATTTTGCTGGTCGCCGATGCGAGCGCAGGCTGGAGCGAAGCGGACGAACGCCTGCGCCAGAGCCTGCCACCCGAAACGCCGCGCCTGCTGGTGTGGAACAAGATAGACCTGATAGACCCTGCACAGCGCCCCACTCGGGATGGCGAGCATCAGGTGTGGATTTCTGCGCTGACGGGGCAGGGGATGGAGGCGTTGCTGGAGGCGCTGCTGGAGGCGGTGGGACTCACAGGCGTCGGCGAGGAGACGCTCACGCTGACCCACATGCGCCATATTGAGTCGGTGCGCACGGCGCGGGAGAGCCTTCTGCAGGCGCGCGCGAGCCTTGAGGCAGGCATGCCCCCCGATATTGTGGCGGTAGACCTGCGCGCCGCGTGGCTGGCGCTGGGCGCCATCACGGGCGAAACAGTAGATGAGGCGCTGGTCGCCCGTATTTTCCGCGATTTTTGTATTGGGAAGTAGATTATTTGCTTGTGGCGGGCGCGAGCGCGTTGCGAACTGCCACAATCTGCGCCATCAGCTGGGCGAACGCCGCAGGCGTCAGCGACTGCGCGCCATCGGAGAGTGCCCGCTCCGGGTGCGGGTGAACCTCAATCAGCAAGCCGTCGGCGCCTGCCGCCACCGCCGCCAGCGCCACCGCAGGCACATACCGCGCGTGCCCAATCCCATGGCTGGGGTCCACAATAATCGGCAGGTGAGAGTTGTGCTTGATGATGGGCACGGCATTAATATCCAGCGTGTTGCGGGCGTAGGTGCGGTCAATTGGCACAATCCCGCGCTCGCAGAGCATCACCTGCTCGTTGCCCTGGGTGAGGAGGTATTCGGCGGAGGCGAGCCACTCGTCGATGGTAGCGCTGGGGGCGCGCTTCAGCAGCACAGGCTTGCCCGAACGCCCCGCCGCCACCAGCAGCGGAAAGTTCTGCATGCTTCGGGCGCCAATCTGCAGGATGTCCACATATTCGGCGACCATCTCCACATCGTGGGGGTCTATCACTTCGCTGATGGTGAGGATGCCCACCTCTTCGGCGACGACGCGCAGGATTTCCAGCCCCTCGCGCTGAAGCCCCTGGAAGGAATAGGGCGAGGTGCGCGGTTTATAGGCGCCTGCCCGCAAAATCTGAGCGCCCGCCTGCTTGACCGCGAGCGCCGCCTCGCGCAGCTGTTCGTAGCTTTCTACAGCGCAGGGACCCGCCATCACCACGAAGTGCCCGTTGCCGATACGCACATCGCCGATCCGAATTTCTGTCGGCTGGGGGTGAAAGCTTCGCGAGGCGAGTTTGTAGGGGCGGGTGATGTGAATCACCTGATCCACGCCGTCCATCGCCGAGAGGGTCTCGTCCAGCACGGGGCGCAGGCTGGGCGGTATCGCGCTGGGGATGCCAATCGCTGTGCGTTCGCCCCCAGGTAGCACCAGCGACTTCAGCCCGTGCGAATGAATCACCTCAACAACTGCCTGAATCTGCTCTTCGGTTGCGTCCTTATTCATAAGCACCATCATAGCGGAATATAAGCCCTCCTTCTGCCGAAGCCCCCTCGCTTCAGGGAATATTATACCATCTGGGGATGTTTATTCGTGGGGGATACGGGTTTCGTCGTATGGGAAACTCTTCAGGTACTGTTGCGATGCAATTGTAGCGCACCGTCTGAGTGCCCTCGCGATACGATTTCAGCACAGGGGGTCTATGGACTGTGGTAGCGCAGATTCCACGCTGTCTTCCCCACACTGAAGCTGCGCTTCAGCACTCCATACTCGCGGTGCTGAAAATAAAATGCAAAGGCACTTAGAAGCGATCTAGGAATTCCGCCTTGCAATCCGACGCACCAGCCACCGCACACACGCAATCACAATCCAACACGCCTCCACCTCACATAACTGGTCATAACAACGACCCAACCGACGACACCCCAACAACCACGCAAAACTACGCTCCACCAACCACCGACGCGGCTGCACCCGAAACCCTCCCCCCGAACGCGCCACA